>ENA-OZSG01000060-OZSG01000060.1-human-gut-metagenome-genome-assembly--contig:-NODE-60-length-41193-cov-7.669357_pt1 | contig 41193 bp, 26 predicted proteins | sample MGYA00243278_ERZ653965 | MGnify/ENA primary metagenome ERZ653965 (study PRJEB26926, sample SAMN06164714) | human gut metagenome | biome: ENVO:00009003; feature: ENVO:2100002; material: ENVO:00002003...
GTTACAGAAGATGAAAATTATTAAAAAACAATAGGTTGATTATATTTTCAAGAGGCTTAAAAAACTTGAATTTTTTTCAAAATTGAGGTAAAGTAAATATGTATAATGAATTTAGGAGAACTGATATGAAAAATCTGAAAAAGATGTTGGTACTGTGCTCTTTGGCACTTGTATTCACGGCTGTGCTTGCCGATGCATCGTACGCTGAAAGCGTTATGGAAACCGGTATGAAAAAAGCTCTGGTTCTGTTCCAGCACATTAAAACCATTATTTTCGTAGTTGGTGCGTTTGGTTTGATTGGTATTGCGTTCCAAGCTATTTTCGGTAAGGTAAAATGGACATGGTTTGCTGGTCTTGCAGTTGGTCTGGCTATTCTGGCTGCGGCTGGTGCAATCGTAAACTACGCAACCGGCGGTAACATTAACGCTGGTCAGACGGGTGATACGTTCAGCCAGTCTGCTGACGGCTTGTAATCGGCAACTAACAAATAAAAAAGAAAAGAGCGTCGCTTTGCGGCGCTTTTTTTATCCGTAATATGCCGGCCTTATCCACGGGACGTCTTATTCATAATTTATCGGTATTATCCGTAGGGTATCGTTTTCCCTGTCAATCGTCATTTTTATCCGCAAGGTGCCGTTTTCCACACAATCTGTTGGTTTTGTCTGTAAAGCATCAAGCCTGTTCGCGGTGCGCCTGATTTAAGTGTGAAATTTTTGTTACAAAACAGCAAAATAGCGTAAAAACATAAAGATAGGAGGAAAAGGAGAGATACGTTTTTGCTGGCTATTTTCTTATAATTATGTTATAATAAATACAATAATCGGGAGGGAGGTCTCGTAATGTTTGGACTTGGACGCAAATACGGATTCTTTGTTATGGTATTGGGTGCCGCAATTCTGCTGGCGCCTGTGCCTGCATTTGCTGACGGAGCGTTTGGCGGGCTTATAGCTTCGGGGCGGGAAATATTTACTGGGCTGCGCGAGATTATTTATCCTGCATCCGCCGTCGGCATTATTGCCGTTTGTATCGGCGGCTTTTTCGGAAATATCAACTGGAAATGGTTGACTGCGATTATTCTGGGGCTGGTTGTTATCAGTTTGTGCGCGGGATTTGTTTCCATGTTTGCTCCGGACGGGGCTGAATCTATAGCCGAAGATATCGCTTTGGGAAATTAGGAGGGAACGATGAACAGAAATATGAAAATAGCCTTTTTGTTTGCCGTATGCGCTGTTTCTGTCGTTTCTTTTTGTGGAGAAGCAGAAGCTGCTTCGGGCGTATTTGAAACGTTGCGGCAGAAAACGGCGACATTTGCTTCCCAGTTGCGTGTTTTTGCCTATGCCATATCCTGCTTTGGTATTGTGATGTTTACCTTCCTGGCCATCAGCGGTAAAATCAATTTCAAACATTTGGGATACATTTTTATCAGTTTGTTTATGTTATCGGCAACGGGAGCTGTTATTGATTATTTCAGCGGCAGTCATGCCAATTTGAAATCTGAATTTAATGATACGTATATGAATGCGGTTCCGCGCAGCAGTCTCGGAAGCTGAATTTTGTCAGCCGTTTAATCTTATTGCCATAATAAAAAATAGTTGAATTTAATAATTTTGTAAGATTTATCGGCTTAGAATTAAAAGAGAGATTCAACAGGGAGCTGGCTTATGAAAGATGTTATCCTGAAAGCAGTGGCTAATCCGCCCAAATTGTTTTGGGGGCCTGTTCTGCCGACGGCGCTGAATGCCGGTTTGCAGATACCCTTTATGTTTATGGCTATCGGAATGGGTGATATCAATCCCTTGGTATTTTTGGTCAGTATTGTTTTGGGACATTTGATTGTTGTTGCCCTCGGGGCAAAAGACCCCCACTTGTCGGGTATGATACAGGCTTTCGGCCAGACTAATGTTGTACCGCAGAATTTATACAAAGTGAAAGGGCACAAATTTGAACCTTGATTTTGACTTTTATACGCTTTTTATGGCCGGGCTTCAAAGCGCGGATGCCTTTGTTGCGACCTTTGGCATTATCGCTGCCGCCGCTATAGCGGTCTCCCTGGTTTCCAAAATAGGAACTTGGGTACTGCCGCAGCCGAGCGAGTCCCGCGTGGCTGACTTTTTGCCGTTTGACAGCTTGCTGTCGGACGGTTCGACCCTGCGTTGTAGCAACGGATCGTATGTCCGCGTATTTAAGGTTGAAGGGGTGGATTTGACTTCGGCGCGTGAAGAAACGGTATTGTCCATGTTTGAAGCGCGCAAGTCTTGGCTGGATAATATGGCGGATTTGCAGATTACCTGTCGGGTAATTACCATCAGAGATCGGGTGCCGATGGAAAAAAACAAGGCTGACTTCGGTAATAAATGGCTGAAAATTGTTGATGATACCTGGCGCGAAAATCTGAGCCGCGTTTATAAAAATGACCATTATATCATCTTGTCGATAGAAGACAAAAAAGACGCTGTCAAAGATTTAAACTATGCTTCGCAATCCGTCGTTGCCAATCTGAATGATTACGGTATCAAAGTTATGTATGAAGACGACGAAAGCCCGGCGGAGATGAGTCCCGTGTATCCGTTTGTCCGGGTGCTGAATCCGATTAGCAAACCTGCGCCGAAAGCTCGCGGGGCGCAGGGGTTTCAATTAAAGGAGCTGTTGACCGCCGACGGAATTCATTTCACCGGCGAAGAAGGGGTTATCAAGTTTTTCTCCGGCGGCAAGGAAAAATTTGCCCTCACCATGGGGATAAGGAACTCCGGCGACTATATGGACGAAAGTATGATTTCGTCGCTGCTGGCGATTGATTGCGAGATGACGGTTCTTCACAATATTCATCCGCTGTTTAAGCCCAAAGCCCGTATGATTTTGGTTCAGCAGCAGAAAATGGCTGAGGTAACCAGCTTTTCCTCGGATGTTGTTGCGCAGTACAGTGAAGCGCTGGCCGCGATAGAAGACAGCGATGCTGACCACCAGTCGCTTGTCGAATATTCAATGAGTTTCATCTTAAAAGGCGATACGATGAAAGAAATTGAATTCGGCGAGAGTGAAGTCCAGCGTATCTGCCGGTTGTTCAGCGTGACGCCGGTTCGCGAGAACTGGATTGCCCAGGCAACGTTTTTCAATCAGTTTCCGGGGTATGACACCTGTGGCAGAACCTATTTTTACCTGTCGCGTATAGTGTCGCTTGCCGTGTCTTTCGAACAGTTGTCGACCGGCCTTCCGCGCAGTGACTGGGGCGAGGGTGCTATTACCGTTTTCCGCACAATGAGCGGGTCTCCGTATCGGTTTCAGTTCCATATTTCCGCTGCTGAGTCGGCTGTGGCGCACTGTTGTATTGTCGGTCCGACCGGACAAGGTAAGACGACATTGTTGACGTTTTTGGCCGGACAGGCAATGCGGCACGGCGATTTGAAAGTATATTTCTTTGACCGCCACCGGGGTGCAGAAATATTTACTCACATGGTGCAGGGCGCCTATGTCGGCTTCAGCGGTGAACGCAAGAACGTATCGCTTAATCCGTTTGATTCCCGTGATACGATGAGTAACCGCGCTTTTCTCCGCAACTGGCTTAAGGCGATAACAATGGCGAACGACGCATTGTCCGAACGGGAAGCGGCTCGTGCCGTAACAACGGCGTTTGACTATCTTCGTCCTGAAGAAAGGGTTTTGAAAAACCTGTATAAGAGCTGTTTCTCCCCGACCGGTACGATGCGGCGCGAATTATACCGCTGGATAAATCCTGACCAGTACGGCAACATTTTTAATGCCGAACATGACAGCCTTGATTTAAGCTCCAACCGCTTTGTCGCATTTGATTTTACGGAAATTTTTGATGATGATACGCTGGCAGCCGCATCCATCAGTTACATTATGCATCGTATTCAGTCCGAAAGTACCGAAACCGGCGCTCCGGCTCTGATTATGATTGATGAAACGGCGCCGATGTTAAAACACGAAATGTTTCGTGATAATTTCATTAAAGGGCTTCAGGAAGGGCGTAAAAAACGCCAGGCGTATCTTTGTGCGTTCCAACAGCCGAACATCGTTGACGAGCTGGGTGTCGGAGATGCCGTCCGCGGCCAGTGCAAGACGATGATTTTCTTCCGTAATACGCAGGCGACGCCGGAATCTTATGCCAAATGGAACCTGACCGACAGCGAGTATGATTTCATCAGCGGCAGGTCGTACCGCGACTGTCCGTATGCTATTCTGTTAAAACGCCCGGATGCAGGAGAAAACGGTGAGGGTGAGTCAGTCATTCTTGATGTCAACTTAAGCGGTCTCGGACCTTATCTGAAACTTTATAATTCCGGCATTAAAAACGTTTTGCTGGTGGAAAGTCTGGTCAAAGAATTCGGCGAGGACGGATTCGTAACCAAGTATCTGGATGGCATGGGGGCATAATTTTGTTGACAAAAAATAAAAAATATGGTACCATACCACTCAACAAACGTATTATTTGACAGGGAGGGAAATTATGGGGAAATGTAAGCGGCATACAGCTATTATCCTTTGTTGCGCCTCGTTTTTAATAAACAAGCCGGCTTACGCGTTTTGGCCCGTATTGGATTTTGGCGAGATAATTCCGATTGTTTCAAATGTAACAACCTCCCTGGATTCATTGTCCCAGACCAAATCTCAGCTGACTGAATTAAAAAACAGTCTGAAAGCGATTGGCGACAGTATAGATACTATTTCTCAGTTTAGCCAGGATTTACGTAATAATCTGGATGATATTGCGGACATCGCCAATGAAAGCGCTGGAATTGTCAATGATAATCTTGGAACAAACATAGATATTCAAAACGGCGTTACCGATGTTATTGACAAGGTAAATAATGTGCAAAGCGGATTGGTAAACAATGTTGTTGAGCAAACGCAGGGCGCTTTGGATCAGGCTGACGGTATGGCTGATAAAGCAACATCGGGAATTGATACGGCACAAAAGACCGGCAAAGATGCGGAAAATTTGCTGAACAAAGCTCAGGAAAAGACACAGAAGCCGAATACAGATATGGAAAAATCCGGCAGTCAGGGAATATCGGGTTCCTCAGCCCCTGTTTCCTCGCAGCCTGAAGCCGTAGAGGAAGAGGAGGAAGAAGAAGAAATCCCCGATATAAATGACATGGCCGCATTGCGGGAAGAAATAAAGGCAGGTTTTGCTGTGGCCAGAGATGAGAATAAAAAAATGGCAGAACAGCTTAATGATGTTATGGATGCATCAGTCAGCGCCCTGAATAAAACGACTGAAGAAAGCCGTTTGGCTCTGGAAAAATTGGCTCAGGCTGTTAGAGATACTGACCGGTTGGATAAACAGGACAAAGAGGTGCTGGAGAAAAAAATAGGAGAACTGCAGGTTCGGCAGCAGCGGTTGGCGGACAGGATGATTGCCGTGGCAGAGAGCGCAAAAGAAGAATATAATCTGGAGTATCAAAATAAAATTGCCGACGGCATTGATAATTATGAAAAAGTTATAGAGCGCTATTTGCGGGGGGATGCATCACGGGAAGAAGTTATTTCAGCCGGAGAGAAATTAAAAGAGGATGCGGCACTGTTGAATGTTGCTCCCGATAAAGGGATTATAGCAGAATTAAACAAAGAGGCGGAGATTCTGAAATCGGAGTTTGCCGCTATGGCAGCAGAAATCAAAAAAACGGAAAAGAAAGGGAAAGAAACCGTAAATTGAACAAAAGAAACGGAAAATTAAGAGTATATCAATAAAATTTCGCTTAGAATGGATTTGCTCGCAGGCCTATGAACCAAAGATTATTAGGGAGGACACGAAATGAGTAGGAAAACAGTAAACGGAAAAATTGCAGTAATGGCTGTAATCTGCAGCTTTCTTATTGCAGTGCGCCCGGTATATGCGTTCGTGTGGCCTGTAATCGATTTGACAGAAATAGTTTCCTTTACAAACAGCATCAGTACCGGGCTAAACCGGATTACCAACGCCAAAAGTCAGTTGGATAATGTAACCAATACGATTAAAACAATTGGAGATCAGGTTGCTTCGGTTAAAAAATACGCAGCTGATTTAAAAGGGACAATAACCAATATTAAAGACAGCGTAAGCACGATTACCGATAATATTGAAGAAACGACTGATAATGTGTCGGGCATTGTTGATGATGTCAACAAGGAGCTTAACGGCGCCGGTACGGCCGAAAATGAAAATGCGGAAACAACGGTTGACAGCGTAAACGAACAAGTTGATTCGGGAGCTCCTGAAGAAGATGTCCAGACGGTTGTTGATGAAGCCAAAAAAGAATCAGAGACCGTAAAAGAAAATGTTAACAAGACATTTGATGAAGCCGATAAAGCTATCAATGAATCACTCGACACCGCCAATCAGGCGCTGGATATGCTTGTAGACAGCGTCAACGGGTATGATGGGCTGAGTGATGAAGAGCGCGCCGGATTCAAGCAGGAAGCTGGAAATATCAAAAATGATATTGACGGATTAAAGGATACTTCGTCAGACATCATCGCTTCCGCTAAGGCGGACTATAACGAACAGTACAGTGAAAAAGTCGCAGCGGCATTTGACAGCTACAGTCAGGCTGTCAGCGATTATTACGCGGGAAAAACCGACCGCGAAGCTTTAAATCAGGCCGGCGAGGATTTTAAAAACAGCGTAGCTTCCCTTGATGCCGGAATAGACCAGGGCGTTATCGACGGGTTAGTTGCAAATGCGCAGGAAATTGCAGATAAGATTGATGCGCTTGAAGAAAATATGATGAACAGCATCAGCAATTCAGGAGATTATTCAGACGGCAGTGAGCAGATGTCTTTTTTAGGGCCGCAAATGCAAAAAAAGTTTGTACGGTTTGGTAAAGTATATGCTTTCAGCTTTCACTCGGAAAACTTGTCTTTTTTTCTGAAGGGGGTTTATGCCGAAGATGGCGATAAAAGTTTTTTGCTGTCTAAAGAACTGGCATGTGATAATTTGGATGTTGCCGACGTAGAAGAAAATCCCGGAAAATTAAGAACCTGCGTTGTAAAGGCCAAAACTGAAAAAGACCTGTATCCGAATGCATTCAAAGAAGAACTTTATAAGGATTATCAGAAAAACGGCGTTTACAAACACATCATCGAAGATTATAGCATTGCAAATATTGTCAGTTTAAGCAAGGCCAAACAATTTTCTGCGACTTGGGGGAGTTTGGAACCGGACGATGACAGCAATAAAGGGACATTGTATATCTTGCGCAAAACCCTGAAAGATGTTGACAATACGCGTAACGGTTTTGCCTTAATGGGGATGACCGATATTGAATCGCCCAAACTATGGAGCGAAATTCGCCGTATTGACGCATTGAATCGCGCTAAGGCCATGGCTCAGGATTTTGAACGCGGAACGACGCTTTTTTTGGACGGGCGCGATTCCGAGTTTGTCGAGGCGACTAAAAGGAACTGGGGAACAATGCAAAACGATGACTTGGATGCCAATGAAAATAAGGCAGTAAAAGGAAAAGCCGTTTTTTCAAATGTAATCTTGTCAATCTGCGGTCTGCGTGCCAAAGATATTTCCGTTTCGGAAATAAATAAAACCGATACGGCATCTATTGCCCAGAAAGAAAAGAATTTGGCCGACTGTCTGTTTAAATATGCCGAAGCCGCCAGCAAAGGGACGAGCAATGGTTCTGCCATAGGGGCAGATACCGAAGCCGCCAAAAGAGAATGGCGCGATAAACAGACTAAAGCCTATAACGATTCTGCATTTAATAATCTGACACTGGCGGTGGTAAATAACTATAAGTCAAGTTTGGACTATGTTGATCCTAAAAAATTGCCTGATCCGGACAAGGATAAAAACATTGTCAGTATGCAGGATGGATTGAAGGAAAGTACGACAACCAAAGACGACTATGCTGCCGGAGCTCAGATAAACTACTATTCGACACAGCAAATTTTAAGCATAGTAGATGCGGATGCCCAAAATCAGCAGACAGAAATTTTAAAAGATCTGGCAACGTTTGATTATAACTATTTTGGCAAAACCACGGGTGGAGAAGGCTGATGAAAAAGAAACTGTGTATAGCCCTGTTCCTTTCTTTGTTCGTGTATACGAGAGAAGCGTATGCAATTTTTGACATAATGGCAAAAGTGCAGTCGGCGCTGGAATTGTATAAGGATGTAGAAAATAAGGTTCAGCAATATACTAAAAAGCTGCGCGATATAGAAAAGAGGGCGCGGCAGGGGTTTGACTTGGCAAGCAGCTGTTACAAAAACCCGAAACAATGTGATCCGAAAGCTTTGGAGGCTTTTGCCAAAGATTCGGAAAGTTATGTAAAAAGCATGAAGGAGATTAGGGTTATGCCGGGCGCCGAAGAGCTGAAAAAAGGCGATTTGAAGAAAAAAAGCGACAAAAGCTTGGCGCAAACGGTTGAAACCAGCTATATTTACCAGCGCGGCCAGGGGGATGATATTGAAAAGACCAGTAAAAACCGCCGTTTGATTAATGCCGTCGTAGCAGATGATGCGGCGCTTCTGTTTGCCAAGGGCGTTTCGGCACGACAGAGCATACTCGTCGAAGACGGTTCTCTGTATCAGGTTGAATTCAAAAAGAATAATATTGATGAAATTCTAAATGCGCAAAATATCGTAGCTATCGCGACGCAACAGCGTTTGAACCGGATTTTGGAGCTTCGCGCATATATGGCGAGCGCGGGAGCAACGGCTGAACTGACACGTCAAACCAGAGAAGCGGATGAATAGGGGAGGTGCTGGCATGAAAAGACTGTTAATTGCAACCGCATTAATTTTTTCGCTGGCATTCAGGCCTGTCCCGGCAGAGGCATTGATTATTGATGCGCCGACGCTGGCAGCAAAAATCAGCGAATGGGCTGGCAAGCTTGCCGATGCCTCAACGCAGATAACGACGCATGTTTCTCAGGCAAAACAGATGACATCGCAGGGCTTCAATAAGGAAGAACTTTTCGGACTGGCTAAAGAATATGCGACCGAAAACGGTAAAAAACTGGTTCAGGAAAAAATGAAAAAAGTTGTCGAGGGAACCAAAAAGAAAAACAAGGATAAGCTTCAGGCAGAGCAGGATGCTTATATAGAAGGGCGTAATCTGTATTATGACGAAAAAATCGGCATCGTTGAAGAAAGTATAAAAGAAACCAGAAGTTTGCAGACGTCAAAAGAAAGCGAGCGCGATCAGAAAAGGGCGGAAGTCCAGCAAAAGAAAGCCAAATATGAAAGCGTTAAACATATTCCCGGTGAGGCTGAAAAAGCGCAGGATGAATATATGACAGCCCAGATGGAATATGATGCGCTGGTTGCGGCGTGTACAGAACTGGATACTTTGGCTATAACGCTGGAGTCCCAGCGCGATACGCTGGAAAATGAAAAAGCCAAAGTCGGAACTTCGGAAGACCCGCAGTATGTATCGTATCAAACCCGTCTGAAAGAATTGGATGCTGATAAAGAAGACGAGACTTTTGTCAGCAAAGTGGCGGATGAGGAAGATATTGAATGGAGCATGAAGAGCAATCCGGATATCGTCAATCAATTTACGCCGACGGAAGAAGACTATAAAAAATTTATTGAACGTTATTTTTATGATCCGGAAGAGTTGGACAGCGCGTTGGGCGATGAAGGGCGCATTATGCACCAGACAAAAATTGATGCCGTTGCGCGCGAACGGAAGTACTTGCTGACCAATACGGCGGCGCATCTTTTGCAGGTAACGGCAACGCTGCGGCGTGAGATTCCGGTGCGAACCGAAGTAATTGACGAAATGTTCAAGAACACGCCCAAAGCTACCGGCGAGTTGGAGGCAATTTCGTCTTATTCGGCAACCAGAATAGAAAATATGAAGGCTCTGCTGATGTATGCCAAACTGCAAAGCGCCCGCTTGCAGTATATGGCGGCAAGAGAACTGCTGAATCTGAACGGTGTAAAAACGCCGAATGGAACCTATAAGGATTTTGATTTGGAAAAATATATTCTGACTAAGGAATATGTTGATAAGATTGTAAAAGAGGCTGATACGGCAAACAATGCCGTAACCGCGGTGGAAGAAAATTACAAAGTTAACGGGGAGGACTACCAATGGTTAAAAAATTAAGATTGCTGCAATGCCTGCTCCTGAGTGTCGTCATCTTGGGTGCAGAGGTAAAAAAGGCAGATGCATTCTTTTTATTGCCGCCGATGCCTTGGGACATTGAAGTCGATATCCCCGGCAATGCCAATAAGGTGGTGTCCAATCTGAAGGCTTATTATCGCCAGCTTCAGACGATTAAGTCCGAGCTGAACAGCCAAAAGCTTGAAGTTCTTAAAAAAGGACAGATTTTTAAAGATTTTTCAAAATTTGTTAAAATCAGCGAAGGCGGTAAAAATAAAACCCCGGGCAAGGGAAAATTACAAAACAATGCCGAATTGGGCATCAGCAAAGGCGGCCTTGATGAAGAAGAAAATTTCAATGCTTTCCATACGTTGTTTTTCACCTATCCTCCCGAAAGCGACTATCCGGACAATTATCCGGCGGTGAAGACGGCATATAAACACAAGGCGATTGAATATAAGCAGGATGTAATAATGGAAACCTATCTGACCGGAAGGGTAACGGAAGATTATCTGGGGTTGGTAGAAAAGACCATAGAGCGGTTGGATAATTGCCAGAAAGGACTGTATACTAAGGAAGAAATGGCCGAACACTGCGTCTTTTTCGGTTTGCAGATGGCTTATATCGAGCCGGAAAAGGCCGAACCCGAAGGTGATCCGGAAAATAGTGAAAACCCCGGTCAGTACGGCGAAATTATGAACGCCTATATCGTAACGACGGTATATGACCGCCTGATGCGTATGGTAGAAGACTTGACGGCGGCGGAAGCTCAGTTTATGTCCGCTAAGCAGATTGATATGGTTGACCCGATAAATCCTGATGACCAGCAGAGTTCGGCCGAAGATTATCTTGATAACGGATATCGTTTTGCTTATAATGAAAGCCGAACCTATGCCCATGCTAAAGGAACGATGCTTGGCGGCGACTACATTCGCAGCGAAGAATGCAAAAACGGTGGCAAAAACTGCCCTGGGCTAAACGAAGATAAGGCTGAGCTCAAAAATGCGGACGATACGGCAATTTTAGGAAAACTGCAGCCGGTTGACGAGCAGATTAACCAGGCGATGAACCTGCATAACTTAAAGGCTCAGCTTGGCGAATATAAGTCTCAGTACCGTAAATATTTGAAAGCTAAAGAAATTCATGAGCGTATGCTGAAAGTTCTGGAAAAGAGCGATCGGTGCACGGCCGGATTCTTTGACCGTTACAGTAATGGTCAGGGAGCATCTATCTGGTACGGCGGCAGCGCTCCGGCCAAAGCTAACGACCATGACAGTCGTTCCGGGCTCTCCCGTACTGTAATAGAAGAGTACCAGAAAGATACGACGGATACGATATTGGGAACGAAAAGCAGTGAATGTGACGGGTTTTATGAAAGCTGCCCCGACGGGTATCGCTTGGATGAAACTAATCCCTGCCAATACGAAGCTGCTTCGGGCAAAACCGTAACCAGTTCTACCATGTTTGCCTGCGTATTGGATACAGTTACGTCAGATACAGAGTCAGAACAGCCGGCCGTAGACTTTGAACCAAAATTGGCCGAAAGTTATGAAATGGAAGGACTGAAAAATACCCGCGAATATAATGATACCGATTTTCTGATAGATGGAACGCAGGCCGATGATATCCAGACGGATAACCGTGTAAAGGCCGAAAAAGGCTGGCGCATAGGGTACAATCACGTTATGGAACTGACTGAAAACGGCACCTTGCAGTTTGAACCCTGGAACGACCAGAAAAATCTGCAATCCGAATATCTGCGCAATAAATATCGGAATATGCGGATGATAGTCAAAGCCGTAGACGAAGGTATGATGTCCTATCGCGTGGCTAAGACTCAGGCAGAGAAATATGGCAGAGTAGGGCCGATTGAAAAAGTGTTGCCTGCTGTTACCGCGTGTAAATTAACAACCGATGCAACAAAAGATGCCTGGAATCAGGAATGTGGTGATTTTAGCTTAAAAAATTCAAATCCTGGCGGAGATACCGCATCTTATTCCGGTACCAAGACCATAATGTGTACCTGCTACAACAGCGACGGTGAACCCTATAGCTGCTCCAAGACGCTGCACTGCAGTATCAGCGGCAGCAATGATACGGGGTGGATTACGGGAAGCAAAGAGGAAGGGTGTGTGCCGACGACGGTTCCGATAAAATATGACCAGCGTATAAAATCCCTTTCCGGCGGCTGCGCTTTCCCGAAAGCAAATACCACCTATGAGGCTTCGCTGGAAGACAAAAGCGGCAAATGTCCGGGAACGTGGAATTTCAGTACGAAATTCCTTGTTCAGAAATATATGCCGGCCGTTGTTGGCAGCTGGAAAAATGGCGGCGGTTTTGAAAGCACCTGCCCGGGCAGTCTGGATTCGCAAACTACCCATCTGTTTGACAATACGCATGCAGCCGGACGGGTAGTAGCTTCTGACCGCTTTGAAGATATTCTGAAAAAGCGTAAAGAAGTGGAACAAAGGCTTCAGAGTATGGTTACGCAGTATGAGAGTGAAATGAAGTCGCTGAAGGCTCAGCTGAAGTCAACTATTGCAGCGCGCAAATCGCACAGTGAACGCTTAAGCCAGGCAACGGATACCAAAAATGAAGCCGTACAGGAGCGTCAGCGTTCTCTGCAAAGGGTAACTGCGATTGAAAATCAGATTAACGATTTGAAAAACAACCGTATCCCGGCCTTGCAGGAACGTCTTGCCGGTAGAGATCCGAAGCCTGAAAAACTGCAAAAGGATTTGGATTCTATCCTGACCGGTGCCGGTGTAGATTTGGAAAAATATGAAAATCCGACCCTTGCGCAGAAAATCGGCCAGATTCCGGCACTGGAAGAAGAACTTGCCTATATCTGCAAAAAGGCTCCGGAAAAAGACAAGGAATGTGCGTCGTACAGCGGCAAGTCCAACCAATATGACCCGTATGAAAATATTGAAGACGAAGACGATATTTTCAAAAATGTCGCCGAGTTGGAAAATACTATAACAACGGCTCAGGTAACAATGGACAGTGCGCAGTCTATGCTGGATGTGCTTCAGGATCAGATTGACAGCCTTAGCGAACAGATAAGGGAGCGCGCATCCAGCTTTGCCAAGGAATATCTTGCTGCCGCGGAGCAGGGACAGCAGGAAATTGAAGCTGTCAATAAAGAATTTGAAGACAAGCTTGAAACCAAGGATGACGGCAGTGAACCTGACCGTATGGTTAATAATAACCGCCGTTGGTGCAAAAAAGACGGTTTCTTGGGAATTGGCTGCAGGGAATACAGCCACGAATATAAATTTGACAACCTTAAATGGACGATGGCGAGAGTTATGTTCGGCAACGGTACATCAAACAGCGAAGGGGCTGTAGATGGTGAATTGCCGGGAATTGTTAATGATACGATAGACGAACGCTGGTTCAAAAACAACTGGTCGCAGTATCCGCGGAAGCTGTCAAGTGTCGGTGTTGTCCGTAAGTTTGTGGTTGCCAACGGCTGTTTGAGTGCATACGGCGTGGCAGACGGCGTTCATACGCCTGAAACGATAGCTCAGGCAGTCAAGAAACAGGCGATGAAAGAAGCTGTTGATGCGCTTGCGGGAGCTGGCGGATATATTCCGAAAGCCGATGAAATTATCAAAGATGAAGTTGATTCGGCGGTAAAGGAAATCACGACTGTTATGGAAGAATGGGGCGTAACCGGAGAAGACGGCGTAGCACCGAATGAAGCCATATACAAGCATGCAAATTATGCAGGCAATGGTGAAGGTGACGGCGGACAGGCTGTAACTGCACGCCATTACAAACTGATTGACGAGCTGAAACAGGCCGAGCATCAGTCAGAGTTGAATGCTGCCGGCATAAAGCTGGAAGAAAGTTTCGGTATCCCGTCCGGTATCATAACCGACGACGACTTCTTTGCCGGGTTGCCTGCTCGCGGTGCGTATACTGTAACTGTTCCGTCATATGGCAAACAGCCTGAAAAACTCAAGTTTGATGAAAATGACGGGCGCGATTATATGGCGCCGCACCGGCCGCTGCTGAATTTGGCGCCGATAAGGGAAGTGTTCTATTTCAGTGCTATGGACTATGACGATGTTCCGCAGGAAAACGGCGCGCCGTCGCTTTCAACACTGGTTGACCGGAAATATAAAAATACCGAGGGCGTTGAACCTGTAGAATATTTGCCGGAAACCTGGCGATATCTTCTCGCAACGCCGAATATGCGCAATGAACCGACGCCGAAATATCAGCAGACGTTTGTTGAACGGTCTTATGGCAAAGACAAGTTAAAAGACTATATCAACAATAAGGATATCGGTGGCAAAGAAGAACACTACCGTGCAATAATCGGACGTGCCGGCGTATATCCGTGCAAGCTTGGCGGTACGGTAATTGACGAGGGTGGTGGCGACGGTGTCGGCAATATGAGCTTCAAACGGCGTAGTTCGTTGCCCGCCGGAGCGGTTGCCGAAACCTGTCAGGAAGTTGCGCTGCATAAGAACGGCGTCCGGCACCTGCTTGCGGACCACAATGCTAAGGATGAAGGCAAGTCAAAAGCCTTGCAGGGAAGTCTGGGCAGTACGTCCGAACCGATGTACACGAATTACAGCGAATTAGGGCAGTTCCTGAACGGTGATTTGAAATATCGTCCGATGCTGAAGAATATATATGATTATTTGCTGGATGAAAATAACCAGGATAACAGCATTGAACGCCAGCGCGGTGATTTGGCGACATTTAAGCGTAACGTTATCGGTGGATTCCTGGAAGCAGTGAATGCCGAACATAATGCACAGAAGACGTTGGATAACAATAAGGAAGACGTTGTTAATTCTTTGAAGAATTTGTGCACGCAGCTGCATAACTTCGGTGAGAGCGTCAACGGTGAGGCCTGCGAAGATGAAAGCGACAGTACCTGCGCTGATCAGATTGCAGAACAGTGTGCAGCTTATATTATGGACAACGGAGGTTTGGCGAAAAATGCGGCTGATGACAAATATGAGGTTGATTGTGCCCAATCTTCCGGCGGTTCCTATTACGAGCAGATATTCTGCAAACTGAATGACCTGAAAGATGAGGCTATTGCCAAAGCCCATCAGGGGTATTCCGAAACAGACAGCGATGGCACTACGGTTACCTATGTCGGTTTCGATAGTCTGAAAGGGGAAGCTTCTGCTACGGATTCTGACAGGGTTAAAGAGCGCATTCAGGAAATTGAGGATTATTTCGGAGCCTTTGAAGCCGATGCCGATGAAGTATCTTATATTCAGCCGAAAGCAACGAAAGCGTCTGTAACCGAAGACGTCAAGGAGGCTAAGGCCAACTGGGAAGCTTCGCGTGCGGCGGAAGAGGAAGGCATAACCTCAATGGATAATCAGAGCCAGGCAGTAGCTTACTGCCCGGTATATTAAGAGGGGCCGCACAGGTTAAGAGGTAAAGAAGCAGACAATGGCCAATTTGATAAATCAAAAGATTTTGCGCATTGCCGACAAAGGGAAAAGCAAAGAACCTCCTGCATTCATTACGGAAGATGTTGTTGAGGTTCGTCGGGCAAAGCTGATTTATTACAAATGGATATCGCGATTGATGGCGATGTTGGCCACTGTTTCGCTTCTTTACGGCGTTTGTACCACATTATCCATTTTAAAACTGGCTCCGGAAATAGTCATTGACCCGCAGATGTTTGTTGAACTGTCTGATTCGCAGTCACTTGTCAAAAGAGAACATATTAACCGCCGGATGGATTCGCGGGAAAAAATGATGATTAACTTTATGAAACAATATGTCGAACTGCGAAACACCTATATCAAAGACGAACGGGAAATGAATAACCGCTGGCTTTGGGGTGGTCTTGTGTCGTATTTGTCAACGTATAAGGTTTACAAAGAGTTTGAAAAAGTGTTTCCAAAACTGCGGGCGGAGATGATAGAAAACAATTCCAGCCGTTCGGTGGAAATTCTGTCGGTTGAACGAACCGGCGGTGAAAACAGCAATACTTGGAAAATTGAGTTCAAAACTTACGATTATACGTTTAAAAGCGATCGGTTGAGCCGCCGGTCCAGCGTTACGCCGACAATTACCGAAAGGTATTGGACCGCCAATATCCGCGGTTATGTCGACCCGAACCGGAGAACGGCATACCGCCGCCTGTTAAATCCTCTCGGATTTGTCGTCTATAGTTATTTTCAAAGCGAAATCGAGATTTAAAATATTGTTAAACATTTTCGTGCTATGCTAAACATGGTGCAATTTAGCCTGTTGATAAGTTGCGGCAATTTGTTTTCTCGTTAGACTTTTAAAATTAAAAGTTCTAATTATATAAAAGGGTTATTTTAAAAAGAGGAAAAACCATGTATAAAGCGCTGATTTTGGTATTTGCCGTCTTAATTTTAGCCGCCTGCAATCTGGTCGGCAGTTATTACGAGCCTGAACCCGTCGGAATAGGTAAAGACGTGTACGAACTTAAGCTTTCCCCATGTGCCTGTATAGAGGTGGAACTGCCGAAGACGCTGCCGGACTGGTTCCGGGCAATGAGCTGAATTAGAGGTACGGCTGATGGCTGAACAGATTTCTTCTGACAATACAAAAAAACTGCTCTTGGAGGGAGGAGGAGCCAAAGCGGCGCCGCAGCCCCATCCGGCACGCCCGCATCGGCGTTCCGGAAATGCAGATATTGTTGTCGAGAATGCAACGGAAAAACGCTATCTGTGGACGGCACGGGCTTTTGCCATCATCTTTGCCGTCAGCCTGTGTTGTAATTTGATTCTGACGTATGTCGTATTCGCCATAATGCCGCTGTATCGGATTGAACCGTATTTGTTCAGCTTCTCAAACAAAGAAGATCAGATATATACTATCCACCCGGTGAAAAATATCTATGAACATAAATATTTGACGGAAATTTTTGTCAGGGAATATGTCCTCCTTCGTAATACGTTTGTCAATGATGTTGACGAAATGGAGCAGCGCTGGGGGACAGGCAGTACGATACAGGAGATGTCTACAACCGGAGTTTATGATAAATTCCGTAAGGAATTTGCCGATGCGGCGATTGAGCTTATCCGCAAGCATAATATTACCCGTAATATAAAAATTTCTTCTGTAACCGAGGTTGGCGGCGTAAACGGTGAAACTTGGTGGCAAGTGGAATTTCGGGTTGAAGATATGATGCCGGAATATGAAACGCCCCGTTTGAGCGTGTGGGTGGCTTCCGTTAAGATAAGATACCGTGCCAAACGGGTTAAATTTGGCGAAAGGCTGAAAAATCCGTTGGGATTTACCGTTCTTGACTATAAACAGGTTGAACGCAAAACAAATTAATTGAATGTTTAGGGTATGCATAATGACTAAAGTATTGAACATTTTATCAGCGGCAATTTTATCGTTGGGAGCACTTGCAACTTTGGCCGAGGCTCAGGTAACCAAGGATAATCTGGATCAGAACGCGGATCAAAGCCAGGGGAATTATGCAGCTACCAATTTAAATTATCTGGGGGGCGTCGGATCGCTTGGTATGATGCAGAGCGCGTGGAAAGATCCGCTGCAGCACATGGGAGAAGGGCAGACGCGGCCGGGGTATACCAAATATTATTGGACACCGGAGTTGGTTTTGCCGGTCAGAGTCCGCGAAGGAATGTATACTCTGATTAATTTTCCGAATTGGGAAGTTATTGAGAATGTCTATATCGGCGACGGACAGTCGTTTAATGCGGAAATACAGGGGCCTTCAAGCTTGATGGTTTATCCGGATTCGTCGCAGTTTGTCGGAGTGGATACCAATATGATTGTTTTTGGTCGTTCCGGTAATAAATATGTTTTTTATGTTCAGAGCGAAACGGTAAATACCGACCGCATTACTAATGCTATTATTGATATAGAAGTTGTTAAAAACCGCCAGAATGCCAACGGCTCAGCGGTTATCGGGGCAGGAACGGGCGGCGGCCACATAAATGCCAACAGTTACAGTCAGGACGGAACCAGTGCGGATGCAACATTTACGCGTAATTTGCAAAAAGAAGACTGGATTGAAAAAATTCCTGTCGATCCGACGAAATTCAGGTTTGATATTGAAGTATATGTTCCCAATCCCGATGATATTGTTATTGCGCCGGAGCGCGTTTGGCGTGATAACATATTCACATATATTGATTTGGGAGACAAAGCTCTGACTGCTGTACAACGGCCGATTGTTACGTTGATTGTCGAGCGTTCCGAAACACCCGTAGGTTTCCGGACCGCCGGGCCGAACAACCGTTTGATTATTGTTGAAGGCATGGGTGATATGGTTTTGCGCAGCGGAAAACGGATTGTTTGCCTGAAGCTCCGTCGTGCAGATTCTGACGGGTTGGAAAATACCGTTTATGCCAAAACGAACGAGTGGGATCTTCAGTCGGCGCATGCTTCCAAACCTGAAAACGGCCTTGAAACCGGGCAGTATGAGGATGTGTACGGTAATGGCGGAACCTCTCGGCCGACCATGGGAAATAATAGTACGCCGGGAAATAACAGTGCGCCCGGAAATAGTGGTACATCGGGAGCCGGCGCTGCGTTTTTTGAAAATAATTCATTTTCTGGGGCGCAAAATGCGACACAAAATAATGGCGGCTTAAGCTATGAAGACATCATAAGCGGGCAAAAAGTCCCGGCCGGCAATACAAATCGCTCTGGCAGGCAGCCATCTTCAGGAGAAATTTCGCTAAACGATGCCTCCGCATTAAATTCTATTCCGAAAGCAACGCCTGTTGTTGCTCCGGTACAGAATAAACAGGATAATACAACAGCTCAACGTCCGTCTCTGTCCGGGCAATATGACGTCAAGACCGGTGGCGGTGCAGAACTTGTTACGCCGGAATACAACGGGAAACCGGATGTTTCGATAACATATCAGAAAGATAAAGTTCAGGGTACTCCGGCGGCAGGAACACCGGCCGTGGGGAATTCGTCCAATAATTCAAGCCCGGTGCTGATTACGCCCAAAGAAGATGCTGCTGATAAAAACGCCGTTGTTTCCGCAGAAACGGAAGCTTTGCTGAAAGAATTTCGTGACGGCAAGGCTTTTGTCAATGTCGATGAAAGCAATATTTCTATTGAATTGGGAACGGATGAAGACGTGAATAATCTTGAAAAGTTGTGGAATGATATTTCCAAAAATTATTCAGCCGCTATAGGAAAATATCAGCCTTTTTATTCGGTGGATACGCCTGCCGATGGCCAGGGAAGAGAAGTGTTCCATCTTCGCGTCGGGCCGGTCAAATCATTGGATGAAGGGGATAATATTTGTAGCCAGCTTGGGCGTAACGGTATCTTTTGCAGTGTGGTCAGAATACAATGAACGAAAATACCCGTTTTGAAGAATATGAAAGAAAAACCAGAAAAATAATCCTCACGATAGGAATTATTGCCGGCATTTTTTTCCTGTTCGGACTGCTGGTAATTTCGTCGGACGAAGAAAATTATAACCCGGAAGAAACCTCTCCTGATTTTGTTGAAAACCAGAATATTCTTCCGGATGTTTCTGTTGATACGGAACCGGTGTTTATAGATACGGAGGATACGCCTGTTTCAGAACGAAAAAAGCCGATTAAGGTTACTCCGGCTCAAATTAACATGAACAAATTTATCCTCGGTGTAGATACGCAGAATCAGAGTGTCTTGACTATTGGAACCGACGGCAGCGAAAGTATCCATATTGAACGGGTCGAGTTGGTGGAAGAAACAGAAGACGGATTTGAGTTTCGAGACAAATGCCGTAATCGTGATTTGCGCGGAGATGAAACCTGCAATGTCCTGATAACATGGGTGCCGCATCTTCCGGGCAATGTACAGAATAATTTTAAAATAATCTGGTATGAAACCAGGCTGGATAAATCAAGTGCAAAATCGGAAGAAGTCAGCATAAAGGGAAGTGCGGTTTATCCGGAGGACACGCGCCAGAGCTGCGATGCGTCAACGGGATGCAGCATCGGTGGCGACGGTATAGGCGCCCATCGCTTGGCAATAGGGCCGAACGGCGAAATTATCGGCTATATAGACGAGGCGGGAAATGTGCATGACCGGGATGGCAATATTATCGGCCGCGTTAATGAAGACGGAATGGTTGTCGATTCTGACGGTAATATTATTGGCGTTGCCCAAAATATGAAATTGGCTTATGACAAAGACGGCAACATTATCGGCTATGTCAAAACCGACGGAACCGTTGTCGATTTGCAGGGAGAAGTTATCGGCAAGGCTCTTCCGGACGGAACGATTGTGAACAGTAAAGGCGAAGTTATCGGCAAAGCTGTGGAGGCCGGATTTGTTTATGATGAAAACGGCAAAATAATCGGCCGGGTTCTGCCTGACGGAACCGTGGTGGACATCAATGACCCTAAAAAAATAATCGGCCGGCTGAATGAAAACGGCGAGGTTGTTGATGAAAACGGCAACGTTATCGGTAAGGTAACATCTTCCGGCAATATTGTAGTCGATGAAAACGGCAATGTCCTCGGCGTCGTAATGCCTGATAACAGCGTTGTGGACAAAGACGGCAATATAGTCGGTTATGTTGATGAAAACGGCAATGTTTACCGGGTGGCTGAAGAAAAAATCGGTACCAACGGCGAGAGCCGGAAAATCGTTTATGACAAAGATGGCAAAGCCATCGGTTATGTTGATGAAAACGGCAAGGTCGTTAAATTTTCAAAAGACGATAAGCCGAAAGTCATCGGGAAAGTCGGTGCCAGCCGGCGTTTGGCTTACGATAAGGATGGCAATGTTATCGGGTATGTCGATAAAGACGGAACAGTCAGAGATTTCAAAGGCAACACCATTGGCAAAATGGATAAAGACGGCAATATTGTCGGCAAAGACGGGAAAATAATCGGTAAAGCCGGAGCTTATGCCAAATTAGCCTTGGATAAGGACGGAAAAGTCATCGGACACATTGACGAACAGGGGAGGGTCTTTGACCACAATGGAAAACACATCGGTAATGTTGATAAAAACGGCAATATCATAAGCACGGAGCGCACCGGCAATTCGGCAGATAAAAAGCGCGTTGCGCTGGGGAAAGATGGCAAACCCATCGGTTATATTGATGATGACGGCAATGTTGTTGATTTTGACGGAAATGTTATCGGCAAAGTTAATGATAAAGGCGACATCATAGATAAAAACGGCCGCAGGATAGGAAGTGCCGGCGATTATGCAACTCTTGCTTTTGATAAAAGCGGCAAGGTAATGGGAATAGTTGATGACAAAGGACGAGTCATCGGTAAAGATGGAAAGTTGTTGGGGTTTGTTGACAAAGATGGTAAAATTATCGGAACAAACGGCAAGATAATCGGCAAAGCAGGAACTTCCCGCCGGCTCGCCTATGATAAAAACGGCAAGTTTATAGGATATGTTGATACTGACGGCACGGTAAAGGGATGCGGTGGTATAGTCTTAGGAAAAGTTGATAAAGACGGTAATATTCTGGATAAAAATAACCGCGTAATTGGCAAAGCCGGAGAAGTCAGGGAACTGGCATTTAACGGCAAAGGCGTGTTTATCGGCTATATAGACAATAAAAAGCGCGTAATCGACTGTAACGGCAAAATAATAGGTGTTGTCGACAAAAACGGAAACATTATTGAATCCAGTGGCGAAAATCTTGGTACCGCCGGAAATTTCAAACGTCTTGCATATGACAAAGACGGCAAGGTTATTGGCTATGTAACGCCTGATGGCACTGTAAAGGATTTTAAGGGAAATCTCATCGGCAGGATGTCTGCAGACGGAACAATATTGGATAAGAAAGGCCGGGCTATCGGCAAGGCTGGCGATTTCAGGAAAGTTGCAACGGACAAAAACAGCAACATTATCGGTTATGTCGATGAACATGGCCGTGTTGTTGACGAAAAAGGCAAAATTGTCGGTTTTATAGATAAAAACGGCAATGTAGTCAAAGCCGGAGATACCGTCATCGGCAAAACCTGCGTCAGAAAGAAAGTTGTTTATAACCGGCGCAACCAGATTATAGGTTTTGTAGAAGCCAATGGTACCGTAAAAGACTTCAATAACAAAGTTATCGGCAGCGATAAAAATGGAGATGTGGCTGATACCAAAGGAATTCTAATCGGAAAGACCGGTATAGCCCTGAATGTTGTCCGCCGGAGTGACGATGTCGTTATCGGTTATGTTGACGATAAAAACTATGTGCGCGGTAATGAAAACAAAATTGCCGGTCTGGTTGACTTAAAGGGAAATGTGCTGGCCGTCAGGGAAAATATCATTGGGAAACTAGATGCAGATAAGAAGACGCTGCGTGATAAAGGCGGCGAAATTATCGGCTATATGAAAAACAATAATTTCGCTTTTGATAAAAACAATGAAATAATTGGATATGTAAATGATAAGGGCGAGGTCATCGCTTCGGGAGAGATAATTTGTACGGCCTGCAAGAGCGCTAGGCTCGCTTATGATAAAAATGGCAATATCCTCGGATATGTTGATGAAAACGGCAATGTTATCGGACCCGACGGAAAAATTGTCGGATATGTGGATAAAGACGGCAATGTTATTGGCGCCAATGGCAAAATAATCGGAAAAATCGGCGATGGCCGCAGGCTGGCTCTTGATAAAAACGGTAAAGTCATCGGTTATATTGAACCGGACGGTACAGTGAAGGATTTCAAAGGAAACATCCTTGGCAAAGTCGATAAAGACGGCAATATTGTTGACAAGGACGGTAACATCATAGGCAAAGCCGGTGCAGAACGCCGCCTGGCATTAGATAAAGACGGCAAGGTTATCGGCTATGTCGATGAAAACGGGCGGGTTATCGATGAAAACGGCAATGTACTGGGAATGGTTGACAAAGATGGCAATATTATCGGAGTTAACGGCGATATTATCGGCTCGGTGGGCGAAGCCAAAAATCTGGCGTACGATAAAGACGGCAATATAATAGGATACGTTGGCGAAAATGGCGAAGTCAGGGATTTTGCCGGAAATACGCTGGGGTATGTCGACGATAACGGTAATATTCTGAATAATACCGGAGAAATTATAGGTTCAGTCGGCAAAAATGGCAAATTAGCTTATGACAAGGATGGCAATGTTATCGGGTATGTTGATGAAAACGGCAACGTTTACGATTTTGATGGAAATTTAATCGGTAAAGCTAATCCCGACGGTACAATTACGGATCAATATGGCCGGGTCATCGGCAGGGTCGGAGGAACCGCCGGACTGGCTGTTGACAAAGACGGCAACGTTATCGGATATATCGGCGAAGACGGAAACGTCTATAAAGAAAACGGCGAACTGTTAGGTTTTCTGGATGATGACGGCAACGTTGTCGGGGTAACCGGAGAAGTCTTGGGAAAAGCGGATATAAGCAAGCGTTTGGCTTATGATAAAGACGGCAAAGTCATTGGTTACATTGATGATGACGGAACAGTTCATGATTTTGACGGCAATTTAGTCGGGTATTTAGGCGAAGACGGGACGATTCATGATGTCAATGGCAATATCATCGGCAAAGCCGGGGATTTGTCCAAAGTTGTAGTCGACGAAAACGGCAAAGTCATAGGCTATGTTGATGATAAAGGACATGTAATAGGAAATGGAGGCAAGGTTATAGGATTTGTTGCCGAAGACGGAACTGTTCATGGCAGCAGCGGAGAGGTAATCGGCCGCCTTGCGCAAAATGGCAGCGGAACATTGAGCGTTGTTAATCGCCGGGCAGTATTGGACGGTAACGGCAATGTTATCGGCTATATCGATGAAAATGGCAATGCTCGTGATTTTGACGGTAATATCTTGGGAACCGTGCAGGAAGACGGCAGCATTAAAGATTCTTCAGGAAAGATTGTCGGTCGGGTCGGCGACAATATGGAGTTTACTGCTGATGAAAACGGGAAAATCACCGGAAAAGTGGGAGAATATTCAAATTTGGCCGTAGATAATGACGGCAATGTTATCGGTTATGTCGGAAAAGACGGAAAAGTATATGATGCCGACGGGCTGGTAATAGGATTTATTGATGAGAATGGAAACGTCATCACCTCTCGGGGTATTAAAATCGGCGCCGTCATAAAGAAAGACATGATAGCTGTTTCCCCGAACGGATACAGCTTGGGAAGCATCAACAATCGCGGAGAAGTCGTTAATGCCAAAGACGAGGTTATTGGCAAAGTACTGCCGAATTCATTAATTCGGGCAACGGAAGGCGACAGCATTATCGGCAAAACGGTTGTCGGCGGTTTGGCTGTAGGCTGGGGATGCAGGCACTACGGATATGTTGACCGCGATGCAAAGGTAAAAAAAGACGGACAGGATACCGGATACCGGATGTTATTTGACCGCAGTATTGTAGATAAAGACGGCAATTATACCGGCGATGTGGCCAAAATAGGCTGGGTTCGGGATGATAAATGCAATATCATCGGCAAAGCCGGTTCTGACGGCTATGTACGCAGCGAAAACGGGGAGTATGTCGGCTGTGTCAATCCTGACGGAGGGGTATTGAATCCTGACGGAAAAGTCATTGGAAAAGTTTTTGAAATGTCCTATGCCCTGTATTACAGCGGCGAGATGATGGGACTATTGACCCCGGAAGGAAGCATTAAATCAGGCAGAGGAACGGTTGGGTGCGCAAATCTTCAGGGAGAGGTTCTGAACAAGGACGGTTTTGTTGTCGGACAGGTGATGGACAAGTCTCAGGCGTATGATTTAAATGGAAAATTTATAAATAATTTATCAACATTCGGCTACGACAGCACGGAAGTCATTCCCAATACTAAAATTCTTTTGAACCGCCTTATTGTTAATCCGAAAAAAGAAATAAAGGGAATAGTGCTGCCTGAGAAAAATATAGTTGTCGATTCTAACGGTAAAGTTATCGGGCATCTGTTTGCCGATGGCTATGTTTACAATCAAAAAGGTATTGCCGTAGACAGATTCGTATATGACGGAAGTTCCTTTTATGCAAACCGGCCCGGACGGCTTTTGCCGCAAGGGAATGTGGTGGATTTTAACGGTGATTATATTGGCTTTGTCAATGGTGATGGTACGGTTATAGATGTTTTGGGAACGGTTTTGGGACGAATTGATGCCAAAGGTCGGATGTTTAACGAAAAAGGAGAATATAAAGGCGGTGTCGTACAAACCGGAGTCGGAATTGGGTATGACGGTTCGTATCTTGGGTACGTCAGCAAAAGCGGCAAAGTGATTGACGTAGATGGCAATATGAGCGGGCTTGTCAGCTCAGACGGACATGTGCTTGATAAAAATAAACAGATTATCGGCGAAGTCATCGGCGAAGATATTGTCATAGATGTTCAGGGCAATGTAAAAGGGTATCTGAACGCGTTCGGAGACATCATTGACGTTGAAGACAAAATTGCGGCGACAGTCCTCCCCGGCGGTACGTCAAACAAAAACTACAGTGTTCTGAAACATGGGATCGTTTTGGATTATTCGGGGCGCATAATCGGGCAGGTCGTAGCGGATGGATCGGTAGTTTCGGCTGACAATCGCCGCATCGGAAAAATACTGAACTCAGGGCAGGCTGTTAATGACAGGGGGATTCTCTTAGGAGAAATCGTTGAAGGGGATATTGTAATAAATGAACAGGACAAAGTGGTCGGTTTTGTTAATGCCGAGGGAAAAGTACTGGACGAGGAGCAGGCTGTTATCGGAAAAATGATTTCTTCAAATTTAGTTGTAGATAACAATGGAAAAATTATGGGACATCCGTATAAAATAGGTGCTAATATATTAGGGAACGGAGGAAAATATTTTGGTCGCCTTGCCCCGAACGGCAATGTGCTGAGTATAACAAACGGAAGGATTGGATATTTGAAGAGCAACGGCTCATATATAAATATCAGAAATCAGGTTTCCGGATATGTATTGGATGAAGTCGCTCAAAACCGGAGGAACTGATTTGCGCATTAAGATATTTGGATTAGGCAGGATTATATTGTCTGCGGCGTTGTTCTGGAATATTAGCCAGAATGCCGTTGCAGCAGATATGAGTGCGCTTAATTTTAACGGAGATCTTATCGGTAAAGTCATTCCGGACGGTTCTGTTATTAACTTCAATAATGAGCTCGTCGGCCATATTACGGCTGACGGCTTTGTGTTAAATGAGGATAATAGCCTGGCCGGCGGCATTGTTCCGCAGGGAATAGCCATATCTTATAACAACAGCATCTTGGGAAAAGTCAACAATGACGGTTCGGTAACATCAATTAACGATAACCTTGTCGGAAAGGTTTTGCCCAACGGGCTGGTTGTAAATGATAATTATGATGTACTGGGAGCTGTGGTTTCTCCCGGGCTGGTTTACAATGATGCTGGCAATATTGTCGGAAGAGTTTCCGGTGACGGGCGTTTTTATAATCTTGCGGGAGAAAATTCTGGGTTCGTAACCGCGGCAGGGTATGCTTACGGTTATGCCGGGAACGAAAGAAAAATCTTTTTGGCCGGCAGGCTGATTTCTTCCAAGATGGTTGTTTCTCCGCAGGGGAAATTTTTGGGAAGTATTGCCCCGGACGGAAAAGTAATTGATTTGAAGAAAAATGTTATCGGTAATATTCACGCCAACGGTTTTGCATACAGCCCGGACAATCAGGTAATAGGCCATGTTGTTGAGGGAGGGTATGCTTTTGCTCTTGACGGAAGTTATATGGGGGTGGTCAGCTACAACGGAGAAGTCATCAACAATGGTACGGTTGTTGCCTTGGCTGTTAGCGGCAATCGCGTTATTAACAAGGAAGGCGGTATTATCGGCTTTACCATAAGTATGTCTGCTACAGCTAATACGCTGGACGGGAAATATCTCGGGCGGATTACGGCAGACGGAAAAATCGTACGGGGACGGAATCAGGTTGGAAAAATCGGCGCATCCGGGCATATTATAGATGACAAAGGGACGGTTATTGGTACCGTGAATGCAACCGGACCGATATTTGATTATTTGGGGCAGCTTCGGGCAAATGCTTCGGTTGGCGGAAAAGTCGTTTCTCTGGAAGGCGTAGACTTGGGGATAATGAAATCCGATGAAGCTTTTGATGGCAACGGCAAACGCATCGGTAAAATCTTGTCTGAGCGGTTAAATTTTAACAACAGCAACGACTTCATCGGTATCAGTGGCGTTAACTCGGTTTTGGAAGTGGGCGGAAAAACTTATAGAATATCGCCTTATGGCTATGTTTTCGATGAAACGGGAAATGTTAACGGAAGAAATTTCAGCTTTGGCGACATTTACTCTCCAGAAGGAATGGCTCTGTCCTACACGTCAGGCAATGGAAAAACTGAAAACGGTTCTCTGAATGAAATTGCTCGATTAACCGGCTCCGGTATATTTCTGGATAAAAACGATAAGCCATTAGGTAAGATAATTGAAGATAAATATATAACGGACTTCTCCGGAGAAAGTCTGGGAACTGTCAATTCGACAAATCTGGTTGTAAACGGGCAGAATAAGGCTTTTGCCAAAGTGTTGCCGGATGGTAGCGTTGTGAGCCTTTCCGGTAGGATTTCCCGGAATTACGGCAGAGCCGGAAGTGCCCCGGTAAGCATCAGCATAAACGGCGACTATCTGGGAACGAATTTAATAAGCGGACAGGTTGTAAACGGAAATGAAACGGTCGGAAAAATAAGCTCTAACGGTTACGTTTTGGATAACATGGGGGCATTGTACGGAACTGCTCTCTCTATGGGAGCAGTAGTTTCGCCTGAGTGCAGATTTTTAGGCGTAGTTTCCGACGGCGGAGAGGCAAGAACAAGCAAAGATGCATATTTGGGAATGGTTTTGGCAAATGGTCAGGTTGTCAATGAAACGGAGCAGGTCGTCGGCCATGTCGTCCATCCGCGTACGGTAATTGGCGAAAGCGGGACGCCAGTCGGGGTGTTAAGTCCGTTGGGAACGGCTCTGAACTATAAAAATCAGAATTTGGGATGTCTGGATATCAATGGTAAAGTTCGAAATGCCCAAAAAGAAATTATCGGCCAGGTAATCCCGCATATGTCGGTAATGGGGTTTGATGACAAAATTATCGGATATACGGATTTTTATGGTAATGTGGCAGATAGTTCCGGAATTCAAACCGCTGTTATTGATTTAGACGGCAGTATTAAGGCCAAAGATGGGCGCAATATTGGTGTCCCTTTTAAATACACGGTAGCTTTTGACCGGAATAATGTTTATCTTGGACGCGTAAAAGCCGATGGCAGTGTGGTTTCCGATGGAGGAGAAACATTGGGGCAGGTTGGATATAACGGTGAAGTAACCACTAAAAATGGCGGGAATGGCTATGCGCTATATGATTTGTATGTCTATGACAATGATGGAAAAACAATCGGATATATTGCCAAAAACGGACGCGTTTACAGCGTAATGGGAGAAATTGTCGGAACCGTTTACCAGGGTTTTGTGTTGGATAAAAAGCAGAATTTAATCGGTAGAGGCGCAAGGGGCTATGAAATTCTTGATGCGCAGAAACAGGTAATAGGCCATTTGAAGTTAGACGGTTCGGTTGTTAATATCAAAAATGTAGAAATTGGAAAACTACAGCCTGATGGTCGTGTAATGGATGCCGGGGGCAGGGTTATAGCTGTTGCCGAAAAACTTCAGTATTATCAAAAGCCGGTTGAACCGGAAACGGAAAATGGGACTGAGCCTGCGGTTGAAAGTAAAGGGGAAGAAACGGAAAATAAAACATCGGCAGAAGATGCTCGTGAACAAAACAAAACTGATAAAACGGCGGAAAGCGGTGATGCGCAGTCCGGCATATCCACGGAGGAAGAAAATATCCCGGAGCTGACCGAGGAAGAAAAAGAAGCTGCAGATACCAAAATAAATCATAAAGTCATTGGGATAGCCGTAACACCGGGAGGAAGATATATCGGTGATGTATACAGCAATAATAAGGTAATAGATGAAACCGGAACTGTTGTCGGCAATATGGGGGAAAATGGCGAGATTACCGACAAGGAGGGGAATACGGTAGGCTCTCTGCAAGAACAGAAATCGGAAGATACAAAAAATGTTAATACAAGATGGTGGCAGCAGATTGCAAGCGGAGCGACGGTTAATCCCTGGGATTACCGAAACGAAGTAACCAATGTCGGTCCCGGCGGCGGTATAGGGCCCGGCGGCAGATATAATCCGAAACGTGCCGCTATATTGTCCCAGCTGCAGGAAGAACGCCGCAGAACAATGACGGCGGCAAAAGTAATGCCCGGTTATAATGCTGCTTCATACACCGGTTGGCAGGACGATTGGGGGATAAACCGGGCGGTTTCGACTTTGCGGGTTAATATGGATAATATGATAACCGCAGATAAACCGATACCGGCTGTTTTAGCCAGATCCTTGATTTCTTTGGGTGAAGCGCCTGTTACTGCAATCGTGGAAAGGAATGTGTACGGAGATTCGGGGCGTAACGTTATTATTCCGGCCGGAAGCCGGGTAATCGGCGGGCTGCAGACGGTAGATGTCGAAAGCCGTTTTGACAATTCAAGCGGCGGCGTTAAGCTTGAAATATCCTGGAGCAGGATAATCCGCCCTGACGGAATTGCATTTCTTCTGGATGCCGGAAGGACGCAGACCGGGGATGCGCAGGGACGCGGCGGCGGCGCTTTGGGATATGTTGATGAACAGCTGGTTAAAAAATATACGTTGCCAATCGTAGGGACGATGGTCAGCTCGGCAATAACATATATGATGGCGGCTGATGAAGACAGTACCGGAGAGGTGGAAACATCCAAACAGCAGGCAGCAACAGATGCCCGGCAGGAATTTATGGATAAAATGGATCAGATATTGCAGGAAATTATTGACAGTAAGTCACAAATTCAGCCGGTTACTTATGTTCCAGCCGGAACGAGAATAATCATTTATCCGATGACCGATTTGTGGCTGAGAAGTACGAAGGATATTGAAAAGAACGTCGAAACGGCGCGTCCGGGCGGCGGAGACGGTGGGCTGGTCAACGAAGTATATCCTGACGATGGCGGGACAAGAAGCACGTCTCAGGTAGAAGGAAATAACGCCAATAACAGCCAGAAGGTTATTTTGGGCAATCAGGCACAGACCAACAATAATAGCGGTGGTGATGGCCTTGTAAACGAAAATCCGCAGAATAATCCGAATGCTCCTCAGCCGAGAAAGAATATCGGGGCAATTCCGCCGCCGGCAGCAGACGGATCGGTCGCGGAAGCTCCTGAAAGTGAAGAAGAAATATCCGGCGATATTGAACTGTTCTAAAGTTTAATACTGTCGGGCAGGCTTCAAAACTTGACGAAAAAGGGCAGACGTGGTACAATAAAACAAAATGGAAAATATTTTTTTGGAGTAAGAAAGTTATGGGAAAGTTGGACGATGAGGTGCTCTGCTCCGTTTTGAGGCCGCTTGCCTATTGGTATGAACAGGAAAATATCGAGGAAGTTGCAATCAACCATCCCGGAGATATTTGGCTTCGCTTACGCGGAAAACGGGCTTTTCCTTGGGTAAACTATAAAGATCCCAAACTTTCAAGAGAATATTTGACCAATCTTCTGCATATTATTGCCAATTTGAATGATCAGGAATTTGATCCTATTAATGGGTCTCCTGTAGTTTACGCCCGAATTCCCGGAGGGCATCGTTTCACCGGCGTGGCTGGAAAAAACATTGAATACGATTTGGACGATTCGGCAACGGGAGGCATAGCCATAACAATACGTCTTCATACGGATGATGTGGCCTTCGGTTTTGGCGATTACGGGCTGGAACAGGGTAAAAGGCTAAAGGAAATAAATCCGTTAAAAAACATAAAAGATCCAGATGACGCCTATGAACGTCTTCTTCTTGCATTACGCCGCGGAGACCATATTCTTGTCAGTGGTGGTACTGGTACCGGTAAAACGACGTTGTTGAACAATTTGCTAAAGCTTTTGGATATCCATAAGAGGGTTATTACCGTAGAAGATACGCGGGAACTTAATGTTCCGCAGCCAAACCATGTTCATATCGTCTTGTCACGTACGGAGCAGACCAACAGCATGGATTATTCCAAAGTTATCGACTTGATTGTGCGTTTTACGCCTGATGCCATTATCGGCGGTGAGATTTCAACCAGCAATGCTGCCGCTATCTGGGAACTGATGGGCTCCGGTCATGATAACTGCTTGGCGACAATCCATGCGGAAAGTTCGACTGCCGCCTATGAGGCGTTTGTAAAACGTATAATGCGCACCCAGCCGCATATTGATGTGGAAAAAACCATTGAGGAAATGCGCCGTAAACTCCATGTCGTCCAAATTGTCCGGGATGGTAACATCCGCGGCATAACCGAAATCACCTGAAAACGGATAACGGAAATTTTATCGGAGTTCTTCGCTTAAGGTCGCAAATGCTACAGCAAATCTGCCGTTTCTGCCTTTAGCTCGTCCAAATACAAATTTTTTTCCGAACTTGTTTTCAAAATCGTAACATGGGCTGCTGTATGTTCTCTGACGATTCTATCCGTTGCCGTCAGAACCTTTTCCAGCTCTTTGGTGCTTATCTTGTCAATTTTGGTCAAGACAATCTGATAAGTTACCGCAGCTTTGTCCAGCATCTCCATAATTTCCTCATCGATTTTTTTTATGCCGTGGCGGGAGTCAATCAGCAAAAAAACTCTCCGCAGAGTCGCCCTGCCAACTAAATAGGAATTAATCAGTTTCTGCCAGTTTTTAACAATATCTTTCGGAGCTTTGGCAAAACCATAACCGGGCAAATCGACCAGATAAAGTTTGTCATCAAGATTAAAATAATTGAGTTGTTGTGTCCGGCCCGGCGTCGACGAAGTTTTTGCCAGCTTTTTTTGCCCGAAAAGAGCATTAATCAAACTGGATTTTCCGACATTGGAGCGGCCGGCAAAAGCCACTTCCACCCTGTCGCCGTCCGGTAGCTGATTCAAATTTGCAACACTTAAGACGAAATCACATTTTTTATTAAAAAGTCCTCGTCCGCGTGCTAAACGCTCTTTTTCTTCCTCAGAGATATCTTCAGCCATTACTCTACTCCGTTTTTATGCATAATTGCTTTTTGCTGGATGATAGACAGGATATTGCTCAAAGTCCAGTAAATAACCAGACCGGAAGCGAAATGGCCGAGCATAAAGGTAAAGAATACCGGCATCAGGGCAAACATCCTCGCTTGGTCTTTATTAACCGGCGCCGGATTCAGTTTTTGCTGCATCCACATGGTGAAACCCATAAAGATAGGCCATAAACCGATATCAATAAATCCCGGAACATAAATATGAAGAATTTGCGACAGTGTCAGCGGATCAGGGGCAGACAGGTCTTTAATCCAGCCGATAAACGGTGCATGCCGGATTTCAATTGCAATATTCAAAACCTTATACAGTGAGAAAAACACCGGAATTTGAATCAGCAACGGCAGACAGCCCGAAGCCGGATTAATCTTTTCCCGCTTGTAAAGCTCCATTGTTGCCTGTTGGATAAGCATTTGATTGTCGCCGTATTTGCTGCGGATATCGTTGATTTCCGGCTGCAATGCTTTCATCTTTGCCATACTTGTGTAAGATTTGTTGGCAATAGGGAACATGCACAACCTGAGCAAAGCGGCAAAAAGCAAAATAGCCCACCCCATATTGCCGAGAAAGCCGTACAAAAAGTCCAAGATATAAAAGAAAGGCTTTGTCAGGAAATAATACCAGCCGAAATCAACAGCTAGGTCAAACTTGGGAATATGGTTTTCTTTGGTATATTTATCCAGAAGCTTCACCTCTTTGGCTCCAGAAAACAGTCTATAGGAATAAGAGGTCTCTCCGCCGGCAGGAAGGATAACTCTTGACCCAAGAAAATCAGCCTGGTAGTTGTAATCGCCGTTATTTTTAAAAGTTACTTTGGCTTTGTCTTGGTTGCCGAGGATTAAAGCTGAAAACCAATAGCGGTCAGAAAAGCCAAGCCAACCGCCGGAGGTTTCAAAACTCTCGCTGTCATCGCTGTCCAAATCTTTGTACTTTAATTCATGAAGCGTATTGTTAATAACGCCGTTCATGCCTTCATGCACAACGGAGCGCGTTTGAACCATATCTTTTATATTGCGGCTGATAAGGGCATAAGGGAACAATTCGATTTCTTCTTTTGTATTGTTTATAACCGTGTCATCAACCGTAAAAAGATAATCTTTATCCATAGAAATTTTTCTGATAAACATAAGCCCTTGTCCGTTCTCCCAGTTCAAAACGACAGGCTTATCAGGCGTAAGGGCCGTATCCTGAGTCTTCCAAATGGTATTGGCCGTCGGCAATGCCAGATTCTTGTCCAATGACAGCCAGCCTAAGTCGGCAAAATATTGGTTTGCCGTTTGAACTGGTTTTAACAATTCGACTTTAGGACTGCTTTCCTCCAAAGAAACGTTATATTTTGTCAGATACAAATCGTCAAAACGGGCGCCTTTTAATCGGATGCTTCCGGCAACGGAATTATTTTCAAATTTGATACGGAGATCTTCGGCAACAGCATCTTCAGTTGTTTTAATTGCCGCGGGAGAAATCTTTTCGGCAGCTGGATGTTTGAATTGTTCCGCAGCCTGTTCAATTTCGGATATTTGCCGCTGGACAGCGCTCTTCTTGTCAATGCCGAAAAAATAGTTAACAGAATAAATGGCAATAAAAGACAATAAAATTGCCAGCGACAGAGATCTTAATTCATCTTTCATCTTTAATATGTCTCCTGCAGTATTGTTTCTCTTTAATAATTTCACTCTTTCTAATATAAAAAAGCCGTTTTGTAAAGCATTATAGGGGGTTAATCCGTATCTTTGTTTTGTAGCCGGGGATTCTGCTTTGTTTGTTTTTTGGCCTGAGGAACTGGATCATAGCCGGAGCCGCCCCAGGGATTGCATCGAAGCAGGCGCTTTATGCCTAAAATGGAACCGCGAAATAAGCCATGCTCTTGAATGGCCTGCAACATATATTCCGAGCAGGTTGGCGTATAACGGCAGGCATGAGGCAGTAACGGCGATATCCATTTTTTATAAAATCGCAGTGAAGTTGTAGCGAAAACAAACAGAATATTGCGGCAAATATGGAGAGCTTTTTTCATTGCGCCCCTTAGGCAACGGAGTTATCAGGCTTTACCGGAACAGCATCGTCACAAGGTGTTTCACGGCTTTCAACTTTTTGTGGGGTGAAATTTTTATTAATGCGTTTAATGGCATAAATAACATCATTTTTTAATTCTTTGAAATTGCATTTTGCAGTAGAAATTCGTGCGATAAAAACATAATCGACCCCGGGCGCGGCATAATGCGGCAAAACGTCTCTGGCAATAGCGCGCAACCGTCGTTTGCTTTTATTGCGGATAACGGCGTTGCCAATTCTTTTGGTTGCGGTGTAACCGGTCATAATGTCCGGCATAGCAGATAAACTATGAGCCGCCTGAAGAACCATATTGTGTGTTGCAACATGAAAACTCTGGGCGACCCGTAGAAAATCTTTTCTTTTTTTAAAAGTAAGTATTTTTGTCATCTGCTTATAAACTAAGCTGAAAGTCTTTTACGACCTCTCGCGCGGCGGGCAGCCAAAACTTTGCGGCCGCCGGCAGTTGCCATACGGGTACGAAATCCGTGACGACGGGCTCTTACCAGCTTACTGGGTTGATAGGTACGTTTCATATTAAATCTCCGGTTAGTTATTAATTATTTAAAGGCATGCTAAACGGCCGCCTCTCGGTTTACGAAACCTCTTATAAGAGCAAATATCTAAGAAGTCAATATTTTTTTGCGCCCAAAACCGTTGGCGCAAAAACAAAGAAATGACTTGAAAAATAAAATAGTTGTGTTATAAAACTTATATATTTTGGAGGTTTGCGTTCTTGCCATGATTATAGACAGCAAAAATGAAACACAAAAAAGTATTTTGACCAATAAGTGTTTTTATCAGACGACAGCTCAAATTATGCATGAATTTGAGAAAAAAGGGTATGCTAATTCGGCTGATGAAACCGCTAAGGTTATTGCTGCATATCATGATTTGGTCCAGAAAAAAGCCAAAAATAACTTTAGCAAAGATTATAATGAGGCATTTAAAAAAATTGACGATGCCATTAAGGGGCTGGCTAACAAGGTATTTTACGGATATGAAAATAAAAGCCTTGATTATGCCTACAAGTCATTTGCGAAATTTGATTATATCAATGCTATAATCGGCCGCCAGAGAATTAAAAAGAAACTCTGATTTTTTTTGCTTATCTTATTTCCTCGTTTATCCTTATTTTTAGAATAAGGGGAAGGACGGTTTTATCTTTCCAAATAATACTCTGTCCGGTGCATACTCCGCCAAATAAGGGTGTTTCCTCAACAGGCTTGTTGATTCTTTATAATCTTGATTTGCCAAGACAGGAAAAGGAGCATACGATAAAAACATAACGTAATATTATATTGCAAAAGGATTTCAATATGTCTGAAATATCTGTTATTGGCAGCGGCCGCTGGGGAACTTTCTTGGCCTGGTATGCCGCAAACTGCTGCGGAATGGAGAGGGTGAAAATATACAGCCGTCCGACATCTCCGGATTTTATTGAATTGAAGGAAACACGCAAAAATGCATATTTGTCGTTATCGGACAATATGTTTCTGTATGAAAAAGTTTCGGAAGTCTTGGATAACGATTTTATCATTATCTCTATTGGCAGCCAACATCTGCGTTCGTTGGCAAAAGAGTTGAACGGGTATAATGTCACCGGTAAAACCTTTTTGCTGGCAATGAAGGGACTGGAAGAGCCAAATGCAACATTGTTGAGTACGGTTATGCGTGAGGAAATTAAGCAGCCGATTCATATTGCGACCTTAGGAGGGCCGGGACATGTTCAGGATTATATGAAAAAGGTTCCGTCCTGTGCCGTGATAGACAGCGACGAGGAAGAAGTTAAAGACCGTGTTATCAAAATGTTACAAAGTGATTTGATACGGTTTTATTATGGTGCGGATTTTATAGGCAATCAGATAGGCGCAGCGCTCAAAAACGTCATCGGCATAGCGGCAGGTATTTTGGACGGTCTGGAATGGTACGGGTTAAAAGGCGCACTGATGGCGCGAGCACCGGTAGAGGTCGGACGTTTTATTAAGCATTTTGGCGGCAATCCGATGACGGCTTATGGGCTGTCCCATTTGGGCGATTATGAGGCAACGCTGTTTTCGAAGCACAGCCATAATCGTATGTTTGGTGAAATGTTTGCCAAGGGAGAGGGATTTGGTAAATTGGCAGAGGGATATTATACCCTGAAGGCAGTAAAAAATATTGCCGACAGGGAAAACATCAATATGCCGATATGCCAGGCCTTATATAAAGCTGTGTACGAAGGGGCAGATGTAAAGCAGACTATTCGCTCAATGTTTGACCGTGATCTCAAACATGAGTTTGAACTGTTCTAAACTTTATTTTTTCAATATACAAATAAAAGCGCTGACTTTCAATGTTGGCGCTTTAGGTATTGTTTTTTGTGGAGAGATGCCTCTTAAAATCAACCGAGGATAATTTCTCGAACCATATTATCTTTAACTTCAAAAAATTGAGCGGTTTCTCTGATGCTTAAAAATTCAAATAAAGTTGTTGTCGTAAGCCAGGCCTGTAAATGCATTGCTTTTATTTTTGACAGCAGAGCGTCTTTTTTGGAGTCGTCCAAATGAGCGGCAACCTCATCGAGCAGCAATATCGGCGGAATTCCTCGACTGTGGAGCAGAGATTTTGCCTGCGCCAGTATGATACTCAGTAAAAGGGACTTTTGTTCCCCGGTGGAACAGAAACCCGCAGGAACATTCTTCTTTTTATAAACGGCGCATAAATCCGTTTTGTTAATATTGTTGCCTGAGTCGTTGAATAGAATACTGCGTCTTTGGTTAAACAGGGATTCGCGATAAAAGTCTTCAACGTATATTGCCGGTTTTGAATCCAGCATTTGCTCAATAGTGCCGTCAAGGGTCAATACGGCTTCGGGGAAAACATCGTCGGGATTCTGTTCAATGAAAGCATTAAGCTTTTGTACCTGTTCCCTGCGTGCGGCAGCAATGGCAACGCCGATTCCTGACATCTGCTCTTCTAATGCTGTCAGCCAGGAATTATTAATATTGCCGCTTTTTAAAATTTGCAGCCACTGTCGGTAGAGATTTTCGTATGAGGAAAGTCTGCGAGCGTGTTCCGTATCAAAAGCGTAAACAATCCGGTCGAGAAAGCTGCGCCGCTGTTGGGTACCGCCAAGAAAGAGGCGATCCATTTGCGGTGTAACCCAAATGATGGATAAATAATTTCCCAGTTCATTTTGCGAAGACAATTTCTGGTTATTGATTTGGACGATTCGCCTTTCTACTTCTTTGGCTTCATTGAAATCAGTTTCTTTCATAACGCTTTCTACCGCAGTGCCCAAACTGAATTCCTCGCCGGCTTTTTCAATTTGGGCCGAAACAGCCCAGCCGCTGTTGTTGATAAAAACAGGAGTCTTCTGCTTATCTGCCAAAAAATCAAAAGTCTTAATTTCGGAAAGTTTTGCGTTGCGCAAACCGCGCCCCTGCGATAAAAAAGAAACAGCTTCCAAGACATTGGTCTTGCCGCTTCCGTTTTCTCCGCTTAGAATAACAAACGGCTGCGCCAAGTTTAAGCGCAGATATTTATAGTTCCGAAAATTAACTAAGGTCAGGCGCCTGACGGCAGACCCAACCTTAGTTTCTTCTTTGTTTGTATTAGAATAAACCGCCGCGCTCACTTAGATTCTCATTGGCATCAGAACATAAATGGCACTGTTGTCAGAAGTGTCGTTAATAACGGTAGCAGCAGCACTTCCAGACAAACTGAAACGAACTTCCTCGCCTTTAATTTGCGCTAAAATATCCAACAGATAACGGAAGTTATAACCGGTATCAATCGATTCCTTGTCATATTTTGCTTCTAATTCTTCAGTAGCGTTACCCAACTCGGCATTCGATGCTGCAATAGTTACATGATTCGTATCTGTTATCATGCGGATTCCCCTGCTTCTCTCGGTAACAACGGAAACACGGTCAACCGCAGCAGCCAGTTCCTTTACGTTAACTTCAAGAATTTTATCGTTGTCAGTCGGGATAACGCGCTCATAGTCAGGGAATGTTCCATCAATAAGCTTAGAAGTCAATGTTATGTCTTCAAAAGAAATGCGCACTTTGTTTTCAGACAGAGCCATCGTAACGTTGTCAGTCGATGCGTCATCAAGCAGCTTCCTGATTTCCAAAACAGACTTTCTCGGAATAATAACTCCTTCAAGCTTTTCAGCACCATCAGGTAACGGGGATTCGGCACAGGCAAGCCGATGGCCGTCTGTCGCTACAACACGGAGAACTTTGGCATCACCTTCGTTTTTAGCATGAACATACAAGCCGTTCAAATAGTAGCGTGCTTCTTCCACCGAGGCAGAAAACTGCGTGCGGTCAATCAAAGTCTTCAGTTCATCACGGCTGATGTCAAAATTAATCGGCAAATCATCGCCGGATATAATCGGAAAATCTTCGACGCCGATGGTTGATAATGAAAATTTAGAACGCCCGGACGCAATACTTAAAGCATTTTTGTCGTCAGGGTAAGTTATTTCAACGTCCGAACCGTCAGAAAGTTTCCTGACAATGTCATAAAGCATATGAGCCGGAGCTGTCGTAGCTCCTTCTTCAATAACTTTCGCTTCAACGATTTCGGTAATCTCAATATCCATATCCGTTGCTTTAAAGTTAATGCTTCCGCCCTTGGCCTCGATTCGGACATTCGATAAAACCGGAATCGTATTCCTTTTCTCAACAATGCTCTGTACATGGCTGAGAGTCTTTAACAGATGTGCACGTTCAATTGTAAATTTCATTATTTTTATCCTAAAAAAAGACTTATCTTTATCTTCTTGCACTCTACCACAAATCAGCAAAAGCAGAAGTCAAAAAATAAGTCTTCAACAATTTTTTTGTTTAAGCTCGAAATCCGGAAAACCAAATCAGTTTTCAAGAGTCCGTCTTAAAATTTCAATGTTTTCAGCCAAAGACTGATCCTCAATAATCAGTTCCTCAACTTTCCGAACCGCGTGCATAACCGTTGTGTGGTCGCGGTCAAACTTGCGCCCGATTTCCGGCAGCGAACGCGATGTGAGCTGTTTTGCCAGATACATGGCGACCTGTCTCGGTCTGGCGACAGTTCTTGCTCTGCGCGAAGACTGGAGTTCTTTTACTGAAATGTTAAAGTGCTCGGCGACTTTCTTTTGAATTTCATCAATAGTTGTCTTCCGGTCAATGGAACGCAACATATCTTTAAGGACATCCTGCGTCATATCAAGCGTAATTTCTTTTCCAGAAAGCAGCTGTGAATGTGCGGCGACTCTTTTCAGAGAACCTTCCAGCTCGCGAACGTTTGAGGTAATCTTCTGTGCCAAAAACTCGGCAACCTTTTGCGGAAGATCGATTCCCATTAACTCGGCCTTTTTCTGCAGTATGCCCATTCTCAACTCAAAATTCGTTGGCATAATATCTACCACCAATCCGCCGACCAAACGTGATTTCAGGCGCTCTTCGATTCCGTCCAAATCTGTAGGCGACTTGTCTGCCGAAATGATAACCTGCTTGCCTTCTTCAACCAATGAGCTGAATGTATGGAAAAATTCTTCTTGGGTAGTTCCTTTGTTTCCCATAAATTGAAAGTCGTCAACCATCAGGACATCTACGGAACGAAATTGTTCCTTAAAGGCTGCGGTATCTTTGTAACGTAGGGCTTTTACGAATTTGTAAACGAATTGCTCGGCCGTCAGATAAATAACATTACGATTTGGATCATTCTTTTTTATGTGCCAGATAATTGAGTGCATCAAATGCGTTTTGCCCAAGCCGACGCTGGAATACAGAAACAAAGGGTTAAAAGAAACATTTTTAGATTCGGCGACCTTGCGGGCGGCAGCATAAGCAAACTCATTGGTCTTTCCGACAACAAAATTTTCAAAAGTATAATTGGGGTTTAACGGTGCACCGTTAGTCGTGTTGCTGCTTTTTACGCTGTCATTGGCAAGATTGGCTCCGGCAACAAGCCCAAACGAACTGCTGTTGATGTTGCAGCCGTAAATATTTTGAGGTGTCGGTGTCGATGATATCTTTTTTAACAAAGATGTATCAACACTGCGCCGGTCGCTGAAACCTGTCTGTACGATAAAGTTTATTTTTTTGATGTTCGGATTCTGCTGTTCCCATATTTTATTGATTCGATCCGAATAATGAGTTACAACCCAGTTTTTCATAAAAGCCGTCGGAGCGCAAATATTCATTACCCCGTTACTGAAGTCTCCGACTGTAAGCGGTTTCAGCCAACTGTCAAACGCAGTTTCCCCGAACTCCATTTTTAACTGGCTGCAAATTTGGTTCCATTGGGTATCAATGGGTCTTCCCTCACTTACATATGCTTCTTCTGCCATATCCATCTCCCACAGTTAGATATTGTTACATAAATTCATAGTTGTTTATTGTTATCCTGAAAATTCCACCGCAATCATGTTACATGCCAAATGTAAATACTTTATTTTCAATGTACTTGTACGTGATACAGGCTGTTACACCGGTGTGCGTAATTTATGAAAAGCTGACATATGCTACTGAAAGCTGTTTTCGGAATTTTCCGTTAACATATTTAATATCAAAATAATTTAATAAACTTATACCGCTCTATCGCGAAATTCCGATACAAACAATGACGCCATAAAACCAAAATCCGATTCTCCGTTTCGGAAATGCCGGCATTATAGCGAAAGCTCAAGCAAAATCTGAATAAAATCATACCATCTCACATCCGGGATATTATTTAAAAATACCCTTAGTAAATTTATTCAAAATTTACTTGAGGCGACGGAATTCGCCGCTTCACCAAATTATTATACGGTTTCTTTTCATCATACCGGCAATGCAAATTCCATATTTTTAAGAATCTCCGGTTGCCGGTAAGAGCTGCCGTAAAATAATAAAAGTGCTATCATCAGAGAAAATATCGAATTTTTTTTATTACAAAGCCTGTCAGATTTTTTTTTGATATGCCAAGCTTCAATTATAAAGTTCAACTCTCTTTGCTCTCATCTCATAACACTGTCTCTTATACACATCTCCGAGCCCACGAGACCTCTCTACATCTCGT
>ENA-OZSG01000081-OZSG01000081.1-human-gut-metagenome-genome-assembly--contig:-NODE-81-length-36903-cov-11.577101_pt1 | contig 36903 bp, 29 predicted proteins | sample MGYA00243278_ERZ653965 | MGnify/ENA primary metagenome ERZ653965 (study PRJEB26926, sample SAMN06164714) | human gut metagenome | biome: ENVO:00009003; feature: ENVO:2100002; material: ENVO:00002003...
TAAGCCCTTTCAGGGCACCCCAATAAATATATAATTGTAAGGCTTTCAGCCTAACCGATAAATTCTCATTTAACCGATATATTCTCATTTAACCGCTAAATTCCCATTTAATTAAGAACTGAATAGCAAGTAATTATAAAAAATGACTGAATGAATCATTTGCAATCAAACGCAACAGATACAGACATCATTTTTGTATCTTTGCCGGATACAGAATAAACATGAAAAAAGAAATCCTATATCAAAAGATAGCCGGCACTATCGCCTGGCAAATAAAAACAGGTATATGGAAAGCAGGCGAGAAATTACCTTCTTTACGTACTATCAGCAATGAATATGGCGTAAGTTTAAATACAGCCATTCAGGTATATTATGAACTGGAAAAGGAAGGATTCATCATTTCCCGCCCCAAATCAGGGTACATTGTCAATTATAAGCCACTAAATTTGTCTGCGCCGGCAACAACGCAGCCTTCCGCTCAATCTCCGGGAAAGGAAGAAGCAGACTTAATCATGGAAGTATATCATTCCATCGAAGATTCGTCTATCACCCGTTTTTCGCTGGGAATACCGGAAGATGTTTTATTGCCTATTGCCAAACTCAATAAAGAACTGACCAAGGCCATGTATTCACTTCCGGGGAACGGCACCAGGTATGAAGACCCTCAAGGAAACATTCGTTTGAGAAACTATATTGCCCGTTTTGCGTATAGCTGGAATGGAAATCTGACCGAAGATGATATTGTTACTACCACAGGAGTAACCAATTCCATCTCTTTAGCATTATCTGTTATTGCTCAAAGAGGAGACACGATAGCTGTTGAAAGTCCTGTTTATTTCGGGATATTACAGTTGGCCAACAGTATGGAGCTTCATGTGCTGGAACTGCCGACCAATCCTGTAACAGGCATCGAACCCGATGCTTTAAGAAAAGTATTGCCGCAGATCAATCTATGCCTGCTTATCAGTAATTTCAGTAATCCGCTTGGGAGTTGCATGCCCGATGAACATAAGAAAGAGATAGTACAGATGTTGGCGGAACACAATATTCCTCTGATTGAAGATGATTTATACGGCGATGTATTCTTCGGACATTCACGCCCTAAGCCATGCAAAGCTTTCGATGAAAAGGGACTTGTGTTATGGTGTGGTTCTGTATCAAAGACGTTAGCTCCCGGTTATCGGGTAGGCTGGATTGCCCCCGGTAAGTTTAAGGATGCTATTATTCGTCAGAAACATATTCATTTAATATCCACTCCTACCCTCAACCAAGAAGCCATTGCCAACTTCATGGAGAACGGCAGGTATGAGAATCATTTACGCAAGTTGCGCCATGAGCTACATTCCAATAGTCTTCATTTGGCACAAGCTATTACCGACTATTTTCCCGAAGACACTAAAATCATCACTCCACAAGGAGGTTTTATGCTTTGGGTGGAACTGAATAAAAAGATTGATACCACGGAGCTATATTACAAAGCGATGCAACATAAGATCAGCATTGCTCCCGGACGCATGTTTACTCTGCACGACCAGTACAGAAACTGTATGCGCTTGAGTTTCGGTCAGCAATGGAGTGCTTTCATTGAAGAACGCTTGCAGGTTTTGGGAAACATTATCAAAGAATCATTTTGATTGACTGATATACTCCTTTACCACTTCGCCGAGGGTTTTAAGTCCTTTCTCTATTTTGTCTTCGGGCATATTAGAGTAGTTGATCCGAAGCGTATTTTCCTTGTTTCCGTTCGGATAAAAGGAGCCTCCCGGAACAAAAGCAATCTTTTTCTCCAGGCTTCTGACTAAAACATCACGTGCCGAAATCCCTTCGGGAAGTTCTATCCATGTAAATAATCCGCCTTCGGGACGAGTAAACTTTATAGTATCAGGAAAATAACGTTCTATACTTTCAATCGCCACATTTCTGCGTTTTCTGTATACTTCTACTATTTTGGCAATATGTTTATCAATATCATAGCGCTTCAGGTATTCGGCGATGGTCATTTGGGCAATCGTGTTGCATTGTAAATCCGTACCTTGCTTGACCAATACGTATTTGCGGATAATCTCTTTATCCCCCGCAATCCAGCCAATCCGGAAACCGGGACAGAATATTTTAGAGAAACTACCTGTACACAGGATATTTCCAGCCTCATCAAAAGACTTTATAGATGGCAAAGACTCTCCTTCAAACCTTAACTCGCCGTACGGATTGTCTTCAATAACTGCAACACCATACTTTGCGGATAATTCAGCCAGTTTCCTGCGTCTTTCCAGGCTCCACGTCTTTCCGGTAGGATTCTGAAAAGTAGGTATTGCATATATCAGCTTTATATGAGGAGTATTGCTCAAAATTTCTTCCAAAACATCCATCATCATACCGTCCTCATCCGTGGGAATTTCAATAAAGCTACATCCATACGCTTTGAACGCGCTGATTGCAGCCAAATATGTTGGGCTTTCGCAAAGTACGATATCTCCCTGGTCCAGAAAAACTTTTCCGGATAAGTCCAATCCCTGTTGTGAGCCGTGGGTAATCAGAATATTATCTTTATCGAAAGCCGTGCCCAAACGTTCGTTCATCCGGTTGGCAATCCATTCGCGCAAAGGAGCATAACCTTCTGTTGTAGTATATTGGAGCGCTTTCGTACCTGCCTCTTTCAATACGATCTGATTGATCTCATTGATTTCATCTATCGGAAAAAGTTCTGGAGCAGGCAGACCACCTGCAAACGAAATCACATCTTCCTGTTCGGTGACTTTTAATATCTCTCTTATTTCCGAAGCCTTTATATAAGACATTCTTTTAGCAAAATTCAACTTCATAACCTTTAAGTATATTAGGAGATTAAAACAACACTGCAAAGTAAATCAAAAAAGAAAGACGAGAACAGATACACTTTTTTATATATTGACAGGTACAGATGACTGACTTTTCAAAGGATAAGTATATGAAGTTAATCTCCCGTATTACTTATTTCGTCATGAGTAATCAGGGCATTCGTCGAATAATCCTATACGGAACCTTGTTTAAACCTACCTTTGCACTGAAAACAAAAGTAATTGATAGTAACTATGGAAGAGCAAATACTCATTTTTCGAACCTCGGTTAGAAATGCACGGGATATAAAACATATCGCAGCGCTGTTCACCCTATGTCCCCAAATCTACAAATGGAATATAGATATGGAGGACTGGGAAAAAGTATTAAGAATAGAATGTCAGGGCATCACCCCGACTGAAATCTCAAAGGCATTACGCGCCATCAACATTTATGCACAGGAACTGGAATGAAACAGAGAAAACTAGTAATAAACTAATAACGAGGCAGGTCTTTTACTTCCTCATAATATTTTTCCACTCCAACCTCTTGCATCCGTCTGTTGATGGCTACAAATCCGATGTCATCACCTATTGCAAAAGATTCAATAGCCAATGCTTTGTACATTGGCTGTTTCTAATCTGTACGCAAAATATTCCCCTGTATTTTCCCCAGAATCTTGGGGAACTGCCAAAAGAACAACAAAGTACAGCAAATTGCCGCTGTCGCATCGGATATTGCTTCGGCTGCATATACACCGGTTACTCCCATATAATGCGGCAATATCAATGCCAATGGAATCAGTAGAATCACTTTACGTAACAAAGCAATAAAAATAGAAATCTTAGCCTGACCTAATGCTACAAACATATTTTGGCAGGCTCGCTGTAATCCGAAGATAGTCATACCGCCCAAGAAAACAGGCATTGTCCAGCGGACTGTTTCTATCAATTTTTCATCACTGGTAAAAGCAGATGCAACAATTGTAGGAAACAAGATCATAAGTAGCATCAATAACAGATTAAATGAAAACATGGTTATCATCACAATACGGAAACAGTCTTTCACACGTTGTTTATCACCATGACCATAATTATAACTGATAATCGGAACAAATCCCAGCGCAAAACCGGTTAACGGAACACTTGCAAACTGCATCGCACTTTGCAAGATAGTTAATGCGCTGACATAAATATCTCCAAAATTTTTCAGACTACTATTCAATACAAAACCAACCAGGCTCTCCGTACTTGCCATTATAAATGGAGATATTCCCAAAGCTAACATGGCGAATACAATCTTCCGCCTCAACCGCATATTACGCTTTTCCAAAGGTAAGGAAGCACGACGGGAAAAGAGAAAACTCAATACCCACGCCGCACTACATGCTTGAGACAATACGGTAGCCAAAGCAGCTCCTTTCACTCCCATATCAAACCAGAAAATAAAAATAGGATCAAGAATAATATTCAATAAGGCACCGATCAAGACAGAGTACATGGCAATAGCCGGCCGTCCCTGTGCATTAATAAAGCTATTCAATCCTGTAGATATTTCAACGAAAACGGTTCCTAATAAATAGATAGAAAGATAATCAACCGCATATTCCAACGTATTTTCCGAAGCACCCGTAAAAAGCAAAATCGATTCCATAAAGGTATATGCGATGAACGAAGTGAACAGGGTAAATAGTATTAATAAGACAAAACCATTCCCCAAAATTTTTCCGGCACGCAGACGATCGCCCTGTCCCAGTGCCATGGCTGCCAATGGCGCGCCCCCTCCTCCTACAATCGCCGAGAAAGAAGAAATCAGTATAACAAGAGAAGTCGTCACTCCTACCCCAGCCAACGCATCAGTACCAATACCCGGAATATGTCCGATATAGATACGGTCGACCATGCTATACAGCAAATTGACGAATTGGGCAACTACTGCGGGAAGCGCCATTTTGAAAACGAGCGGCAACATACGCTCTGTACCTAGCCGTGCTTCATACCTATTTATCATTCCAAACTTCTTTTTCTAAAATCAGCTGCAAAGTTATAAGAAAAACAGGCTCCCGATTTAAAACCGTTGGATAAAATAAATTGGATAGATACCTTTTATCCATCCGAAATAATTAATCGTAGCTGCCAGAAAATCATTCAGTTCATCATACAGCTTTTCCAATTCATTTATATCAGCAGAAGTTCCGGGTTCTATTATAAATTTCATATATGCATTGTTTATCTTTTCATTAGTTCTTCTATCTTTCCACCTGTAATATAAGGTATACATTCGGAGATCTTTTCGACACTCCAATCCCACCATTGCAATTCTTGCAATCGGGCAATCGTTTGCTCATCAAAACGTTTCCTAATCTCCCTGGCTGGCGTTCCGCCTACTATTGTATAAGGAGGAACATCTTTAGTAACCACTGCCCACGACGCAATGACTGCTCCATTCCCGATGTGTACTCCTGCCATGATAACAGCTTCATATCCAATCCATACATCATTACCTATTACTATATCCCCTTTATTATCCCAGGCAGAAGTAACATCTCCCTTATCTAAATTCCATTCCTCAAAAAAGATAGGAAACGTATAATTGGATAAAGAATTCAATGTGTGGTTTGCACTATTGAAAAGAAACTTAGCTCCACAGGCTATGGAGCAGAATTTTCCTATTATCAAGCGGTCTTTATTAATCGGATAATGATATAAGACATTGTTTTTCTCAAAAAGAACTGGATCATTTACAAAGTCATTGTATATTGTATAATCACCTACGATAATAGCAGGATTCTTAATCACCATATTCAGATAAATAGTCTGAAAATCATTAGAACGAGGATATATGTTCGAATTCATTGTAATGGCTTCTTTTATATAGTTTATTGAATAGAATAAAAAAATAACTTGTGACTTACGTTAAATCACAAACAGTTGTAGCAGCAGAACTCTCTATTGTTACAATCCATATGGGCGAAGCTATTTACAAAGTTGCCATTTCATTGTGTTAGGAGAACAGGATTTATATTACATAGCAAATATACAAGATAAATTTCAGACTATCACACAAAGGACTAAATATGTATCCCATATTGATGCTTCACTTCCGCCATCACAAATGTACTTTCCAGTGATCCCAAGCTGTCAATCGTTCCCAATACATTCAGAATAAACTCCTGATAGTATTTCATGTTGGGAGCATGAATCTTCAACAGATAATCATAACTTCCCGATATGTTATAACATTCGGTTACTTCAGGAATATCCTGTATGATCCGTGTAAACTCTGCCGCTATATCCCTGTTCAGGCGTCTAAGCTTCACACTGCAGAACACGACAAATCCCTGATTCAGTTTTTCCGCATCCAATACGGCAATATACTTCTTTATATAACCTCCATTCTCCAACCGTTTAAGACGTTCAAAAACAGGAGTTGAAGAAAGACTCACTCGCGCAGCCAACTCTTTCGTTGTCAATCGGGCATTCTCTTGCAAAGTACGGAGTATTTGCAAATCTACTTTATCCAGTTTATCAAAAGTATCCATAAGAAAAATATTCTTCTAAAAGGTAATTTCCAAGAATAACGCAGTTGTATTATTCCATATAACGGCACAAAAATAGCATTATTTTCTACATTTCAGCCATATCTTGTTCGATATATCTTCATCTCATAACTTTGCAAGAAAATAAAGAAAGAATATAAACTTTAAAAATATACGATTATGGCAACAAAGAAATTACACTTCGAGACTTTACAGGTTCATGTAGGACAAGAACAAGCAGACCCGGCAACAGATGCCCGCGCAGTACCTATTTACCAGACCACCTCTTATGTATTTCACAACTCCGCCCATGCAGCCGCACGTTTTGGTCTGCAGGACCCAGGAAACATCTACGGCCGTCTGACCAACTCCACTCAAGGAGTCTTTGAACAACGCGTTGCCGCCCTTGAAGGAGGAGTAGCAGGGCTGGCAGTCGCTTCGGGTGCCGCTGCCATCACTTATGCTTTTGAGAATATCACTCGTGCAGGCGATCATATTGTAGCATCCAAAACTATTTACGGAGGAAGCTACAACCTACTGGCTCATACCTTGCCCAGCTATGGCATCACAACAACATTCGTTGATCCAAGCGATTTGTCGAACTTTGAAAAAGCTATTCAGGAAAATACGAAAGCTGTATTTATCGAAACCCTCGGAAATCCGAACTCAAATATCATTGATATAGAAGCAGTAGCAGAAATAGCCCACCGCCACAAAATACCTTTGATTATTGACAACACATTCGGAACTCCGTATTTAATCCGCCCCATCGAACACGGAGCAGATATCGTAGTACATTCCGCAACAAAGTTCATTGGCGGACACGGTTCCTCATTGGGAGGGGTCATTGTAGATTCAGGTAAATTCGACTGGGTAGCCTCCGGCAAATTCCCACAACTGACCGAACCCGATCCATGCTATCATGGCGTACGCTTCGTCGATGCAGCCGGTCCGGCTGCCTATGCAATCCGCATCCGTGCCATTTTGCTGCGCGACACAGGAGCTACCATCAGTCCATTCAACGCTTTTATCCTGTTACAAGGTCTGGAAACTCTTTCCTTACGTGTAGAGCGTCATGTAGAAAATGCATTGAAGGTAGTGAATTTCTTAAACAATCACCCGAAAGTGAAGAAAGTGAATCACCCGTCATTATCCAACCATCCTGACCATGCACTATATCAACGTTATTTCCCGAATGGCGCCGGTTCTATCTTCACTTTCGAGGTAAAAGGCGGACAAGACGAGGCACACCGTTTCATCGACAGCCTGGAGATTTTCTCCCTGCTTGCCAATGTGGCTGACGTGAAATCATTGGTGATCCACCCGGCGAGCACTACCCATTCACAACTCAATGCACAGGAGCTAGCCGAACAGGAAATTTATCCGGGCACCGTACGCCTATCCATCGGAACAGAACATATTGATGACCTGATTGCGGATTTGGATCAGGCACTTGCCAAAATCTAACATTCAATCATTGAACTTTCCATGACTGCGGAATGTTATATCTGTAATAACATTAAAAACATTGCAGTCATGGAAAAACATTTAATACACAGCAACGAACTGCATCTGATAGACGCAGAGAAAATCCATCAAGCCGTAGAAAAGATGGTGGAATCACTCGATTTAGCCGCGGGATCAACTACTAACTTCGATCTCTATCAGGTTGTGGAAAACTACTTTAAAGATCTCGAGAAAAGGAGAAAAATTAATCATGTACTGGGAATCAAAGAAGATAGATATGAACTAGCTGAAGATTTCGGCATAAAATAAAAGAAAGAAATTTATTCAATCACACCAGACAAGTTTTCCAAAAAATAAGGGAGTTTCACTTAATGTGAGACTCCCTCGTTTTTTGTAATAATCAGCGTAGAATAATTAATTTCCCTGATGTACTGTAAGTTGTGGGAAAGGGAAGTTGATACCTTTTTCATTGAAGGTTTCGTAAATCGCTTTATTTATATCGAAATAAACACCCCAGTAATCTCCGCTATTTACCCATACACGTGCCACTACATTCACACTGCTGGCGTCCAACGCATGAAGAGCCACAAAGGGAACCGGCTCATTCAGGATGCGTTTATCAGCAGCAAGAATCTCATAAACGATTTTCTGTACTTTCTCATAATCTTCTCCATAATCTATACCAATAATCCATTCTACACGGCGGGTTTCCTGATGACTGTAGTTGGTCACTATTCCACTGCTCAATGAACCATTGGGAATATAAATCAGTTTGTTGTCCGCGGTAGTAAGGATGGTATGGAATATCTGAATTTCTTTTACCGTGCCAGCTGAACCTTGCTGTGTTTCTATCCAATCGCCAACTTTATAAGGTCTGAACAAAAGAATAACCAATCCCCCGGCAAAGTTCTGCAGATTGCCGGATAAAGCCATACCGACAGCAACACCGGCAGAAGCCAATAAAGCTGCGAACGAAGTGGTTTCAACCCCTAGAGCGCCAACGACAGAAATGATTAACAGAATCGTCAACAGAATATTGACCAGACTTTTAACGAAAGTTTTGATACTTACATCCACTTTTCGTTTATCCATCAGGCGTCTGATAAACTTGTTGAGCAGCGAGATGAGGAAACGTCCGACGACAAAGACAAGGATCGCAATCAATATACGTTCTCCGGCACGAATACCGAAGTCTATCAGTTGTTGAGTAATCAGCGAAAGTTTATCTAAGCCGTCAGCATTGGCAATCGCCTCTTTTATTAATTCATCTGCAGCCACTTGCACAGAGTCCGCAGCTTGTGTTGCTTGCAATAATAGTAGCATAATTAAAATGTATATTAAATGAATAAATTGTTGTTTTGTTATTTCAACAATTTACAAAGTTATATTGTTTCTCGTAAATAAAAAAGTTTTTTAATAATCGAGATTATTATTCCTTTTATTTCCTACACTTTATTGCATACAACTTCATTTATATCAGTTATCATCTAAGATCTGATTTATTTTGTAAATCAAAAAACCATAATATTCCTTCATGTCCGGAGAAGCAGATGAAATACGGCTACTCAAAAGATTTCTTATTTTTAATAGCATATCCCAATAAACTGAGGCGTCTTGATGTGAGTTCACTGGTACTATATCCTGCGCCTGCCAACCCATTACGAAAGAATTAGCCTCATTAAAAATATCCATTTTAAAACTATCTCCCCGTAAAGCTTGCTGACGTCCGGCATTCTTAGCCGTACCTCCACCCATATTTTTCGATATATTCTTTACTAAATAATCAATAAAGGCATTTTGATACAGCATCTCCGTATTCGTCAGTACTCTGTTTTGCAACACTCCTTTCCAAACAATAGAATGAATATCATCCATATAGTTTTTTACAGAGTATTCTCCGTCGGATTTCTCCGAGCATAATGCCACATAACGGATTCTGTCGAATAATAACTGAAAAATGTATTTGCGTGTCTTATCTACGATCAAATCCTGTAATTCCAAACTGGATTTAACTTCAGCATTTGTCAGCCAGTCCAAATCCATCGACATTTTCACCAGATAATTCAATGCTTTCTGTTGCATTTCCTTAGATACCGGAAAGCTTATTCCTTCCTTTCCTTCATCCAGATAAAGTCCACCTATCCAGAATGATAATTCCATTGCTCTATTGGTAAATAGCTTTATCAAACTTGCATATAGTTCTGCACGCCGACTTATATCATAATCCTCTTTTGCATACCACTTCATAAAGTTTGCAATTGAAATTTTCAAATTTTGAATCTGATAATCTGCTGCTTTAAACGGATCATCACCGAGATCCCAATATAATGCAGTCGGATCATATAGGGCATAAAACTCCTGTCTTGGCCCATAATGATACTCATGAGCAGTATAAGCATCTTCTACCCATTTATTTAAAGTAACGAGTTCCTTCTCCGGCTTATCAGCAACAACAGGAGCATACAAATAACGAATTGGGAAATAGTCATACGGACCAATTCCCGGTTGCACTAACACAGCACCCTTTTCAACATCCTCCGGCTGGGCAATATAATTACACATTATGTTATCCATAACAGAAGCAGTCAATCCGTGCTGACGCGTAAATTCAGCACTTCGGAGCGAGTCTACCGGGTAATGATAAGAAGCCCCCATATTATCTGTAAGTCCCAAACAACGACCTACTTGCTGTGCAATACCGACTTTTAACAATTCTCCCATCTGCTTTTCCGAAAGTGTCAATGTTCTGGCCGTCGGATCAGAAGCCATAGTCTGCGTACAACGACCGCTATATAACAAAGAAAGAAAATTATGATGGATGTAAACTGAAGCATTCAGTATTTCGCCGGTACGAGGGTCTGTGTGCATAGAAGTCTGTGCCATATACATCCAATCCGGTGCATAACAAATAGAAGAATGACGGATGTTGGAAGAAGAAAAGTCTGTTCCTTTCGGCCATTCTTTAGCCTGAACAGCATTTAAATAGCCAATCTTCTCAAAACTTTTATTCCATTCTTCTACTCCTTCCTTGATATAAGGTTTCCAAGAATCCGGCATTAACGTATCGATATAAAATACTATCGGCTTTTTAGGTTCTACCTTTTCTCCCCTTTTAAACGCAGCTTTGTCCGAAGGCTCCAAACGCCAACGTTTTACTAAATGAGTGCTTTTCAAAGGAGACATCTCATCTACATACTGCTTACGGACTAGAAATGCCGTATTCACTTTCTGATTAGCATATCGGATATCCATCGGCGTTTCCGGAAGTAATACCAACATTCGTGCTGCAGTAACCGTCACCGGTACATTTCGTTGCATAGTAATTGTTCCGAAAGCAGTATAATCCACATCATATCCCAATACACAGGTTACCGAAATATTATCCGGATAACTATGAATATCCTTTAAGAAAGAACGTGAAGTGTCACATCTGAATTTCCGGGTTACCATTCCATACATTGAATTAGGTGCATAAGACGAAAAAGGATTCGAGTAATCCGAATGTTCCAAAAATAAAGGAGCCAGGTTAACCAGAACCGAAGAACTGTCTTTTGCAAAAGCTTCTATCTTAAAAGATTTATAGACACCTCCCGAAGCAGACTTCAACAAAGAAGATGCTACTCCTTCTTTTCCCGTTTCCTCACGCATTAAAGGTTGGTTAGTCATCATTCTTGCTTCCAACTTTTTGCCATTTCTCACAAAACGGAACATGACTTCCGGAGAAGTGAACTGCCCGACTACTCCTTCTCCATTGTCACTGATATTAATAATCGAAGAGGCTAAAAGCATTTCTTTCTCCAATAACCTGACTGGAAACTCTACCAGAACTTTATCTTTAGTCCGGTGCATGATCATTAACCCCGTCGAATCAGAAGCAACACAATCTTTTAAATGATTCTCATATCCTTTGATTTCCGTTTTTGCCGACTTCTCCTTTTTTTTACGTGCACAAGCATCCTGTACAGTAAAGAGCAACAATAGAGACAACAAAGAGAAATATATAATTTTCTTATTCATACACCTATTTTAAAGATTGAGATATTTTATAAACCAACAGACGATAATGAGTGCGATTCTCATCACTACCGGCAGACATTCGATTTTTAGCCAACCGCTCAATCTTCCGTAACATAGAATAATAATGATGTTCCATCGACTCTACAGGGATAGTAACAGAAACAGTATCTTCAAATCCCATAACTTCTTTAGGATCATTGAAATGATTCAATGGTCCATCATACAAATAAGTGGGAGCAACAATACCTTCAGGCAAAGGTATTCGTTCATCCGTCAACATTCTCCCTGATGTTCCGGCAGCACTTCCTTTCTTGACTGTTTTGATTCCATTCATTAAATAGGATACGAACTTTAGCTGCATATTTTTCTCAGAAGCCGAAAGTACATTTTTTTATCCGGGACCATAAACATATAATAGTATAGATCATCCATATAATCCAGCTGCGTATAAGGATTCTGCTCCATCTTATCCCCACAAATTGCCACCGCAGGGAAACGTTTTAGCACATAGTCAATAATCAGGTTCTCTATCACACTGCTCAAATTCGAATGAAGAGGCAATATTTTTTGTAGAGCCGGTTCATCTATCCATGAACAATCAAGAGCCTGCTCCCAAAGAAATTTTAACGACTCCCTCTGCTTCTCCTTTGTCACAGGAACGTATGAAGGGAACGGATCGCCTTCATAATGTTCATTTACATAAATACCGCCAATATTAAATAATACATTATTAATATAACGTATATACTGACCGATAATCTCGTTATAAATTTCTTTTCGGAAGTCACCTTCTACATCGTCTTTAATCCACTCGTTCATCTGAGACAAAATATATTTCAGATTCATGACTCCGTAAGAGGAAGCTTTCACCGGATCGTCCCCCAGATCTTCTTCAAAAGAACTTGGGTCGATACGAGTACGAATCTGTTGTCTGCCATAACGATAGGCCGGGTCGGGCAACTTCTCACTAATCCATTGCCTCAAAATAGGAATTTCTTCCTCACTGGATTTGGCTGACATAATAGGAGAATATAACCACTTTACTGAAAAATAATCATATATCCCCAAATCAGGAGGGGTCAAACGAACTCCTTTTTCTTTATCTCCCGGTTGTGCCACATAATTATTGCGTGCATAGTCCATAATTGAATAAGTAGTTCCATACTTATTGGTAAAAGAGGCAGAGCGTAATGAATCCACAGGAATCGAAGAAGACGCGGCCATGTTATGCATAAAAGCAAACGTATGTCCTACTTCGTGAGCCACCACATAACTGATACAATCACCCAATATATCTGTAGGAAGTTGTTTCCGGCGAACATCCGTGTCCGCCTGTGCCGTCTGTACAAAACGCCAGTTACGTACCAGCCCTACTAAATTATGGTACAAATAAACAGATGCATTCAAAATTTCCCCCGTACGCGGATCACTCCAAGAAGGTCCCATAGCATTGGCTATAAAAGAAGGAGAATATCTCACACAACTATATTTTATATTATCCGGATCAAATTCAGGGTCATCTAATGGAAAGTCTTTCACACAAATTGCATTCTTAAAACCGATCTTCTCAAAAGCATCATTCCATCTTAAAATTCCACGACGAATATATTTTTTCCAAAAATTAGGGAAAGCATTGTCTATATAATATATAATCGGCTTCTTAGGTTCCACCAATTCCCCTTTCTCATATTTTTCTGCATCTACAGGCTCTAAACGCCATCTTAATGCATAATAAACATTCTCAACGCGTTGACTCTCATTGCTGAATTTAACTTTAGGAGTATAAAAGATATTGATACGAGAATCCGCATAACGAGGACGCATCGGTTTCTCCGGCAGTAAAATAATACTACGTGTCAACACCGCTGTAAAAGGCATCTGCTTAATATATGTCACTCCCATACTCGATACAGTAACATTGTAAGTCAAAGAAGAACGAATACTTAAATTATCATCGAATGATTTGATTGACATAATAGATGAATCCTCCTTTCTGAACTCCTTGCTGACAGTGTATGCTGCCATAATAGGAGAAAATGGGGAAAAGGGATTCATATTGTCCCGATTTGCCAATAAAAAATCTGTCATATCAAAAACCACAGCTGTACTGTCCGGTGAATATGCTTTTATATTAAAGTTCTTCAGAATTGCCGGTCGGGTACTTTCTGATATTCTCTGCTGTAGATTGCTATCATGTGACATATAATCATCAGATACTTCACATAAGCTAATCAACGAGTCTGTTTTTATAAATGTAATATGCAAAGGAGCATACGGTTTTTCACCAACACTTCCAAAACGATTATCTGTAGTCTCACTAATAGTAGAGCCTAACAACATATCCTTTTCCAACAAATTCAAAGGTAATTCAAAATAGACGCGGTCATCCATTTTATGAAGTGTTATCATACCTTTTACTGTTTCACACTTTTTGCCACGAAACAGTTTCTCATAAGGAGTAGCTTTCTTCACCTGTTCCGATTTTGCCTTTTTCTTTTTCCAAGGAAACTTAGCATGCCCTTCATTAGAAAACATAACTAACAACGAAAGACCCACTAGAGTCAATAAACGTATTTTCATTTGAATAAATTATTAACGATACATTTTTGACGGACTTCCATAACGGTAAATCACGTCTACCACTTCTCCAATATTATTTACTTCGTGAAGTTTCTTTGCTTCACCACCCATAATAGTCGATTCATCTACAGCGTATACGACAAAACCGTCCTTCATTCCAACTCCTAAAGTCATACTTTCATAATTCAATTGAAGATCTGTAATTTCACTATTACAAATAGTATAAGGTATTACACGCTGAGTACTTTTCTCATAATAATACAATTCATTATTAATGGCTCCACCTGAAAAGAACAAATAACTTCCTGAAGCATCCTTTGAACAATAAAACTTAGATTTATCTGTCAAATAGTCGCCACCGTCAGAGAAACTAAAATCTGTTTCATTCTTTATTATTACCTTACCCTGCCAATCATATTCCAAATCGAATGTCTTCACCGAATAGTTTCCATCCGCATCTTGCAACACTAATACATAACCACAAAGATAATCCGTATAAGGATCTGGAAGATAAGCATCTGCATATATTAACTTTTTACCTTCCAATCCATTGATCGGAACATCATCTATTGCACCCGTATAGTAACTATAAAGGCTACTCAAACTGAGGAAACGATGATTCTTCTCATCATACATCAATACATGTCGTGTTTTATAAAAATTGGCTTGTACCATTCGTGTTATTTTCATTCCCATGTTATAATGCACGGGAATACTACTGTAAGGTGCCGAATGGAACCCCGCATTATCAGGATTCTTCAACAAACGAATATATATTTGTCCGTTAGCTGTCAACAGAACATCTGTATAATAAAGATAAGCAGCATCTGTCACAACAAAATCTTCAGGCACTCCTTCGGTAAATTCCTGTGTAGTATATAAAACTTTCATCATCGAATTCCCCTCCAATTCCAATGGACCTTTTGCATCCTGATTGACAACCAGAATTTCCGGATTAGTTTTCTTACCGGAATAATGTTCTACTAATTTATATGGTTGACTGCCTAGTTCCTCGCCATTTACCTTCTCATAAATATTTAAATAATCCACATACTCATCATTATCGTCACGAACTTGTGTTAATATAGCCTTATGATTCAAATCTGACAAAATAGCCCATCCTGTTTTATAAGAAGATTTAGCTACCAGTTGCAGATTTTTCATTGTTCTAATCTTACTGTCTTTATGGATGACTGAGTACAAAACATAATAAGTAATAGCTTCTTTGGGTACAAATGAGAGTATCTGTTCGTTACACACAACCTCACCATTTAGCTCCCATTCAAATTCATAATTAGAGACATCATCTCCCTCGCTAAAAGACAGATTAGGTTCAATATGCGTTTCTTCTCCAATGACCCCGTCATATATAGACTCACTAAAAGTTATCTTCACCGTGGGAGTTTGTAAGTAGTCATAAGAGCCTTTATCATCTACACAAGAGTAAAAGGTCATCAACCCACTCAATAAATAAATAAGATATCTTGCTTTCATAATCATATCGTTTTTAAATTATCCTACTACCGGAACAGACATATACGATCCATCTTCATCCTGCACCGGATTTCCCTCATCTTCTTTTTTTATGAGATAGTACTTGAACTGGCGAGCCAAAGACCATCTTTCAGATTCTGACAGCTCCGTCAGATCTCCCACTCCTGTAACTTCCATGAAAAGCCTGAACTTAGTTTCTGTATATTTTCCTAATAAGCTTTCTGTTACAACATCATCCCACCAAAGAGGTTGAGATATTAAAGAGCTAAAACGAACGACTTTACGAGTATATATATTTTGTCCGGGTTTTAAAACATCATTCTCCACAATGTCAATCACAAGCCGGACTTCTTTTGTATCCAACAATGCCGTTTTCTTCAACAAAAAATACCCAGTTTCTTCCAAAACATCTTTCCGAAAAACCATCTCATTCTCCAATTCATACGAATCCGGTTCAGCTGTTGTCAGTTCCTTATTAACCCTCAGACTAACATAAGCATCATTTGCCAACGGTAATCCTATCAATCGCATATTGAGAGGTACCTTTATTTCCTCTTGTGTCCCATAGAAGAAAAAAGAATAAGTCAAGGAATCTTTATACTCTTCCACAAACTGCACATAGTTACCGGAATCCCATATCCGGATTTCGTCCTTTTCACAAGCAACCAACAAAAAGAAGGTTGCTATCAATAATGAATATATCTTTTTCATTTTGTTTATCTCCATAAATTAATAGATTATCTCACTTTCCGGTATCGGCATTACATATCTGCCATCCATTTGTATTACTTGTGTTCCCGTGGTGACAGGCATATTCCAGCGTTTAAAGAAATAAAACATCTGTCCCTCCGCCAAGAATTCTTTCTTGTATTCTGCTACCAACTCATTATAATAGTCTTTCGATGCTGTGCCTGAAATATCTCGTTTCGCTCCACGTGCTTTTCTAACTACCGACAAATAAGAGAGAGCCTCCGACAGGCTTGTCTTAGAACTAGCCTCACTCAAGATATAATACATTTCACTTAACCGAATCATCGGTATCAGCTTATACTGAATGGTGACACTCTGGTTCGTTGAATTCGTATTTATCCATTTCATTGATGTTTTACCAGTTTTACCGTCAGAGGTCGCTAAAGAAGTACGATAGTCGTCCGCATCCAGTTCAAACAAAGCATCGTAATTCTTCAGAGTCATTAATAAACTATTATTAGCAGATTTAAAATTATCAATACGCTCCAATAACTCCCGGTCGTAAAAAGCCAGGAATGTGTCTTCATACAATTTGACATATTTATATTTATCCGTAGCTTTCGCATAATCGTAAGGATCTGTAAAATAAAACCATTTTCGACGAGTTACGAAATCATCTATTACATGCTTGGCATACTTAGCAGCATTGTTCCAATCATTATCATACAAATATACACGAGCTAAAAGCGCATTAATAGCCACATAATTCATACGAATTCCTCTTTGACCAAAAAAGTCACCACCTGTAGCCTTATTCGTACCTCCCATCCGGTAATCCGGCATTGCCATTGTTGACGTATTGACAATCGTATCATGCTTTGCAACCAGCTGACGAGCCTCAAGTAAATCTTCTTCTACTTTCTTCAGTATTTCCTTTGTTGAAAGATTCGGTTCATATTTAGATGGATATACAGTAAAGTATGGAATCCGCTTGCTTTCATCACCGGACTCTACCGAAGGAGCAAATAAACGTAAAATGTCAAAATGCATCATGGCTCGCAATGCTTTAGCCTCCCCGATAATCAGATTCCTTTCAAGTGCTCCCTCACGAAAAGCAGTCGAATCTTTTGCTTCTGCTTCTGATATCAACTTATTGCAATTAGCAATTACATTATATCCTTTTGACCAAACTGATTCCAGCACCGCTTTGATCTCCGTTTCTCCGTATTCATATTCCATAGCGCTACCATATGCTTTAGATTTGGCGATATCGTTATCTGCATATGTTTGAGAAAGAACACTGGTAAGCCCCCAAGACAACTCGCGCCCATACAGTTCGGAAGACGACATAGCAATATAAATTCCGTTTAACGCATTTCTGAATCCATCTCCACTTTCAAACAATTTCTCGCTTGATACCTGATCAGAAGGATCAATATCCAGCCAATCATTACAAGCGCTTAATGACAGCAACAAGGTAACACCTATTATAGCAAAATTATATTTTTTCATATCCGTTGTTTTTAGAAACCTAAATTTAAAGAGAAAGTAAATGTACGTGCATAAGGATAAGAGAGACCTCTTTCTTGATGAATAGAAGAAATACGAGCAATATTATTCATATTAAATTGTACACGCAACATACTGAGATTGATAGGAGCAAGCAACTTATTGCTAAACTCATAGGCCAAAGTAAATGAATTAAATTCGAGTGTATTATTATCCTGCACGAAACGAGAAGTCGGTCGTGTCGTTTGGTAACGGTCTTTTATTGATTTCAGCATAGTTACATCTCCCGGCTGTTTCCATCTGTCAGTCAATACCCGTTTATCTGCATTGACTTCGTAAATATTCACATTTTCGACCTTGTTTACCAACGTGCTATTATACAGCTGCCCGCCACATTCGTATTTGAAAGTAGCATACATAGTGAATTGCTTATAACGTAGATTTACACCAAAAGCTCCTTGTGCAGTAGGTTCCGTATCGCCTATGATCACCTGATCCGATGAATTCCAATCGGAAGTAATTGTTCCATCTTTCTTCAGAAAAGTCTCTTGACCATCCGAAGGATTAATACCTAATGACTGCATTCCCCAAATGGAAGTCAACGAACCGCCCTCTGTATATTTCATAAAAGGTTTACTATACTTAGAATCCTGCATGGTACCTATATTCTTATCATAATCGGCAAAGTATGTGTCTACACGATCATTATAAGCCTTTAATGATTCTGAGATCTTTAATATTTTATTCTTATTATGTGCCAGGTTACCAAACAAAGTTACTGTCCAATCTCTATTTTTGAATACATCGGCTCTGATATCCAACTCAATACCACGATTCTGTACCTCTCCGAGATTATCACGATATACGGTGAAACCTGTTGATGAAGGAAGAGTAACATCCGTAATCAAATCGACCGTTTTCTTGTTATACCAAGAGAATCTGAATAAAACCGCATCGTTGAGCAATGATATATCCGTACCGATATCAAAAGTGTTAGTACGTTCCCATTTCAAGTTTTCATTCCCCATGTAATAAAGTAATACACCGGCTCCGGTTCCATATTTATCCGATAAGATCTGATAAGTGTTCTTTGCTGCATAAGCCGGAAAATTGACTTTACCAATCTGACCATAAGAACCGCGAATCTTGAATTGGCTAAATAATGTCTGCTGTTTCATAAACGGATAATTATGAATATTCAATCCGGCTCCAAACGACCAGAAAGGAGCGAATTTCTTTTTCGAGCCAAATTCCGAAGAACCATCCATACGGAAAGAGGCATCCATCAGATAAATGTTATCATACGTATAGTTGGTAGAAAGGAATGTACCCATTAATCGGGTATGATTATCCGAAAACGAAGGCTTGGTAGCGATTTCATCCGCATAATTCGGAGAGTCCAGCTTACCGGAAGGAAATCCACGATACAGCGCACTCTCCGATTCATCCTTGGTTTCACGTATATTCAAACCTAAAGAAAAATTCATGTGATTACGGTTTACTGTCTGTACATAATTTGCCAATAAGTTAGCATTCCAATAAATACTTTGCGAACGGCCGGACAATAATTCTCCTTTAGGATCACTATCCGCATAATTGACATATTTACCGCTTCCCGGATCTGTAAATTGCCTGGATTCATCATCACGTTTTGTTACGGAGAACTGTGCTTTCAACTGAAAGACATCCGCCAGATGATAATTTAGGCTTAGGTTGTTAGTCAAGTCCGTATAAGACGAACGATCATAACTGCTCAACATGGTAGCATCATACAAAGGATTACGGAGATTCGAAGTTCCCGTATGCCAAGTAGTCAGATATTCCACGTAATTACCTTCTTCATCTTTAAATGAGTCATAGGGTTGCCTGGAAGTATAATCAGAAAAAGTCCCATACGGAGAATTCTCCGACTTTACAGAGTTGAATGTCACATAATTCTTGATTTGCAGATTGTTAATACGATAATCGATGTAAAATCCTCCTCCCGCACGCTTTCGATATGAACCTTTCATTACTCCATTCTGAATGTCATAGTTCATCTCAGCACCGAAACGGATATCATTAACGCCTCCCTCTATATAAAGACTGTGTTTGTGATTAAAACCGTTTCGTAACGGCTGTGCAATCCAATCGGTATCAATACCCTTTAATATATTATTCTGTTTTGCCAGATACTCTTTCTGTAAGTTCAGGGCTGTACTGGGCGAGTCGCTTTCATAAAGTCCAGCCAGACGTTCAGCCTCAAGTTTCTCACTGGCATTCATCAGATTATAGTCAGATATGTCCGGAGCTGTGAGTTCTGCAGAGAAATTATAGTTCACACGCAATCTGCCGGGAACCGGTGCTTTCGTTTCAATCACAATCACCCCATTTGCCGCACGTGAACCATATATGGCAGTAGCGGCCGCATCTTTTAAAATCGTAATCCGTTCTATACGGTTAGGGTCAAAGTCATACACTTTCGACACAGATACCTCAAAACCATCCATAATAAAAATAGGAGTGTTCGGATTATTTGAAAGAGCGGATTGGGAAACTGCATCCTTATCCAATTCCATGACTCCGACACCGGAACGTCCACGGATATAAAACTCCGGCAAACTATTGGGATCTGACCCCATTTCATTATTAACCGCTATCCGTAAAGAAGGATCGTACACTTGCAATACATCAATCATATTACGTGTAGACACTTTCAATAAGTCATCTTTTGTGACGGTTACCGCATTTCCGGTAAAACTTGTACGTTTCACACTCGAATAACCATTCACGACCACTTCATTCAAACTATTCGAGTTTTCTTCCAAAAAGATCTGTAAAGGTTTATTAGCAACGACCTTTACAGATTTGTTCTTGTAGCCTATATATGATGCAACAACCTCCTTTGTATCTGCCGGAACTTCCAATGAGAAATCTCCATCCAAAGTAGCCGCTGTCCCCACCGTGCGCTTATCATTCTTCATAATAAAAACGGTAGCTCCTGCTAACGGAGATCCATCTTTACTATCCATTACTTTTCCTGTAAGTTTGATCTTCTTCTCCTTTTTTCTCAGATGGATAACAAATACTCCGTTTTGTTTTTGGGCAACCAAGTTAGTACCACTTAAACAAGCAGTTAATGCAACTTCCGGTGTCACATTATCCACGTTTACCGTAATATCAGTTACTGACTTCACATCTTCATCACTATACATGAGATTCAGATTTGATTGCCGTTTAATCTCATTAATGGCCTCAAGCAAGGATACATGATTCAAATGTAAACTAACAGAGTGTTCCTGCGCCAAAATTGGAAAGGTCGTAAACAGCAACCAGCATGCAAATGCCATTCTTAACGCTATCGCCTGTATAACTGCCAGACTATAGCCTGTTTTAGAAAGCTCTTTCATCATTAAAAATTAAAGTTAGTATTTATATTTATGAAGTTTAATCGATATAAACAGTACGCCCTTTGACAGAGAAACTCACTTTTTCTGTAAGTTCTATCATACGTACAAAGTCTACAAAATCTTTAGAACGCGGCAACTCTCCGCTGAACAGTGTATGCCTTCTTTCTTCTGAAACCCATACTATCCGGATGTCATACCAGCGTGCTGCTTCTTCCATAATCTGTTCCAAAGTAGAACTGCGGAAAACAAACATATCATCCTTCCAGGATACGACTTCCTGTACATTGGCAGTTACTACATCTATCTCTTGATTGTCTGTAACAACAGCAGTCTCACCCGGATGAAGCTCTATAATATCCTCTGTTTCATGGGATGAAACCAACACTTTTCCCTGTACCAGTGTGGTTACCAACTTCTTTTCTTCCCGGTAACTCCTCAGATTAAAAGAAGTACCTTTTACCTCCACCCGGCCATAATCGGTTTCAATAATAAACGGCCAACTATCGTGATGCGACACCTCAAAATACATTTCTCCGCTTGCTTTCACAATTCGTTGATCAGAAGCAAAAGCAGATGGATAGTATAACTCCGAATCAGAATTTACCCAAACTTTAGTTCCATCGCAAAGAGTTATGTCATACTTACCATTTCTTGGAACAAACAGTTTATTTTTCCTCTTTGTATCTGTTCCTTTTTTATTGTCAAGAATATGAATACCTGCTTCATCTCTAATAGCATAATTTTCTCCTACCAATGCCAGACGTATACGGGAGTTCAAATAATATTCGCTCCCATCAACCAAAGATAGTATAGCTTTGGAGTCTCCCGCTCTAATAGCGGTCAGATCATCTTGATACTCGAATTGATGAACATCAGATTGAATAATCCAAAGAGCACCTGCAGACAATAGCAAGGCAAAAACGGCAGCACAAGAAACGACCTTTACTAATAATGCCCGTTTCTTCTTTTTGGCAATGCCAGTCTTAATACTTTTCCAGATTCTTTCCGAGCTTTCATATTCTTTTTCTTTCACGATAGACCGTGCTCTAAAATACTCAGCATCCTGATATTTCTGATATAATCTCCGGTTTCTGTCTGAAGCATTACGCCATACATCTAATTCATTGCGTTCCTCTTCAGATTCTTTTCCTTTAATAGATTTTACGATTAGCGCAGCAATGCGATAAATGTCATTATATCCCATAATCTTGTCGTTATTTACTTAAAGACACACGAGCTGGAGAAATTAGTCGCTTCGTGGTTACTTTTTTTTCAAGAAATTATTCTTTTGTCAGTTACCCGGCCCAAAAGTTATGATTTAGATAAGAACAACCAGACTGTATGCCCGACATGAAAGTTTCTTTTTCAAGCTACTCTTAGCTCGTTTCTTGTACGCATTTACCGCATTCCGAGTAACTCCCATTATTTGCGCTATTTCATCTGCATGTTTGCCCTCCAGACTAAGTTCGATCACTTTACGATAAGATTCCGGGAGTTCTGTTATCGCTTTACTCAACTCAATAAAAACTTCTTCATCCAGCATGACTTCTTCAAAAGCCTCATCCGTGATTTTCTCAATGCAGCGCTGCTCCATTGCCTGCGAACGAATATAATTAAAGCAACCATACTTTACTGCTGAATAAAGATAATCTTTCACTGATTCAATCTTATCCAACTCCTTCCGCTTCTCCCATAATTTTAGAAACACATCTTGAATAATGTCTTCAGCAGCTGTACGAGGAACAAAATGACTAGCTACAACTAAGAGGGAAAGATGGTATCTTTCAAAAAGAAGTTCGAAGTTTTCTTCATTCTTCTTATTTTTTCCCCACTCAATTGGTTGGATAATCATAGGCTTATAATAAAACGAAGGAATAGTAATTAGTTCCAAATATATCTTATGGCTGGACAAAGTTATACTATTTTTCCAATAAAACATATATTTTTTGTTTTCTTCGGGCAAAAACCGTATTTTTGTAACCGATTCACTGGTAGGGGTGCCTTAACATGACGGGCTGAGAACATACCCATAGAATCTGATCCGGGTAATGCCGGCGTAGAGAACTAATTAGTAAGCAAGATGAAAAAAATTGTATGGATGGCCATCGCCTTATCGGGCGTAGGCATCACTGTTCATGCACAGACGAGTGTAAAGGATAGTATGAGAGTAGTAAACCTGCAAGAAGTGCAGGTAGTATCCACGCGTGCCACCGCCAAAACTCCCGTGGCATTCACCAATATAGGCAAAGCGGAATTGAAGAAGGTTAACTTCGGACAGGACATCCCTTATCTGTTAAGCATGACTCCTTCTACACTGACCACATCGGATGCAGGAGCAGGTATCGGCTACACGACTCTTCGCGTGCGCGGAACCGACGGTACACGTATCAACATCACGGTAAACGGCATACCGATGAACGATGCTGAAAGCCATAATCTGTTCTGGGTAAATATGCCCGACTTTTCTTCCTCCGTAAAAGATATGCAAGTGCAACGCGGCGCAGGTACGTCTACCAATGGGGCAGGTGCCTTCGGAGCCAGCGTTAATATGCAGACTGAAGGTGCATCCATGAAGCCGTATGCCGAATTCAACGGTTCATACGGTTCATTCAACACGCACAAGGAAACGGTGAAAGTGGGAACTGGTTTGCTCAATAATCATTGGACGTTTGACGCCCGTCTTTCCAACATCGGTACGGACGGATACATAGACCGCGCTTCGGTAGACCTGAATTCTTACTACCTGCAAGGAGGCTACTTTGCAGAAAACACATCTGTGAAGCTGATTGCATTTGCCGGAAAAGAAAAGACATATCACGCCTGGGGATACGCAACCAAAAAGGAAATGGAGGATTTCGGCAGACGCTACAACCCCTGTGGCGAGATGTACACCGATGCCAACGGCAACAAGCATTTTTATGACGACCAAACGGATAATTATCTGCAAAAGAATTATCAACTTCTCTTCAATCACACTTTCTCAACGGCTTGGAACCTAAACGTTGCCTTACATTATACCAAAGGTGACGGCTATTACGAAGAGTACAAAGACGGCAGATCCCTTATAGAATATGGCCTGAAACCATTCACAATTGATGGAACCGAAATAACCAAAAGTGATTTAGTCCGTCAGAAGAAAATGGACAACAAATTCGGCGGCGGCGTTTTTTCTCTCAATTATACAGTCAACAGGCTGAATGCGTCTCTAGGAGGTGGTTTGAATCAATACCGGGGCAATAACTTCGGAAGAGTTCCTTGGGTGAAGAATTATGTGGGCACTCTATCTCCCGACCATGAATATTACCGCAATAAATCCAAAAAGACCGATGGCAATATTTATCTGAAAGCAAACTACGATCTTACCAGAGGATTAAGCGCGTATGCCGATCTTCAGTATCGACACATCGACTATACCATTGACGGCAACAATGATAAATATGACTGGAGCAAAAATGCCCTGCGTCCACTGGCAGTAGACAAGAAGTTCGATTTCTTTAACCCGAAAGTCGGATTAAACTGGAACATCACGTCCAACCATCGCGTTTATGCCTCTTTCTCGGTTGCTCAAAAGGAACCGACCAGAAACAATTATACGGATGGCGATCCGGATTCGTATCCCAAAGCAGAAAAATTACTCGACTATGAAGCGGGATATACTTTCGCCAACCAATGGCTGACAGCAGGTGCAAACTTCTACTACATGGATTATACCGACCAACTGGTTCTGACCGGAGCTTTAAATGACATCGGTGAAGCACTGACCGAAAACGTGCCGGACAGTTATCGTATGGGAGTCGAGCTAATGCTGGGAATCAAACCGTGTAAATGGTTTCAATGGGATATAAACGCTACATGGAGCAAAAACCGCATCCAGGATTTTGTAGAAAGCCTGCCGGGCTACCATTATAATGAAAACGGCAGTTCTACTTCCCTCCCGACTGTTCAGATCAAGCATAAAGACACTCACATCGCTTTCTCACCTGACTTTCTATTTAATAACCGTTTCTCATTCAATTATAAGGGATTCGAAGCGGCTCTGCAATCGCAGTTCGTAAGCAAGCAGTATATGACAAATGCGGAAGTAGAAGAATTGACTCTTGATAAATATTTTGTCAGTAACCTCAATCTGGCGTACTCCTTCCGTCCCAAGAAGGTGTTGAAAGAAGTCACGGTAGGGTTCACTGTGTACAATCTGTTTAATGAAAAATATGAAAACAACGGTTGGGCCTCGAGCGACTACACCGATACGGTGGAGAATCGGGGAAACTATGCCGGATATGCAGCGCAGGCAGGAACAAACGTTATGGGACATGTTTCTTTCCGCTTTTAATACCACAGGGCTATGGAATTGAATTTTCTGGAAATATTCGGTACGATTGTCGGGCTAGTCTACCTTTGGTTGGAGTACCGGGCAAGTATCTACCTTTGGATAGCAGGTATCGTGATGCCTGCCATCTATATCTTCGTATATTACAAAGCAGGACTGTATGCCGATTTCGGTATCAATATCTACTATCTGATAGCTGCCATCTATGGTTGGTTCTTCTGGATGTGGGGACACAGAAAGAAAAAAAGTCAGCAGTCAGCAGATGCTTCAATCGGTGACAAACCCAAAGACCTTCCTATCGTGCATACTCCATGGAAATGTTACTTACCTCTTTTTCTGGTATTTATTGTTGCATTTATCGGCATTGCGTGGATACTGATCGAATATACGGACAGCAACGTGCCCTGGCTGGATAGTTTTACTACGGCATTGAGCATTGTCGGCATGTGGATGCTGGCGCGTAAATACGTCGAGCAATGGTTTGCCTGGATTCTTGTGGATATTGTCTGCTGCGGACTTTATATCTATAAAGACCTTTATTTTACTTCTGCTTTATACGGACTTTACTCCATTATAGCTATCTTTGGCTACTTTAAATGGAAAAAATTAATGAGCGTACAATGATAAGTGAACACTATACTCCCGAAGCCGTCATACTTGCCAACGGCGAATATCCTACGCATGTGCTTCCCCTGAAAATACTGGAAGAGGCTAAATTCGTGGTTTGTTGCGATGGAGCAGCCAACGAATATATCTTACGTGGACATACTCCCGATATTATTATTGGCGACGGAGACTCTCTTTCGCCGGAAAACAAAACACGCTTTTCGGACATTATTCACCATATTGCCGATCAGGAAACAAACGACCAAACCAAGGCTGTCCACTTCCTGCAAGAAAAAGGCTACCAGAGAATAGCCATCGTCGGTGCTACCGGAAAACGGGAAGACCACACATTAGGAAATATCAGTTTGCTGCTGGATTATATGAAAAGCGGTATGGAAGTACGAACCGTTACGGATTACGGAGTATTTATTCCGGCAAGCGGCACGCAGACTTTCGTTTCTCACACAGGCCAGCAAATTTCCATTATCAATTTCGGAGCGAAAGGATTGAAAGGGGAAGGATTGGTTTATCCGCTTAGCGACTTTACGAATTGGTGGCAAGGAACTCTTAATGAAGCTACAAGCAATCGTTTTACCATTCAATGCACGGGAGAGTATTTAGTGTTTCTAGCTTCTATGTAAACCGATATTAATTCTCAAACATTCTCATCACTATGAGAAAAAATTCTCACTGCGACGAGAAAAAATACTCATAGTAATGAGAACTTTTTCTCATTGCGGTGAGAATCTTTCTTTCATTTCAATAGACTGTCAACGCCTCATAGATCACTGTATAACAACCTATTAAGACCGACTACAATGAAAGTAAATAGCTCTTGAAATCTGCAAATTCTTTCGTCATTTGCAAACTCTTCTTCTCGCCTTTCATAAATTCCTGCAATTTGGCAGGTATCTCTACTGATTCACCGATAATGCTTTCCACTGTTTCAAGGAACTTGGCCGGATGAGCCGTTTCAAGGAATACACCCGTTTCGCCTTCTTTCAAGCCTTCTACCAATGCACGGTATCCGCAAGCTCCGTGAGGATCGAGGAGATAATGATGTTCTTTCCAAGTTTCTTTCACCGTTTCACGGATCTGTTCGTCGGTATAAGTTGTTCCTGAAATTTCGGCAGAGATAGCAGCGTGCGAACCATTATACAAATCAAGTACACGGGCAAAGTTGCTAGGATCTCCCACGTCCATAGCGTTAGCAATTGTTGCAATAGACGGACGGGGATTGTATTTACCTGTTTGCAGATATTGATAGAAAATATCGTTGCGGTTGTTGGCAGCAATGAAACGCTTCACGGGCAATCCCATTTTCTTTCCGAACAGTCCTGCGGTGATATTTCCGAAGTTTCCGCTAGGTACACAGATGACGGCGTTATCCGCTTTTCCGACACGCTTCAGTTGAGCGTATGCATAGAAATAATAAAATGCTTGCGGCAGGAAACGGGCTACATTGATGGAATTGGCAGAAGTCAATGATAGATGTTCATTCAGCTCCTTATCCATGAAAGCAGCTTTTACCAATGCCTGGCAATCATCAAACGTTCCGTCCACTTCGAGCGCAGTGATGTTCTGTCCCAGTGTAGTGAATTGTTTCTCCTGTATTTCGCTGACTTTTCCTTTCGGATAGAGCACATATACATGAATACCGTCCACACCCAAAAAGCCGTTAGCCACAGCACTTCCCGTATCACCGGAAGTGGCTACCAGTACATTCACATTCTTCTGACCTTCCTTCTTAATAAAGTATCCCAGCAGACGCGCCATGAAACGACCGCCTACATCTTTGAAGGCCAGTGTCGGTCCGTGGAAAAGTTCGAGCGAGTAGATGTTATCCGCTACTTTCACCAAAGGTACATCAAAACTTAAGGTATCATATACAATCTGTTTCAGGGTGTCGGCAGGAATATCCTCACCGAAAAAAGCATCGGCTACACGATAAGCTATTTCCTGAAAAGACAACGTATCAATCGTATCGTAAAACTCTTGTGGAAGAGGCTTGATAGACATAGGCATAAACAACCCTTTATCGGCTGCAAGACCTTTTACAACTGCTTCCTGTAGAGAAGCCACCGGCGCTTGTTTATTCGTACTATAATATTTCATGGGATGATATTTTTAGTGCTCACCACAGATTACACAGATTTACACAGATATTTTCTCTATTATTACATAATACAAAAGTCTCTTATCACTTTAAATCTGTGCGAATCTGTGTAATCTGCGGTGAACATTATTTCATAAATTCTTTAATAAACTCGTCTTCTTTCAACACACCGTAACTACCATTGCAGGCAGATACTTCGTCGTAAGTTTGCACCTCGTCCGGCTCAATTCCCGGATACCAAATAAGGAACGGGATAGGATCGGAAGTGTGCGTGCGAAGTTCGCAGGGAGTAGGATGGTCAGGCAATACGGCTATTGCTACCGGTTCATCCCAATCTTTCACTGCTTCGTAGATAGGTCCTACGGCACGTTTATCCAGATTCTCGATAGTGAGAAGTTTCAAGTCGATGTCTCCTTCGTGTCCGGCCTCATCGCTGGCTTCGATATGAAGATAGACAAAGTCATCGGTTTTCAAGGCTTCCAATGCAGCAGCCACTTTATTTTCATAATTCGTATTATACAGGCCGGTTGCCCCTTCTACCACAATACGACGTAATCCGGCATAATAACCGATTCCATTTATCAGATCGACAGCCGAAATCACCGCACCTTTTTTCACTTGCGGGAAAGTTTCGGAGAAAGTAGTCATCTGCGGACGATAACCGGGGCTCCAGGGCCAAATACTATTGGCGGGGTCTTTGCCTTCAGCTATGCGTTTCAGGTTCAACGGATGATTCTTCAACAGTTCCTGTGATTTTAGAATCAGGTCGTTAATCAGGTCTGCCGTTTCTTGTGCTTCCGGGGTCAATGGTTTCACCATCAATGGGCGGAAAGGTTTCAAAGGAACATCGTGCGGAGGAGTACAGTCCAGTTCTTTATTTCCTCCCTTGATAACCAATAGATGACGGTACTGGACTCCTGTGTGGAACCGTACGCGGTCATTGCCCAGTTTCTCTTGCAGGTATTGAATCAATACGTCCGCTTCTTCTGTAGATATGTGTCCGGAGGAGTGATTCTTCAGAATTTCTCCTTCCACACAAATCAGATTACAACGCATTGCCATCTCGCCCGGTTTCAAATCCACGCCGATACTGGCAGCTTCCAGCGGTCCACGACCTTCGTACACTTTCGGAAGATTATATCCCAACACTGACATGTTGGCTACTTCACTACCCGGATGGAAACCTTCCGCCACGGTAATCAGGCGGCCGTTACGCCCCATTCGGGCTAACTGATCCATATATGGCGTCTTCGCATATTGCAGGAGCGTCTTGTCCCCTAATGACTTCACTGGCCAGTCGGCCATTCCGTCTCCCAATATAATGATATGCTTCATTTCTTTTGAAAATTAAGAATGAAGAATGATGAATGAAGAATTGGCTGCACCATTACGCTGCATAGTAATTCTTCATTCTTCATTTTTAGTTCTTCATTTAATTAAACGTTTGCGATGCTCATGATGTCGGCAAATACTCCGGCAGCGGTAACTCCGGCGCCGGCACCGTATCCCTGAATCATCATCGGATATTCTTTATAGCGTTCTGTAGTAAGCAGGATAATGTTGTTGCTGCCTTCCAAGCCGTAGAACGGGTGGTTGGCGCCTACTTCCTGTAAGCCGACAGAGGCTTTTCCGTTCTCCAGTTTGGCAACGAAACGCCAGTGTTTATTTTCTTTCTCCAATACCTGACGGCGGGCTTCAAAGTCTGCGTCGAGACTTGGAACACGTTTCCAGAAATCTTCCAGAGAACCTTCAAAGAAGTCATTGGGGACAAAGAGGTTCTTTTCAACATCTTCCTGTTCCAGACGGTATCCGGCTTCACGTGCCAGAATCACCAATTTACGGATGACGTCTTTTCCACTCAAGTCGATACGCGGGTCCGGTTCGGAGTAGCGTTCTTCCTGTGCCATTTTGATGGTACGGCTGAAAGGAATATCGGCGCTGATCTTATTAAAGATGTAGTTCAGTGTGCCTGAAAGCACTGCTTCAATCTTCAGAATCTTGTCGCCGCTATGAATCAGGTCGTTGATCGTGTTAATAATCGGAAGACCTGCACCTACGTTTGTTTCGAACAGATATTTCACACCACGTTGGCGGGCAATTGTTTTCAGTTCACGATAGTTTTCGTAAGCGGAAGAAGCGGCAATCTTGTTGGCTGCTACCACAGAGATATTGTGTTGCAGGAAATCTTTGTAAAGCGATGCGATATCGGCGCTGGCCGTACAGTCTACAAAAACGGAGTTAAAGATGTTCATTCCGATAATCTCGTCGCGGATGGTTTGCAGACTACTGTCTTTACCCTTTTCCAACAGTTCCTGACGGAAATTAGAAAGGTCGAAACCTTCACGGCTGAACATTGCTTTGGCAGCATCAATGATACCTACCACATGGAGTTTCAATCCGTTTTCCATCATGAGTTTCTGCTGTTGGCAACGAATCTGTTCTACGAGGCTGCCGCCTACTGTACCGACACCGCAGATAAAGAGGTTCAGTACCTGATATTCGGAGAGGAAGAAAGAGTCGTGAATGACATTCAGGGATTTACGCAAAGATTTGGAATCGACCACAAAAGAGATGTTTGTTTCCGAAGCTCCCTGTGCACAGGCAATTACGTTAATACCGTTGCGTCCCAGCGTACCGAAAAGTTTACCGGCGATACCCGGGGTATGTTTCATATTCTCGCCTACGATAGCAACAGTAGCTAAATCTCTTTCCGCAAGAATCGGAGAAATCTCGCCCATCTCTATTTCTTTCGCAAATTCCTCGTTCAGCACTTCACAAGCCAGGTCGGCATCGGCATTACGCACACCGATAGAAGTACTGTTTTCCGATGAAGCCTGCGACACGAGGAATACGCTGATTCCGTTCTTAGCCAATGCTTTAAAGATGCGGTAGTTTACACCGATCACCCCCACCATACCGAGTCCCTGAACAGTTATCAGGCTGGTGTCGTTGATGGAGGAAATACCTTTGATAGCCTTGCTCTGCGGGTTGGAAACTTCTTGTTTGATAACCGTTCCCACTCCGTCCGGATTGAAGGTATTCTTTATTATAATAGGAATATTCTTGTGACATACGGGATAGATAGTCGGCGGATAAACCACCTTTGCACCGAAGTTACAAAGTTCGGTCGCTTCTACATAACTCAATTCCGTAATGGTATAAGCAGTTGAAATGACACGCGGGTCAGCCGTCATAAATCCGTCTACATCGGTCCAGATTTCCAGACTTGCCGCATCCAGAGCCGCAGCAATAATGGCAGCCGTATAGTCCGAGCCACCACGTCCGAGGTTCGTCACATCTCCTGTCGTTTTATCCGAAGAGATGAATCCCGGCACCAGTGACACTTTAGGGATAGACTGGAAAGCCTCTTTCACCAACTTATTAGTCAGGTCAGTATCCAACGTGTGTTTACTATGTTTTCTTTCGGTCTTGATAAAAGTGCGCGAATCGAACCATTTTGCTCCGTCAATCAGTTCGGTAACGATGATGGATGAAAGGCGTTCACCATAGCTGACGATTGTATCCGAAGTCTTCGCGGAAAGGTCTCTAATCAGATAAATTCCCTGGAAGATGTCCTTCAACTCGTTCAGCAGTTCGCCAATCTGACGTTGCAACGACACTTGCTTTTCTCCGGCAGGAATCACCTCCTTAATCATCTCCACATGACGGTAAACGATTTCGCGGAACTCGCCCTCGTATGCTGAATCTCCTGCTGCCGCCATCTTTGATGTATTTATCAATTTGTCAGTGATGCCTCCCAATGCGGAAACAACTACAATTACCGGCTCACTTGCCGACTCTACAATTCTCTTTACGCTTAAAATGCTGTTCACGGAACCTACGGACGTCCCGCCGAATTTCATTACTTTCATGAAGATACTTATTTAAATGCAATGTCCTGCAGTTTACTTTTTACAGAACGATTGGTTGTTTACGAATAAAATTGAAATTGAATTTTGCCTGCTTATACAAGCGTGAATCACGTAGATACACAAAAACTATCCATTAACCCCTAAGGGTCATGGTACACATGGATGTGACTGTATGTGGATAGTACTTCATCATAGTCCTTGTTTCTACTCTTGTTTTTGATAAGTGTCGCAAAAGTAATAATAAAAACGTTCAATCTATCACTTTTTTCGGTTTTTTTCTGATAAAAAGAATCTTCCGTCTTCTATTCGTCCTGTCATCCGCCTTTACTTTTATGACATTTTGCTACTTATATATCAAATATATTATTATATTTGCGAAAACAATCGCACAAAATCAGCTTATGAATCCATTAAATACTTCCGTATTGCTAATATACACCGGTGGAACAATTGGCATGATCGAGAATGCCGCGACAGGTGCTCTGGAGAACTTTAACTTCGAGCAACTGCAAAAGTATATCCCCGAACTGCAAAAGTTCAACTTCCCGATTGACACCTATCAGTTTGATCCTCCAATGGATTCGTCGGACATGGAACCGGATATGTGGCGGAAGCTGGTACGCATCATTCATGAAAATTACGACCGCTACCACGGCTTCGTCATCCTGCACGGAACGGATACGATGGCTTACACTGCTTCTGCATTAAGTTTTATGCTCGAAGGGCTCGATAAACCTGTTATCCTCACAGGTTCACAACTTCCCATAGGTGTACTCCGCACGGACGGAAAGGAAAATCTGATGACCAGCATCGAGATTGCCGTCGCACAAAACAAGGAAGGGAGAGCGCTCGTACCGGAAGTGTGCATCTTCTTTGAAAATCATCTGATGCGGGGAAACCGCACAACCAAGATGAATGCGGAAAACTTCAACGCGTTCCGTTCTTTCAATTACCCGGTATTGGCGGAAGCCGGAATCCATATCAAATATAATAATGTGCAGATTCACGTAAATGGTGAAGAGCGGGAATTGAAGCCTCATTATCTCCTAGATACCAATGTTGTGGTACTGAAACTCTTCCCGGGCATCCAGGAAAATGTGATTGCCGCCATTCTGGGGATTGACGGATTGAAGGCTGTCGTGCTCGAAACATACGGTTCGGGAAATGCTCCCCGGAAGGAATGGTTCATACGTCGGCTTTGTCAGGCCAGCGAACGTGGAATTGTGATTGTCAACGTGACGCAATGCAGCGCAGGAATGGTAGAGATGGAACGTTATGAAACGGGCTACCAGTTGTTGCAGGCAGGTGTTGTCTCCGGATATGACAGTACGACGGAATCTGCTGTGACGAAATTAATGTTCTTATTGGGACATGGATATACAGCGGACGAGGTGCGCGACCGGATGAACCGTTCGATGGCAGGAGAGATAACTCTGTAAATTCCCTGTTTGTTTTACGCATTGAACAGATTTTATCTGAATTTGTTTTGCGCGTTGAACAAATTATGTCTATTTTTGTATTCCATAGAAAACAAATAAAGATATGGATACACTAATCAGAAGATACAAAAGGTTATTAACAGCTACCTCCACAACCTATATCAGAAGCCTGATGAATACAATCAATTGGGATAACCGTCTGATTGCTATCCGGGGAGCTCGCGGAGTTGGGAAAACAACTTTAATGCTTCAATACTTAAAACTTCATTATGCCAATGATAGCCAAAGTGCCTTATATACAAGTTTAGATAGTCTGTATTTCACACAGCATTCTCTTAGCGAACTCGCCGAACAGTTTTACCTGAAAGGAGGTAAATGCCTGTTTTTGGATGAAGTGCACAAATATCCGTCATGGAGCAAGGAAATTAAAAATATATATGATGAGTTTCCTGAACTGAAAATAGTATTCACCGGGTCATCCTTACTCCAACTGCTGAATGCGGAGGCCGACTTGTCTCGTCGATGTATATCATATAATATGCAAGGGCTATCCTACCGTGAATATCTGAATTTATACCATCAGATTGACATCCGCCCTTACACGCTGGAAGAGATATTGGACAATAGTGATGGAATTTGTAATGAAGTGAATTCCCAATGCCGTCCCCTCGCCTATTTTGAAGACTATTTGAAACATGGATACTATCCTTTTTATTTGGAAGGAAATGCGGAATACTACACACGTATCGAAAATATAGCCAACCTGATACTCGAAATCGAACTTCCCCAGCAATGCGGAGTGGACATCAGTAACGTGCGAAAACTAAAAAGTCTGCTGGGAATCCTCTCCTCCGAAGTGCCTTTTATGGTGGACATCACTAAACTCTCTGCTATGGCAGAACTTTCACGTACTACTATTTTGGCCTATTTACAGTATCTGGACAGAGCTAAATTAATCCACCTTCTTTATTCGGATAATGACTCTATCAAAAAGTTACAAAAACCGGATAAGATTTATATGGAAAATACCAACCTGCTTTATGCATTGACCTTTAAAGATGTAAACAAAGGAACATTGAGAGAGGTGTTCATGGTAAACCAACTCGCCTATCAACATCGTGTGGAATATTGCACGCGTAGCGCAGACTATACGATAGACAGTAAATATACGATAGAAGTTGGCGGGAAAAGCAAAGACGGGAAACAGATAGCTAACAGTAAACAAGCATTTATTGCCGCAGATGATATTGAATATTCGGCCGGAAATAAGATTCCACTCTGGGCATTCGGATTTTTATATTAAAGAAAGAGAATATGGCAAAAGAGAAAACCGTATATGTATGCAGTAATTGCGGACAGGATTCACCGAAATGGGTGGGTAAATGTCCGTCGTGTGGAGAATGGAATACGTATGTTGAGGAAATCGTACGGAAAGAACCTACCAACCGCCGTCCGGTGTCGGGCATTGAGACACAGAAACCCAAACCACTGGCACTTAGCGATATTGAAGCGGACGACGAGCCACGCATCAATATGCACGATGATGAATTGAATCGCGTATTGGGTGGCGGACTTGTGCCGGGTTCTCTTGTCCTGATAGGCGGTGAGCCGGGAATCGGTAAATCCACGCTCGTCATGCAGACCGTACTGCACATGCCGGAAAAGAAAATCCTTTATGTGTCCGGTGAAGAAAGTGCACGGCAGCTTAAACTCCGTGCCGACCGTCTCTCTGATACTTCCAGCGATTGCCTGATTGTTTGTGAGACTTCGCTCGAACAAATTTATGTGCATATCAAGAATACGAATCCCGATTTAGTGATTATTGACTCTATACAGACTATTTCCACCGAGAGTATCGAATCATCTCCTGGAAGTATTGCGCAAGTCAGAGAGTGTTCGGCATCTATTCTTCGTTTCGCGAAAGAAACGCATACTCCTGTGTTGCTGATCGGTCATATCAATAAGGAAGGAAGTATTGCAGGACCTAAAGTGCTGGAACATATCGTAGATACCGTTCTTCAATTTGAAGGCGATCAGCATTATATGTATCGTATTCTGCGCAGTATCAAGAATCGTTTCGGCAGTACGGCAGAGTTAGGTATTTATGAAATGCGTCAGGATGGGTTGCGCCAGGTGAATAATCCTTCCGAGCTTTTGCTTAGTCAGGATCATGAGGGAATGAGTGGAGTAGCTATTGCTTCCGCTATCGAAGGGATCCGCCCGTTCTTGATCGAGACACAGGCTTTAGTCAGTTCTGCTGTTTATGGAAATCCTCAACGTTCGGCAACCGGTTTTGATTTAAGAAGAATGAATATGCTGCTGGCTGTTCTCGAAAAGCGTGTCGGATTTAAGCTGGCACAGAAAGATGTGTTCCTGAATATTGCCGGAGGACTGAAGGTGAATGACCCGGCTATCGACTTGCCGGTTATCAGTGCCATCCTTTCTTCCAATATGGACGCAGCCATTGAACCGGAAGTTTGCATGGCGGGAGAAATCGGATTGTCGGGAGAGATACGTCCTGTGAATCGAATAGAACAACGTATCGGTGAAGCCGAGAAATTGGGTTTTAAACGGTTCTTGTTGCCAAAATACAATCTGCAAGGTATTGACACTACGAAACTGAAGATCGAATTAGTGCCGGTAAGAAAGGTAGAGGAAGCATTCAGAGCTCTATTCGGATAGGGCACTGATAAATAGTCACTGATAAATAAATGATCCGCTTTATCAATTTTATAGTCAAAAATAATATCAACAATAACTAAATGATACAAGAATACCAACTCCGCATCCTTCCCGAAATCGCAGCAAACGAACAGAAACTAAAGGAATATCTTTCTAAAGAAAAAGGTTTGAACCTGCGTGACATCACCGCTACCCGAATCTTGAAACGAAGCATCGATGCACGGCAGCGGACTATCTTCGTCAATCTGAAGGTACGAGCATATATCCGTGAGATGCCTAAAGATGATGAATACGAGCATACTATATATAATCTGTCTCTTATACACATCTCCGAGCCCACGAGACCTCTCTACATCTCGT
>ENA-OZSG01000091-OZSG01000091.1-human-gut-metagenome-genome-assembly--contig:-NODE-91-length-34539-cov-7.326673_pt1 | contig 34539 bp, 26 predicted proteins | sample MGYA00243278_ERZ653965 | MGnify/ENA primary metagenome ERZ653965 (study PRJEB26926, sample SAMN06164714) | human gut metagenome | biome: ENVO:00009003; feature: ENVO:2100002; material: ENVO:00002003...
AGCCCTCTTTTCCGGTATTACAAAAATCAGCTTCTATGTTTTCTGCTTGTACGCTGCGTTTAATCAAAGCACACAGTTCTCTGTCATCATCTATAATCAAAATTTTGTTCATGGCTCAGCTCCTTCCCTTGTTTTGTCCGGCCATCAATCGGCTTCTCCGCAGTTTTAGGGATCAGCCAAACACCAGCCATTTTCACAGCGCCGGGGATACGTCCACCAGCACAATAATAATTTACCCTACGAGGTGTCACGCCCCATTTTTCGGCGGCATCTTTTAGTGTCATATAGTCCATTTTGCACCTCCATAGGACATATTATAGTTCCTTATCTCGAATAATACAAGCTGACTATTGTGATTATGCTTACATAAAGAGCCGCAGATCATCTCTGACCTGCGGCTCCGTTCTCCTATTAACCTGTTAAGTATGTATCCCGTATTTCGCCGTTTGGATGTTCTCTTCGCCATGCAGGATTACCCCGCCGCAGGTCTTGGCACCCTGTACCATGTAGCCCTCAAAAAAGAAGCTGTAAGGCAGGTAATCATCCGTCAGGACGATGCGTTCGTAGTTGTACCAATTAAAATGCTGCTCCAGAAACTTTCCCAGCTTGTGCCGCAGAATAGGATTCTCCACTACGGCCTTGAGATTTTTCCGGCTGTGAAACTCCAGCTTTGGCCTGCTCTGTTCCGGAATGGACAATAGCCGCCACCGTGTTCCATCGGCGACTTCTTTCTCACCTGCCGCATATGCGCGGAAGGGTTCATAAGGCAGCCTGACTCGCTCGGTGTAGCCGGAAACATTGTCTCTGCCCGCATCCTTCAGCCATGTGAAGGAAAACTCCAGTACTTTGGCACCGCCTACGGCGTTACACAGCCGCAGTTCTGCATAAGAATGGATGTCTTTGGTGAGCAAATACTTGTTCTCCTCCAGCCGCTGCAATTCCTTTTTCAAAATAATAAAGCGCTGCGGCGAGCAATCTTTTCTGGAACGGGTTTTGACGGAAATGCTATCCTGATCCACATAAATTATTGCCATTGTCCTATTATTCATAATACACCTCATTTCTGCTATCTGCCTCTGCTTGATGCATGGCAGTCTGCATGACCAGGAAGGGGTGCTCTACATACTCCTCTTTTGCTGAGGTATATGCCGCTCCACCTAAAGAGTCCAGATACTGCCATCCGTTTTTGGATTTTGAGATATACACATAGAACGGTGCAAGCACATACTCATCCCGTTCATAGCAGCCCAGATACCGTCTTGCAAGTACAGCCACAACACCCAGCTCTGCCGCTTTCTGTGTTGTCAGGGAAACTGCCAGTTTCATTACTTCCTCTTTTTCAACATCGTTGAGTCCGAAAGTATAGATGCTCTCCAGAAACAGCACCGCCTTCTCACCGGCGGCAGATTTTCCGGAGTCCGTATTCTCCTGCGACAGATCCGCAAAAGAAAAATTGACGGCAGGCGGTTTTTGAAATGCACCCTTTGTCAGACGGAGACAGGCACGAGCCACCACCGTCTCATCCTTTTTCACAAGGATAATCTTCTTATTCGAGTCAAAGGCAGCTAACAGGCACTCCCTCTGGCTTCCAGTACGGTAAGACAGACAGGTACTATGAGGAAGTTCACCAAGCCGCAGCGTGTGGTAAAAATCATCCACCTCCCCTGCCAAAAATGCACCTCGCGCCAACGAAAGATTTTTCTTCCAAAGACTCTCCTGCATCCCGCTGACAGGGTAGCGGATCTCACGCTGCAGGTCACCAGCAAAATATTTGAGTTTATAGAACTGGCCCATCAATTCAGCCTGTACGATCCGCCGCAGCGCTTCAACAGCCAGCTCCTGCCCGTCCAGTTCCCCATAGAGAGCGCGTACCATAGCCGAGCCGCCCTGCAGTAAAAATTCCGTGACAGTCTCCCGATTCTGCTCCACAAAATCGTCCGAAAATGCCAGTTTTTCTTTTAGATCCAGCCAGTCTGCATCTGTTGTCAGAATATCCTTGCGCACCTGCTTCCAATCCGTCCTTTCTAAAAGAGCCTTCATATTATTGAGGGCAAATATCGCATCCGACTCTGTAGTGAAATCCGGTATGTATGCCTGCAGCCGCTCGTAGTGCTGCAGCAGTCTCATGGCAGTACTCCTGGTCAATCCGCAGATATGTCCAAATGAGCCTCGATACCATTCGCTAAACGGCCTTTCCAACAGACATTTTCCAAGCTGCTCCAACTCTGCATCTCCTGTATACTGGCTGACCAGATCCCGTTTTATCAGCTGCCGCAGTGTCAGCAAACGCTGATCTATGGAAAGAGGCGTCAGCATAGTGTATAACCGGACATAAACCTCTTTCTGATGCCAAAGCTGATACATTTCCTCAAAGGTGTACTGCTGCCCTTCTTCCAGAAGCGTAAAAAAGCTGTCGCTGCGGTTCACAGAATCGCTGGCTTTCAAATTCTTCAGCGTCAGGGAATTGATGTTACAGTGCTCACAAAAGCCCGGCTCAAACAATAGAGAATATCGCCCCAAGGACAGGAACACTTCACTGTTCTGATCCACCAATTCCAAAAAATGCTTTTTTCTATGTTCCACCGCATAAATGAGAATTGAAAACTGGAATTGCCGGACAGCATTAAAATCCAGATGGAGCCTGCCGGCATACAGAGCATTCAGATAACTCAGTTGGTTGCATAAAATTTCTTCCCTCTGTTCCTTGCTCAAAGGATATGGCTGGGAGATAAACCAGTTGAGGTCATATTGTCCGGCATGGTTGTCCAACCAGAGGTCAAAAAAAGCAGACAAATCCTCTGCGTCATATTCAAATACAGCCAACAGCCGGCGAATTTTTCCCACATCGGTCATTTTCATCCACCGGAGATCTTTCAGGCGCTCTACTGACAGAAACAGCCGCACACCATACCGATAAAGCAAGATGCAGACTCTCTGGAGCGGACAATTCTGTTCCAACAGTTCCAGAGCTTTCCGTTCATTTTGATGCCAGCAAAAAAGATACGAACCAAGAAACGGCTGCCGCATCATATCCCGCTGGTGCTCCGTCAGCATGGAAAGTCCCTTCCACTCCGCAATGGGAAAAGTCTGCAGGTTATCCAATATGGCCTGCTCCTCTTCTTCATACATCACAAAGGGAAAATAGCATTTCAGGTATTCAAACCGCAGGGAAGGCAACAGTTCCAATTTCATGACTGCCAGCACCTGCTCTTGGGGATACGCTGTCAGTCTCTCTCCATACCCGTCTGCCGACTCTAAGACTGAAGCAATTTCTTCATCGCCAATCTCCTGCCTGCACAACGCACCATAGAGTGCTGCAAAGTCCGGCACCCGAACCAGTTCTTCCTGTATCCGCTTTGTCTTTCGAATGTGCAGCCGTTCCTGTAATTGAAGTGTCTCCACCTGTCCGCATGCCTGCGCTATGGCATCCTCTGAAAAGCTGCCTGTAAGCGCCGGAAGCAATCCGTCATCTTTCATTCTGGTCAATAGGGTCAGATGTTTTAATGTATTTCTCATGCTGCTTCACCTCCGATCATTGTCAGTACCATATTCAAAATCTCATGCCTTGGCCGGGGTTCAGACTCTACCAGTTCACCACACAGCTCAAAAAAGGCGTGTGCATCTTTGGCATCCATTGCCTGCACACAACCGGCGGGCCATTCCACCAACTTATCAAATGTCATATCCAGTACCTCTTTCTTCTCATCCCTGTAATAATATCCCCCAATGAATTTAACCAGAGATTCGGCGCTGCCGTTATAAAGTTGCTGCAGCTTTTCCCGTTTCTGTATGGTCCGTTTTTCCTGCTCCAGTCGTTTTTCCTGCTTCTTTCTCTCAGCTTCGGCTCTGCGCTCATCCTCCAACTCTTCCTTGGAATAGAATGTTTCCTTCAGCCGGTTGATTTCATAGCCGTTATACTCGCTGTGGAGCAAAAACTGCCGCAACACCGCTGCCAGCGTTTTTTTATCATAAAGGCGTTGGATCTCCGGTGCTTTTAAGGCACTTAAAACGAAGTCCTCATATTTTTCCGGCTCAGTCTGGAAAAATGAACGCTCCACCCAGTCATAGAGCTGTCGATGCTGCTCTGCAGATAGGAATGGACGGCTGATGTATGTTTTATATTCCCTTCTGCTGTAATACCCCTCACTCCTGACAAAGCATTCGTGAAAGTAAAACCGCTCGCCAAAAATCGTTTGAAGCTGGGAAAAAGTGTACTCAGCCAGCAGCCTCTCCACAAACCGGAAGCACCTCCAACTTGAAATTCTCAGGGCATACTCCCGCAGCAATTTCAGTTGTGGCGCATCTTCACCATCTTGCCGATGCTGCTTGAAAAACTCCCATAGATTGATTTCCTTCTTTTCCACCAGAAAGGCAAATGCCCGCCTACCGTTCGTATGCCAACTTCTGAAATATTCTCCATAGTCAGCTCCAGTCAGTTCCTGATATCTGGAAAGCCACTGTTTCAAAGGGATCGTCTGCCTGGAATGCAGCATCTGCAGGGTAAACAACTCCATATAGTTATCCCGCTCCAGTTCCTTCGCCAGATCATCGTACTGAGGATCAAACACATCAAATCGGTACGGAAAATCCTTCTGTATCGTTTGATTCATCCATAACAGTGTTTTTGGTGCTGTGGGGTTCAAACCATATTGAACCGCTTCCCAGAGTCCCTGAAATCCTTCGTACTTGACCGTAAAGCTGTTATAGAACTGAAACAGCCAGCCAAGATACTCGTAAAATTCTTCCGAAAGATCCTTTGGAGCATTCAGAAGCATCCGCCCACACGCTGTTGCGATTTTCTCGGCAGTGATGCTCTTGGAACTCAACCGGTCCGGCAGCCTGTCCGCCCATACAGCGAGAGAGTTTGCCAAAATGATTTCATCGCAGCGATACCCTGCTTTAGTCAAAACCGAAAATTCGCGGCTGTCGGGCTTCATATTCATATACGGCAGTTTCATCAGCGTGCGCAGCACCAGGTCGGCTTTCCCGCGGTACCTCTTTGCCTGCTCTGCATAGAACCGGATGAACCATTCCAGCACACCAAAATCATATACCAGTGAAAGTGTCCGATTTTGTGTGAATAGATGACTGAGTTGGGTATGCATCACCTCATAGCCGCATTCCCTATCATCAAATAACGACAGTACAAACAGGGCTTCTTCCGTTCTCGTACACTCCCTTTCTGCCAGTTTCTCCAACAGGGCATGGCGCTGTGCCGCATCTGTTTCCAAAAGATACAGAGCGCCCTGCAGGTACACATCTTCTCCGGCAGACCGCCGCAATTTCTGGAGGAATGCTCCCCGCTGATTGCCCACAAACATATTGTCAGACTGGATCGCACAGGTATTTCCCAGCGCCAGGGCCAGAGCGCGGAGCACCCGGACATCATCGCCCAGTTTTTCCTCAAACCGCTCCAACACCTCGCCAGGATAACGCAGATGATATGGTTCAAAATAGCCGGACGCATCCGTTTCCACCTGCCATATCTGCATCGCCCTTGTTTGTCGGTAAGTCCTTCTCGCCGTATCGTCCTGAGAAGTCTGTACTACCAATTCGGCAAAGGCATGGTAAAGCTCCAAATCAATAGCCCTCTGATATACCCGGTAAACCGGTATCCTGTCGATATGCATTAAAATCCCTCCTACTTGAAATCTTCCATAAAAGATATGGGGAGAGAGCCGCAACATGGCTCTCTCCCCATTGATCAACTGACAGCATACCGATGGTATGCTATATTTTCTTACTCAGCGCCGGCCATGCTGAAGAACTCCGCAGGTGACAGTACCGTAACGCCCAAATCCCTGGCCTTGGACAACTTGCTGCCAGCATTTTCGCCGCAGACCAGATAATCCGTCTTCTTGGACACCGAGCTGCCGGCATGGGCGCCCAGTGATTCGATCAGGTCATTGATTCCGTCCCGGGTGTAGGGTTCCACCTTGCCGGTAACTACGATAGTCTTTCCTGCAAAGGGATTATCCTGCACCCTGTCTTCGCTGTGTTCTGCCACAGCAGGCTTTTGAATACTCATCATAGTCTGTAACTCCTCCCAAATACAAAAATTATCTTCTACACAGAACCAGTCGTGGATATTGTTATGCAATGTCTCCCCGAAATCCGGAAGCTGCCGGAAATCATAGCCGCCATAGACCGCATCCCGAAACTCATCCAAATCATAGTGGAACACACGACCCAATACCTTGCTGGCAGTGTTGCCGATCATAGGAATGTCCATAGAAATCAGATACCGTTCAAAGGTGGTATTCCGACTCTGCTGGATAGCGTCCCAAAGGCGCTGCCAGGACTTTTCACCAAACCCATCCATGCGGACGATTTCAGCCCGGTAACGATCCAGACGGTAAATATCCAGATAACTATGGATAAATCCCTGACCGATGAATTTTTCCAATGTAGCCTCCGACAGCCCTTCAATGTCCATTGCCTTCTGGCTGACAAAATGGACGAACTTTTTCAGCCGACGTGTCTCGCAGTCAGGGTTATCACAGTACAGCGTCTTGATGATGCGCTCCTCGCCATTTTCGCCCTTTCCACTTGATTCATGGATACGGGTAGGCTGTCCACAGCAGGGACAAACATGGGGAATCGTATCCACCATAGAGAAGCCGCCTCTGTCCAGATTTTCCTCCACGTGGGGAATGATCATGTTTCGTTTGCTTACCAGAATCCGGTTTCCAGCCATCAGTTCCAGATCCTCAATAAAGGACAGGTTGTGCAGACTGGCCCTGCTGACCTCACAGCCATCGATTTCCACCGGCGTAAACACTGCTACCGGAGCAATCTCTCCGGTTCTGCCCGGCGTCCATTCGATGTACTGCAGCAGGCTCTCATGCAGGTCATCTTCAAACTTATAGGCCAGACCGTCCTTATAGTGATGTCCGGTACGGCCGCAGCTCTGGGCATAGGCGATGTCGTTAAACGAAACCACGATACCGTCAATGGGGATATCTTTGTCAGTGGCATATTGCCGCAGCTGATAGATACCGGCTTCCACATTTTCCAGCGTCAGTTTCATCTTTGTGACCAGATACTTACAGGGCTGGAATCCCAACGCACGCAGTTCCCGTAGCTTATCTGATTTCCGGGTCAGGTGCGAAAAGCCCTCCAGCACACCAAACGGCATGAAAACCAGCCGACGCTCCCGGCATGTCTTGGCATCCATCAGACGGATGGAACCAGCAGCCAGATTGCGGCCGTTTTTATAAGGCTTACCGCTGCTGTCCTGCAGGCTGGTCTTCAGTTCCTCAAAATCACTGGGTCTGATAAAGCTCTCGCCCGTCACAACCAGTCTCTCTTTGTAGGTGATGTGGGAAGGGATACCGCTGATGGCTCGGGTGTTATGGGTAATGATCTCCCCTTCGTCACCATCGCCACGGGTAGCCGCCTCCAGAAGTTCTCCATTCTCATAGGTCAGCTTTACAGTCAAGCCATCCAGTTTGAGCATCAGCATCACCTGCTGCTCACCCATGAAATTCAGAAGATCCATACTGCTCTTCGTCTTATCCAAAGACAGCAGCGGGATCTCATGTCTGGTTTTCTCCAGCCTGCTCACCGCAGGATAGCCTACTGTCTGGGTTGGCGAATTTGCCATTTGGATTCCCGTTTCCTGTTCCAGCTCTTTCAACTCGTCAAAGAGTCTGTCATAGATCTCATCTGACACACTGGGAGCGTTGCGGTTATAATACTCATCCCGATAGCGGTTAAGGCGGTCATTCAATTCCCTCTGCTTTTCAAAAATATTCCGTTCCATTATGCTGCCTCCTTTTCAAGTACCCGGAAGGACATAACCAGTTCTTCTTCCGTATGCTTCTGTTCACTGTCGAAAACACTGCAAACACCGTCTGCAAACTGCCAGCGGGCGGCTCTGCCCCACCAAAGGATCGGGCCGCGGCCGCCGTTGCCTCTGTTGGCAGACGCATCTGGCTGGTTCGCTACGGTACTATAAAAGCCCTGCGTGTTTACCAGCGTAATGTTCCGTATCTGCCCAATACATTCCGGTCGGCAGTGATCCAATATCTCCAACTGCGTCCCTTCCCGAAGTGTCCTGCGCAGCTGATTCAGATTTTTGATCATGCGATTTTCTCCTTTCCTCGCCCCACAGGGCAATCCTGCTGTGCGGTATGCAGCCCATTTCTGCCGGCTGCATACCTGCCAAAATTCAATTCATGGACAATACGCTGAATGGCATCATCATCGTCCCAGGCCGCGTGGAGCGTATTCCGTTCCGGTCCGGCTCCCACATGAACACATACCTTTTCACTGCCGACCTGCAGCAGCACATCCTGTCGCCTGGCGCAAACCACTGCCAGATTTCCAATTTGTTTCATGCTCTGCTCCTTCCTTCTTCATCAATGACCGGACGCCCTCAAGGACGCCCGGCCATTCTCATTTTGTCACGCTGCAGCAGCCAATACCGGAGACTGGATGCTATCCGTGTTTTCCATCAGGTCTGCCATCAGCACATCCGCCAAAAGCCTTCCTGCCAAATGGCCGGTATGGATGATGACACGATCCTTCTTCAACTGGATAAACTCCTTCTCACGAAGAATCCGGCTTTTCGCAGCCAGCGCCTTGTCGCTTTCTGTCAGCCTGGCAGTAATCACCCGCTGCCACTTCTGCAGAAACTCGGTTGCCTGCTCAATGTCCTTCTTCTGCCGGTCATATTCCGTCCGTTTCTGCCGCACTGTTCCATCCGGCTCCACTTCCAGCGTGTAATAGGCATGGAAAGGATCAGCCATTTTACGCAGAAACATCACAAAGCTTTCCCTACGCTCAATCCGGTCCCAGTAGCGGTCACTGCTGCCTGCACAGTGATGGAGCGCACGCCCCTCGGTAATAATGTCCAGAATACCGTCTGGCACCACTACCATGTAATCCGCATCGGCGTACTCATATTTCGCTTTGATTTCCTGACAGATGGCATTAACATGGGGGAATTTCTCCTCCATCTCCTCAGCCTGCAGTTCAATATCCTTCTCCTGGCATTTGAGCACCAGATCATCGTGGCGCCGCCGCAGTTTTCTGGTGCGATATACGATCTCATCATATACATCCATGTGCAATTTCTTTGCCATGGAAAGATAATCCTCCCAGGTACGCAGTACCTCATGGCTGTTTCTCCGGAAGGATGGCATCTGACGCCGTACATAGTTATAGACCTGCACCATGCTCATGCGGTCAGCAATGAACTGGACATCCCTGGGGCTAATGTTCTGCTGACACATCCACAAAAGGACATTATCCGGGATTTCCCTGCCGGTGCCCTTTTCATATTGCAGCCACCGCAGCAGATCACAGCCTCCATTATGGAGCCGAAGTCGCTGAAACCTCCTGCTGTCAAGGCCCAGAGCTTTAATCAGACTCCCGGCACTATGGTTTTTGATTAGTTCACTGACTGTTCCGCAGGAACTGAAACATTCCTTGGTAAGCTTCGGCAGGTTCACCTTGCTGATCTGTTCCATTTGCGGTATCCGTTCAAGCACAGCCAGATATTTTTCCGGATCAACTCTTTTCTGCTTCCGAATCCAGTTGACCAGCCCTGTGCATCGAAGTTCCTTCTGTTCCAGAGTTGGCAGCGTTTTGCCATAGACCCGTCCATCATGTGAACCAGACCAACTGTAAGAACAGGGACTCCCGGAAATCCAACGCATATTACGCTGCTTATACATCCCCCAGTAATAACTTCTGGGCTTTAGTTCTCTGTCATAGATAGTACGCCGGATTTCCTGACAATAAAGCTTGGAGTTTGGAAGGCTTTCTTTCCCATATGTCCGGTCAGCCTGAAATTCACGAACTACAAAACCGTCTTTGCATCGCTGGATCAGGTAGGCAAAATGTTTTTCTGTCTGCATATACCCCGCTCGTCCATAGGCTTTGAATACCACCGGATGTCGGCAGCAGCTACAGCGGCCTTGTTGATTGTGATGGGGATGCACCTTGATCGGCACTTCCTTTTCGCAGTAGGTACAGTAGCCTGTTTTGGCGCCGCCCTTTTTGTAGTGGTAGTAAATGTAATTTTGCCGGATGGCAACCTTATCTACCCAGCGGCTCCAGTCCTTTGGAAGCTCCGGCACCTGTTCCATATCCTTATCCCATGGATCAGTTTCCCGCCGGTGCCGCTGTTCAAGCTGTTCCTCACGCACATCCCGCTGAAACTGTCGGATTGCCTCTACCGCTTTTTTATCGCTTTCCAAATACTTCTGCACAGCTGCTGCATCTTCCTCGCTGATCCAGTAGGTTTTGGCACACCAGTACAGCCGCTTCCAGTCCAGCCTGCCCAGCTTGGATTCGCACCATTTCTGCGTCAGGCTGTTAAAGGTGATAAATTGCCGTTTTTCTTTATCCAGATACACTTCATAGGCTGGGTTATTCCCATCCAGGCGAAGATGCTCTGGCAAGAAGAATGCTACCTTCAATATCCCATCCTGCGTGATACATCTCAGATAGGTATAATACTCACAGACTTCCCGAGTATATCCGTAGTCCGTTTTTTCTTTTCTTGGCAGATCTGAAGCCGAAATCTGCTTCATTTCATCCGTCGCTGTCAGCTTGGGAAGTGCCATCAAGGCTCGTTTTTTCATCTCATTTCACCATCCTTCTTGTCAAATCCACGCCATACCACACATCTGGCAGCAATGTGACGCCATCAATTTGTCCTACAGCAACCTGTACAATAGCTTCGGAATCCGGAGCCTCCTTCGCAAAAGCAAGGATGTCTCCCTGTCTGCCGGTGGCAACGGGGTCTTTCCCCCGTACCACCGCATAACCGCAGTTCGTCATTGCCCGGTTGGCTGCTACATGGGAGCTCCACACCCTACGCGGGTGATCTACCATGTAGGCCAAACCATGTAAAAACAGCTCCTTTTTGGTTAGCCGCTTAATCACAGTCAACTCCGTACAGGCGATTTTGGAGTCATGCTCATCTTCATCGATGTCGCCGCCGGCGTTGACAATATAATATTCCGAATGCTCCAGGCTGGAATAATAGCTAAGGCAGTCGAGCGGATTTTCCGCGCAGTGAAATCCATTTTCCCTGCAATTTGCTTTTTCAGTCGTATTGAGCCCCATCACAAACTGATAGCCACGGCATATCAGCCCGGGGTGAAAACCCTTATAAGCAATCATTCTGCATTTTACCTCCTTTGCCGGCTCAGCCTGCCTTTGCCATCCCAAAATCCAGCAGCGACATCTGCCCATCCTGAGAAGGCTTTTTTTCCTCCTGCTTGGGCGCCGCCACCTTGGGTTCCGTCTTTTTCTTCTCTGTCGCCTTCTTGGGTTTGCTCTTTGCAGAGGACTTCCCGGTATACGGCTTAGGAACAAACTTCTCCTCATCCTCATGGTCTTCCTTGGCATCAGGGTCACGGAAATAATCTTCCGCCCACTGATAGCACATATCATCCGGCACATCGCAGCCATATGTCTGCTGTCCGGGACCAGGGCGGGTTCCGCTTGCTTTTAGTTCATCCTGCACATAATCCCATGCCTTTCGGTTGATGTACTGGAAACAGCGGATCATGTTCTTTTTCGGATGCATCGTCAGACGGGCAAACGCCGTATCTTCCATACAGAGCATCTGGATATGCTCGGACACACATTCCTTCATATTGCGCCGTGTCAGTTTTTCCACATCGGTACTTACCCGCTGGGTAGAGGCCGCAATTACTTCTTCATCGCTCATCGCTTCCAGCTGGGCGATCTGCTTCTGCTCCGCGGCTTTCTTCGCCTGCTGTTTCGCGTCAAATTCCGCTTTGCGCTGGGCCTCAGCCGCCTCATGCTCCGCACGCTTTTTTTCTTCATCTTCTGCGACGGGCGGTTGTGTCGAATTTCCCCCATCAGCAGACTTCTCTTCCCCAGCAGACGCTACTTCATCCACTGTTTCTTCCTCTGCATCAGCCAAAGCAGTCTCATCGGCAGGAACCGAAGCAGCCGATACTGGGGCAGTTTCCGCATTTACAGGCGGCACAGGCAAAGATTCCATCTCCTCCAGCTCAAAGGCTTCATCATCCTCAAAGGCTGCAGACGAATCGAACATACTGTTTTGCTGCTCCATTGCTATTTCCGAAAAAACACCCATTGTAAATCTCCTTTCGCAAAAAAGGCATGGAGCAGGCCGTTATGACCCTTTCCATGCCATTGTGTGTTGCTCACAGCACATATAAAAGTGTGCTGAAGCTGTCAAAACAGTAGCAGACCACGCCAGTATACTGCCTTGACCATTCCTTGATTTTCTCCTGCACCTCCTGCGCAGTCTTTTGATTGCTCATATTCCAGGGTGGAGGTACCGTTACGGTAAAGTAGCCATTCTCCAGACAACTTCTGACATCTGCCGGAAGATTGGAACACTGCTCATACAGTGCTGTAATCTGGCTTTTCTTCTTTTCTGCAATACGCATCTGACCCCTATCCCTTCATTCCTGTTTTTGAGCAGGCTCCGGAAGTCTTTTACACAAGAATGGGGAGAAGCGTACCGGCGCAAAATCCCGGCAGTCATTCACATAGAAGTATGTGCGTTTGCCTTGGCAGTCCAGTTCCACCACATCAGATGGAGCCAACGGACGGCCTCTGTAATCTTCCGGCAAATGCTCATTAAAGTCCAGGAACAGGCGTCCCAGCACTTCCATGTCATTCTGCCCCTTTGGGCAACAGATCTCTGCGCTCCATACCGTCTGATAGGCGGCGGCAGGCGGCTGTTCATATCCAGCCTTACGCAGTGCATCCAGTTGCTTGAACGCGAAAGGTACCGTCTGTGTCTCACCCAGGCAAAGCTGGTAAATGCAAAACCTCCGGAAAACTCTCTGGCTGTCCAGAATATCCTTCAGCGCCCGATTGCCCTGAGCAAGAAATATCTGATACTCTTCCTTTGTCAGCCCCAGATACTCTGTCAGGTCCAAATCTTTCTCCGCTCTGGTGTGCCAAAGTTCGACGCAGCCATCTATATAGGTAAAATCACACTTACCGCACAGATATTGCTGCTTAAAATTCATTCTCTGCACCTCCTTTTCCTTCTGTTCTTTCTCCCGAAGGGCAAGCTGCCAATCATCAAACCCTTTATAATTCGGATTCCAGGTCAGCCGACGACATGCCATTCCATTTTTTCGGGCCATCAGATAGATCTTAGATGCCCCGTTAGAGGTCATTTGGTTACTGTACTTATCCATATCATGAGCCTCAATGATCTCCTCAGTGCCATTCTGTGCCAACAGTGCAAACAGCGTATCCAACTGGCTTGTGTTGTTTGCGCCGGCAATCGCCGCAAAAGTCCGGTTTGTCAGGCAGTGTGAGATGTCTGCTTTCAGCAGTCCCTCAATGACATAGACCACCCGAGCAGATGGATTTCCGATAAAATGTACCGGGCTCCCGGATGTGACGCCCATATTTTTGGACGAGGACGAAAACCAGATGTATTTGGCTCCTGACTTATCCGGCGGATCATCTTTTTGCTTGAGCGGACTATCCAAAAGTATCTGCAGGCCATGTATCATACCGTCGTACCCCACAGCCGGAATCAAAATCCCTGCGTTTTTTCGGTAGAAGTTCATGGTCCAGCGCCCGCTGTCATCCAGATAAAAGCCGGGCACCCCCTCCACCTTGCATCCCTGTTTCATCAGCCGCTCGGTAATGGAGCGGCAAAGGAAAGGGGGTGGAGTGCTCTTGAACCCAATCCGGTCGATCTGTTCATCCGACAGTCCCCGTTTTGGGGAGTGCAGATGGTTGCGGTGGGCAGGCTGAAGAGGCAGCATAGCGAGCAGCAGCGAAAGCGTTTGATGAATTTCCTGTCCGCTGGCCCGTTCTGCTTGCTGCACTGTTTTTAGTTCGCCCCTCCTCTCATATCCGGCAAGGTCGGTCTGAGTCCCCGAAACCGGGGACCCAGTGCCAGCCTGCTGGTTTCCTGCCATCTCATATCCAGAGTTCGGCCGTTCCCTGTGAAAATCGTTGCACAGGGCTTCTCCTATCTCCCAATACGCATCGGATGTAGTCGTATTGTTTAGCCGCGCATAAAGCGCAAGCATACCGCCATGCTCATCACAATAATTGCACCGCCAGACATTTTTGACGAAATTCACATTCATCTTGCCGCGGCGGTCACCACAAAACGGGCAATCCACATATACACTGTTTGCCTGTCGGCGTCTGATTCGTAGATGCAGAAGTTCCACTACATCCATAATACCGAACGGAAAATCTCCTGGATATGAGTCCATCTGTTCTCCCTCCCTTCTTGGCCCCATAGATGGGGCTGCTTATCATCCGGCTTTCTGTGCGGCCATACCATCGAGCATGATCTTCGCCGCAGCACGAACGATATTGTTGGTACTCTTATTACCGGGGGTAAGGTAGAATTTCAGACTCACCGGACGCTCCTTGGCAACTGTTGCCATGGTCTTTCCTTTGCTCAAACCGCTATCCACTACCACATTCTGCGCTTCTTCAAAGGTCATTACCTTCAAGATGTCTTCTACCGGAGTGCTCTCCGTATAAGAAGGCGCCACAGGCAGTTCTTCCGGTTCATCCGCTTGGAATACGGAGGCGGCCGGCTGCTCAGACGCATCATCCTGTTTTGGACTGCTATCCAATGTAACCTCGCGGCTTGGTACCGGCAGTTCCATATTAGGAGCATTCTCCTCTACCTTGCCGGCAGGCAGCGTATCCATATTCTCCTTCTCTTCTGCAGCCATCTGTTGGACAACTGGCTGTACCGGAGAAACCGGGGGCTGTCCATTCTGAACCGGCTTTGCCGCAGGTTTCTGAATAGGCTCCGGATGAGCAGGCGTATTACGGCCCTCTACGGCGTTCTGAGGCGTTCTTTCCGGCCGGGCATGAACTTCCCCGCCAGATTGCCGCAACGCCGCTCCAGGGGCTTCTACGGGCCTCTGCACCGCATTTGGCATCGGTTGCTGGATTGGAGCCGTCCCGGAAAGCGGAATACTGCTTCCAAACACCTTGCCCGTACTGTCAACAGCAACATCGGCAAACTGCAGACCGAAACCGGCATCCGACAGCGCAGCACTCAATGCCTCATCCTGGGCAGCCTGTACATAGTCGGTACCTTCTTCTGCACTGTGCTGCGAGATGTAACTGCTGATGGGCTCTGCATCACTGCGGTCCAGATAAACTCTGGCTTCCATAATCGCAAGCTGTTCCGTGATCCGCAGGGTAGTCAGTTTCATGCGGCCCTGGGGGTGACGCAGGCGAAACCACAGCTTCTGATAGGGCAATTCCAACTGCAGCATTTCCTCATTGGTCTTTCTGGACACCTTATGGCGCAGAAATTTGAGCGGGTCAAAGCCCGGCACCTTGTTCAGTTCTGCCACTGCCGGAATTGTTTTGTACATCATAGGCATCGGATTACTTTTTTCGTTCATGTTGGAAACTCCTTGTATTATAGAGTAGTAGTTATTAGAGCCCCTCTCCAAGGGCTGTGCTACACTGTAAGGGATGCTGTGGATTGGTTGGGTTCTCCTACCACAAGATGGTTTCAGAAAGGTTCCAACCACAGCCCCTTACAATTTTGTTAATCAGTTAAATACCGCCGGACGGTTTATGTGGAACAAGGCTACAAAAGTAAGGTGCACTGTGGATGCAGCATCATAATTCTAACCGCTGGAGGTTCTTGCTATGGTAGTTTCTGTTGGTATCGATGTTTCAAAGGATAAGCACGACTGCTTTATCCTCAACTCGGAAGGCGAAATCCTTTCGGATGTGTTCACCATCCCAAACAGTCTGGACGGTTTTACCATTCTGCTGCAAAGAATTCGGGACTGCTCTTCGTCTCAAGACAACATAAAAGTAGGGCTTGAGGCAACCGGGCATTACAGCTACAACATTCTCGGGTTTCTTCTTGACAATGGTCTACCCACCTATGTCTTGAACCCCTTGCGCACAAACCTTTACAGAAAGAGCCTTAGTCTCAGAAAGACGAAGACTGACCGGGTCGATGCGCGAACGATTGCGGCTATGCTTTTGTCCGATGCAGGCCTCAAGCCCTACACAGACACAGTTTACCACAACGAGGAGCTAAAGTCATTGACAAGATACCGTTTTGACAAGGTAAAAGAACGGGCGAAGCTGAAAAGTTCCGTTTCAAGACTTGTCTGCATCCTATTCCCGGAATTGGAAAAGCTTACGCCAACGTTGCATATGCCTTCCGTATACGCTCTGCTGGACGAGTTTCCCGGCGCAAAACAAATTGCCGAGGCAAACTTAACACACTTGAAAGCCATCCTTCACAACGCATCCAAAGGCCGCTATAACAGGGATAAGGCCATAGATATCCGCGAGTCAGCCAGAGCATCTATTGGGGCAGTAATGTCTGCAAAATCACTGGAGCTTCGCCACACCATCCGGCTCATCCGAGAGCTGGACGCTGAGATTGAAGATATTGAAGCAGCCATTCAAAGCATCATGAACGAGATGCATTCGCCCATTACCACCATCCCTGGCATCGGCACTCGGATGGGTGCTATGATTCTTGCCGAAGTAGGCGATTTTTCCCGCTTTGATTCCCCGGACAAGCTGTTGGCATATGCTGGTATGTCCCCGTCTACCTACCAATCTGGGCAACTTAAGAACTGCTATCCCCATATGGAGAAGCGCGGTTCCAGATACCTGCGCTATGCGCTTTACAACGCCACCAAGTATGTCTGCCTATGGGCCCCAACCTTTGCTGCATACCTTGCAAAAAAGCGGGCGGAGGGCAAACATTACAACATTGCGCTTTCTCACGCTGCCAAGAAGCTGGTGCGGCTTATTTTTGCTATGGAGAAATCCAGGCAGCCGTACTGCTCGGCAACGTAAATTCCTCTTGATAGCCAGCACTGGGGTTCTAACGAGCTCCTGCTTTGCTATACCCTTTTTGAACCATCTGCCGTTTTACCACATCCATTCATTTTTAGGGTTGACACTTAATAGTTAATCTTTCTGACATAAAAATAGGAGATGCCAAGTGCCATTTCTGCACCTGACCTCTCTTTTTTTAACTTGCGTTCTTTAATTGTTCTTCCAATACAGCCGGAATGGGGATACCGGCTTTCTTTGCGTAGGCTTTGAAATACATCTGGATACGCATACCCAGCAGCGTATTCCGCTTGCCGATCTCATTACGATGGATTGCCATAAACAACACTTGTTTCTGCCCAATCAGTACCACCCGCTTTTTGGCACGCGTGATTCCGGTGTAGAGCAGATTACGGTACATCATGATGGTGTGCGCTTTGAGCAGCGGCATAATAACGGTCTCATACTCAGAGCCCATAGCCTTGTGGATCGTAGTAGCATAAGCCAGATCCACATTGCTCAAATCATCTACGCCGTATTCCAGTGTTCTGCCAGCGCCAAAATCCATGCCGATTTTTTTACCCTGATCAGTGTCCTTAATATACCGGATGAAGCCCAGATCTCCATTAGAGACCTTTTCTGTGTTCTTGGTCTGCATGATGCGGTCATTGACCCGGAATATCCTGGAGCCAAACTTGATTTCCTCCTCCGCAGAGCGAAATGGGTTGACCAATTCACGAATGGTCTCATTCAACTGTTCCGACGACGCGGCGCCTTCTGAACGGAAAGGTGAAAGAATCTGCACATTCTCAATGCCACTCTCCTGTATCTCCAAACAATACCGTTCTGTAATCTTTTCAGCGGTATCTTCCTGACTATCACCAGACACGAAAACAAAGTCCGGTCCGTAAAACAGTTTGGTATTGCCCTCGTTGATAAATTTGGCATTATAGGCAATCAGACTGTCCTTCGACTGACGGAAAATCTGATCCAGCACCGTTACCGGGACGATTTTGGTCTCGATGATCTCACGGAACACATTTCCGGCTCCTACGCTGGGAAGCTGATCTGGGTCGCCTACCAGCACGATTCTGGCATTTGCCTTCATGCGCTCAAAGAATTTCTCGGCAAGCCACATATCCACCATGGAAAACTCATCCACAATGATTAAATCGGCCGACAGTGGCTCTGACTTTCTGTTCCGGCTGCCCTCATCCTCTTCACTGGTCAGTCCCAGACCACTGTGTAATGTTCGGGCATCCTCAAAGCCGGTACTCTCCGACATCCTGCGGCTCGCCCGACCGGTAGGCGCCATAAGAGCAATTTTGCCATCAGGGTGCAACCGCCGGTAAACCTCAAGTATCGTCCGCAGCACTGTTGTTTTACCAGTACCAGGAGAACCCGTAATCACTGACAAGCCATGCCTAAATGCTGCATAGACCGCAGCCTCCTGCTGTGCAGACAGGCGCAGTCCCATTTCAACCTTGACCTGTTCCAGCACCGGCGCAATATGCTCTACTGGCATCTGGGCGACCAGACGCTGGGCGATCCGGCGCGCCGTTTCGTCCTCTTGGGCAAACACTCTGGGAAGATAGATATTATCCTTCACGGAAACGATTGCTCCATTCAGGATCATTTCCTGCATCATATCCCTGACTTCCTGCTGATGCAGGCGAAGCTCCGGTACAGGTATCTTCTCATTGAGCAGTTTCAGCGCTGATTTCTCCAGTTCTTCAGAACTGATGTACAGATGCCCTCGTTTACTCTTGCCCTCATCCAGCACACAAAAGACAGCCCCTTTGATACGCATAGGGTCATGGAGATCGCCCCCGCTCTTTTGTACGATTGCATCTACCCGCCGAAATCCAAAGCCGGAGATCTGGCAAAGCTCAAATGGGCTCTTTTCCAAAATCTCTACGCTGGTCGGGCCGAAATATTGATATATTTTCAATGCCGTCTTGGGAGTAATCTTAAACGATGCCAGCAAGGTCATAATTCCTTGGAGCATACGGTTTTCTGCATAAGAAGCTTTGATGTCCTCCAATTTACTTTCCGTAATGCCCCGGATCTCCAACAGCCGCTCCGGCTGGTGTTCCAGAATATCCAGTGTGTCCACACCGAACCGCTCCACAATGTCTGCGGCAGTTTTGGGACCAATCCCTTTGATAAGCCCGGAGGCAAGGTAGCCCTCTACGCCGTTTTTTGTTCTGGGCACAATTTCACGCCACTGCTCCACCTGGAGCTGGACACCATACTTGCCCTTTGTCCATTCACCATCCAGTTCCAACTCTACCGCATCTGTCCGTGGAATCTCATACCCCACAGCTGTAAAGCGAATCAAATGGTCTTTGTACCGCCTGTTTGACCTGGCCTCAGCTGGCACACTCTGGTCTGCGGTTTTTACACTGACGATACAAAACTTATTGGCAGGATTATAAAAAATCGTCCCGTCGTAGGTACCAATACAATTCATCCTTTTTCACCTCACTAAGCGGCCTCCATAATCGAGGCTCTAACACTGAACCGTCTGGATTCGGATACTGTAACAAACTGCTCGTAAATATCCGGATGCTCCAGTTTCAACCGAAGCAGGTTATCCTTGTCGATGATGGACTTGCGAACAGGGGTATAGGTAACCGTATAGTTCACTCCCTCCTGCTCACAGACTGCAGTGCAGCTGGTACCCATTTCCGCAATCAACAGCGCCTTCAGACGCTGAATATCCTTGTCGATTTCTTTGGAGTACACCTCTGCATTTTTCTTTTCATCCAGAAGCCGCAAATACTGCATGAGTTTTGCAGTCATATCCAGGTCGAGTGCAACGGCCGGGGCATTTTTATCTGCCGGGCCAAAGTGTTTGCGTGCGCTCTCAATAATCAAGGCCCCACTCTCTGTATAGGGCGGCGGCACATGGCGCTGCACATGGTTTTCCCAGAAATACTGCTCCAAAAAGACCATCTCAGCCTCATACTCGAAATCACGCTTGACCTCCCGGATAATAACTTCCTCCTCGTTGTTACCATACAGGCAGCAAAAGAAACATCGGTCAAGATCCGTTACTGCCATATAATGACGCCCCTGAGATTCATAGTAGACTGGAACAGTCTCCTTCCCATTCATCCACCAGTTATCTCTGGCATTATAGTTTGTGGTCTTGATCTCAAGGATCGCTGTGGCGCCATCCGGCAGTTCCACAAAGTAGTCCACATCAGCCAGCATCCAAGGATACTGTGGGTGCTGGAACATCTTTTTGATTTGGTAGACCCGATATCCGGTTTTCCGCTCGAATATCTTTGCTACCAGAGGCTCCAGCAAATGCCCCATTTCCATGGCAACCCAGTTGCCCTCATCATCTTCCACTGACGCTATGTTCAGTTTGTCGTAGTACAGATCCCTGGCTGTCCGGAATGGAGAAGTGCCAAAGATCGCCGATACATCGCTGCCGCCGATTCCACGGCGCCGGTAATCCAGCCAGTCTTCTTCTGAAAGATCTGCCGTTTCTACCAGCACCAGCGGTTCATGCCGCTTTCGTTCAGCACTATTGCTGCCAGACATATCAAATCCCCCTTCGTGATCTTCGGGGCAAAATAACTGCCCTCGCCATTGGTGCAACATTTCGGGGCCGGAGCGAAGATACTGCCTGTCTCTTCATCTTCCAGTCCGTGGAGTGTGCCGGCTTGACCCGCCGACCATTCTGCTTTCTTTTCTGCTTCACATTCATGTACATGACCTGCCTTTCTCAGTTTTGATTTATCCTTAAAGCCCTTTCAGGCTTACAGGCAATAAAAAAGCGAGAATGACAGGCGGCATAAAGCCTGGCGTCCATAGTTGCCTATGAACCGATGTCATTCTCGCAATGGTGGGTAAATCCCGTAAAATAAAAAAAGCCAGCAATATACCGGCCTGAAAAGGCGCAGTGATACTACTGACACAAGTACAAAATTAACAGCGTGTGCAATGCAGTCATTACTCCGCAACACAAGCCCTAAAGCCTGTGTACCCTGACGGGCAACGCACAAAAATCAATTACATTGCAATTCTAACACAATATATAGTGCTTGTCAATTCAAACATTCTATATATTGATTTTGGGATTTTCTTTAAATTTTCTTTCCTCTTTGCAGAAGTTCTTTCTTCCCCGCCTATTTATAGGATGTATCGGATCATTTGGTAATACCGGATGATCCCTACGCTCTTTTAGTACCTTGACAAGTTCATAACCTCTATGGGGAGTTATACAGGAATTCTGGACAGTGTGCGATGACCACAGAAGCGCGCCCATAATCGAAGTGCTGCACAGCAGCAGCCTGAAATACACGGCAGAACCGTTCTGGCGTAGGAAATGGCCCCATTAGAGTTCTTTTGTTATTTCAATACCTCCTGACCTCAAGACCGTTTTCATTGTTTTTGTTGAAAACCTTCTTCTACAAATCGTAAGGGATCATTGTAATCGAAAAAAGGAGGACGATTATGGAGAAAAGAAAACCGAATGACCTACCGCCGGAGCAGTGCTTGGCTGTCGATACCGATACCCTTTGCAAACTGTTGTGCTGTGGAAGGCACACTGCAGTACAAATTGGGGATCTTGCCAATGCACGCATTACCATGAACACCCGTGTCCTATGGAGTGTCCAGCGTATCAAAGAATATCTTTATGATATTTCCGGCTAAATAACCATGCCAGTAAGGCGCACTACACTTTTATAATCAGGAGGTACCAGTAATGGCAAAAGTGAGAAAAGACAACAAAGGACGAAATCTTCGGCCTGGAGAAACACAACGGGCAGATGGCAGCTATATGTATGTCTACAAATTAGGCACTAAAAAGAAATATCTTTACGACTCCGATCTCGCAAGTCTTCGTGTCAAAGAAAAGCAGATCAACAAAGATAAGGATGATGGCATCCGTACTCAGGAAGCCATGAAGCTTACCCTGAATGATATGTTCAAGGTCTACATGAATAACAACATCAAACTGAAGCCCTCTACCAGAGCAAATTATCTTTACCTGTGGGACTTCTATGTGAAAGAAGAGCCTTTCGCTAACATGCCTCTGCCACAAATCCACAGAAGTGATATTCTCGCGTTTTATACCAAACTGCTGAAACACGGCTTTGCTATCAACTCACTGGAGAGCATCAACACCATTGTTCACCCTACGCTTGAAATGGCCGTGGACGACGATTACATCCGCAAAAATCCCAGCAAGGGCATTTACCGCAAGCTCAAAACAGATGGCAGTGCTCCAAAGCCTAAACGGCGGATCGCGCTCACTAAAACGCAACAGCAGAATTTCCTGCGTTTTATTGCCAAGTCCCCTACATACAGCCATTGGCTCCCCATCATGACTGTGCTCCTTGGAACAGGAATGCGTGTCGCAGAATGTACCGGCATTACCAAAAGCGATATTAACTTGAGCGAAAACACAATCTCGGTCAACCACAACTTAATCTACCGGGTCATTGACGGAAAAGCCGGATTTCACATTACCACTCCCAAAACTGAGAGCGGTACACGAATTATCCCTATCCTCTATCCAGAGGTAGCCGAGCAGCTTCGCCTCCAAATTGAAACCATCGACGCATTGTATCCAGACGATCAACTAGTGTTAGGAGGAGTTCACGGTTTTGTTTTCCGCAACCGAACCGGCTCATTCATGAGCGCCCACAATATCAATCGGGCGATTGAGAGAATCAGCGTAACTTACAACATGGAGGAAATGGATCAGGCTGAACTGGAAGACCGTGAACCGGATCTGCTCCCTCATTTTAGTGTTCACAACTTGCGGCACACCTTCTGTACCCGGCTCTGCGAAAGCACCAACGATGTTAAATTCATTCAGCAAGTCATGGGGCATGCCGATTTCTCTACTACAATGGACATCTACACCCATATCACACAAGAGAATATGCAGGAGAAGGCAAAAAACATTAGTGTGAACATGAAGCTGATGTAAAAAGAAAGGCGAATCTGCATTTTATAAGCAGATCCGCCTTTCATATTGCTTCGTCCGGTTTCGTAGGGTCTCGCGCAAAAGTTGTAGAAAAGTTGTAGTAACGCGATTTTTTGTAGTAAATGACCTCTTTAGTACAGCTTTGCTCCTGCCGGAATACTGTCATCCAGCATCAAAAGATTTAAGCCTTCCCGTCCGTCATACTCGTACACTGCGGAAATCAGCATACCCTCGGAATCAATACCCATCATCTTTCTCGGCGGCAGGTTTGTGATTGCCACACAGGTCTTACCAACCAGCTCTTCCGGCTCGTAATACTCGTGAATACCGCTTAAAATGGTGCGTTTCCGGTCTGTTCCGTCATTCAGTGTGAATTTCAGGAGCTTCTTGGACTTGGGTACTGCCTCGCAGGCTTCGATCTTAACCACTCTGAAATCAGACTTACTGAATGTTTCAAAGTCTACATCATCTGCAAACAAAGGCTCGATTTTCACTTTGGAAAGATCAATCTGTACGCTTGGCGCGGACACGCTTGCATCCTCTGCAGAACCATTTACCGCTGCTTTTTCGGCTTTGTTTTCAGCCTTCTTTGGATCCAGGGTCTTCATTGTCGGGAAGAGCAGCACGTCTCTGATTGCCTCAGCTCCTGTCAGAAGCATACACATACGGTCAATGCCGAATCCAATACCACCGGTCGGCGGCATACCGATCTCCAATGCGTTCATGAAGTCTTCATCTGTTGTATTGGCTTCATCATCGCCCTGGGCAAGCAGTTCTTCCTGGGCTTTAAAACGTTCTCTCTGGTCGATCGGGTCGTTCAGCTCAGAGTAAGCATTTGCCATTTCCCATCCATTCATGAAGAACTCGAAACGCTCTACATATTCCGGATTTTCTGGCTTTTTCTTCGTCAGCGGCGAGATCTCAACCGGGTGGTCCATAACGAACGTCGGCTGAAGCAGGTGTTCCTCTACAAACTCCTCAAAGAAGAGATTCAGGATATCACCTTTTTTATGTCTCTCTTCAAACTCAATATGATGCTCTTTTGCAAGTTCTCTTGCCTGCTCCAGAGTCTCAACTTCATTCCAGTCAACGCCTGCGTACTTCTTCACTGCGTCAACCATTGTGATACGCTCGAACGGCTTGCCGAGATCCATCGGGATTCCCTTGTATACGATCTGTGTCGTTCCGAGCACTTCCTGTGCAACAAAACGATACAAATTTTCTGTCAGATCCATCATGCCGTGGTAATCTGTAAATGCCTGGTAAAGCTCCATCAGAGTGAACTCCGGGTTATGTCTTGTATCAAGACCCTCATTACGGAATACACGTCCGATCTCATATACCTTCTCGAGTCCTCCGACGATCAGTCTCTTCAGGTACAGCTCAAGGGAAATACGAAGCTTCAGATCTTCGTTCAGGGCATTGAAATGTGTCTCGAACGGTCTTGCCGCTGCTCCACCTGCGTTCTGTACAAGCATTGGAGTCTCAACTTCCATGAATCCTTCTCCGCTTAAATACTTGCGGATCGCACTGAGAATCTTGGAACGCTTGATAAAGGTATCTTTAGACTCTGTATTCATGATCAGGTCTACATATCTCTGACGGTAACGGGTATCTACATCTGTCAGACCGTGGAACTTCTCCGGGAGGATCTGTAAGCTCTTGGAGAGGAGTGTCACCTTCTCTGCATGGATAGAAATCTCACCTGTTCTTGTTCTGAAAGCAAATCCTTCCACTCCGAAGATATCACCGATATCCGATTTTTTAAAATCAGCGTAAGACTCTGTTCCGATCGCATCTCTTGCAACGTATACCTGGATGCTTCCCTGTAAATCCTGGATATTGCAGAAAGAGGCCTTGCCCATGACTCTCTTAAACATCATACGTCCTGCAATTGCCACATGGATCGGGTTTGCGTCCATGATATTTCTTCTCTCTTCGTAATCCTTTTTAAGAGCTTCTTTCGCCTGCTCCTCATCCATTCCCTCTACGTTCGGCTCCTGGCGGTCTTTTAACAGCTCAGTCTCATGTGCCTCGTAAAGACCTTTCACCTCAAGCGAATGATGTGTCTGATCGAACTTTGTAATCTGGAACGGGTCTCTTCCGTTCTGCTGCAGCTCTGCAAGTTTCTCGCGGCGAACCTTCAGTAAGTGGTTAATGTCCTGTTCCTGTGTCTGCTGTGCCAATCTCTTCACTCCCTTTTCTTTGTATTTTTTAGATATTTCTCTGGATAGAAAGTACTTTGTACTGCATAATTCCAGCCGGTGTTTCTACATCGACAATATCATCCTTGTGCGCGCCGATCAGAGCTTTTCCTACCGGAGACTCGTTGGAAATTTTTCCTTCCAGGCTGTTTGCCTCGGTGGAACCAACGATCTGGAACTCGATTTCCTCGTCATACTCCAGATCCAGTACGTCTACTTTACATCCGATATTGATCTTATCAGAATCTACTTCGTCCTCAACAACAACCTCTGCGTTTTTCAGGATTTTTTCGATCTCTTCAATTCTTGCCTCGATATCACGCTGCTCATCTTTTGCTGCATCGTACTCGGCGTTCTCGGAAAGGTCTCCCTGCTCTCTTGCTTCTTTGATTTTACCGGCAATTTCTCTACGTTTGTTTACTTTGAGATCATGAAGCTCGTCCTCCAGTTTTTTCAGGCCGGCATAGGTAAGAATCGTTTTTTTCTGTTCCATTTTATACACCCTTTCTATCGTTTCTGTATCCAGTCATATCTGATTTTATTCTGTAAACTCTCCGGAAATGCGCTGTATTTTCAGTATTCCCGGTTGAAATAAGGATAGACTCCGCCTATCCTAACAATTAAAGTAGTATAAAGGATTGCCCACGGAATGTCAAGAAAAAAAGAAACGCAGGAAAGATTTTCTTTTTCACAAATCCTTCCTGCATCTTTCTCTTATTTTTCCTTTATTTTTCGGATGAGCTTCCTGTCAGTGCTTTCTTTTTCCAATTTCCTTTTTTATAGAAAATCAGCGTTAGAAGCGCACCCATGCACCAGCTTACCAGCATGGAAATCCAGAGTACCTGATATCGTCCGTTTGGCAGCTCCGGCGTTCTGGTCAGAAAGGCCAGACCGTATGCCAGCGGCACACGGATTACAACGGTAACAACCATCGAAATCCACATCGGGGTCATCGTATCGCCTGCTCCACGCATGACGCCGGAAAGCGACTGTGTTATTGCCATGGCAATATAGCCGACCGCAAGGATCTTCATCATATTGGCACTTAATGTTACGAGCTCTGTGGTATTCGTAAAGATTCCCATCAGATGATGGCCGAAAATAACAATTAAAAGGGTAATGGTCGTTGAGGTTCCGACTGCAATCAGTGTTCCCTGTTTTGCGCCCTGCTCTACGCGGTCCATACGGCGTGCACCGACATTCTGACCGGCATACGTTGTCATCGCGGTACCAAACGAAAAGTTCGGCATCATTGCAAAGCCATCGACACGCATGATGATAACATTCGCGGCGATAACCATTTCACCGAAGCTGTTGGTCAACGACTGTACGATAACCATCGCCATGGAGAAGATCGCCTGGGTAATACCGGACGGCAGACCAAGGCGGATAATTTCCATCGAATACTGTTTTTTCATTTTCAGGTATTTAGGTCTGAAATCAAAAATGTCGGTCATACGCATCAGACGCCACATGCAGAGTACTGCAGAAATTGCCTGCGCAATCACGGTCGCGTATGCAACTCCGGCAACACCCATGTGGAACTGGGAAACGAATACAATATCCAATACAATATTGATGACCGTTGCCACCAACAGATAAATCAGCGCCGAAATCGAATCGCCGAGTCCGCGAAGGATACCACATAGAATGTTATAGTACGCACTGCCGGCACAGCCCACCATCAGGATCACCAGATACGAGGTACACCAGTCGATGATAGAATCCGGTGTTTTCAGCATTTCCAGCAGCGGTCTTGAGAGGACGGCTCCCAGAATCATAATAATGATGGAAGAAATCGCTGTCAGCGTGACGCAGTTTCCGATCGTCATCGAAAGCTCTTTTCTTTGTTTTGCTCCAAAATACTGCGACACCATAACGCCGGCGCCGACGGAAATTCCGACGAACAGAACCAGAAGCAGGTTTAAGATCGGGCTGGCGCTTCCAACTGCCGCAAGCGCGTTGTCCCCGACATATTTTCCGATTACAATACTGTCAACCGTGTTGTAGAGCTGCTGGGCAATGTTGCCGATCAGCATAGGGATTGTAAAAGCTACAATCTTTTCCCACGGCTTTCCCACCGTCATGTCGGACGGTGCGAAAAGTTCCTTCATAGTCATACACTACACTCCCTCTTTTGTGTTTTTTGTCCCAATACCTCTGTTTATCAGTATAGCATAAAAAAAGCACCCATGATATATCAATATTGGCATATCATAGGTACTTTTTTGACTTGTTTTTATCCTCGTTCCCACTCATTCAGCATCTGTTCCAGCGCCTGCAGGCTCTCCACCTGATTGATCGCCGCGCGCAGCTTTGCCGAATGCGGAAAGCCTGCCGTATACCATGCAACATGCTTGCGCATCTCGCGGATGCCGATCGCGCCGCCTTTGTATTCCACCTGCATCCGTGCATGGCGGAGCATCATTTCTTTTACCTCATGCTGGGTCGGCCTTGCAAGCGTCTCGCCTGTTTCCATATAATGAAGAATCTGTTTAAAAATCCACGGATTTCCTTCCGCGCCGCGTCCGATCATGATTCCGTCACAGCCGGTCTGCTCCACCAGTGCCTCGGCACTCGCCGCATCTGTCACATCGCCGTTTCCGATAACCGGAATCGAGACTGCCTCTTTTACCCGGCGGATGATATCCCAATCTGCTTTTCCGGAATAAAACTGCGCTCTCGTTCTTCCATGGACCGCAATTGCGGCCACTCCGCAGTCCTCGAGGATCTTCGCAATTTCCACGGCATTCGCCGATTCTTCGTTAAAGCCCTTTCGAATCTTTACGGTTACAGGCTTTTTCACTGCCTTTACCATGCTTGTCACGATTTTCCTCACCAGATGCGGATCCTTCATAAGGGCCGAGCCTTCGCCGTTATTGACAACCTTTGGCACCGGACAGCCCATGTTAAAATCCAGAATATCAAACGGCCTTTCTTCGATCTGCGTGGCAATCTGCCCCAAAATCTCCGGATCACTGCCGAAAAGCTGCAGGGAAACCGGATGCTCACCCGGATCGATCGTCATCAGATCCTCGGTATTTTTATTCTTATATAAAATTGCCTTCGCGCTCACCATTTCCATACAGATCAGGCCCGCGCCCTGCTCCTTGCACAGAACACGAAACGGCAGATCCGTCACCCCCGCCATCGGTGCAAGCACGAGTGGGTTTGGCATTTTCACGTTTCCGATTTTCAGTGGCGGCATCTTTTGCAGTGTACGTTTCTTATTTTCCATTCGGCTTCTCTCCGTCCTCTTCCATCAGCGCCTCCTCCGGCACCTCCTCACCGAGGAAGAAGACGCGGTAATACAGCTCCAGGGATTCCAGCAGCTCCTTTTTTTCTTCCTGATACTGCTTAATCCGAAGCGCGCCGCCGATCTCGTCGTACATCGCATCTGCGTCTACGGCCTCTGTCTCAAACTGCAGACTTCCGTCGCTGTCGAACCACATGGTAAAAATACCGCCGATTTCCACTGTAAACATAACACACATAACATGAAGTTCATCCTGCACAGACTGTGGCAGGGATGCAAAATCCTGGTTAAAATAATATTTCTGTTCGTATGCACTTGCTCCGCAAAGCACTACTTTTTCATTATCTGAATACATAATTTTTCCTTTCTCTTCCTTTTCCGGTCTCTCTATACGTAGCTGTATAAGCCTCGCACTGAAACCTCGCCGGAATGCACCTCAGCGATCGTTCCGTCCTCTTTTTGCACGCGCAGCTCACCGGTCGGCGTGATGCCAAGTGCAACGCCCTCGAACGGTTCCTTCGGATCGAGTACACGCACCGGCTGGTCTTTGTTTGCAAGCACAGCCTCATATGCTTCCTTCAGCCCGGAGAGATCCCCTGCTTCCAGGAATTTTTCATAGTCCTCCTCAAATGCCTCCAGCACTGCTGCGACCACTTTCGCCCGGTTGACGGGATGACCCATTTCTATCGCCAGTGAGGTCGCAATCTCCGCGATTTCTTCCGGGAATTCCATCTGATTGACATTGATTCCGGTTCCGATGACAACATAATTGATGTAATCGATCTGTGCACTCATCTCTGTCAGGATCCCACAGAGCTTTTTCCCATTCAGTACCGCGTCATTCGGCCATTTGATTTTCGTATCGACACCGAGCGCTCTTTGCACACCCTGCACTACGGCAAGTCCCATTACAATCGTCAGCATCGGTGCTTTGGCCGGCTCAAGATCCGGATACAGCAGAATCGACATCGAAACGGAAGTTCCCTCCGGCGATTTCCAGACTCTGCCGCGGCGGCCTTTTCCGGCGGTCTGCGTCTCGGCCGTTGTCAGAGTGCCGTTCGGCGCACCTTCTTCCGCCAGCCGCTTCGCCCACGTGTTTGTCGAATCCACCTCGCGGCTGTAATAAACCGTCTGTCCGACATATTTCGTATGCGTGCGGCTTTCCAGCTCATCCTTCGTTACGAGATCCGGCTCATTTAACAGACGGTATCCCTTATTCTGAACGGCCTCAATTTCGTATCCTTCTTCTTTCAACTGATTCATCATCTTCCATACTGCGGTGCGGGAAATCCCAAAATGTTCACACAGCTCCTGTCCGGAAACATTTTTTCCGGATTCCCGCAGAAGACGCAGCGTCTCGGCTCTCTTATTTTCCAGCATATCGTATCTTCACACTCCCCGTGTCGCTTTCTCACATAAGAAGCACGCTTTCTTCGTTTCGTAAATTCAACAGCAGCGCTGCGGAAGAGTTTTCCGCAGCGCTGCTGTGCGTGTTTCTTCGTTATTCTATTATACACAGTCTATTCCGGTTTTTCCACCCAAAACTTTATGCTCCGAGGGTCGCTGCCATAACTGCTTTGATCGTATGCATACGGTTCTCTGCTTCTTCGAATACTCTCGACTGCGCAGATTCAAATACTTCATCGGTTACTTCCATCTCATTCAGGCCGTAGCGGTCGTGGATCTCTTTTCCGATCTTTGTTTTCAGATCGTGGAAGGACGGCAGGCAGTGCAGGAATACGGCGGTATCTTTTGCATTTGCCATTGCTTCTTTTGTGACACGGTACGGAGTCAGATCGTGGATTCTCTCCTCCCATACGCTGTCCGGCTCACCCATAGATACCCAGACATCGGTGTAGATAACATCGGCATCTTTTGTTCCCTCTTTTACGTCCTCGGTGAGGGTGATGGTTGCACCGCTCTCCTTTGCATACTCCTCACACTGAGCCACAAGCTCTGCGTTCGGGAAGTATTTCTTCGGTGCACAGGCCACAAAATCCATTCCCATCTTGGCAGATGCAATCATCAGGGAATTTCCCATATTGTAACGGGCGTCGCCCATGTAAACGAATTTAATGCCTTTTAAATGGCCGAATTCTTCCTGGATCGTCAGCATGTCGGCGAGCATCTGTGTCGGATGATACTCATTCGTCAGTCCGTTCCATACCGGAACTTTCGAATATTTTGCCAGCTCTTCTACAATCTCCTGACCAAATCCACGATACTCAATTCCCTCATACATACCGGCAAGAACGCGGGCTGTATCTTTAATGCTCTCTTTTTTGCCGATCTGGGAACCGGTCGGATCCAGATACGTTGTTCCCATACCGAGATCGTGTGCAGCTACCTCGAAGGAACAGCGGGTTCTGGTGCTGGTTTTCTCAAAAATCAGTGCAACGTTTTTACCACGCAGGGTATCCACCGGAATGCCTTTCTTTTTCTTCTCCTTCAGCTCTGCGGACAGGTCCAGCAGATAGGCAATCTCTTCCGGTGTAAAATCCTTCAATGTCAGAAAATCGCGTCCTTTTAAATCCATGGCTTGTTCCTCCTTATATCTGCATATGGTGTATTTTATTATTTTCTATACTGTGATGTTGGGTCAAAAGGTTTTTTGCCCCTTGGTTTCCTTGAATAGTCTCTATTATGAAACAGACCTGTTCATCTGTCAAGAGGAAAATGTATATTTTTACGCATTTTCTCTTTAATATTCATGATATATGTATTTTTATGCATTTCATTGTACTTTTCATACAGAAAATTCTCCCGTGTCTGGCTTGATGCTTTTCACGGGAGAATCCTGTTTTACTTATTTCTTTATCTCTGTTTTATTTCTGATTACTTCTGCACTTCTTTTCCTGCCGGCACTTTCTGTTCCTCCACAATACCTTTGAATGTGGTGGCCAGACTTGCCAGTCCCTGCAGATCAGACGGAACAACAATCTTTGTTGCCTTTCCATTTGCCAGAACGCCAAGTGCCTCAAGGCTCTTTAAGGTAAGAACGGCATCGTCCGCACCGGCTTCTTTGATCGCACGGATACCATCGGCATTTGCCTGCTGTACTTTGAGGATTGCCTCTGCCTGGCCTTCTGCCTCACGGATCCGTTTCTCTTTTTCTGCCTCTGCACGAAGAATCGCCGCCTGTTTTTCAGCCTCTGCATCGAGAATAGCTGACTGTTTTTTACCTTCGGCAACAAGGATGGTCGATTTTTTCTCTCCTTCTGCAATCAGGATTGCTTCACGGCGTTCACGCTCTGCCTTCATCTGTTTCTCCATTGCTTCCTGGATGGCTGCCGGAGGCATAATGTTTTTCAGCTCGACACGGTTTACTTTAATGCCCCACGGATCGGTCGCGATATCAAGCGCAGCCTGCATCTTCGTGTTGATGATCTCACGGGATGTCAGCGTTTCATCGAGCTCCAGATCTCCAATGATATTTCGAAGCGTTGTTGCCGTCAGGTTTTCAATTGCCATCAGCGGATTGACAACACCGTATGCAAACAGCTTCGGATCGGTAATCTGGAAGAATACAACGGTATCAATCTGCATCGTAACATTATCTTTTGTGATAACCGGCTGCGGCGGGAAATCCACCACCTGCTCTTTCAGATTCACGCGAATCGCTACACGCTCGATAAACGGAACCTTAAAATGAAGACCGGTTGCCCAGGTGTCCTTGTATTTTCCAAGGCTCTCTACCACGTAAGCACTGGCCTGCGGTACAATTTTCACACACGATGCTGCGATAAACAATGCCACAACAAGAAGCAAAATCAATAAAATTCCTGCAACTCCTCCACCACTCATGTTTCATTTCCTCCTTCTTTTTCTTTGACCTTTACAATCAGCTTGACGCCTTCCACACGGAGCACCGTAACGACTGCATCCACGGGAATCGCACCTCCTTCGTTCTCTGTACGCGCAGTCCACATGTTTCCTCCAAGCGAAACCTTTCCGGTTCCCGCAAGATTGGAGATTTCCTCCGTCACGACTCCTTCCATGCCAACCACACGGTCCACGTTCGTCTTCAGTGTATCCTTATTCAGAAAGCGAACGGCGAGCGGACGTGTAAAAAACAGAAGTACCAGCGATACAACAAGAAACAGTACGATCTGAATCACAATCCCGGCTCCGCACATGGCAGCGATCAAAGCAACAAGCGCCCCACCTGCAAACCAGATCGTCGCAAGACCAAGTGTTGCTGCTTCAATCACTAAAAAAACGACGAGTGCGATCAGCCAGTAAACCGGCAGGTAAGCTGTAATACCCATGCGTTTTTCCCCCTTTCTGAAAAAATTGGCTGTTGTATTCATCATACTATAATGATGAAAAAATAACAAGCAAAGTTAAAAACATTCAGAAAAAAGAAAGATTTGTCAGGAATCGTCTACAGACTGTCAATTCCAAGCCGGGACATGAAAACGAGGATGGCTGACAAAAAACCATATGCGTGAATACGTAAAAATAATACGAGGGTGAAGCTTAATAGTTTCCAGAATACCAATTTGATTTGAACTCCGTAATGCAGGCAATTCCGTATCGTCAGGGTTTTTCGAACAAACGGATCTGACCCATACTGTTTCAGCAGCTTTCTGACCACAGAAACATTTTCTCCTTCATACGTCATCTCTTCCTTCGCCAGATACATTGCACCAATCACCAGGTGAAACAGCATCAGGTCACCATAACTGGAAATCCAACAACATTTCCTGTAAAACTCCATAAGGATAGTCTGCACTTTTTGACTATCCGGTAGTATTTGTTTCAGAGTAAAAAAAGAGTAAGTGAACGTCTCCCCTTGTTCACTTACTCTTTTTTCTATACCGTCGATTCCATCTCATTTTTCATGACTTTGAACCGATCACAATCTATGGAAATGCATGCTCCCTCCGCCTATCCCCTTGCGAAGGTTCCACGCCTGTTTTTAATAAAAATGCTGATATCCGATCTGGATTCCGCTACCGTAGCCGCTGTTAAAATACAGGCATCCGCCAACCGGGCTCTCGCCTGCAAGTGCTGCCTGTGCAGCTGCGTAACAGTCACTTCTTGCTCCGCGCGCCAGCACGCTCTGGAATGTTCCGGTCGCAACCGGTGTGAACTGTCCACCCTGATAAATAACGCCGGAAACACTGTTCGGGAAGGAACCGCTGTTGACACGATTTACTACAACCGCTCCGACTGCCACCATTCCTGTGTAGCTCTCGCCGCCTGCCTCGCACTCGATCAGTGCTGCAAGCATTGCCACATCATTGCTGTCTGCGGAAATTACCGATGCACTGCCTGCTGTGGAGGCTGCTGCTGCGCTGCTTGCCGCACAGGCCTGTGATGCCTGATATTCCTCCATGGAAACAGCACCTTTTAATTCCTCTGAAAGTGTCACATAATCAGCATGAACATATGCGCTGCTTCCGCTGTACTGGATCTGATACCAGTCAGCCTCTTCGCCGAATACGCTGACTTCACCATTCTGTGTCAGTGTTCCAACCTGCGCGGAATCTGTGGATGCTGCCTCACGGACACGAAGGCTGTCCGCCTGAACAACTCCGATGATACCGCACATATTACGGTAATGTGCTTTTGCCTCTTCCCCAAATACCAGATATTCATTCTTTATGTAGCCTTCTACACCATTGGAAGAGATCTTGCTCCACTCGTCTCCTTTTTCTGTTACAGTAACCGCATAGCCCGGCATCAGAACTCCGACGATCTCGGAATCTGCGTTTGCCTCGCTGCGGATGTTGGCATATCCTTCTACGTTTGCTGCAGCCATTGTGCTCCAGTCTGTTTTATTTAAAATGGTTTCTTCCTTTGTCTCTGCTTTTACGGGTGCAGCCATGATAACAGTCAGTGTGAGCACGCTCCCCAGGATGCCCGGCACATAACTTTTTTTGAATGTCATACTTACCTCCTGAACAATTATTACGTTTTTGTTACATCTTGTTACAAACCGATTCTACCAGTGTTACATCTTTTTGTCAACTAGAATATTTCGACAACATTCCTGTCTTTTCCCATCGTTTTTTTCATAGAACCCACAATTTTTCACCACTTTTCCGCTTTTTTGACGAATTGGATCGGTTTTTATTCCCACTTTTTCTTCTGCATGCGGCCTGCCTGGAATACTTTTCCGTGTCTTGTTTCCTTCTTTTTATTTTGCTTTTGTTTCACATTCTGCCCTTTCTGCCCTCTTTTTCCGCAAATATTTTTTAAGAAATTGTGACAGTTCTTTTTCTATTTTTCGACATGCATTACAAACCTTTTCCACTTTTGACGCATTTTCAAATTTTCTTTTAACTTTTTATTTTTACATGATATTTCTTTCTACATATGGTATCTGTCTC
>ENA-OZSG01000112-OZSG01000112.1-human-gut-metagenome-genome-assembly--contig:-NODE-112-length-32266-cov-5.755829_pt1 | contig 32266 bp, 22 predicted proteins | sample MGYA00243278_ERZ653965 | MGnify/ENA primary metagenome ERZ653965 (study PRJEB26926, sample SAMN06164714) | human gut metagenome | biome: ENVO:00009003; feature: ENVO:2100002; material: ENVO:00002003...
TATATATACATATAGAATAGCATATTTTTCGGAATAGGGCAATGATGGTTTTTGATGGTTTTTCTTAATTTCAGAAAAGTTGTAAGATTTCAGAAAAAAAAGACAATGAGGATAGAAGAAGAAAAGCAAGATAAAAGATGACAGGGGGCAAAAAGAGAGGTAAAATAGGAAAAAACAATGAAATTTAGATGGAGGTTAGGACATACCATGGAACAGGTGATAAAGAAAAGACTGCAGCAGGTGATGGATGCGTCCGTTGCAAAAGGAGAGACACCGGGCTGTCTTCTGATGGTGATCAAAGACGGAGAGGAGCAGGTTTATCTGGAGAGCGGATATGCGGATATCGAAGCAAAAAAGCCGGTTTCCCGCGATAATATTTTCCGTCTCTACTCCATGAGCAAGCCGATTACCGCGACGGCCATGATGATTCTGGTAGAGCGCGGAATCGTCGATCTGGCGGATCCGGTCAGCAAGTATCTGCCGGGCTTCCGGAACCCGGTTGTATGTACAGCGGATGGGAAGATAGAAAAAGCGGAGCGGGAGATCCTTCTGGAGGATATTATGAATATGACATCCGGGCTGACGTACGGCGGAACGGATGAGACGGGACGGCAGACCGATGCACTTTTTCAGGAGGTGATCCACGGACTTAAGGAAGAAAACGGCGGAACGATCAGTACAGTAGAATTTGCAAACCGTCTTGGAAAAGTCCCGCTTCTGTATCAGCCGGGCCAGTCCTGGAGTTATGGAACGTCGGCGGATGTCGTAGGTGCGGTGATTGAGGTGGCAAGCGGCATGCGCTTTGGGGATTTTCTGAAAAAAGAAATTTTCGAGCCGCTCGGCATGAACGATACCGATTTCTGGGTTCCGGCAGAAAAGCAGGATCGTCTGGCGAAGGTGTATGACTGCAGGGAGGGACAGCCGTCTGTCCGTTATCTGGACAATAACCTTGGCATTCAGAACGATATGGCGTACCGCCCGGCATATGAGGCAGGCGGAGCAGGCCTTGCATCTACCATCGACGATTATGCGAAATTTACACAGATGCTGCTGAACGGCGGCACCTACAACGGTGTACAGATTCTCCGTCCGGCGACGGTAAAATTTCTGGGAGGCCACACATTAAGCGCGGTACAGCAGGCAGGCTTTGATAACTGGATCGGTCTGGAAGGATTTTCCTACGGAAATCTGATGCGTGTTCTGGTAGATCCGACGCGTGCGGTAACGCTGGGAAGCAAGGGTGAGTTCGGCTGGGACGGCTGGCTTGGATGCTACATGGAAGTCGTGCCGGAGCAGAATATGACATTTCTGATGATGACCCAGAAAAAAGATGCCGGAACGTACACCCTGTCCCGGAAGATCCGAAATATTATTTTCAGCGAATAACTTTTCATGAGAGTGATTCTCAAGTAAGGCCTTCCGGCCCGTCAGATCAGACGAAAAAAGTGCCGGAAAAGAAACAACTTAACGAATCAGACGGAACATATGAGCAAATTGCTGTAAAACTACGTCGAATTTTGTCTAAAACGGATATTTGCAGTGAGACAGATGTATGCTATTTTAGTGTCAGTCGAAAATGAAGGCGATTTCATTACTACTTTCAGAAAAAACAGCAAAAAAGGGATATCGTGTAAGCTTTTGACCGATTTTGAAGGAAATAAAAGAAAGAATTCAAAATCATGAAAAAAAGACCAAAAAGCAGAAAGGATGCAGAAAATATGATTTCGTTACCGTTAAAGTTTGATGAAGTAGAGAGTGTAGAAGAATTTGTAAATATGGTGAAACGCCTGGATTACGACGTTGACGTAAAAATAGGACGATGCGTCTTTGATGCGAAATCCCTGATGAGTGTCCTGATGATCGCCGGAAACCCGGATGCGGTTGTGGAAGCCCATACGAACGATATCGAAGCATTTAAAAAGAAATTTAAGGATTACCTTCAGTAAGAAAAAAAGTCGGAAAGGCACTGTGTGTAAGATGCATGGTGTCTTTTTTGATGCACGAAAAAGCGGGTGAAGTATCTTGCCGGGGAGACGTGTGCATGGTAAAATAAAGTCTATTGGGATGGAAATAAGAGAATCAAAAGAACGGGCTGATGTAGAAGAAGTTTTTCGTAAAAAAGGAGGTACAAAGTGGAAGAAGAGAAACTGGAAAGAAGCATCAGAAAATCAGAGATTCCCGGACTTACGAGGGAAGAGGAGGAAGCACAGCTTGCGAAGGTGATCGGGATTGCCGAGCAGAATCTGGAACAGGCGAAGGCGGATATCCGGTTGGCGAATGAGGACCTAGCGGATCTGATGGAGACGTACGACGCAAAAGAGGCGGAAGGCCTGGCGCTCTGGAACAACGCGACGGCGAAGCTGAATGCGTACCAGCACGGCATGGCGCGGCTGGAAAAAGCGAGAAAGAAGCCGTATTTCGGGCGGATTGATTTTCAGGATCCGCGGCTTTTGTTTTTAGAGTCCTATTACATCGGGCGCGTCGGCATTTCCGATGAGAAGGCGGAACCGGTTGTGCTGGACTGGCGGGCGCCGATTTCCTCCGTCTATTATGAGAACAGCACCGGGCCGTGCAGCTATACGGTGAGTTCAGAGGGTACTTTTTCGATCGATCTGAAAAGAAAGCGGACGTATGAGATTGAAAATGACCATCTGAAAGACTTTTTTGATTCCGATGTGGTAGCGAACGATGAATTGCTGACAAAGTATCTGGCGAAGAACAAAAAAGCGGTGCTCGGTGAGATCATTGCGACGATCCAGCAGGAGCAGAACCTCATTATCCGCAGATCCCCGAAGACGAATCTGATCGTACAGGGCGTGGCTGGCTCCGGAAAGACGACGGTGGCGATGCACCGGATTTCGTACATCCTCTATAATTACGAGGAGGACTTCCGGCCGGAGGATTTCTATATCATTGGAAGCAACCGCATTCTGCTGAACTACATTACCAGCGTTCTGCCGGAACTCGATGTGTACGGCATCCGTCAGATGACGATGGAGCAGCTTTTCATCCGGCTTCTGTATGAGGACTGGGACGAAGAAAAGTACATGGTACACACCATCGACCGCGCGGATGAGAAAAACAGCATAAAGGGCGGAAGCGGCTGGTTTTTCGATCTGGAAAATTTCTGCCGTACGTACGAGGCAGAGCAGATTCCGCGGGAGCCGGTGCGGCTGGAAAAAACGGGAACATTGCTTCTGGACGCCGAGTATATTGATAACTATTGCAGGGAGCAGTCCACACTTTCCATGGAAGGAAAGATGTGCATGCTGAACGAGATCCTGCTGGCAAAATTTGAGAATGAGGTTTCGGGAAAAGAAGTGACGTTTCCGGCGCGCGAAAAAAAGGCGCTGAAGCGGAAATACGAGAAATATTTTGGAGATGGAAAATGGCGGGGATCCATTTTTGATCTCTATTTACAGTTTCTGGAGCAGCAGGAGGAGAAAGGAAAAGCGGTGGAAGTGCCGGAAAACTCCTTTGATGTCTATGATCTGGCGGCGCTGGCATACCTCTATAAGAGGATCAAGGAAAACGATCCCGTGCGCGAGGCGAGCCATGTGGTCATCGACGAGGCGCAGGATTTCGGGATGATGGCGTACCAGGTGCTTCATTACTGTCTGCGTGACTGTACGTATACCATTATGGGAGATACGTCGCAGAATATCCATTTTTCCTACGGCCTGAACGACTGGGAGGAGCTGAAAAAGCTGATTCTGACCGGCACGTACGATGCGTTCGGCGTTCTGCGGAAGAGTTACCGGAATACGGTGGAGATCTCCGATTTTGCAAACGAGATTCTGCGGCATGGGGACTTTGCGATCTATCCGGTGGAGCCGGTGCTGCGGCATGGAACGGCGGTGCGGAAAGAAGCATTTGACGATGAAGAGGCGCTGCTCGCCGCGGGTGTTCAGACAATCAAGACATGGCAGGCGCAGGGATATGAGACGATTGCCGTTGTATGCCGGGATGAGGCAGAAGCGGCGGATACGGCGCGGAAGCTGAAACAATACGTGCCGGTTGTGGAGGAGGATCTCGAGACGGCAGAGTTCGGCGAGGGCGTGATGGTGCTCCCGGTGGCATATACGAAAGGTCTTGAGTTCGATGCGGTGCTGCTTCTTGATCCGACGGAAGAAAAATATCCTGAAAATGACGGGCAGGTGAAGCTGCTTTACGTGGCGGCGACGCGGGCACTGCATGAGCTGGCGGTGCTGTATACAGGAGAACTGACGGGAATCCTTGCCAAAGAAGCGCCGAAGGGCCGTCACAATCAGGAATTTGCCATGGAGACGCTGACGAAGGCGAAAGAGTATGAGAAGGTTTCGCTGACGCAGAAGGAGGCGCGTGAGGAGAACCGCGCGATCGGCATTCAGGAGATGGACGAGCGGAACAGCCATGGACCGAAACGGATTGTGATCAAGCCGGAGCAGAGGCCGGGAATGGCGCTTGGAAATACAAGCACGACCGGAACAGCGGTGATGGCAAAAGGCAGTACGGCAACGCGGAGGGCTGCGGCAGAAACGGGAGAAGAAATTGCCGCAAAGACAATGCAGCAGCGTGCACCGGAAGGGGTGTCATCTATTTTTGCTGGTGCGGCTTATCATGGAAAGGCAGGCGGCAAAGCGCCGGGAAGCAGACGGAGTGCAGGAACACAGGCAGGAATGCAATATGGAACGGGCACGGCCGGAGTGCAGAGTGCAAAAAGACCGGGCGGAGCAGGTATGGTACCAGGAGAAGCCGAGAAGACGGAGCGCCTGAATACCTCACCTTACGCTTTCGGTGCAATCCCGGAAAACGAGCTGCTGCGCATCAAGGGCCATTCGAAGATCAAGTGTGCGGTGAAATGGGCAAAGAAAGGAAAATCGGCGGTTGAGATTGCCAGCATGTACGGCATCTTACGCATTACCCCGATCACGCCGGAGGTGATCCGCATCAGTTTCGTAAAGGGTGTGACCGCAAAAGTGCAGGATACGTACTGGAAGCCGAAGGCAGATACCGCGTTTCCGTGGAGTGCGAAAGAATCGAAGACAGCGGTTCTGGTGGAGACGGAAAAGCTGCGCGTCATGGTAGAAAAAAAGGACGGCGCGGTGCAGTTCCTGACGCCGGACAACAAACCAATCCTTTCCGAGAAGCGTGACGAGCCGCGCATGATCGACGGCGGCATGACATGGACGTTCTTCGACTGGAGCGGTTCCGAAAAGCTGAAAGCAAAAGGCATTCTTTCGACCGAGTGGCTGGATCTGACCGCGAAGGCGCGCTACGTCTCTTTTGGCGGAAAGCAGGCGCGGATGCCGCTGCTTGTTTCGAACCGCGGCTACGGCATTGCGGCCGCCGCGTCCCGGACGGCACTGCTGTGCAATGTACGGACGTTTGGAACGTATCTTCACACCGCAGGGGACGGACAGATTGATTATTACTTCATTCTCGGAAAAGACCGGGAGGAAATTGTAAAACAGTATAAAGAGCTATAAAAGGAGCAGACATTTTATGAAAACTCTGGTAATTGCAGAAAAACCATCCGTGGCACGCGACATTGCGCGCGTACTGGGGTGCAGCAAAAAAGAAAACGGAGCGCTGGAGGGAAACAAGTATATCGTTACCTGGGCGCTCGGCCATCTGGTGACGTTAAAAGATCCGGAAGACTATGACAAAAAGTATAAGGAATGGAATATGGCAGTTCTGCCGATGATGCCGGAAAAACTGCAGATCAAGGTCATTCCGCAGACGGGAAAACAGTACCATGCGGTGACGACACAGCTTGCGCGGAAGGACGTGAATGAGATTGTCATTGCAACCGATGCCGGACGCGAGGGTGAGCTGGTGGCGCGGTGGATTCTCGACAAAGCACATAACCAGAAGCCGTGTAAGCGTCTCTGGATTTCCTCTGTGACGGACAAGGCGATCCGTGAGGGTTTTGCCAATCTGAAGGATGCGAAAGAGTACGACAATCTCTACCGCGCTGCCGTTTCCCGTGCCGAGGCGGACTGGCTCGTCGGCATCAATGCGACGCGGGCGCTGACCTGTAAATACAATGCACAGCTTTCCTGCGGCCGTGTGCAGACGCCGACACTTGCCATGATCGCACAGCGCGAGCAGGAAATCCGTGAATTTGTCCCGAAACCGTATTACACGGTGACGGCCGCGGCGGGCGGTGTGGTCTATACCTGGAAAGATGAAAAATCGGGCGGCACAAGAATCTCCGATCCGGAAAAGGCAAAGCAGATCGCAGAGAAGGCAAAACGGTATCCGCTTGTCTTACAGAACGTAGAAAAGAAGAAAAAGCAGAAAGAAGCGCCATTGCTCTACGATCTGACGGAGCTGCAGCGCGATGCGAGCGCACGGTTCGGCTATTCGGCAAAACAGACGCTGAATCTGATGCAGAGCCTCTATGAGACCCATAAAGTCCTTACGTATCCGCGGACAGATTCACGGTATCTGACGAAAGATATTGTGCCGACGTTAAAAGAGCGGCTGGATGCGGTCAGCATCGGCCCGTACAAAGCACTGGCCCAGCAGGCGAAGCGCAGTCCACTGAACGGAAAGCTCTCCTTTGTCAATGATGCGAAGGTTTCCGATCACCATGCCATTATCCCGACGGAGCAGTACGTGCAGTTATCCGCACTCTCGAACGAGGAGCGCCGCATTTATGATCTTGTTGTGCGCCGTTTTCTTGCGGTACTGCTGCCGCCGTGTGTATATGAAGAGACGGTGATCCAGGCTTCCATCGAAAAGGAATGCTTTACTGCGCGCGGAAAGCGCATGGTCGAGAAAGGCTGGCAGGAGGCGTACGAGGATAACCGGTACGACGAAGAGGATGAGACGAAAGAAGAGGTGCGGGAGCAGAATCTGCCGCTTCTGGAGGCAGTCATGAAGATCGGGCAGCCGAAGATCAGTCTCCGCGAAGGAAAGACAAAACCTCCGGCACGCTTCACGGAAGGCACGCTGCTCTCCGCGATGGAAAATCCGGTCCGCTACATGGAAAACCGCGACAGCAGCCTGGTAAAAACGATCGGTGAGGCGGGCGGCCTTGGAACGGTTGCGACCCGTGCAGATATCATCGAGAAGCTGTTCCGCAGCTTTCTGCTGGAGAAAAAAGGCAATGAGATCTATCTGACCTCGAAAGCACGCCAGCTTCTGAAGCTGGTTCCGGCGGATTTGAAAAAGCCGGAGCTGACGGCAAGCTGGGAGATGCAGTTAAACGACATTGCAAAGGGAAAGAAGCGGCGCGATGTGTTTATGAAGGAGATCCGCAGCTACACGGTGGAACTGATCGATGAGATCAAGACGGAAGAGGGAACGTTCCGCCACGACAACCTGACGAACAAGAAGTGCCCGAACTGCGGAAAACGGCTGCTTGCGGTGAATGGAAAGAACGCAAAACTGCTCGTCTGCCAGGACAGAGAGTGCGGCTACCGCGAGACGGTTTCCCGCACGACGAATGCGAGATGCCCGGTCTGCCATAAGCGCATGGAGATGATCGGAAAGGGCGAGGATGCGACGTTTGTCTGCGCCTGCGGCCACAAAGAGCGCATGACAAAATTCCAAGAGCGCCGCAAAAAAGAGGGCGGCGGCGTGACGAAGCGCGATGTGGCAGCTTATATGAAGAAACAGAAAAAAGAGGCCGAAGAGCCGGTGAACAATGCGTTTGCCGCGGCATTAAAAGGAATTAAATTATAAAAAAGGGAGCGAGTTCTGCCGAAAATCAAAAAACGGCGGAACCCGCTTCTTTTGTTAAAATCGTTGAGGAAAAGGTCAAAAAAAGTGATTGTTTTATGCAGAGTTATGCCGTAAAATAGAAACAAATGATATAAGAAACAGGAAAATTCTGAAAATAACAACAGGGAGGTTTTTCAATGAAACAGACAGATCTGGAAAAACTGCTGGCGGATATGTCGCTGAAAGAGAAAGTAGATCAGATGCTTCAGTTAAGCGGAGCATTTTACCTCGGGGATGAAAACAGCGTCCTGACCGGCCCGGCAAATGACATGGGAATCGGAAAAGAGGACCTGGAGATGGCCGGTTCCATTCTCGGTGCAGCCGGTGCCGATACGATGAAAAAACTGCAGGATGACTACATGGCAAAACAGCCGCATCACATCCCGATGCTGTTCATGATGGATGTCATTCACGGCATGAAGACCATTTTCCCGGCGCCGCTGGCGCAGGGAGCCACTTTTGATCCGGAGCTCTCCGGCGAGTGCGCGTCTGCAGCCGCAAAAGAAGCATCCGCGGCCGGACTTCACGTTACCTTTTCTCCGATGGTTGACCTTGTGCGCGATGCGAGATGGGGCCGCGTTGTGGAATCCACAGGCGAAGATCCGTACCTGAACAGCCGCTTTTCCGAGGCGATCGTAAAAGGCTTCCAGGGCGATGATTTAAAAACACCGGGAAAAGTTGCCTCCTGCATCAAACACTTTGCAGGCTACGGCGGAGCAGTCGCAGGAAGAGATTACAACACCGTAGAGCTCTCAGAGCATACCTTCCGTGAATTCTATCTTCCGGCATACAAAGCAGGCATCGATGCGGGCGCAGCGATGGTGATGACATCATTCAACACGATCAACGGCGTTCCGGCGAGCACCAACAAATGGCTGATGCGCGATATCCTGCGCGGTGAGATGGGATTTGACGGCGTGCTGATTTCTGACTTTGCAGCCATTCTGGAAACCGTTGCCCACAGAAGCTCGAAAGATGCCGCCGATGCAGCGAAAAAAGCGCTGGAGGCAGGCGTGGATATTGATATGATGACATCCGTTTACGCCGCAAACCTCTGCCGTCTCGTAGAAGAAGGTGAAGTGGACGAGCATCTGATTGACGAGTGCTGCCTGCGGATTCTTGAGCTGAAAAACAAACTGGGACTGTTTGAAAATCCATATAAAGATGCGGATGCCGAGAAAGAGAAAGCATACAACCTCTGCCCGGAGCACCGTGCACTGGCGAAAAAAGCAGCGGAGGAATCCTTCGTCCTGCTGAAAAACGACGGCGTACTGCCGCTCGACACTTCGAAAAAAATCGCATTTGTCGGCCCGTATACCAACAATCGTGAAATCAAGAGCAGCTGGTCCTTCACCGGCGACAGCAAGGACTGCGTGACGATTCAGGAAGCAGCCGAGAAAGTCTTCGACGCATCACGCACCACGTATGCAGAAGGATGCCCGGTTATCGGAAACGATGTGGAGCTGATCGGATTTACCGAGACGACACCGAAAAAATACAGTGAGGAAGAGCTTGCTGCCATGGAGCAGAGCGCACTACAGGTAGCAAAAGAGGCCGATCTCGTGGTAATGCCGATGGGTGAGCATTATCTGCAGAGCGGCGAGGCGACCAGCCGTGCCATGATCGATGTGCCGGAAATCCAGATGGAGCTGTTCCACAAAGTGCTGGCCGTTAACCCGAATGTGGTTGTCGTTCTGTTCAACGGCCGCCCGCTGGATCTGCGGGAAATCAGCGCTAAAGCAAAAGCCATTCTCGAGGTATGGTTCCCGGGAACCGAGGGCGGAAGCGCTGTTGTGGATGTCCTGACCGGAAAGAAAAATCCGTCCGGCAAGCTGCCGATGAGCTTCCCGTACTGCGTGGGCCAGGCACCGGTCAGCTACAACGAGTATTCCACCGGAAGACCGAATCTGCCGGGCATGAAAGAGCGGTTCCGCTCCAAATATCTTGACATTCCGAATGCACCGCTGTATCCGTTCGGCTATGGTCTTTCCTACACGACATTTGCCGTTTCGGATGTCGTGCTTGACCAGAACGAGATGGATAAGAATGGCAGAATTGCAGCAAAAGTAACCGTGAAGAATACCGGTGATGCTGCAGGCTGCGAGGTTGTTCAGCTGTACATCCGCGATGATTATTCCGATGTGGTTCGTCCGGTGAAAGAGCTGAAAGGTTTCCGGAAAGTAGAGCTTGCCCCGGGTGAGGAGCAGGAGGTTACGTTCTATATTACCGAAGAGGATCTGCGCTACTACCGGCTCGACGGAACCTTTGGCAGCGAGCCGGGTACCTTTACGGTGATGATCGGCAACAGCAGCACGACGGAAAACAGTGCGGTATTTACATTAAAATAAATTGGGAAAAGAAGGGTGAAACTTATGGAGAAAACAACGAAAAACGGAATCCACCGGATCCGCCAGGAGGGCGGAAAAACGATCGCCTGGGCAGAGGAGTCCGGAGTTAAGGTACTGGAAAAAGACGGGTATTACTTTAAAGACCTGGCAAAAACCGGCGAACTGCTGCCGTATGAGAACTGGCGCCTTTCCGATGAGGAGAGAGCCGCAGACCTTGCGGGCCGTCTTTCCATCGAGGAGATCGCTGGCCTTATGTTGTACTCACCGCACCAGGCCGTACCGCCGATGCCGGGCGGTCCGTTCCAGGGAACGTTTGACGGAAAAACGTATCTGGAATCCGGCAAAGAACCGTATGCGATTTCTGATCAGCAGAAAGAATTTCTGGAGGACGAGCATATCCGCCATATCCTGCTGACGAACGTGGAAAGCCCGGAGATTTCCGCAAAATGGAGCAATGAGCTGCAGAAACGGGCAGAGACACTGCCGTATGGTATTCCGATCAACCTCTCCTCTGATCCGCGGAACGGAGCAAAGGATTCCGGCGCAGAGTTCAAGAGCGGCGGAAGCGAGATCAGCAAATGGCCGGAGGGTGTCGGCTTTGCAGCATGCTTTGACCCGGAAGTAGCCGGACAGTTTGCAAAGGATGCCTCCCGTGAATACCGGGCACTCGGCATCACAACGGCACTCGGACCGCAGATCGACCTCTGCACCGAGCCGAGATGGATGCGCTTTGTCGATACGTTAGGCGAAGAAGTGGAGATGTCCAAAAAGCTTACCAAAGCGTACTGTGACGGTATGCAGACAACGGAAGGGGAAGCAGACGGCTGGGGAAAAGACAGCGTCAACACGATGGTCAAACACTGGCCGGGCGGCGGCACCGGAGAGGCCGGACGCGATGCACACTATGCATTCGGACAGTTTGCCGTTTATCCGACCGGAAATTTTGAGGAGCATTTAAAACCGTTTACCGAGGCAGCCTTCCACCTGGACGGACCGACCGACTGCGCATCCGCGGTTATGCCGTACTGCACCGTATCCTACGGCGTGGACAAGAAAAACGGCAAGAACGTCGGAAACTCCTACAGCGAGTACCTGATCAAGGATCTGCTGCGCGGAAAATATGAATTTAAAGGCATTGTCTGCACCGACTGGGGCATCACCCAGGATCCGGAGAAGACGATTGAGGGATTTGGAAGCCGCTGCTACGGCGTGCAGGATATGACCGAGGCAGAACGGTGTCTGCTGGCGATCACAAACGGCGTTGACCAGTTCGGCGGAAACAGCGAGTCCGGTCCGATTGTCGAGGCATATAAGATCGGCTGTGAGAAATACGGCGAGAAAGCGATGCGTGAGCGCATGGAGCTGTCCGCCAAACGTCTTCTGATCAACATTTTCCACTGCGGCTTGTTTGAGGACCCGTATCTTGATCCGGAAGAATCCGCAAAGATTGTAGGATGCGAAGAGTTCTGCCGCCATGGCTATGAGGCACAGCAGAAATCCATCGTCCTGCTGAAAAACAGTGCGAAACACGCACCGGAAGGACAGAAGGGTGTGCTGCCGCTGAAGAAAGGTTTGAAGGTTTATATTCCGGAGAGAAAGATCGGACCGTCCAAAGCGTTCTTCCGCATCGATCTGCCGGCAAAAACCGAAGATCCGCTGCCGGATGGACTGCCGTCCAAGTACGGTACACGCGTATCATCACCGGAGGAGGCCGATGTGGCGCTGGTATTTATCGAAAGCCCGGCATGCAACCCGTATTCCACCGAAGATCTTGCGAACGGCGACAACGGCTATCTGCCGATTACACTGCAGTACCGCCCGTATACGGCGAAAAAAGCGCGTGAGGTCAGCATTGCCGGCGGCGATTTCCGCGAGAATTTCACGAACCGCAGCTATCTTGGAAAGACAAACACTGCCTACAACGAGGCTGATCTCGACAATATTCTCGAATGCCGCCGCGCGATGGGCGACAAGCCGGTGATCGTCTGCGCAACCGTCAACAACCCGATGGTGATGCATGAATTTGAAGCCGAAGCCGATGCGATCGTCGCAGAGTTCGGTGTTTCGAGAGCCGCTGTGCTTGACGTTGTCTTCGGCGATTACAACCCGACCGGCCGTCTGCCGATCCAGATGCCGAAGGATATGGATGCGGTTGAGGAGCAGAGCGAGGACCGTGCGTTGGATATGGAAACCTATATTGACAGCGAAGGACATAACTATGACTACGGTTATGGCATGAATTACGAAGGCGTTCTTCCTGCATGGAAAAAGTAAAAGAATAACAGAAAACCTGATCGGCACCGGGACCGCGTGTGTTTCGGCGCCGATATTGGAAACAAAAGACAGAATAAGGAGGACTTAAAAAGAGATGATTGTTCCAAAATATTTCGAAGATTTCGATCACCTGCATGTGAATACCATGCCGAACCGTGCCTACTACATTCCGGCATCCCGCCGCATGGAGGATCTGGTGGAGAACCGGGAGGCGTCGGACCGCTTTTTCCTGCTTTCCGGCGACTGGAAATTCCGCTATTTTACCAGTGTTTACGATGTAAAAGAGGAGTTTTTCACAGAAGGATACGACACTTCTGCATTCGAGACGATTCCGGTGCCGTCCGTCTGGCAGAATTATGGCCATGACCACCATCAGTATACGAACGTCCGCTACCCGTTCCCGGTGGATCCGCCGTATGTGCCGTATGAGAACCCGTGCGGTGCGTACGTGAGAACGTTCGAGTGGAAAAAACAGGAGGAAGCACCGAGGGCATTCCTGAATTTTGAGGGCGTGGATTCCTGTTTCTACGTGTGGATGAACGGCAGCTTCGTCGGCTACAGCCAGGTGTCTCATTCTACGAGTGAATTTGATGTAACAGACTTCTTAAAAGACGGCACCAACACCATCGCCGTACTGGTGCTGAAATGGTGCGATGGAAGCTATCTCGAGGATCAGGACAAATTCCGCATGAGCGGCATTTTCCGCGATGTCTATCTGCTTGCAAGACCAGAAAAAGGCATCCGCGATTACTTTGTAAAGGCAACGCCGGACGCATCGTACCAGAATGGAGAAGTTTCGATTGCGATTACCTGGAATGACGGGGAACCGCAGGAAGGAACGGCAAAGCTGTTTGATACAGAAAATCATCTTGTGGCAGAGGCAGCGTTTGGCGGCGATACGGTTCAGATGCATGTAAAAGATGCACATCTGTGGAATGCCGAGGAGCCGTATCTGTATACGCTGGTGCTGGAGACGGCGGGTGAGGTGATCACTGATCATGTCGGCATCCGTGAGATCCACGCGAAGGACGGTGTGCTGTACCTGAACGGCGTGAAGATCAAATTCCACGGAACAAACCGCCACGACAGCGATCCGGTGACGGGATTTGCAATCAGCCTTGCACAGATCAAAAAAGATCTGAAGGTAATGAAAGAGCACAACATCAATGCGATCCGGACCAGCCATTACCCGAATGCGCCGTACTGTTATCAGCTTTATGACCGTCTCGGTTTTTATGTCATCGATGAGGCGGACAATGAGAGTCACGGCACAGAGGAAATTTATGCGAATTACACGAGCTGGGAAGAGTATGCGAAGAACTGGAATAAACTAATTGCGAACAATCCGGTATTTACCGAGGCAACCGTAGACCGCACACAGCGTTGCGTAGAGCGCGATAAAAACCGCCCGAGCGTTGTCATCTGGTCGATGGGAAATGAGTGCGCATACGGCTGTACCTTCGAGGCGGCCTTAAAGTGGACGAAGGAATTTGATCCGACGCGTCTGACGCACTATGAGTCGGCACGGTATGTGGATGATCCGAAGAAATACGATTACAGCAACCTCGACCTCTACAGCCGCATGTATCCATCACTCGAGGAGATCAAAAAAGAGCTGGTGGAGTACGGGGATAAGCCGTATATCATGTGCGAATACTGCCATGCGATGGGCAACGGCCCGGGAGATCTTGAAGACTACTTTGAACTGATCCACAGCGAGGAGAAGATGTGCGGCGGCTTTATCTGGGAGTGGTGCGACCACGCGATTGATATGGGAAAAACGATCGAGGGAAAGAAGATGTACGCGTACGGCGGCGACCACAACGAGTATCCGCACGACGGCAACTTCTGCATGGACGGACTTGTTTATCCGGACCGCACACCGCATACGGGACTGATGGAATTTAAAAACGTGTATCGTCCGGTGCGCGTGACGGGATATGATGCCGAAAAGGGTACACTGACCATCAAAAACTATATGAATTTTGTGAATCTGAAAGATTACGCTGTGCTCGGCTATGAGGTGCTTGTGGACGGCGAAGTGACGGAGAGCGGCAAGATTACAGATGAAGCACTGCTGGAGCTTGCGGCAGGCTGTGAGAAGACGATTCCGCTTGCCATTTCCGTGCCGGAGCAGGGAAAATGTGCGCTGAAGGTTACCTGGTATCAGAAACAGGCCACTGAGGTGCTGCCGGAGCAGTTCGAACTGGGATTTGAAGAAGTTCCGGTGAAAACGAAAGACAATCAGAACCAGAAGGCAAAAGAGATGATGAAGCGCCCGGAGGGAACGGCTTCGTTTGGATGGAAAGAGGACGATCATTATCTGACGGTATCGACGGAACAGTTCAGCTATACCTATAATAAGTTCACCGGCCTGTTCGAGAAAATGTGCTATGCCAACCAGAATCTGCTCGACCGCCCGATGGAGCTGAACATCTGGCGTGCGCCGACAGACAATGACCGCAATATCAAGAATACCTGGATGCGTGCGCAGTATGACCGCACCGTGACGCGGGCGTATGAGACAACGGCAAAAGAAGAAAACGGCTGCGTGGAGATCGAGACAAGCTATTCGATTTCGTCTCCGGCTCTGCAGCGGATCCTTGCAGGTGTGATTAAATGGACAATTTACAGCGACGGAACGACCGATGTCCATGTAGAAGCAAAGAAAGACCCGGTATTCCCGGTTCTGCCGCGTTTTGGACTGCGCCTGTTCCTGCCGGAATCGTTTGCAGAACTGACCTACTGCGGCCTCGGCCCGGTGGAGAGCTACGTGGATAAGCACCAGGCAAGCTATCACGGCGTTTTCCACAGCACACCGGCAGAACAGCAGGAAGACTATATCCGCCCGCAGGAGAACGGCAGCCACTACGACTGCGATTATGCAAGTCTTGCCAGTGATCGTGCGGTATTGACGGCAGTGGGAGAGAAAACGTTCTCCTTCCAGGCATCCGTTTATACGCAGGAGGAGTTGACGGAAAAAGCGCATAACTATGAGCTTAAGCCGTGCGGAAGCACTGTTTTCTGCATTGACTACCGCCAGGCGGGAATCGGATCGGCAAGCTGCGGACCGATGCTGCTGGAGAAGTATCAGTTGAAAGAAAACGAAATAAAATTCGCCGTACGGCTGAAACCGGAACTGCTGTAAGACGATTGCAGAAAAAAAGCTGCTTCATCTTCCGAAAAGGGGGAGTGAAGCAGCGTTTTTTGTATGGGGGATAGGAAAAAGTCTGAATAAACCTATTGATACGGTATGAATATGGGTATATAATGGATGAAATTACAATTCAGATTCACAGATTCTGGAAAATCAGGGAAGAAAAAGGAGAAAACAGATCATGAGTGAAATTACAAGAGACGAGGCGTTTGCCTTATTAAAAAAATACAACAAAGATCCCTTCCATATTCAGCATGCGCTTACCGTAGAGGCTGTGATGAAATGGTATGCGAGAGAACTCGGCTATGGAGCAGAAGAGGGGCACTGGGGAATTGTCGGCCTGCTGCATGATATTGATTTTGAACTGTATCCGGCCGAGCACTGTCTGAAAGCGCCGGAGCTTCTGCGGGAAGGCGGCGTATCGGAGGATATCATTCATGGTGTTGTATCACACGGATACGGCATTACCATCGAGTGCGGCGTGACGCTGGATGTGGAGCCGGTTCACGAGATGGAAAAGGTGCTGTTTGCCGCAGATGAGCTGACAGGCCTGATCTGGGCGGCTGCGCTGATGCGGCCTTCGAAGAGTACAAAAGATATGGAACTGAAATCCCTGAAGAAAAAATATAAGAGCAAAGGCTTTGCGGCTGGATGTTCGCGGGAAGTCATTGAGCGGGGCGCCGAGCAGCTTGACTGGCCGCTGGAAAAACTGCTGACTATGACAATGCAGGCCATGGCTGACAGCGAGGATGAGATCAACCGGGAAGTAGAAGCGGAGCAGAACGCATAAAAAACTGCCCGAATTTCAACAGAAAAACTGGAATTCGGGCAGTTTTTTTATGCATGGCGCATCTTTTTCCCAGGCATTACCATTTCTTTTTTCATCAGACGGTAAAATTCTACATGATTTCCAATGAATTTTTGAACCAGAGATACGGTTCGTCCCGTCATAAAAGCACAGAAGAAAGTTCCGATGCCGATTCCGTAAAGATGGTGAAGGATCAAAAGGGAAAGAAGTACGGTCGTTATCAGACAGGTGAGGTCGAACGTTGTCTTGATCCGGTGGTACTTTTTGTGCAGCAGTTCAGACAGATCGCGCGGAAAAATATCGGTCGGGACAATCGGCAGCATGGTAACCCAGGCATTGTGTACGTCGATCATTTTTCCGAATCCGATACCGACCACAAAGGAAAACAGATAGCCTGGACAGAACGAACGCTTCAGAACCATTAGTGTGATGACAAGCAGTGTCTGGAAAATATAGTTCCACGTTCCGAAACTGAAGATCGGAAAAGCCGTGCTGAAGATGAGCGGCACGATGGAAAATACGATATTGGATTCTGTTCGGACCTGCTGAAGTCTGAAGAACTCGAATATTATCCTCTCCGGGAATCTTACATCGCGGCCGCCGTCCCGGAAGGTCATCCGCTGGAGGGGAAAGAGAACATCACACTAAAAGAAGCAGCCAAGTATCCGCAGGTCATGTTTTCCAGGACGAGCGGCTTCCGCAGCCTCCAAGAGCAGATCTTCGCCGAACAGGGCATCCAGGTAAAACCCGTGTGTGAGGCCGAAGAAATCGAAGTCATCACCGGCCTTGTGGAAAATGGTTTTGGAATATCTATCCTCCCCTACATGGACATCGTCCGCCTCCACCACATCACCGCAATCCCGGTGCAGACCTCAAGCTGGAAATCAAAATTCTACATCGCCAGAAGAAAATACGGAATCCGCACAGCGCAGGAAGAGGCGTTTTTTCAGCATTGGAGGAAATGACGGGCAGGAAATTTTATGGTATAGTAAAACAAAATCTAAGTGAAAAAGGTGAGATACAAAATGATCAGTGAAAAAATTTTTGAGCTAATTCTTCGAAACGGCATGACCCAGAAAGAATTCTCCGAAGAAACCGGAATTTCCCAGAGCACCATCAGCGACTGGAAAAGAAAGGGCACGAATCCGTCGGCGGATAAAATACTGAAAATCTGCGAAGTGCTGAAGGTTACGCCGTATGAACTTCTGGGGGAGAATGAGACAGAGCGAAATGCGGGAAATCCGGAAATGAGCGCAGGAAATGAAACAGAAAAAATCATTCTGGAAGGCTTTCGGAATCTGTCAGACAGAAAAAAAGAACGAATCCTGGGATATCTGGCAGCATTGCAGGAGGATTAAGATGAAACAGAAACCATCCTATCTGCCAAAGAAATATAAGTATTCTGCCCGTTCCGGCAATCTGAAAGCGGAGGCAGTGGGGGTTGTGAAAGGGGAGAAGCATTTTCCGGTTTTTGAAGGAGATGTTGTTTTTAAACCGCTTACAAAATCTAAACCGCTGTCTACGCCGCTGTTCGCCTATGCTGAGGTTTTCTGGTCATGGGTGATTGATGCGTATTTTATGCCGGCGCCGCAGTATCAGCTTGCGTTTTGCGAAGGGTATGAGGCGGAGGTGGAGAAATATTACGATTATGGAACAGTTTCACCGATGATTTACGGGGAAGGAGAACATCTGCTGAATCTGCTGGAGTTCTTTCGAAAATATCCTGACGACAAAGTCCATATTGATGACTACGTCAATTACTGCCAGATGTTCTACGACTACACCGAAATCCTCGAATCCGACTATTTCCAGACCCACCCGGCGATGGCGGAGGAGCTGGTACTGCAGATTCTCGTTTCGATTTTGAAAGGCGATCAGAACTACCATTACGAAAACATCGCATTTGTCTGCCGTGAAGACGATAAGATTCTGCGTCTGGCGCCGATGATTGATCATGAGTTTTCAACATATTTCATGTTCCCGGACAGTATGCCGCGGCAGATGTACTGGTTTGAACAGCTTGCGCGGTCCATTCAGGGGGATGAAGTACAGCTGGGAGAGTTTGATTATCTGACGAACGAAACAGAACGTCATCTGATGGAAAAAAGCGCAACATGTCTGCACAAAAATCTGATATACATCAGAGAACATTATCCTGAAGTCTGTCAGGTGTTTCTGGAAAAATTGAGCAGACTGGAAAAGAATCTAAAAGAAAAGAAAGAGCTGTTTGAACTGGAAAAAGGCCCGGGCTACCCCGAGACGGCCAATTCAGATGCTTATCTGATCGGCAAAGCACGGTACAAAGACCATGACGAAAAAAAAGCCAGAGAGTATGAAGTGAAATACAGCGGAAAAGAAAAGCAGATCAATTTTGAAGTCGTAAACAGCGTATCGGTTTATGAAATTAAAAAAATTATGCAGCAGATGCGGGAAATCCTTGAAAAATAAGCATCTGTAACCGCCAGTTGACACATTTCCAGCCCGATTTGGTAGAAGGCAACCGAAAAAAATGATAGGATTTGAAGCAGAAACAGCCAATCCATTTCCAAAACAGAAATGAATGGAATGGCTGTGAGCTGCAGCAAAAAGATTACTGAAAAAGAGCTGGAAAACAGGAGAAAACAAATATGATTTTGGCAGAAAAAATCACAGAAGCGAGAAAGAAAAATGGATGGTCACAGGAAGAGATGGCGGAGAAACTTTCCGTCTCGCGGCAGGCGATATCCAAATGGGAGAGTGCACAGTCCACGCCGGATTTGCAGAAAGTGCTCCGTCTTGCGGAAATCTTTGGCGTCAGCACTGACTATCTGTTAAAAGACGAATTAAAATCAGAGACAGGAACAGAAATACTGGAATACGCCTCAGAGGAGTCATCCGTGCGGAGTGTATCGATGGAAGAAACAAACGCGTTCATGGAATGGAGACGGAAAACAGCGCCGACACTCGCCGGAGCTGCTGCGCTCTGTATCATCAGCCCGGCGCTGCTGATCTTCCTTGCCGGACTTTCCGATTCCCATATAGGAAACATCAGCGAAAACATGGCAACGGGAGCAGGCATCTCCGTTTTGTTGCTGCTGGTTGCCGCTGCTGTTGTGATTTTCGTATCCTACAGTATTCACGGACAGCAGTATGAATATCTGGAAAAGGAGAGAATAGAAACTGCCTATGGTGTAACCGGCCTTGTTCAGGAACGGAAAAAGGACTACGAAAGCACCTTTACCAGAGGAATCGCCGCCGGTGTTACCCTCTGTATTCTGGCAGTTATCCCGATGTTCGCTGCCATTGCATTCAGCCAGCCGGACTACATCATCACAGCCACCGTATCCATCCTGCTGCTTCTGGTCGCCGTTGGTGTCTTTTTCATCGTGCGGGTCAGCACCATAAATGGAAGCTACGTCATCCTGCTGCAGGAAGGCGAATATACACTGGAAGAAAAACGATACAAAAAGAAAACAGAAGTTTTTACAACCGCCTACTGGTGTATTGCCACCGCCATCTATCTTGCATGGAGCTTCCAGACGAGAGAATGGGATAAAACCTGGATCCTATGGGCTGTTGCCGGTGTTCTGTTCGGCGGTGTGAGGGCAGTTATGCGGGGCAGAATAAAAGAAAAATAAAAAACAGAGAAAAACGATTTTTCTGTCGCAAAATCCCTCTCTGACGTGTTAAAATAAAACATAATACGTTTGGCAGAAAAGAGGGAATTGAGTATGAAATATGCCTACAAAAACGGAAAAATCCTAAACGGAACGAAAGATATGCAGGTTCAGACCGGTCTTACGATTCTGACTGAGGGAGAAAAAATCGCAGCGATTGTCCCGGAAGAGATGAGACTTTCCGGCTACACAAAGGTGGATCTGCAGGGAAAATACATCATGCCCGGCCTGATCAATATGCATGTCCATCTCGCAGGCAACGGAAAACCGCAGAAGAAGCAGCGCGACAACGCAAAACTCGTCAAAACCCTGATGAGCAACAGAATTTCCCGCGCGATCGCCTACCGCATGGTAGCAGGCTTCGCAAAAGATGAACTGCTAAGCGGCGTTACCACGATCCGCACGGTCGGTGGTCTTGGCACTTTCGATACACGGCTGCGCGATGAAATCAAAGCCGGTAAAAAGACCGGCCCGAGAATCCTTGCCGCAAACGAGGGAATCTCTGTACCGGGCGGGCACATGGCAGGTTCGGTAGCGATCGCAGCAGAGAGTATCGATGCGGCAGTCGCCCATGTAGATGAGGCAAAACGCGAAAATGTCAATCTGATCAAGCTGATGATCACCGGCGGTGTGCTGGATGCCAAAGAAAAAGGCGTTCCGGGAGAACTCAAAATGGCACCGGAAATGGTAAAAGCCGTCTGTAACCGGGCGCATGCACTCGGCTATCAGGTCGCCGCCCATGTCGAATCGCCGCAGGGTGTCCGCGTGGCACTGGAAAACGGTGTGGATTCGATCGAGCACGGTGCAAAAATGGATGACGATATGATTCGCCTGTTCAAAGAAAAGAATGCATTTCTATGTACGACACTGTCCCCGGCCCTGCCGTATGCGCTGTTCGACCGTTCCATCACCAACGCAACTGAGGTAGAGCAGTTCAATGGTAACGTTGTTTTCGAAGGAATCATAGATTGTGCGAAAAAAGCCATCGCCAACGACATCCCCGTCGTCCTCGGAAACGATGTCGGCTGTCCGTGGATCACGCAGTACGACTTCTGGCGGGAACTCTTTTACATCCATAAATATGTCGGCGTCTCCAACGCCTTCGCGCTTTACACCGCAACCGCCCGCGCCGCCGAAATGGCCGGAATCGGAGCCGAAACCGGAACCATCGAGCCCGGCAAATCCGCTGATCTTATCGTGACCGCCGAAAACCCGCTTGAGGATCTTCGTGCTCTCCGCAAAGTAGAGATGGTCGTCACACAGGGAAGAAAAATCGATCATCCTCAGGTAAAAATCAATCCGGTGGTCGCGGCAGAGCTGGATCAATTTCTGGTGGAATAAAGGATACGACGGAGAAGACAAAAAAGATGGAAGAGAACAAAGGAGCACAGGAAAATTTACAGGAAAAAAGAGAACAGGCTCTTTGGAGGCTTCATGAGGAACGGACAGAAGAAGCCCTGTGGGACTGCGTTGTCGCGTTCCAGGAGTTTGAATTCCATACGTATTCCGGTCTGCCGTACTCCTACCATATGAAATATGGAAGAAGCGGCACCTACACCAAAGAACTCTGGATCGACCGCCGGGAGAAAAGTAAAAGCCTTGTCTGGAGTTCCGTCCGGGCTGCGTATCATAAGGTGCTGGAATTGCAGGAAGAAAGTGCAAGACCAGTTGTCGATCGCCCGAAGGATCTGGGGGATATCCGCGGAATTACGTATATCTACGGGATTTTTTACGCGTTCGGGCTGCTGGAAATGCCGGAGAAGGCAAAAGAGAAACTCTCCATGCAGACGGAGGTACAAAAAACGCCGGAAAAATAAAGTTTCAGCCAATGCAGGACTTGACAACCACTAAATGGGTGGTATAATCTAAAAATATCGAGAGCCGAAAAAGCAATCGAAGCAAAAAAACAAAGCGTAGAAGAGACGAGTAAATCACAGCGAATGTGACAGAGAGAAACCCCATCTGGTGGTGCAAGGGTTTTCGCAGGAACGTGATCGAAGACCAGCTCTGAGCGGCCCCAATCCGGCCCGGTGATTCCGTTATCGTCAAATGAAGTGGTTTGAAAAAACAAAATGGGTGGAACCGCGGTGAATGAAAATACATCGTCCCTTTTGACAGCACAGGCGTGTCAAAAGGGACTTTTTTTGTGACAATTCAGAGCCATGCAAAAGGGAAGAAAAAATCGCGAAGCATGCTTGCATGAGTGAGCGCTTTTTTCCTGAATTTCATATGGCGAGAAGCCACATCGAGATGTAGCTCGGAACAGTTATCCCACAGATGCGCTTAAGAAAAAATATACAAAGAAAGAGGTAAAAGCAAATGATCATCACACTGAAAGATGGAAGTACCAAAGAGTACTCCGAACCGAAATCCATCATTGAGATCGCAGCAGACATCAGCGAAGGCCTTGCAAGAATGGCCTGTGCAGGTGAAGTAAACGGTGAAGTAGAAGACCTTCGTACCGTCATCGACAAGGACTGCAATCTTTCCATTCTGACCTTCAACGATGAAGGCGGAAAAGCAGCATTCCGTCACACCACATCCCATATCATGGCACAGGCCATCAAGAGACTGTACCCGGATACCAAACTGGCCATCGGACCGTCCATCGCAGACGGATTCTACTACGATGTAGACAGAGAGACTCCGCTCACCAGCGAAGACCTTGAAAAAATCGAAGCAGAGATGAAGAAAATCGTAAAAGAGGATCTGAAACTGGAGCGCTTCGAACTGCCGAGAGCAGAAGCCATCGCCTTCATGAAAGAAAAAGAAGAGCCATATAAAGTAGAACTGATCGAAGATCTGCCGGAAGACGCAGTCATCAGCTTCTATCGCCAGGGTGAATTCACGGACCTGTGCGCAGGCCCTCATCTGATGAGCACAAAGCCGGTCAAAGCCTTCAAACTGACCAGCCTTGCAGGCGCATACTGGAGAGGCAGCGAGAAAAACAAGATGCTGCAGAGAATCTACGGAACTGCATTCACAAAGAAAGCAGAGCTCGAAGAGTACCTCCACATGATCGAGGAAGCAAAGAAACGTGACCACAGAAAACTCGGAAAAGAGCTCGGCCTGTTTATGATGAGTGAGGACGGCCCGGGATTCCCGTTCTTCCTTCCAAAAGGAATGGATCTGAAAAATGCACTGATGGATTACTGGCGTGAAATCCACAGAAAAGCAGGATACGTAGAAATCTCCACACCGATCATCCTGAACCGTCGTCTGTGGGAGACCTCCGGTCACTGGGATCACTACAAAGAAAACATGTATACCACCGTCATCGACGATGAAGATTATGCAATCAAACCGATGAACTGCCCGGGCGGCGTTCTCGTTTACAAATCCGAGCCTCGTTCCTACCGTGATCTGCCGCTGCGTCTGGCAGAGGTTGGCCTGGTACATCGTCATGAGAAATCCGGCCAGCTGCACGGCCTGATGCGTGTACGCTGCTTCAACCAGGACGATGCCCATATCTTCATGACACCGGAGCAGATCAAAGATGAAATCAAAGGCGTTGCAAACCTGATTGACCAGGTTTACAAACTGTTCGGATTCAAATATCACGTAGAGCTGTCCACCCGTCCGGAAGACAGCATGGGAAGCGATGAGGACTGGGAGGTAGCAACCGAAGGTCTCCGCGGCGCACTCGATGACCTTGGCCTTGACTATGTAGTCAACGAAGGCGACGGCGCATTCTATGGCCCGAAGATTGACTTCCATCTGGAAGACTCCATCGGAAGAACGTGGCAGTGCGGTACCATCCAGCTTGACTTCCAGCTGCCGCAGAGATTCGAACTGGAATACACAGGAGCAGACGGCGAGAAACATCGTCCGATTATGATCCACCGTGTTGTTTACGGTTCTGTTGAGCGTTTCATCGGTATCCTGATCGAGCACTTTGCAGGCGCATTCCCAACCTGGCTTGCACCGGTACAGGTAAAGGTTCTGCCAATCTCCGACAAATATGCAGATTACGGCAAGAAGGTTCTGGACGCCCTTCACGAGGCAGGCATCCGCGCAGAGATGGATACCCGTTCCGAGAAGATCGGATATAAGATCCGTGAGGCACAGGGACAGAAGATTCCATACATGCTGATTGCCGGAGCAAAAGAGGAAGAAGCAGGTCTTGTATCTGTCAGAAGCCGTTTTGCAGGTGATGAAGGCCAGAGAAGCCTGGAGCAGTTTATCGCAGATATCAAAGAAGAAATCGCAAGCCGCGTTAACCGCCCGGTTACTGTTGAAACAAAAGAAAATAAATAAGGTAGGTGTCAAAAAAATTGACACCTATGATACCAGATTGCTCCGTACTTCGTACTCCCGCAATCTTCAAAACATTCGTACTCCGCTCATTTTTCTTCGAAAAATGGCTACTTACTCATGTTTTGGCGTGTCCAAAATTTAAAAATCCTCGTGCAAGCTTTGCTTGCGTCGGATTTCCAAACTTTGGACACTGGTATTATCAAATAAATAAGGCATAAAAAATTACCTCTTGGAAATAATGGTTTCTATGCGGGCGAAACCGCAGAAAACTAAATTTCAGGAGGTAATTTATTATGCCAGCATTAAGTTGTTCCGCTATGACCTGTGTTTACAACCAGAACGAGCTCTGTTCCAAAGGAGATATCCGCGTAGGCGGAAGCGGAGCCAAAAGCTCCATGGAAACGTGCTGCGAGAGCTTCAAGGAGCGCGGTGAGGGCACGATGTCCAACTCCACCGGCTGCGGCTGTACGAAAATCGGTGTCGACTGCAAGGCGCAGAACTGTACCTTTAACGACAACTGTAAATGCGAAGCCGGAGATATCCATATCGCCGGAGACAGCGCATGCAGCTGCCAGGAAACCGAGTGCAGCTCCTTCCGCTGTAGCTGCGGGAAATAAATACGAAAAAATGCGAAAATCAGTATTGACAACAGGATGGGAGAGTGCTATACTGCAATAGTCTGAGAAAAAGAAAGTAGAGTATCCACTCTCACCCTAGCGCAAACACGCGACTACGGTCCAATATTGATCTTAAGTTCTCTTTGTGTAGAGATTTATGTACAATGTTAAGTGGATAGTCTGTCTATCCACTTTTCTTGCGTTGCATATCAAAATTGGTCCGGTGAACCAATTTTGATTTATGTTAAGCCGCGAAAGTGCGGGAACACAGTCTTTTATAATGATGGAGGTGCACTACAATTAGCGAATTAATGATTAACGAGCAGATCAGAGACAGAGAAATTCGTCTGATCGGTCAGAACGGAGAACAGCTTGGAATTATGTCTGCCAGAGATGCGTACCTGAAAGCACAGGAAGCAGGTCTGGATCTTGTGAAAATTGCTCCGACAGCGAAACCGCCGGTTTGCAAAATTATCGACTACGGAAAGTACAGATATGAACTGGCCCGCAAGGAAAAAGAAGCAAAGAAAAAACAGAAAACAATTGAAATCAAGGAAGTTCGCCTTTCTCCAAACATTGACACCAATGATCTTAATACCAAAGTAGGTGCAGCCCGTAAGTTCATTACAAAGGGAGACAAAGTAAAAGTAACACTTCGTTTCCGCGGCCGTGAGATGGCACATATGAACAGCAGCAAATACATCCTCGATGAATTTGCAGAGAGTCTGTCCGATATTGCAACGGTTGACAAAGCGCCGAAAGTGGAAGGCAGAAGCATGACCATGTTTTTGACGGCTAAACGTTAAAATACATTTGAATCAATATCAAGGAGGAAATTAAAATGCCAAAGGTAAAAACAAGCAGAGCAGCTGCAAAGCGTTTTAAAACAACAGGAACAGGAAAATTAGTAAGAAATAAAGCTTACAAGAGCCATATCTTAACCAAGAAATCTCAGAAGAGAAAAAGAAACCTGAGAAAACAGACTACTGTTGATGCAACAAACGTAAAGAACATGAAGAAAATCTTACCTTACATGTAATTTTTGCAAGGTAGAGTTACGCCCAACAGATCAAGGAGGAAAATAAGAAATGGCAAGAATTAAAGGCGGCATGAACGCTAAGAAAAAACATAACAGAGTATTAAAACTGGCTAAAGGTTACAGAGGAGCCAGAAGCAAACAGTATAGAGTAGCAAAACAGTCCGTAATGCGCGCACTGACCAGCTCCTACGCAGGAAGAAAACAGAAAAAACGTCAGTTCCGTCAGCTGTGGATCGCTCGTATCAACGCAGCAGCAAGAATGAACGGTCTGTCCTACAGCAAATTTATGTATGGTCTGAAACTGGCAGGCGTTGAGCTGAACCGTAAAGTTCTGGCTGACATGGCAGTTAACGATGCAGAAGGATTTGCAACACTGGCTGAGCTTGCAAAAAGCAAAGTAGCATAAGTAAAAACATATTCTGTGTGAATATACGAAGAAGCTGTGAGAACCGGTAAGGGGATCGCAGCTTCTTTTGAAATATAGAAAAACATGAGGTGAATATGGAAAAAAGCAAAGTGGCAGTGGTTGCCTGTCCCGACTATGAGCCGGCGCGCGTAAAGGAAAGCCTGCAAAAGGGATTGGAAGCAATTGGCGGCCTGGAATCTCTGATCGGAAAAGAAGAGAATATCTTATTAAAACCGAACCTCGTCCGCTCCGCAAAACGCGAACGCGCCGTCGTGACCGACCCGGAAGTCATGGATGCCCTGATCACGATTTTGCAGGAAAATGGCTATGAGAATATTTCCTGCGGCGATTCCTGCGGCCTTGGCACCCCGGAGGGCATTGCAAAGGAAGCCGGGCTGAAAGAGGTGCTGGAAAAACACAACGTTCCGCTGAAGGATTTCCTTACGAGCGAGCGCGTAGAAACCGCCGATGGCAAATTTTTGATGATTGCGAAAGATGCACTCGACTGCGACGCCCTCATCAGCGTCAGCAAAATGAAAACCCACGCGCTGGAACGCATCACCGGAGCTGTCAAGAACCAGTACGGCTGCATCAGCGGCGTCTACAAAAAACTCGGCCACACGCAGTATCCGAACGCTGAGAGCTTCGCACACATGCTGATCGAGCTGAACCAGAAAGTCGCCCCGCGCCTTTATATCTGCGACGGCATCGTAGCAATGGAAGGCAATGGTCCGACTTCCGGCGACCCGGTTTCGATGGGAGTTCTTCTTATGTCCACCGATCCGATCGCACTGGATACTGTGTTCTGCCATCTGGTGAACCTCGATCCGTCGTATGTGCCGACAAATCTCTACGGGGAAACGCTCGGCCTTGGAACGTGGCACGACGACCGCATCGAAATCGTGACAGCGGATGGCACCATATCCGAGGAAGAACTGAAAAGAAAGTACGGAAATCCAAACTTCAACGTCGACCGCCGCAAAGCCCGCAAAAAAGGAGCCCTCGACCTGCTTGAGATCCTTGGGGTCTTCCAGAGCCGCCCCTATATCATAGAAGAAAAATGTAAAAAATGCGGCGTCTGCGTCGAGAGCTGCCCGGTGGAAGGGAAAGCTGTCCGCTTTGATAACGGCCGCAGAAATCCGCCGGTCTACGATTATAAAAAGTGCATCCGCTGTTTCTGCTGTCAGGAAATGTGCCCACATCAGGCAATCCAGGTAAAGAAACACCGTCTGCCGTGGGGAAAATAAGGGAGCTATCCTACAAAGTGACTGGAAAAGCAAAAAGAGAAGTGTTATACTTGAAACCGGACAAAATTTAGTACAGGAGGAACAACACCATGGAATTAGAAACTTTAAGAAGTGATATGATAGCAGCAATGAAAGCCAAAGACAAAGCGAGAAAAGAGGCCATCTCTTCCCTGATCTCCGCAGCAAAGAAAGTAGCCATCGACGAGGGCTGCCGCGATGACATCAAACCGGAGCTGGTAGACCGCGTCATCTTAAAAGAGCTGAAGACCGTAAAAGAGCAGATCGATACCTGCCCGGCATCCCGTGAGGACTTAAAAGCAGAGTATCAGTTCCGCTATGACGTCATCAGCGAGTATGCACCGAAACAGATGAGTGCAGACGAAGTCAAAGCCTACATCCAGGAGAAATTCGCAGACGTTCTGGCAACCAAGAACAAAGGTGCCATCATGAAGGCCGTTATGGCAGATATGAAAGGTAAAGCAGACGGAAAAGTCATCAACCAGACCGTTGCAGAACTGTGCAAATGAATATCATCAACATCGAACACATCAGCAAACTGTTCGGCGATAAACTGATTTTTGATGATGCTTCCTTCGGCCTGCAGGAGGGCGACAAGGTCGGCATCGTCGGAATCAACGGAACCGGAAAATCCACTCTGCTGCGCATGGTAGCAGGAGAGGAGACCCCGGATTCCGGCCAGATTATCCGCCAGAACAACCTCAAAATGGCCTATCTTCCGCAGACACCGGAATTTCCAAAGGATGCCACCGTGTTGTCCTACGCCCTTTCCGGTGATGAGGAGGACTGGCAGGTGCAGAGCAACCTTGTACAGCTCGGTATCACCGAATACGACGCAAAACTCGACACCCTCTCGGGCGGCCAGCGCCGCAAGGTTGCCCTGGCAAAAGTGCTTGCGTCCGATTTTGACGTCCTGATCCTCGACGAGCCGACAAACCATCTCGACAATGCGATGCTCTCCTGGCTCGAGGATTACCTGAAAAATTACCGCGGAACCGTCTTTATGGTCACCCATGACCGTTATTTCCTGGATAAAGTGTCGAACCGCATCCTCGAAATCAGCCACGGAAAAATGTACAGCTACGATTCCAACTATTCCCGTTTTCTGGAACTGAAAGCTGAGCGCGAGGAGATGGAACTCGCCTCTGAACGAAAACGCCAGAGCATCCTGCGCATGGAACTCGAATGGGCGAAACGCGGCTGCCGCGCAAGAAGCACAAAACAGCGCGCCAGACTCGAACGTTTCGAAGTACTCAAAAATGGCACGGCACCGACCGCAGACGCTGTCGTGGAGATGGATGCTGTCGAGACCCGCATGGGAAAGAAAACGATTGAATTCCATAACGTCAGCAAAGCCTTCGGCGATAAAACGCTGATGAAAGATTTCGAATACATCTTCCTGCGGAACCAGAGTGTCGGCATCATTGGCCCGAACGGCTGCGGAAAATCCACAATGCTGCGGATGATCACCGGAGAAGTCCTGCCGGATGCGGGAACCATCGAAATCGGCGACACGATCCGCATCGGCTATCTGGCACAGGAAGAGCCGGACATGGATACGAATCAGCGCGTGATCGACTACGTGAAAGATATCGCTGAGTATGTCCAGACCCGTGACGGCCGCATCAGCGCATCGCAGATGCTCGAACGCTTCCTGTTCACACCGGATATGCAGTACACCCCGATTTCCAAACTCTCCGGAGGCGAAAAACGGAGACTGTATCTCTTATCCGTCCTGGTGAGCGGCGCCAATGTTCTGATCCTCGACGAGCCGTCCAACAACGTTGATATCCCGACCCTGACCGTGCTTGAGGATTTCCTGAACACGTTCGTCGGCATCGTCATCACCGTTTCCCACGACCGCTATTTCCTGGATAACGTCGTGGACCGCATCTTCGAATTCGACGGAAACGGAAATCTTCTGCAGTACGAGGGCGGCTACACCGATTACCTCGAAGCAAAAGAACGCCGTTTCGGCGGAAGTGCGGAAGAAACGGCAAAAGCAGCGCCGTCCAAAACGTCTGCGGACGAACCTGCAAAGCCAAAGAACAATGACTGGAAGCAGAACCGTCCGACCCGCCTGAAATTTACGTTCAAAGAACAGCGCGAGTACGAGACCATCGATGACGATATCGCCGCACTCGAGGAAAAGATTGCATCGCTTGACGATCAGATGCTCAAAAACGCCACCAACTCTGCAAAGCTCGCCGAACTGATGGCGGAAAAAGAGAAGACCGAAGCTGCTCTGGAAGAAAAAACCGAGAGATGGGTTTATCTCACCGACCTCGCAGAACAGATTGAGGCGCAGAATCAGAAATAAAAGAAGCAAAGGAACTGTCCGCAGAAGAGAAAAAATATGCGGGCCGTTCCTTCTTTTTTTATCGAGAAATTCGACGCGGAATTACCAGAAGTTGTAAAAAACTTGTATTTTTCCCTGAACACCCACAGAAAATCTGGACAGAATGCCCAATCGGTGTTATAATTCAAACACTGGACATAGTGGCATTGCCATGCCCTTATCCGGGTTTTTCGAAGCGCGGAGGCAACCGAAACCCGGCAGAACACCAACCTGAGAAAAGCCAAAGTAATTTTTGGTCATCATTTTTTAAGGAGGATAAAATCAAATGGCTAGAAAGATGAAAACCATGGATGGTAACCAGGCTGCAGCACATGCGTCTTATGCGTATACCGACGTAGCAGCTATTTACCCAATTACCCCTTCATCCGTTATGGCGGAGCATACCGATGAGTGGGCAACCCAGGGAAGAAAGAACATTTTCGGACAGGAAGTTCAGGTAACTGAGATGCAGTCTGAGGCAGGAGCAGCAGGTGCAGTACACGGATCACTGGCAGCCGGAGCTCTTACCACAACCTACACCGCATCCCAGGGACTTCTTCTTATGATCCCGAACCTTTATAAAATTGCCGGCGAGCAGCTCCCGGGCGTATTCAACGTATCCGCTCGTGCCCTTGCAAGCCACGCACTTTCCATCTTCGGAGATCATTCAGACGTTTACGCCTGTCGTCAGACCGGAGTCGCAATGCTCTGCGAATCCAGCGTACAGGAGGTTATGGACCTGACACCGGTTGCACACTGTGCAGCACTGAAAGGCAAAGTTCCATTCATCAACTTCTTCGACGGATTCCGTACCTCCCACGAGATTCAGAAAATCGAAACATGGGATTACGAAGATCTGAAAGATATGGTAGATATGGATGCAGTAGATGCATTCCGTAAACATGCCCTGAACCCGAACCATCCGTGCCAGAGAGGATCCGCACAGAACCCGGATATCTTCTTCCAGGCAAGAGAAGCATGTAACCCGTACTACGATGCTCTTCCGGCAATCGTACAGGAGTACATGGACAAAGTAAACGAGAAAATCGGAACCGATTACAAACTGTTCAACTACTATGGAGCAGCAGACGCTGAGCACGTAATCATCGCTATGGGTTCTGTCTGCGATACCATCGAGGAGACCATCGATTACCTCGTAGCAGCAGGCAAGAAAGTCGGCGTTGTAAAGGTACGTCTGTACCGTCCGTTCTCCGCAGAAGCACTCATCAATGCAATTCCGGAGACTGTAAAACAGATTTCCGTTCTGGACAGAACAAAAGAGCCGGGATCTCTTGGCGAGCCTCTGTACCTGGACGTAGTAGCAGCATTAAAAGGCAGCAAATTCGAGAGCACACCGGTATTCACAGGCCGTTACGGACTTGGTTCCAAGGACACCACACCGGCTCAGATCGTTGCTGTATATGAAAATACAGAGAAACAGAGATTTACCATTGGTATCGTAGACGATGTTACCAATCTGTCTCTGCCGGTTGGCGCTCCTCTGGTAACAACTCCGGAAGGAACCATCAACTGCAAATTCTGGGGACTTGGCGCAGACGGTACCGTAGGTGCAAACAAGAACTCCATCAAGATCATCGGTGACAACACAGACATGTACGCTCAGGCTTACTTCGATTATGACTCCAAGAAGTCCGGCGGTGTAACGATGTCTCACCTGCGTTTCGGAAAGAAACCGATCAAATCCACCTACCTGATCCACAAAGCAAACTTTGTTGCATGTCATAATCCTTCCTATGTGAACAAATATCACATGGTAGAGGAGCTGGTAGACGGAGGAACCTTCCTTCTGAACTGTCCATGGGATGAAGCAGGACTGGAAGAGCATCTGCCAGGTCAGGTAAAAGCATTCATCGCAAACCATAACATCAAATTCTATGTGATCGACGGCGTTAAGATCGGTATCGAGACCGGCATGGGACCGACCCGTATCAACACCATTCTTCAGTCTGCATTCTTCAAGCTTGCGAAGATCATTCCGGAAGAAAAAGCCATCGAACTCATGAAAGCAGCAGCAAAAGCTACCTATGGCCGTAAAGGTGATGATGTCGTAGCAAAGAACTGGGCAGCTATCGATGAGGGTGCAAAACAGATCAAAGAAGTTGCAGTTCCGGAAAGCTGGAAAAATGCAGCAGATGAAGGTCTGACCACAACTCATGCAGAGAGCGGCCGCGCTGACGCTGTTAAATTCGTAAATACCATCCAGGCAAAAGTAACTTCCCAGGAAGGAAACAACCTGCCTGTATCCGCATTTGCAGACTACGTAGACGGAACAACTCCGTCCGGCACATCCGCATACGAGAAACGTGGTATCGCCGTAAACGTACCTGTATGGAATCCGGAAAACTGTATCCAGTGTAACAGATGTTC
>ENA-OZSG01000113-OZSG01000113.1-human-gut-metagenome-genome-assembly--contig:-NODE-113-length-31409-cov-8.284780_pt1 | contig 31409 bp, 25 predicted proteins | sample MGYA00243278_ERZ653965 | MGnify/ENA primary metagenome ERZ653965 (study PRJEB26926, sample SAMN06164714) | human gut metagenome | biome: ENVO:00009003; feature: ENVO:2100002; material: ENVO:00002003...
CTTAGTATACATCCTTATTTTATATAAGACGCCTTATTATATCAAATAAGACCGAATGATTCAAGCAATAACAAGTAAGGATTGCTTTTTTAAGAAAATTGTTGTAATCTTTAAAGTATTAAGTTCAAAGGGGGCAATACCATGAATAATCATGAAATGATGGCTCTTGACGAGAAGCATAATGCTGAATTTGAGGAGCTGGTAAAATATTGTATGACCTCCGGTGCAATCAATCTTGATCTGTACGAGGAATATGATGTAAAGAGAGGACTCAGAGATGCCAACGGTAAGGGCGTGCTTACGGGGCTTACTGAGATTTCCGATGTCGTTTCTTATAAGTCGATAGATGGTGTTAAGACACCGATTGACGGTGAGCTGTATTATCAGGGATACAATGTCGCAGACTTAATCGAGGGTCTTGGGGGCAGAAGATATGCCTTTGAGGAGACGACTTATCTGCTTTTATTCGGTGAGCTGCCAACCAAGGAGCAGCTTGAAAGATTTATCGGTATTCTGTCTGAGCTTCAGGAACTTTCAGGTCATTTCGTGCGCGATGTAATCATGAAGGCTCCGAGTGCCAACATCATGAATGCCCTTTTGAAGAGTATTGTTACTTTATATTCTTACGATGACAATCCGGAGGACATCTCTCCTGCGAACGTGCTGCGTCAGTCTTTGCAGCTTATCGGCAAGATGCCTATTATTTCCGTATATGCATATCACTCATACCGTCATTTCAAAATGGATGACGTTCTTTTAATCCGCAATCCTGACAAGAACTGCTCTACGGCTGAGAATATTTTAAGAATGCTCAGACCTGATGGCAAATATACAGAGCTTGAAGCAAGAGTTCTTGACGTTGCGCTTGTACTTCATGCAGAGCATGGCGGTGGTAACAACTCTACATTCACAACGCACGTCGTAACCTCTTCGGGAACGGACACCTACTCAACGATAGCTGCATCAATCGCGTCCCTTAAGGGACCTAAGCATGGTGGTGCGAACCTTAAGGTTACTCACATGATTGAGAATATCAAGGAAAATGTAAAGAACTGGGAGGATGAGGCAGAGATAGAGGAGTATCTCACCAAGATTCTTGACAAGCAGGCATTTGACGGTGCAGGTCTTATCTATGGTATGGGACATGCCGTATACACCTTGTCGGATCCGAGAGAGGTTATTTTAAAGAGATATGCTAAGAGTCTGTCTGATGAAAAAGGGCTTACTAAGGAGTTCGAGCTTCTTGACCGCATAGAGAGAATCGCGGGAAGAATAATTGCCGAGAGAAGAAGACTGTTCAAGCCGATATGTGCAAACGTGGATTTTTACAGTGGTTTTGTCTATACTATGCTTGGAATACCGGAGGAGCTTTTCACTCCTATATTCGCAATTTCACGTATTTCGGGCTGGAGTGCTCATCGTCTTGAGGAGCTGGTCAATAAGGGAAAGATTATCCGTCCGGCATACAAGTATGTAGGGTGGCACAAGCCTTATTATGATATCGAGCACCGTCTTGGTGATGTCAACGACAACTGGAAGTAGATTTTGAACAAAGAAAGAAGAGGTAAGCTCATGGCTAAGAAGATTTTAAAGGATATAAAGGATATTAAGTTTATAACGATTGGAGAGGTGCTGCTGCGTCTGTCGCCTCCCAATTTTGAAAAAATCAGAATGGCTAACTCATATACCATCAACTATGGCGGTGCTGAGGCGAATGTCGCGGCAGGTCTTGCCAACATGGGGGTTGACAGCACGCTCTTTACGGTTGTTCCGGGTAACTCCGTAGGTAAGTCGGCGATTCGTTTTCTTCGCTCTAACGATGTACATATGTCGAAGGCAATCTATGCCGGCGACCGTCTTGGTATCTATTATCTTGAGGAGGGGTATGCAGTTCGTTCGTCAAAGGTAATTTACGACAGAGCCAATTCGTCATTTGCGACATATGATTATTCTCAGATGGATTTTAAGGAATTATTAAGTGGTTTTGACTGGCTTCATCTCAGTGGTATCACGCCTGCACTTTCACAGAACTGCCGTGACATGATAATGATGGCACTCAAGGCTGCTAAGGAGCTTGACATGATTGTCAGCTTCGATGGCAACTACAGAAGTGCTCTTTGGGGATGGCAGGAAGCAAGAGACTGTATAACAAGCTATCTTCCTTATGTGGATGTTCTTATAGGAATTGAGCCGCTCAATCTTATCGGTCCTGATGGAAAGGATATGAAGGACGGTATGAGTATGCAGCCTTCATTCAAGGAGCAGGATAAGATATTCAAGGCACTTCACGAGAAGTATGATTTCATGGCTATTGCACGTCATGTGCGCTATGTTCATACGGGAAGCGAGAATTCGCTCAAGGCTTATATGTGGTATGATGGTGAGACTTATGAGAGCAAGACCTTCAGATTCAACATCCTTGACCGTGTCGGCGGCGGTGATGCATTTGCAAGCGGTCTTATATATGCACTTATGGAAAAGATGGAGCCGAAGGATATTGTTGACTTTGCGGTAGCTACATCTGTTATCAAGCATACAATTCATGGCGATTTCAACATTATTGATGATAAGAAGTCCATTTATAATCTGATGAGACAGGAGTATGAGATTAAGAGATAATACGGAAATGAGGTTTAATATGGCTAAAAAGCGTGAGTTTTACTTTAAGTCAAGTGATGGTGTGAACCGGGTTCATACGGTAGAGTGGTCGCCGGAGGATGGAGCTGTAAAGGCGGTGCTTCATATTGTTCATGGTATGGCGGAGAGAGTTGAGAGATACGATGATTTTGCACGGTTTATGGCTGACAACGGATATCTTGTGGTCGGTGATGACCATCTCGGACATGGCAAAACGGCAGCTTCGCCTGAGGATTTTGGATATATAGGCGAGGATGGTGCTCATCTTCTTGTGAGGGATGAGCATAAGCTTCAGAGACATATGAAGGAACTGTACCCGGTTGTTCCGTATATTATTCTCGGACACAGCATGGGAAGCTATATAACCAGAAGGTTTATATCTATATATGGTGAGGACGTGGATGCGTGTCTCATTCTCGGGACAGGATTTCAGACGCCGGCTGAGACAGGTGCCGGGCTTACTGTTGCGGGGCTGGTCGGCAAGCTTAAGGGACAGCGTTACAGAAGCGATTTCCTCACAGAGCTTGGATTTGGCAAGTATTGTTCGCGGATAGAGAATCCCCGCACGGAGAGCGACTGGATGTGCAGGGATGACAAGGTAATAGATGACTTTAAGAATGACCCTCTGTGTGACTTTATTTTTACAGTCGATGGTTTTAAGGCTCTTCTTACATTGGTGCGTGAGGACTGTGACGACAGAACGGCATGTAAGGTTCCGAAGGAGCTTCCTATATATATTCTTTCGGGTGCCGAAGACCCGGTAGGACAGTATGGCGAAGGAGTAATGAAGACATACGAGCAGTACAAGCAGGCAGGGATAGAGGATCTTCAGGTAAAAATATATCCTCAGATGCGTCATGAGATTCTTAATGAATTCGGGAAAGAGGAGGTATATGATGATATCCTCCGCTGGACCGAGGAAAAAATAGCAGAATGTGCAGATGAAGAGGATGAAATATAGGAGGATGTGTATGATTAAGTTAGGTACCGCAGGCGCATGGCTTATAAATGGAAATGAGGTTGTCGGGGACGACGCTGAGGCAGCACAGATTATAAAGGCAAAGACAGGACGTGATGTTTCTAAGGAGGATGCGTCGAAGGAGACTATGGCGTATTCTATTTTAAAAAAGCATAATAAGTCTGACAGCATGGACAAGCTTAAGATAAGATTCGATAAGCTCACATCGCATGATATCACATTTGTAGGTATTATACAGACGGCGAGAGCATCGGGGCTTGAGAGATTTCCTATGCCGTATGTGCTCACGAACTGCCACAACAGCCTGTGTGCCGTAGGTGGTACTATCAATGAGGATGACCACATGTTTGGTCTCAGCTGTGCAAAAAAGTACGGCGGGGTATATGTACCTCCTCATCAGGCGGTAATTCACCAGTTTGCAAGAGAGATGCTGGCTGAGTGCGGTGCAATGATACTTGGCTCCGACTCGCATACACGTTATGGTGCGCTTGGTACAATGGCAATCGGTGAGGGCGGCGGAGAGCTTGCAAAGCAGCTTCTCAACAAGACCTACGATGTTGCAATGCCGGGAGTGGTTGCGATATATCTCACCGGAGAGCCTGTGAAAGGAGTGGGTCCTCAGGATGTTGCTCTTGCGATTATCGGAGCAGTGTTCGGCAACGGATATGTAAAGAACAAGGTTATGGAGTTCGTAGGACCGGGTGTTTCCAATCTGAGTGCCGACTTCAGAATCGGTATAGATGTAATGACAACGGAGACAACATGTCTCTCTTCCATATGGAGAACTGACGACAAGATAAAGGAATTCTATGAGGTACATGGGCGCGGTGAGTGTTACAGTGAACTCAATCCGGGCGATGTGGCTTATTACGATGGCGTTGTGTATGTTGACCTTGGAAAGATTAAGCCTATGATTGCGATGCCTTTCCATCCAAGCAATGTATACACGATTGAGGAGCTTAATGCAAACCTCATGGATATTCTCGATGATGTGGAGAAGCGTGCGGCAGTAAGCCTTGATAATAAGGTTCCTTATACACTTAAGGATAAGGTAAGAGACGGAAGACTCTATGTGGAGCAGGGAATTATTGCGGGATGCGCCGGAGGCGGATTTGAAAATATATGTGCTGCGGCGGATATACTTAAGGGCAGGAGCATCGGTGCTGATGAGTTCACTCTCAGCGTATATCCTGCAAGTACTCCTATCTATGCTGAACTTGCCAGAAACGGCAGACTTGCAGACCTTATGACAACGGGAGCCATTGTAAAGACAGCCTTCTGCGGCCCTTGCTTTGGTGCAGGTGATACTCCTGCCAACAATGCATTCAGTATTCGTCACTCAACCCGTAACTTCCCTAACCGTGAGGGCTCTAAGCTCCAGAACGGTCAGATTGCCTCGGTTGCACTTATGGATGCACGTTCAATTGCGGCAACAGCGGCTAACAAGGGCTATCTTACGGCAGCAACAGATGTTGATGTGGAATTTACCAATCCTACATATCATTTTGATAAGACAATATATGAGAACAGAGTATTTGACAGCAAGGGTGTGGCTGATCCGTCGGTTGAGATTAAGTTCGGTCCGAATATAAAGGACTGGCCTGAGCAGGTTGCACTCACGGATAATATTCTTGTCAAGGTTGTATCAGAGATTCATGATCCGGTGACAACAACGGATGAGCTTATTCCTTCAGGTGAGACTTCATCTTATCGTTCCAACCCTCTTGGTCTTGCAGAGTTCACACTCTCAAGAAAAGACCCTGCTTATGTCGGTCTTGCAAAGGAGATGAGAGCGGCTGAGGAGGTAAGAAGAAGCGGTGCTGATGTGACTGAGAGTAACGCTGAGGTTGCCCGCGCATTTAAGGTTATCAAGGAGGCATACCCTGAGCTCAATGTCGCTGAGACAGAGATAGGAAGTACAATATTTGCGGTTAAGCCGGGTGACGGTTCAGCGCGTGAGCAGGCGGCTTCCTGCCAGAGAGTTCTTGGAGGTCTTGCAAATATTGCCAATGAGTATGCAACTAAGAGATACCGTTCCAATCTTATCAACTGGGGACTCATTCCTTTTATAATTGATGAGGGTGAGCTGCCGTTTAAGAACGGAGATTTTATATTTATTCCGGATGCCGTTAAGGCAATCAGGGATAAGGCGTCAGAGGTTAAGGCTTACGTCGTAAAGGACAAGCTCTGCGAGTTTAAACTTAAGATAGGTGAACTTACGGATGACGAGAGACAGATTATACTTGACGGATGTCTTATCAATTATTATAGACATTAAGGCGATGATGCCAAGGTTAAAATGTAATTTCAAAGTATGGGGGTAGATTAAGATGAATAATGATGGCCTGATGTTTTTACAGCCGGTATTTAAGGAAATGATATGGGGAGGCAACCGCCTCGCAACGGAGTTCGGATATGATATTCCGGGTGACGATACGGGAGAATGCTGGGGAATCAGTGCACATCCGAACGGTGATTGTACAGTAAGAAGCGGTGAATACTCAGGGATGAAGCTCTCACAGGTGTGGAGTGAACATCCTGAACTCTTCGGAAGAGAGAAATCGGAAGGCGTATTTCCTCTTCTTACCAAGATTATTGATGCAAAGGCCGATTTGAGTATTCAGGTGCATCCTTCCGATGACTACGCCAAGGTGCATGAGAACGGCTCGCTCGGAAAGACTGAGTGCTGGTATATTCTTGATTGTCCTGAGGGAGCAACGCTTGTTGTCGGTCACAACGCGGCGGACAAGGAAGAGTGTGCCAAGATGATTCACGAGGGAAGATGGAGTGAGTTCATTCGTGAGGTGCCTGTTCACAAGGGGGATTTCGTATCGATTGTACCGGGAACGGTTCACGCAATAAAGGCAGGGGTCATGCTTCTTGAGACACAGCAGAACAGTGACATAACATACCGGGTGTACGATTATGACAGACTCTCTAACGGAAAGAAGAGGGAGCTTCATGTTGAAAAATCAATAGATGTTATCAATGCTCCTGCAGCTCCGGCGGAAAACAGCATACACAATTTCGCAAATGTGGCAAAAAATACGCCGGTACTTATGGAGAAGAGTGCGTATTACAGGGTGTGGAAGCTTGTCACCGCGGATAACGCAGGAGACGGATTGTCAGTGAAAAATGATTTTGATGCAAAGTATCTTCTTGTGAGTGTTGTGTCCGGAGATGGCATGATAAATGGTTTGGCAGTAAAGAAGGGCGACCATTTTATAGTTACCAATGAATGTGATGAGTTCAAGCCGTCCGGAATTATGGAACTCATAATATCCGCCGAGGTCTGAGAAGCATTGCTATTCGATTTGAAGTAAAAATAAAGGCAGGGAACAATATGACAGAGCAGGAATTGGATAAAATGATTGCGCGCATCAATGAACTTGCGCGTAAATCAAAAGCTGAGGGATTGACTGAGGAGGAGGCTCTTGAGCAGACGGAACTTCGAGGAAAGTATATCGCGAACTTCAGAGCTAATTTCCGTAAACAGTTGGAAAAGATTGATGTCAAGCAGGCAGATGGCACAATCATCAATCTTGGTGAAGAATATTATAAAAGGAGACACTAATGTGATGTGAACTGCGTTCATGAGCAAGTAGCGAAAGCGGATTGCGAATGTCCGCTTTACGCGATTCACAGACATTAAAAGGTATAAGAGTTATATGCGGTGGATGCCCGGAATATAATTAAGCAAAGGAAACAGGAGACTGTGAATGCTTAATTATATCTGGGCATTTATGCTTTTGATTGGAATTGTATATGGTGTGTGGTCAGGAAATCTTTCCGCTGTCTCCAATGCGGTTCTTGACAGTGCGGCTCAGGCGGTGAATCTTGCCATATCAATGTCGGGAATAGTTGCATTATGGTGCGGTCTGATGGAGATTGCAGATAAAGCGGGTGTGGTTAAGCTGCTGTCAAAGGGAATGAGACCTCTGATACTGTGGCTTTTCCCGAGATTGAGGCGTGAGGACGGAGAGAAAGCGGCAGAATACATAACACTGAATTTTATAATGAATATACTTGGAACCGGGTGGAGTGCAACAGGTCCGGGGCTTATGGCGATGGAGGAGCTTGATAAAATAAGGGTCGATAAGCGGGCTGCATCAGATGAAATGTGCACATTCCTTGTGCTTAATATCTCATCACTGCAGCTCATCCCGGTAAACATCATCGCATATCGGAGCGCTTATGGAGCTGTGGCACCGGCTGCCATAATTATTCCTGCACTTATTACGACCGGGATAAGTACGATGGCAGCAGTTGTGTTCTGTAAGCTGATGTGCTTAAGGAAGGGCGGATAGTACTGATAGGCACATCGGGCTAATCGCACAAGCGGGAGTGTGTCAGACGGCTGCTGTGAGTGCGGCTTCCGGTAATGGGAACACCATCTGTATTGGTATAGGTATTCATATAGGTTCGATATTTTAACGGCATAAGCTGCTGCTGAAGCTTTTCATTGCGACGGGCTTCTATCGCTACGGAGGAGCGGAAGGTCTCAAATAATTCCTCAATAGCTTCATTGCTTCCTGTAGCTGCACACCCGGTGTGTTCGCGTGTGGCATCGACAAGACTATCAAGGTAGTCATCGGTTATGTCTGAGAGGACATAATGATGACGTCCGGCATGATGAATGGAACAGCGATGTCTGGTGGTATCGGCTATAAGCCAGTTGTCATTACGGAGGCGGTCGGCAAAATGGTATGACATCAGGTCAAGAATATCGTTCGTCGGGGCAAATCTTGCAAGCAGAAAGCTTCCGTGTTCGTCGCGGTATTGTCCAAAACGAATAAAGCCCAGAAAATGCTGTGATTCACGGCTGACATTGCGGTCAAGTTCAAACAGACGCATGATATAAGGGTTAACAAGGTGGTTCACAATGCCGGGTCCTACCTTGAAGGCGTCAATAAGAAAATGGTATATTATATCACCGCGCTCAGGGCAGGATGATAGGGCGGCGTGGTAGACCTGTGTATAGATGTCGTGTGAGAGCTTATGCCTGATGGTCGATGCAACCTTAGCTGCAAGCTCATCATCGGCATCAAAATAGCGGTACTCACAGAACAGTTCCATAGTCTCGCCGTCTGATACGCTTATGGCTGTCTTGGAGGTGCCAATCTCCCATGCACGGTAAATGGCTGTAAATATTCCGTTCACGCTTCCGTCGCAGCAGCAAATAATCATCGTAATCTCCTTTCCGCCGCCGGTAAGCGGCACTAATAGCAATAAAAGACGTGTCTCATACTATTCCACAGTTCTGTACTGCTTATCGTGAAGAGGCGGTAAGCGGTGCATAATTCTCGTTGTTGTCGTCGAACAGTGAGAGCTGACGGTAAAGTCCGCTCTGGGATATCTGAAGCGCGTGACGGCGCTCGGCTCCCATAAGCTGCGATACGATATAGTCCTCATCCTGCCTGAACAGGTCGTCCGTTCTTCCGTTGCAGGTGATAAAATATCTCGCTCTCTTCATGACAACTCCCATTCGGGCAATATCTTTAAAATCCAATAAAGTACTTCGACGGGCTCTCAGTATGCGCTCAACGGAGCGCGGGCCTACTCCGGGTATGCGAAGGAGCTGTGCTTTTGCTGCCTTGTTAATCTCGACAGGAAATTCTCCGAGATGTTGTAGTGCCCAGTCGCACTTCGGGTCTATATAGCTGTTGAAGTTGGGGTGGGACTCGGACAGAAGCTCATCTGCACTGAACCCATAAAAACGCAGCAGCCAGTCAGCCTGATAAAGACGGTGTTCACGGAGAAGTGGCGGTCCGTCTTCGGTGGACGGAAGTGAACTGTCATTATTGACATTGACAAATGCTGAATAAAAAACACGCTTCAGATTGTAGTTCTTATATAGTGCCTCGGCTATTGTTACAAGCTGATAATCGGATTCGGGCGCGGCACCTATAATCATCTGTGTGCTCTGTCCTGCGGGAACGTATGCCTTAGGACCGCTTCGGGAGTCGAAAATATTCAATGGCGATACGGCATTGTCTGCGGAAACGGATTGAATATTGTGGTCAAATGATGACAGATGTTCGGCATTGCCTGAATCAATGTAAGCCGGACGTGCGGATGTCATTGAATGATAATCCGCAAGCAGAAGCTCGTTACGCCTTATGCCGAGCTGAATCTGTCGCATTGGTGTGAGTATGCTCCTGCGTGACTTATTAGGGGCGATGCGCCTGAGGGCATCAGCTGTTGCAAGCTCAAGATTAACGCTCATTCTGTCGACATACCAGCCCGTCTCCTCAATGACGGAAGGGTCAGCACCGGGAATTCCCTTAACGTGTATATAACCGTTAAAGTGATATACACATCTTAAGAGCTTGACGGTCTTTAAAAGAAGCTGCATGGTGTGCGTGGGTGAGACAACAATTCCTGAACTCAGGAAAAGTCCCTCTATATAATTACGCCTGTAAAACTCCATGGTGAGTGTGCATACCTCTTCCGGGGTAAAGGAGGTTCTGAGCACATCGTTGGAGCGGCGGTTGATGCAGTATCGGCAGTCATAAATGCATTCATTGGTAAATAATATCTTAAGAAGTGATATGCATCTGCCGTCAGCTGCAAAGCTGTGGCATATTCCGCTGCTTACCGTGCTGCCGATGCCTGTGGCACTGCCTCTTCTGTCTGAACCGCTTGAAGTGCATGCGGCATCGTACTTGGCTGAGTCGGCAAGAATCTTAAGCTTATCTTTAATATCCATATCTTCCTTAATTAACATAGAACCTCATTTCCAAGCAAAAAAATAAAAATCTGTTGCTTATCGAACATTTGTTTGATATTATAATAGCACATACGTTCGGGAATGTAAAGAGGAATATTTTGGTGTTTTATATTCTGCGGGCGGGAATATAGTAGTAGAGAACTGTTTTTAGCGAGGGGGATATGGCGGAGATACTTGCTCAGGGAGTCATCCCGATAATAATTTTTGTTGTGATATTGTGGTCGGCCGTGTCAGGAGATAAGGTCTATGAACATTTTACAAGGGGAGCCCTCAAAGGTCTTAAGATTACGGCAGAGCTTCTGCCGACACTTATAGGGCTGCTGGCAGCAGTCGGAGTTCTCAGGGCGTCGGGAGTGATCGATGCCTTGTGCTCACTGGCGGGAGGCTTGACCGACAAGGTGGGATTCCCGGCACAGGTTGTTCCGGTAGCTTTTGTCAAGATATTTTCTTCGTCTGCAGCAACGGGACTTATGCTGGATATTTTTAAGAATTATGGTGCGGACTCCTACGAGGGGCTTCTTGCGGCACTTATTTTGTCGAGCACGGAGACGTTAATGTACACGATAAGCATTTATTATATGTCGGTAAAGGTCACAAAAACGAGGTGGACGGTGGCGGGGGCATTCATAAGCATGGTGGCAGGAATAGCGGGAAGCATATTCGTACTTCAATTTGTTACAAAAATGTAATATTTCAAAGTCTTGACGAACAAAGAGTACTATGATATTATGACTATGTCGGTGTACTATGACAGATAATACACAAGGGAGTATTTTTTATAAATAAAAGAAAACCCATTACCATGGACCGGTGTAAGGGAGATGCATCGGTCACAACATTGTTATGACTGCTGCGGCATAATGATGGAAATAATGCAGTGCGAAAGAGAGGTTATTTTTATGAAGAGAATGAAGAAAGTGGCGGTCCTGATCATGACAGCGGCGATGTGCTTTGCCATGGCGGGCTGTAAGAAAGAGACGGGTGAAGAGGTTCCTACGGGAGATATATACTCACCTAAGTTCTCGGAAGTGAATGCTGATATAGACTATGTCAGCAATGTATTGTCGAGCGGGAACAAGATAATGATTCTCGGACAGAAGTATGACAATGTGAATTATACTTACACTCAGAAGTTTGTGACGATTGACGCTGCTACGGGGGAGCAGACAGCGAAGGAGCTTGAAGTGCAGAAGGAAAGTGACAATGAGGAAGTGTCGCTTCAGTCAGTCTGCAGATATAAGGATGGTTTTCTGGGAGTTGTTTACCGCTATGTACAGCCTACTCAGGAGGAGATGGACAGCGGCGTATATGATGTGGAATCAAGCTACACCATGGAGATATACGATGCTGAGTTCAATAACCTTTCCAGTATATCTCTTGATAAGATTCAGAAGAGCATAGAGGATGAGGGCGGTAATTTCTATGTTCAGAATGTTGCTGCGGATGCTGACGGCAATGTATATATGACTCTTGACAGCTCTTTGTATGTGCTTGACGGCAGTGGTGAACTCAAGTGTAAGATTGATTTTGAGAACTGGATCAACGGAATGGTAGCCACAAGTGATGGCCAGGTATATGTAATGTACTATGATGAGCAGTATAATCCGGTCATGGCACCGGTTGATCTTGCAGCTAAGTCGGTCGGAGCGGTACTTGAAAACCTGCCTACGAACAACAACGGTTCACCACAGGCATTTCCGGCAGGTGACGGCAAGATTTATGTTGTAGGTTCAAGCAAGTTATATCTTTACGATATTGCTGCACAGACATCTGAGGAGGTTCTTGACTGGATAGCATGTGATATCAGTACCAACAGCCTTTCCGGTTTTGCAGTGTTAGATGACGGCTCCTTCGTTGCGGTATCAACCACCTATGACTATTCTGCGGATACGTCCAAGACAACAATTGAGCTTGCTGCAATTTCCAAGGTTCCTGCAGGTTCAATTAAGCAGAAGAAGACGGTAACACTTGCGATGATGACAATGGACTATGACACTCAGGGTAAGGTTATCAAGTTCAACAGAACCAATGAAGATTACAGAGTTAACATTAAGACGTATGTAAATGATGATTATTCCAACTATGAAGATGCAAAGACTCAGTTTCAGGCAGATGTTGCAGCGGGAACTGCCGGAGATTTCTTTATGGCAGACAGCAACATTAATGTTGACAACCTGATTGCCAAGGGAGCTCTTGCAGACCTTTCAGACTTAATTGACAATGATGCCGAGTTAAGCAGGGATGATTTCATACCTAACATTCTTGATATACTCTCAGTGAACGGTAGGCTTTACAGCATTGCAAGTTCGTTTTCCGTACAGACACTTGTGGGAAAGGTATCAGATGTCGGAACGGGCAAGAGCTGGACATTTAAGGATGTCATGGAGCTTGTGAAGGCAAGACAGGGAGCTTCTCTTATGGCATATACAACTAAGCAGGGTGGTCTGACGACTATGGTTCAGTACAGCATGGACAGCTTCTACAATGCCGGGACGGGGGAGTGTAACTTTAATTCCGATGACTTTATAGCACTGCTTGAGCTTTGTAATACATTCCCTGAGGATTACGATTACGATTCGGATGTAAGCATGCCTAAAATGCTCAGAACAGGCAAGGTACTTCTCACAGACATATATATTTCGGATTTTGACTTCGTTCAGCTCTATGAGGCACTCTACGGTGAACCGGTCAACTTTATCGGTTATCCGACCAACAGCGGTTCAGGAGCGGTTGTGAGCTTTGATGCACGCTTCTGCATTGCGGCGAAGTCAAAGAATAAGGATGCGGCATGGGCGTTTATTCGTCAGTTCCTTCTTCCTGAAGCACAGAAGAGTCTTGATTGGAGACTCCCTATCAATAAGGACGCCTTTGAGCAGAAGCTTACCGATGCAATGAATGCTACTGATGAGGAAGTCGGCTCATGGGTGTACGATGATGTCGAGATTCAGATTAAGGCACTTACCGGTGAGCAGGCACAGATAGTAAGAGATATTGTATACAGTGCTACATCAGAGGCAGCTTATGATGAGCAGCTCCTCAATATTATTACTGAGGAGGCGGCTTACTACTTCGGTGGTGAGAAGAGTTCAAGCGAGGTAGCGGGAATTATTCAGTCCAGAGCACAGGGCTACATTGATGAGAACCGTTAAGCATACGATATTCCGATTGGGGTAGGTTATGGTTATGAAGAAAAAAGCAAAGGAGCTTAAGCTCCCCAAAGAGAAAAAAACAACTCCTGCGCACTCAAAGCGCAGGAGAAAACTGGGACAGCACACGATGACCCCTTTTCTGGCACCAAGTATTATAGGAGTTACATTGTTCTTTCTTCTCCCGTTCTTTGTGGTTATTTTTTATTCATTCGTGGATAATCCGGTTACGAGGGAATGGGTGTGGTTTGACAATTTTGTGAAGCTTGTAAAGAATAACTCGTTTAGGAGGGCTGTTAAGAACACGGCTGTATTTACCGGAGTCGCGGTTCCGCTTGCGGTAATTCTGTCACTGCTTCTTGCGATAATACTGGACCAGAAGATTCCGGGAAAGAGTCAGTTCAGAACTTTCTTTCTGAGTCCGATGATGGTTCCGATAGCATCGGTTGTGCTCATATGGCAGGTGCTTTTCCATTACAATGGTGCGGTCAACGATTTTTTGTCGACGTTCGGTGTAAAACCGGTTGACTGGCTCAAGTCAGACTACGCGATGGTTGCGATTGTACCGCTGTATCTGTGGAAGAATCTGGGATATAACATGATTCTGTTCATGGCGGCACTTGGAAACATACCGAGGGATATAATTGAGGTTGCGGAGCTTGAGAGTGCCAATTCCTGGCAGATATTCTGGCACATTAAGATAAGATATCTGTCACCGACGATATTGTTCGTTACAATTATGTCAATCATAAGTTCCTTCAAGGTATTCCGTGAGGTATATCTTCTCACGGGAGATCATCCGGTGACAAGCCTTTACATGCTGCAGCATTACATGAACAACATGTTTAAGTCGCTGGATTACCAGAAGCTGTCGGCGGCGGCGATACTCATGTCGCTTGTTATGATTGTACTTATAGGAGCATTATTCCTTATTGAAAATCATTTTGGAAAGGATGTGGAGGAATAGTGGGAAAAGAGAAGAAACAGCATGAAGCGGTGCTGCATGGTATTCACCATAAGAGACGCAGAAGGCTTGTGATACGCACGATCTGCTTTTTGTTCGCCGCGAGCTTTGCAATAATATTTCTTTTTCCGACGGTTGTGACAATAGCCAATTCCTTCATGTCACAGTCGGAAATAAGTTCTAACTATGGAATGGTATTTTCTACCACGGATTCCGGTGCGAAGGCATACATATCTAAGAAGGTTAACATAAAACTTATCCCTGATATGGTAAGCTTCAGCCAGTATTTTACGGTACTGCTTAAGAGCCCTTCTTATCTTCTCAAGTTCTGGAATTCGGTTATACTGGTTGTACCTATTACGGTATTTCAGATTATAATAGCATGTCTTGCATCCTACGGGTTTGCGAGAACGGAAGGAAAGCTTAAGGGAATGGTATTCTTTGGTTATATTATTCTTATGCTTATGCCTTATCAGGTAACGCTTGTTCCTAACTATCTGGTTGCCGAATGGTTCAAAATTCTCAACACGAACTGGGCTATATGGCTTCCGGGTATATTTTCACCGTTTTCAGTATATCTGCTCACTAAATATATGAAGCGAATACCGAAAGCACTGTTTGAGGCGGCACAGATTGACGGTGCAGGTGAGTGGCAGATGTTTCGCAAGATTGCGATGCCGATATGTAAGGGGGCAATCTATTCATGTGCGATTCTCGTGTTTATCGATTATTGGAACATGGTAGAGCAGCCGCTTATCCTTTTTACGGATACGGAGAAATACCCATTATCGGTATTCCTGTCTAAGATAAATGAAGGTGAAATCGGTCTTGCGTTTGCGGTTGCGACGATATATATGATTCCGGGTCTTTTGATTTTCCTTTACAGCGAGGAGTATCTTGTTGAGGGAATCACATATCAGGGTGGAATTAAAGGTTAACTAATAATTAAAAGTGATTATTCAGAAAGGGTTAAAGCGATGAAGAAGCTGGAAGGAAACAGAAAAGACTGGATAAAAAATATCCTGATTATATTTCTTGTGGTGCTGTTGCTGCTCACATTTTTTTCTAACACAATTATGAACTATTCGCTTGCCGAGGTATCAAGTACCTATATTACAAGCGGAAGCATTTCAACAGCAATTCGCGGAACCGGAACGATTCAGTCCGTAGATCCGTATAATGTGACAATCTCAGAGGGACGTAAGGTTGAGAGCGTCAATGTAAAGAAGGGTGATACAGTAGCTAAGGGTGATGTCCTCTTTGTACTTGAGAAGGGAGAGAGTACCGAGGTTGCGGATGCCAAGAAGGCATACCAGGATCTGCTTGCAAGCTATGACAAGACCATAATTGACCGAAACATCAGCAATGACATTATCACGGCTGCGCAGAACAGGGATAATGATGTTATTGCACAGAAGATGACAAGATTAGAGCAGCTAGGAGCATCAGTTAAGCAGAAGCAGACAACTGTTGATGATATAAAGGCGCAGATAGATGTAGTCAACGCGGGAAGCAAGATTGTTGATGTATCCAACGAGAAGGCACAGTTAGAGGCTGCTACCACGGCACTCAACGCTGCCAATGATGCACTTGCAAAGTATACAGAGCTTCAGAAAAAGGTTGAGAGTCTTTTAAGCGAGGCTTCTTCGGCGACCGATGAAGATAAGAAGAGAGATCTCATAAATCGGGCAGTAGCAGCAGCCAACGAGAGAGACTCGGTGGGAGATAAGGCGACACTTGAGGCGAATATCAAGTCCTATAATAATCAGATTGAAACGATTAAAAAGGCAATAGAGGATAAGCAGGCAGCTCCTTCTGCTGAGGCAGATAAGCTCAGCTACAATCTCACTGTTGCAACCAATGAGTATAATGATATAAAGAAGAGCTATGATGACTTATCGGCGGAGATTGAGAGCCAGAGAACTCTTCAGAGCCTCTTAGACCAGATAGAGGATGCCAAGAATAAGTATGAGACTCTTGAGGCTAAGACAATAGGAACAGAAGTGACAGCTCCTGTAAGCGGAATCATAACTGCAGTCAACTATGTAGCAGGTGAGAAGGTTGAGAAGGATGCCACAATGGCTACCATACAGATTGCCGGTAAGGATTACACACTTGAGATGTCGGTTACAAAGGAACAGGCGGCAAGAATCAAGGTTGGTGATGTAGGTCAGGCATCCAACTCATGGTATTTCAGTGATATGACACTCACTGTATCCGCAATAAAAAATGACACATCCAATCCTTCGTCCGGTAACAGGATTGTCGTATTTACGGTAACAGGTTCTGACATCAATGTTGGTCAGTCGGTTACGGTGAGCGTTGGTGATAAGTCGGCTAACTATGATATGATTGTACCTAACACGGCTATCCGTGAGGATAAGAACGGTACATATATTCTTGTCATAACCTCTAAGAGCACGCCTCTTGGAAACAGATATACAGCTACTCGTGTTGATGTAACGAAGCTTGCATCGGATGACACGAATACGGCTATTTCATGTGGACTCCAGGGTTATGAGAGTGTAATCACAACGGCGACTAAGCCGGTATCGGCAGGAGATTTGGTACGTCTGCCTAAATAATGGGAGGATATGATGACAAGGCCTAATGTAAAAATGACAAAAAAACAGCTTGTGCTTCTGGTCATCATTGCGGCCGGTCTGGCGATATTTGGGATTTTGACGGCAATATCAAGTGCCATTGCACGGACACAGACGACGCAGTACTCTGCAAAATATTGGGATTCTGACGGGCGTTATTCAATGGTAAGCGTATTTCTGCCGGAGGATAACCCGATTACACAGAGTAATGTGCAGCAGCTTGAATATACGTTGGATCAGGCTTTGATTAAGGAAGCAATTGAGGCTCCGGCTGACAATGCAAGATTATATGTATCTTCATACAGTGCCAAGACACAGGTGTCGTTATCATCAGGACGTTCAGGTTCACAGAAATGCACGGCATATGGTGTAGGGGGAGATTTTTTCAGATTCCATAATTATGAGCTTATAAGTGGAAGCTATCTTCTTGAAGACAGCCTGATGAGTGATTATGCGGTACTCGACGAGGAGGCGGCGTGGAAGGTATTCGGTGCCATAGAAGTCGACGGAATGACATTTAAGTACAATGGTAAGGAATATATTGTTGCAGGCGTTGTCAGACCGCAGGACGGATATAAGACCAAGGCAGGAGGAGCTGAGGCGGGTACCGTATTTTTTCCGATAGGTGAGCTTGAAGATGTTGCAGACAGCTATGAAATAATATTTCCGAATCCTGTTTCAGGATTTGCGGTAAAGCAAATTAAAGAAGCATTTTCATCCTGCGGATACAGTGAGGATGATATAAAGATAGTCAACAACTCAGAGCGCTATGGATTTGTTAACTCGGCGAAAAGACTTCTGAAATGGACGGAGAAGGGAATGTCGTTTAAGGCAATAAAGTATCCGTACTGGGAGAACAGTGCTATCGCGGTTGAGAACATATATGATGTGTTTACTCTGTTCAGAATTATATTCATAGTTCCGCCGATAGTCATTGTGATTGTTTCAATAATCCGTTTTCATCCGATTCACAGACTTAAGCTTCTTGTGCTCAGAATTGTGGAGCATTTCAGAAAATAAGCGAATATGTAATTTATGCAAAGGTCGTTGCGGTGATATATGCCGCAACGGCTTTTTTGTCTTTTCAACATGGTCATAATGTGATAAAATATTAAAATTGAAACTAAGCGAAATGGTCTTTGAACCGTTTAAACGGGGGGTGTGTATGGAGAAGGATTATATATTATGTGTTGTATCGGCTGTAATCGGCATTGTGATTTTTGCCGTGGCGGGTATCAATAAGAGGATTACATTCTGTGATGAGGTGTACACATATATGATTGTCAATTCCTCCAACGCGGCATACCAGTTCGCGGAGGGCGAGTGGTACACGAGGGAACAGGTAACCGATATGCTCGCACACACGGGGACGGACAGCGTGGTGCAGATGTTGAGAAATGTAAAGGGAGATCCGCATCCACCGCTATACTATGGTCTTGTGTATATTGCATCGCTCATAGGCGGTGCGAACCTGACGAGGTGGACGGCTCTTTCGGTGAACGGACTCATGTATATCGGAACGATCGTGATGTTGTGGCTTGCAGTTTATAAGGCGGCGGGCTCATCGATTGCGGCGTGCGTCTCGGCGCTTGTGTATGCACTCAATGCGGGCGTCATATCGGACGCGATGCTGCTCAGAATGTATATGCAGCTCTCATTTTTTACGATAGCATTTGCCTATGTGACCTTGCTGCTTTATAAGGATAAGGACAGAATGCTGTACTATGTGCTGCTTGGCATTATTGCGGCGGGCGGTTTCCTCACGCAGTATTATTTCTGTTTCATTGCAATTCTTTTCTTCTGCGTGTGGCTGGTGTACAACCTTGTGAAGAAGAGCTATAAGCGCATTGTGAAGTATCTTGTGAGTATGGTATGCGCAGTTGCTGCGGATACTATCGTATGGCATTACTGGATAGGGACGCTTCTGTCTAACAACAATTCGGAAGCGATAAGGGAAAATGCGCTCAACTTTGCAAACCTTGCCAACAGCCTGTTCAGGGGAATCATGACGGTGCAGCTTGTACTTTTTCAGAGATGGTACATTGCGGGAGCAGTGATTGCGCTCTGCATCGTGGCTTTTACACTGATTTCAAAAAAGGCGGCGCAGATATTCCCTGAGATAAGGCTGTATGTCGGGACGCTCGCGATTGTCGTGTTCCTCTACGCGGTGGTGGTGTATCAGCTCACGCCTTCATATCTTATGTCGGGACGGTATTTTTATGCGGCAGTGTGCCTCGAGCTCATGCTGCTCGCCGTGTGCGTGAGCGTGCTGGTAAGGGCGTATGCACCTGATAAGACAATGGGAAAAGTGGCAAAGAGCGTGGCTGCGGTGGTATGTGTTGCGGTGGATATAATTATTCTCGTGTTCGGATACGGAATAGACTACTACACCGATGCCTCCAAGTATGATAAGCAGACCGAGGTGTTAGAGGAGTATGCCAACATTCCTTGGGTGCTCTGCGGGGATGAGAACTGGCAGTTGACTGCGAATTTCTTCGACTACGCGATTCCCGAAAAAATCATGAGAATCACGGATGCGAGTGAGTACCGCGAGGAGCCGCTTCTTGAGAATGCGGACTGTTTTCTTGTGGCGGCACGCACCAATGATGAAAATTCAGGTGGAGATGTGGCTTTGTACTATTATATAGGCTGTACCGGAAGATTTGTGAGAAGTGAACTGCTTATGGAAAGAAACGGGGTGTCATATTATGTGGCATATCCGGATAAATAAAAAATAAAACAGGAAAGGAAGAATGTATTATGAAAATGAATAAATCAAAAGTAGCAATAGTAGGATGTGGGCTTGTAGGCTCCACGACAGCCTTCAGCCTTGTAACGCAGGGAGTTGTCGATGAGGTGCTCATGATTGATATTAACAAGGAGAGAGCTTACGGAGAGAAGCTTGACCTTCATGATAGCATAGAATACCTTAACAGAAATGTTAAAGTGACAAACGGCGATTATTCTGACTGTTCAGACGCAGATATAGTTGTAATCACAGCCGGAGCACCGCCTAAGCCGGGACAGAGCAGGCTTGATACACTTGAACTCACGGCGAATATATGTAAGTCAATAGTCGGCCCTGTTATGGAGAGCGGCTTTGACGGAATTTTTCTTATAGTGTCCAATCCGGTAGATATTATCACACATTATGTCAAGAAGCTTTCCGGGCTTCCGAAGAATCAGGTAATAGGCACCGGAACGGCTATTGACTCGGCGAGACTTAAGACATTCATCGGTGAGCTTGTGAAGGTTGACCCAAGAAGCGTGCATGCTTACTCGATGGGCGAACACGGAGATTCACAGATGGTGCCATGGTCCGTTGTAACTGTTGCAGGTAAGCCGTTTTATGATGTAATAGCAGATAATAAGAATCTGGTAGGGGATGTAGACCTTGACGAGCTCGTACACAAGACTACCAGAGAGGGATGGGAGATTCTTGAGCGCAAGGGTACGACATATTACGGAATCGCCACGGCAGCAGTTGCCATAATCAAGGCAATCATGAATGATGAGAATAAGATTATTCCGGTATCGACATACCTTGAAGGAGAGTACGGAGAGACGGATGTGTATGCGGGTGTGCCGACTGTATTAAACAGGCACGGAGCTTATGATGTGCTTGAGATTCATATGTCACCGAGCGAGCTGGCAAGATTCAAGGACTCTGCAAGGGTAATAAGAGAATACACCAACAAGATAATGGAGTATTAACGACATGGCGAAATTATATTTTAAATATGGGGCGATGGGAAGCTCTAAGACTGCCAATGCACTTATAACCAAGTTCAATTACGAGGAGAGAGGCATGAAGGTATGGCTTCTTAAGCCGGCGATGGATGACCGTGATGGAAAGGATATAATTAAAAGCCGTATAGGGCTTGCATGCAGATGCTTTGTCGTGACACCTGAGACGAATATTGTGAATGAGTATGAGAAGCTTTCAGGGTACGATGCGGTGATAGTCGACGAGGCGCAGTTCCTCACACCGAAGCAGATTGATGAGCTCAGATATATTGTCGATAACATGAATGTCCCGGTACTGTGCTTCGGGCTTAGAACTGACTTTCTCACGCATGTATTTCCGGGAAGTCTGAGACTTCTTGAGATTGCCGATTCCATAAGTGAGATTAAGACGATATGCAGATGCGGTTCTAAGGCTACCGTGAATGCGAGAATTGATGAGCAGGGGAATGTTATAACTGACGGAGAACAGGTGCTTATTGGTGGAAACGACAGTTATGAGGCAATGTGCTATTCCTGTTACATGAAGAAAATTAAGAGCAAAAAGGAGATAAAAAATGGAAATTAAGGAGATTCTTTCAAAGGTAGACCATACTGTATTAGGACAGACAGCAACCTGGGGCGAGATAAAGGGACTTTGTGACGACGGAATGAAGTATGAGACAGCATCCGTATGTATTCCGCCAAGCTATGTTAAGCAGGCGGCTGAGTATATAAAGAGCGCCGGCGGACATCTTAAGGTATGTACCGTCATCGGTTTTCCTAATGGCTATAATACAACTGCCGTAAAGTGTTTTGAGACTGAGACGGCAGTAAAAGAGGGCGCAGATGAGATTGATATGGTAATCAATATCGGATGGGTTAAGGACGGTCTTTATGATAAGGTGTCAGATGAGATTAAGCAGATTAAGGCTGCATGCCACGGAAGGCTTTTGAAGGTCATTATTGAGACCTGTCTTCTCACGGATGATGAGAAGATAAAGCTCTGCAAGGTTGTATCCGGGTCGGGAGCTGAATATATTAAGACATCTACAGGTTTTTCAAAGGCGGGAGCAACCTTTGAGGATGTCGAGCTTATGGTAAAGAATGTTGACGGCATATTAGTAAAGGCGGCAGGAGGAATCAGCTCCATCGCGGACGCCGAAAAATTCATTGAGCTTGGCGCATCAAGGCTTGGAACGAGCAGAATAGTTAAGATTGTGAAGGCTGAAAACACGGATAATCAGACTTACTAGGAAAGGGTGTTACGGATGACGGAGGAAGAACATTTACAATTAATAGAGGGAAAGCTTGAAAAAGCAATAGAGGGCATTAAGGAAGAGATGAAGCTCAATGACAAGGATATAGCGCAGCTTCAGGAGCTCTATTGGGAGAATTACAGCGACTTTGACGAGTACGGCTATGAGGAGTATGAGAATCGTCAGCAGATGTTCAATCATGCCAATTTCAGAAGCAGGAATATGAAGACACTGCATATGTACAAGAGAATGCAGGATTCACCGTATTTTGCCAGGGTTGATTTCGTGTTCGACGGTGAGGATGAGCCGGAGCGCTGCTATATTGGAATCGGTAATTTCGCTGAAGGAAAGGGAAGCATGCCACTCATATATGATTGGCGTGCGCCTATATCCGGTCTTTTTTATGATTATGATGCGGGAAGAGCATCATATGTGGCTCCGGCAGGAATTGTCGAGGGTGAGATAGTAAAAAAATATCAATATAAGATAAAAAAGGGTAAATTAATTTACGCTGTTGAGAGTGATATAAAGATAGATGATGATATTCTTAAGCAGGCTTTGTCAATGAATGCCGATGCAAGACTTAAGAGTATTGTAAGTACGATTCAGAAGGAGCAGAATTCCATAATAAGAAATGAGAAGGATAAAATTCTCATAGTTCAGGGAGGAGCCGGTTCCGGAAAGACATCGGTTGCACTTCACAGAATAGCGTATCTTCTGTACAGACATCGCAATGACCTCATGGCATCACAGGTACTCATACTCTCGCCGAACGACGTGTTTTCAGACTATATATCACATATCATGCCTGAGCTGGGAGAGGAAAATATAAGCGAAATGACATTCGATGATTTTGCCGCTAAGGAGCTCTCGGATGTTGCAGCATGTGAGCGTCATTATGATTTTCTTGAGGATGTTCTTGTACATGAGGAGAGCAGGCCTGAGTATGCAAAGGCGCGTCAGGAGAAGTTATCGGCGCGTTCGTGCAAGGAGTTTGCCGAGGCGATAAATGCTTTTGTGTTCTCGCTTGAGTATGAGCTTATGGATTTTAAGAACATAAAGTACAAGAAGCTTGAGAAGGATGCGGACAGCATTGCCGACCTTTTTTATAACAAGCTTCCCGACATTCCGTTGTTTAAGAGAATGGATGCGGTGCGAGAGTACATTGTCGACGAGTATACGACACTCACGGGACATGAATTTGACGATATTGAGTCGGCGATAGTGAAGGATAAGTTCGAGGCTATGTACCGAACAAAGGATATTTTAGTGTTGTATAACGAATTCCTTGAGAGTATTGGCGAGGAAGCTGTTGCCATCGCTGAGAATGAGAGAAGAAGAGTCGGATATGAGGATGTATATGCAATGCTTTATCTTAAGTATCTTCTGTGCGGGGTAGGACAGGGGAGGCAGATAAAGCATCTGGTAATTGACGAGATGCAGGATTATTCATATATGCAGTACTGCATTATCGGATGGGTGTTCAAATGCCCTATGACGATTCTGGGTGACAAGGAGCAGTCGGTTGATTCTGAGAAGTCGGATGTGCTTAATTTCCTTCCTGAGATTCTCGGAAAAGATTCTAAGCGAATTGTGCTCAATAAGAGCTATCGCTCAACGGTTGAGATTACGGATTATGCGGCAGCTATAGCGGGAATTAACGGAATTGACGGAATTGACAGGCATGGGAAAGCTCCTGAGAAGAATATTTTTGACAATGAGAACAAGATGTATGCGGCTGTTGCGGACAGGATAGATGAGGAGTTATCAGCCGGCAGGTATGAAACAATCGCTGTTTTGTGCAAAACTCAGGCTGAAGCGGAGTATGTCGGGGATAAAATTCTTGAGAATATCAAGGAGACGGAGGATGATGAGGAGAGCTTCAAGGTAACGGTACTCAACAAGAATACAGACCGTTTCAAGACGGGGGTTGTTGTTGCACCTTATTATCTTGCGAAGGGCTTAGAGTTCGACAGCGTCCACATAGTGAACGCTGACAAAACACATTATTATTCGGATTACCACAAGCAGCTTTTATATATCGGTGCCACGAGGGCACTGCATTCGCTTGATTTTTATGGTGTCGGAGAGGCGTGTGGGCTGTTGCCGTAAGACGGTAACAGCTCGTGCTGTCCGTGTATTATTCTGTCCAGATACATTCTTTGCGGTAGTACATGGCGAGGTGTGCATTGTGCCAGTCGCCGGGGTCATCGGTTATGTCGGAGTGGAATATCGGGTCAGGGCGTTTTGACAGAGCGGGCACGGTCACGAACTGTTCGTTGTCATCGGTGCTTCTTATGTATTCATCTCGCTCGGTGAGCTCTGCATCATAGATTCGTGCATCACCGTCTATCAGCGACAGCATTGCGGCGGCTGACAGAGGAAGATTGCTAAAGCCGGCATCACCGCTCTTATATTCAGTCTCGCCGACTTCAATACTGCCGACACAGGCTGTAACAAACGAACAAATGCAGATGGCAAGTGCTATGTAAATACGCCTGCCGTCTTTTTTTATTCCGCCGAAAAGGTTCGTAACGGTTTTTACAATATCGGATTCACCGTATTTTTTTGCAACCCATCCGAGAAAATATATCAGGTTAAAGCAGATGAAGGAGTAAGCTGCAAAGAATATGATATTCATCATTCTGTAAGGCATGCGGAGCCCCTGTGCGTAGAACACAGGCGTTCCCATGGAACAGTAAAGACCGAATGTGAACACGAGCACAAGGAGTGGATATCGGTAGTTGAAGCGTGTTCTTTTTGCAATCGCATAGAATACCGGTATCATGCAGATAAAAAATACAAGGCACGGTGCGTTTAATACTCTTGCGATGCTGTAGCCGCCAAACGAAAAGGTGTAGACAAATGTCTTTACAATGCCGGTGCTTCCGCCGACAGATGACTGCCTTATGGCGTTGCCGGGAGCTGCCATGCTTATGAAAAGCCCTGCAATGGCTGCCACGGCGATTATAATATAAGCCGGTACATGGTATCCTTGGATGACGGTGTTCTTCTTAAGAATAACGCAGTATATTGCTGCTCCGGCTGTCAGCGCGAGAACGATGCACATGAACAGAGCAGTCGCATAGTTGCTTCCGCCGATAAGAAAGGCAAGCATTCCCGAAATTATCGTGAGCACGGCTGTCGCCGCAGGAGAGGCGGTTCGCATCCTTATGAGGAGCGCATACAATAACAGCATAAGACTGTAAAAAAATGTGTAATATATGGCACCATTATACCAGTAGAAGGAATCGCTCGGCGTATTGCACAGCTGCATTGATACGAAGGTAATTGCTAGAGCAATTATTCCTGCACGGTAACCGTCGGTGTGAAACACCCTCTTAAACACAGTGTAAAAGAAAAACATTGAGCACGCGGCGAAAGAGCTTATGAGAATGAGCGGTGCAATAAAGTAGTACTGCTCTCCGAAGATTCCCGGCTGTAATCTCATAAGGAATATGGCTGAAAAATTTCCCTGCCATATATTATAGGTATTAATCATCTCATCAAATGAGCTTGAGACAACCGAGGCGACGGAATGAGTGTCGTTCCATACCTTGACGGTCTCCGTGCCGTAGTAGTAATCATCGACGCTCGGGTGGGCGTAAAAGCCGATTATGTAGAGCGGGATGAGGGATATTATAAAGAATGCGAGTATTATAAAAAATACGGTGCGCGGTGTGCGTGATTTCATGTGGGGGAGCTCCTTTTCAAAATGTTATCTGCTGATTAATGTGTCAGAATGTGGTGGCTATGAGTGTATTCCATATTATATTTATACATATCGGCTCCGTTGTACGAAGCATGTTGTTCTAAGTGCTCTGAGAAATATGCTGCAGGGAACCGCCACCGAAGCAAAGCATACGTCCTGTATGCGTTGCTTCTAAGCCGGCATCCGTGCCGGCTTTGGCTGGGATGTGCGCAGAGCACCAAAAACAACTATGCTTCTCCCAAAAGTCGCGATATGTATAAATATAATATGTCATACACGGTTAAGCTTTAGACAGACAAGTTGCCATATTAATCTTTCTAAGTTATAGCGGTATTATGCCACGTTGTATTTTATTATGGTAAAGCTTATTAGTGGGGGATTATACCCTCCTGCTATTTATAACAGCACAGGGCGCGGTATGTCAAGAGAAGAAAATAAAGTCATGACACCCCTGCGATTTAACGATAGTTTTAGCAGGGGGCCATGACTTTATTTTCTGATTATATTAGTATGGTTCAGTGTCCTATGCACTCATTTTAGCATACATCTTCTTCGCAACGAGAATGAGCACTATCGCTGCAAGCGCGAGGCATGCGGAACCGATGAAGCCGAAGGTGTAGGCACCTGTGGAATCATAGAAGCTTGCGCTTATCTTAGGTCCGATGAAGGCACCGATTCCGTAGCCGATGAAGATAAGTCCGTAGTTGCTGTTGTAATACTTAGAGCCGAATATCATACGAACCATAGGTGCGAATACAACCAGAAGTCCGCCGAATGAGAAGCCGACAAGTACCACACAGAGGATGAAGAACGGAAGGGACTTTGCCTGTGTGAGCATGAGCATTGATGCTCCGTTAATAACCATGAGGAGCAGGAGACTGTTCCAGCCCTTGAGTTTGTCATAGATAAAGCCAAAGCCGATACGTCCGCACATATTGGCGAGTGTCATTATGGATACACAAAGTGCGGCTGTCATGGCGCTCTGTCCAATCTGACGCTGTGCGATAGGGCTTGTGAAGGATACCATCATGGTTCCGGCTGCGTTGGCAAAGATGAACATTACAAGGAGTACCCAGAAGATAGGGGTCTTACACATCTGTCCGATGTTGTAATCCTTGACATTTATAAGCTTTGCCTGTTCTGTTGAAGGTGTCCAGCCCTCAGGCTTCCAGCCTTCCGGACATGGAACAATCATCCAAGCCACAACGCCGACACCGATAAGGAATACAATTCCGAGAATCCGGCATGTCATCTGTGGACCGTAAGCTGATATAAGACGCTGTGCGATAGGACTCATGATGAATGGGCCGCAGGATGCTCCGGCCTGGACAAGTCCCGAGATGGAACCTGAGCGGTCAGGGAACCATTTGAGTGCGGTAGGAAGACATGCAGGGTAAATCAGACCACCGCCGGCACCTGCGAGCAGTCCGTAGAATATATAAAGCTGAGGTATGCTGCTTGCAAATCCGGTTAAGAACCATCCGCCTGCGAACAGTGCAAGACCGATGTATATTGTGATTCTTGGACTGAGTTTCTGTGCAAGTGAGCCGCCTAAGAAACCGACAGCACAGTATGTAAACATGTAAATTGTATATGCGAGAGCGAAATCACTGTCGCTCCATCCGAACTTTGTCGTGAGTGGAATACAGAAAAGGCTGAAATAAGCAGTCGCAGATGTAAAAAGACTCTGAATCCACACGCCGGCGAATACACGCCATCTTGTTGCTTTTGTAATATTCATAGTTTTCTCCAATCCGAGAGCATTTTTTTGCTAAAGACTCTCTGTTATCTGTTAAGAGTTCCGAGGTCAAGTGCAACATCACGTCCGTTGAACTTTCCGGCTGCACGGCTTGTGCCGAGCCAGTATACCATGTCTGAGATATCTTCTACATCGAGGAAAGGAACTCCTGCGTACATTTCCTTGTAATCCTTGAAGTTCTTTCCTGTAAGCTCATTGATGAACTCAACATATTCCTGGGTCTCGCACATAGGTGTCTTAACCTTGGTAGGGCAGAGAGCATTTACGACGATGCCCTTAGAGCCGACCTCCTTGGCAAGAGTCTTGGTAAGACCGAGAACACCCCATTTTGCCATACAGTAGGTTGCAAGCTTAGGAGTTCCGTAAAGACCGCTGGTGGAGGAGATGTTGATGATTCGTCCAAAGCCCTGCTTTAACATATACTGAACAGCGTACTTGTCTGTTCTCCATGTTCCTTCAAGGTCGATGCTTAATACCTTCTCTACCTGCTCATCGGTAAGCTCCCATGTGTAACCGAAGTTGATGACACCTGCGTTGGCGATAACAACATCAAGACGGCCGAACTTCTCCCAAGCTGCGGCAAAGAGCTTCTCCATATCAGGTGTGCTTGTGATGTTGGCTTTCATGGCAAGAACCTCAGCGCCCATATCGTTGAGGGTCTTAATTGTCTCCTTAAAACGGGAGTCATCAGGGTCAAGCATATCGGCAAGCACGACATTAAAGCCGTTCTCTGCATACTTGACTGCATGGGCGCGCCCCTGACCCATTGCACCTCCGGTGATAAGTACTACCTTTTTTGCTTCGTTCTCCATAATTAATACCTTCCTTTCTTTTGATTGATAACTTTTTAACAACCTAAGGGTATTATAAGCTCTAAAAGTATTTTAAGGTCAAGGGGGTAGTGAAAAAAATAAAGTGAAATTACAGTGGTTTACTATTGAATTGGAATCCACACTATATGCCAGTTGTGGTACTCGTTATCGGTGCGGGTCATACATACAACCTGCGTGACTATGTCGCCCTTTAGCTGAAGTCCGTTATTTTTCATGTATTCGAAGGCGGGCTCAATGCGTTCAAGTGAGAGGTAGCGTCCCGAGTCTGATGGTATACAGGTGTGAATGCACATGCGGGGCGGATGATACTGTATGTAGCCGCCGGCATGGATGTTGAGAAAGGCGGCATATTCTTCGTTGAGTCCCATGCCGAATTCAAAGCCCTCGTTCTTACTTATTATATTGTCGTAAGGGAAGCGGGCGCAGGAATAGATAAAAGGAGTGAGCTGCGTCCATTTCTCTATGAGTGCAAGCGCTTTGGGGGATTTATAGAGGGTATAGTCTTCCTGGGTATTCATGCGGAAGATTCCGGGGCTGCGCTCAATGCGAAACTGCCCTATACTGTCTGCTGCATCGGTGAGCATTGCCCTGTTCTGTCTGATGCAGTTGAGCCTGTTCATTTGGAGAAGAATTTCGTGCTCAATTACGTCCTCCTTATCGCCAAGTCCGTCGGAAATACTTTCGAGATTATCCTTTTGAAATAGACGAACTATCTCCTTCAGGGTATAGCCGTAGCTCTGATAGTGCTTTGCTTGAAGGAGCATGTGTAAGTCCCATGCAGTGTAATATCTGTACCCCGTATCAGGGTCACGCTTAGGCTGAATTACGTTTTTTGATTCGTAGTAGCGGAGTGTCTCGGAGGATATTCCGAGAAGCTTTGCTATTGTACCTATACTGTAATCCTTATACATAAAAACACCTCCATACTCTAAAGGTACTTTAAAGTATGGAGGCGGTCAAGAGTTATTTTTTATTTAATAGGAAACAAGCAACCGCCGCAGGCGTTTATACGCCATCGCTGTTGCCGTTCATGTCAGGAGGAGTCATGCCGCTGTTATCACTGTTCATGTCAGGAGGGGTCATGCCGCTGCTGTCGTTGTTTCTGTCAGGTTTCTGACCACCCATGCCGCCGTTGCCGTCAGGACGGTTTCCACCCATACCTCCGCCGTTGCCGCCAGGGAAGCCGCCCATTCCCATGCCGCTTCCGTATACAAGGCTGTCCATGGTAACGGTTGTTTCATAATCACCTGCCTTGATGGTGTAGGTGCTGCCTGTGGTTATATCAGGTGTGCTTATGACTACGCTGCTGTAAGTCTTGTCGGAGGTCCATGCGATGAGCTCGTTGCCTGATTCGTCGGAGAGACTTATTGTTGTTCCGGCAGCCTGTGTTGTGAAGCTTACGAGGATTGTTCCCTGAGTTGAATCAGAGCCCATATTCAGAGCCATGCCTGAAGCTCCGGCAGCGATTAAAATTCCGCCTGTAATTGAGCTTTCTCCGTCGTAATCAAGTGCACCGTCCGCATTTGATTCGGGACCTGATACATACACTTCACCGCCTGTTATATACAGATTTCCGTTGGAATCTATTCCGTCTCCGTCGGCATCTATGTTGATAATGCCGCCGTTGATGTATATGTTGGCATCTGAATCGGATGAGAAATTATCCCCTCCAAAGAAGCCTCCAAAACCGCTTGAATCATTTCCTCCTGCAGCGTTGATACCGTCGTCGGAGGCATTGATGTTAATCTCGCCATTGTTCACAGTGACTGTAATGCCTTCAAGACCTTCATAGCAGTCGTTGATTGTAATATAGCCGCTGTTGATGACGAGGTTGTTGTCAGCATGAATACCGTCATCACCTGTTGTTATTGTAAATGTACCGTCGTTGACTGTCATGTCAGAGTTGCTGTGGACGGCATCATCAAGCGTGTCAATAGCGAATGTGCCTCCGTTTACGGTGAGAGCGCCTGAGGCTTTGAGCCCCTTCTTGCTCGTGTCGCTGTCGTCGCTGTCGGTCGTAATGTCAAAGGTTCCGTTTTCGATAAGCAGATAACCACCGGCATCCATGCCGTCGCCCTGTGCGTTCAGGTTAAAGCTTCCGCCGGCGATATATATAAAGCCTTTCTCCTCGTCATCCTCATTGTCAGCGTGAAGAGCATCCTTTCCTGTGACAATCTTGAATGTTCCGTCGGCAATTCGTATGCTGTCCTTGCCGGAAAGACCGTGGCTTGCGGCATTTATGTTGTAGGTACCGCTTGCTATCACAAGGTCATCCTTGGACACAATGCCATGTCCTGCTTCTGCATTAATGTCCAGCGTGCCGTTTCCGTTGAGTGTGAGGTCCGACTTTGAAAAGATAACAGAGTCGATGTTGTTGTCGTCTATTGCGACATACTCCCCTCCGTTGGAGAGAGTGTTTTCCGAGCCGGAAGCGAGTGTGATGAATACCTTATCCGCACTGCATACATATATTGCGGCTGAAGTGCTGCTGTTGACGGTAACATTGTCAAGCACGAGCTGTATCTTTGCGGTATCGTCTGCATTCACGATTATCATACCGTCGTCCAAAGCTCCGGAGAGGATGTATGTTCCTTCCACGGTGATTGTGGCGGTGGAATCGCTTATCGTGACTGAATCGGAGCTGCTTGTTATGCTGTCACCGCTGAGAGTGAGCTTAACACTTTTGCTTTCGTCGTAGCCCACCTCCTTGTCGCGGTTCGTGAACATATCCGATGAGTCGATAACCGTTGGCGAATATGCGGATGTGGAGCCCGTCTGTGATGCACCGGATGAGGTGGCTGCAGTAGTCGTGCTCTCGGTGGAGCCTCCCGTCGCATCCGTCGAGCTACTTTGGTTGTTTGCGCAGCCCGTAAAAAGTAACGCCGTTATGAGAGTGGCTGATAAAACTTTCTTTATATTAATCATGATGAAATCTCCTTTCCTTTTTTACATTATCTTGGCAATTGCGAAACGCAATTTTGACGATAAACAGTTGTGCAAATTTAACTAATTCGCAAGCAGGTACTATGAAGCCGCCGGTACTTAGGCAGTGTATTTTACTGCG
>ENA-OZSG01000146-OZSG01000146.1-human-gut-metagenome-genome-assembly--contig:-NODE-146-length-27564-cov-5.988767_pt1 | contig 27564 bp, 20 predicted proteins | sample MGYA00243278_ERZ653965 | MGnify/ENA primary metagenome ERZ653965 (study PRJEB26926, sample SAMN06164714) | human gut metagenome | biome: ENVO:00009003; feature: ENVO:2100002; material: ENVO:00002003...
ACATATAAGATATATTAATTTCATTTATAAAGATAAATATGCTATTCTGTAAGTAACGAAAGATTGTCCCGTTTTTTGGGGACTATGATTCAGACAAATGGAGGATAAAAATGAGTACAGTCAGACGCGTTTATGTGGAGAAAAAGCCGGAATTTGCGATTAAGGCGAAAGATCTGAAGCATGAAATCAAGCACTATCTGAACATCCAGACCGTAACCAACGTACGGGAGCTGATCCGGTACGATGTAGAAAATATCAGTGATGAGACATATGAGAAAGCATGTAAAGTAGTCTTTGCAGAGCCGCCGGTTGATATCTGCTATCAGGAAGATTTCCCGCGTGCAGAAGGTGCGAGAGTATTTTCCGTAGAATTCCTTCCGGGACAGTTTGATCAGAGAGCCGATTCTGCCGTACAGTGCGTGCAGTTCTTAAAAGAAGACGAGCAGCCGATCATCCGCTCCGCCGTTACGTATGTTATCGAAGGAGAGATGACTGATGAGCAGTTTGACGCAGTCAAAGCACACTGCATCAATCCGGTAGACTCCAGAGAGACAGGACTTGAAAAACCGGAAACCCTCGTGACAAAATTTGAAGAGCCGGCAGACGTCAAAATCTTCGACGGATTCATCGACATGCCGGAGGCAGAATTAAAAGCCCTGTATGATTCCCTCGGCCTTGCCATGACCTTCAAAGACTTCCTGCATATCCAGAACTACTTCCGCGGCGAAGAAAAACGAAATCCATCCATGACCGAGATCCGCGTACTCGATACCTACTGGTCCGATCACTGCCGCCATACCACCTTCTCCACCGAGCTTACCAACGTGACCTTCGGCGAAGGCGACTACTACGAGCCGATGAAAAAAAGCTACGACCGCTACTTAAGCGACCGTGAGGTACTCTACAAAGGCCGTGACGACAAATTCATCTGCCTTATGGACCTTGCCCTTCTGGCAATGAAAAAACTGAAATCCGAAGGAAAACTCGCAGATCAGGAAGAGTCTGATGAAATCAACGCATGCTCCATCGTCGTACCGGTAGATGTAGACGGAAAAGACGAAGAGTGGCTGATCAACTTCAAAAACGAGACCCACAACCACCCGACCGAGATCGAGCCGTTCGGTGGTGCAGCAACCTGCCTTGGCGGTGCAATCCGTGACCCGCTTTCCGGCAGAACCTATGTATATCAGGCAATGCGTGTGACCGGAGCCGCAGATCCGACCCGTCCGCAGAGCGAGACACTCGAAGGAAAACTTCCGCAGAAAAAACTCGTAAGAGAAGCAGCACACGGCTACAGCTCCTATGGAAACCAGATCGGTCTTGCAACCGGCTATGTCAAAGAAGTTTACCATCCGGACTACGTGGCAAAACGTATGGAGATCGGAGCCGTCCTTGGAGCAGCACCGCGCCGTGCCGTTGTCCGTGAAAATTCCGATCCGGGCGATATCATCATCCTGCTCGGCGGCCGTACTGGAAGAGACGGCTGCGGCGGTGCAACCGGTTCCTCCAAAGTACATACGACAGAATCCATCGAGACCTGCGGTGCAGAGGTACAGAAAGGAAACGCACCGACTGAGCGTAAACTGCAGAGACTGTTCCGCCGCGAGGAAGTCAGCCTTCTGATTAAAAAATGCAACGACTTCGGTGCAGGCGGAGTTTCCGTTGCCATCGGCGAGCTGGCACCGGGCCTTAAGATCAATCTGGACAAAGTACCGAAAAAATATGCCGGCCTCGACGGAACCGAGATCGCCATCTCCGAGTCCCAGGAGCGTATGGCCGTTGTCATCGACCCGAAAGACCGTGAGCAGTTCCTGAAATATGCCGCAGAAGAGAACCTGGAGGCAACCGAAGTTGCAGTCGTAACCGAGGACCCGCGTCTGGTACTCTCCTGGAGAGGAAAAGAGATCGTCAATATTTCCCGTGCATTCCTGGATACCAACGGAGCACATCAGGAGAATGATGTCTTCGTAGAGATTCCAAAAGCAGAGGACACCCCGTTAAAAAGAAGCGGTGACATTGCCGACGTGAAAGAAAAATGGCTGTCCACCCTGTCAGACCTCAACGCATGCTCCCAGAAAGGTCTTGTCGAGATGTTTGACTCCTCCATCGGAGCAGCCAGCGTGCTGATGCCGTACGGTGGAAAATATCAGCTGACTGAAACTCAGGCCATGGTTGCAAAAGTGCCGGTTCCGGATGGAAAAACCAACACCGTTACCATGATGAGCTACGGCTTTGATCCATACGTATCGAGCTGGAGCCCGTATCACGGAGCAGTCTATGCCGTAACCGAGTCCCTGTCCCGCATCGTGGCAGTCGGCGGCGATTACAGCAAAGTCCGCTTCACCTTCCAGGAATATTTCCGCAGAATGACTGAGGATCCGCACCGCTGGAGCCAGCCGTTCGCAGCACTTCTTGGTGCATACGACGCACAGATTGGCTACGGCCTGCCGTCTATCGGAGGAAAAGACAGTATGTCCGGTACCTTCAACCATATCGATGTACCGCCGACACTCGTATCCTTCGCGGTTGACGTTGCAAAATTAAAAGATGTAGTATCTCCGGAGCTGAAAAACACAGGAGACAAACTCGTGTGGATCCACCTTCCAGTCGACGCACATCTGCTTCCAGAGTACGAAGGCGTCATGGAAACCTACAGAAAACTGCATGAGGATATGCAGAACGGCCGTGTGAAAGCCGCTTATGTCGTAGACCGTCAGGGTATCGCAGCAGCCGTATCCAAGATGGCATTCGGTAATGCTCTCGGCGTAACCATCGAGCACAATGTAGACGAGAGAGATCTCTTTACTCCATATATTGCAGATCTGATCTGCGAAGTTCCGGCTGAAAAAGTCGGAGAGCTGGCAAGCACCTACACCGTCATCGGTGCAGTGACAGACAAACCGGTTCTTTCCTATAAAGACACCGAAATCACCATCCGCGAGGCTGTTTCCGCATGGAACAAACCGCTGGAAAAAGTATTCAAGACCGTATCCGGTGCAGAGCTTCCGGAGGTAGATGCCCTGAATGTGGCAGCAGCAGACGAAAACGGAATTGTTGCAGACAGCTGCTATCAGGCAAAGAGCATCCACGTATGCTCCCACAAGCTGGCACAGCCGACCGTATTCATTCCGGTCTTCCCGGGAACGAACTGTGAGTATGACAGCACCAGAGCTTTCGAGCGTGCCGGTGCAAAAGTTATCACTCAGGTATTCAGCAACCTTTCCGCAGAAGACATCCGCGGTTCTGTCGATGCCTTTGAAAAAGCCATCAACCAGGCGCAGATCATCATGTTCCCTGGCGGATTCTCCGCAGGTGATGAGCCGGATGGATCAGCAAAATTCTTTGCAACCGCATTCCAGAATGCGAAGATCAAAGAAGCTGTTACCAAACTGCTGAATGAGAGAGACGGACTTGCCCTTGGTATCTGCAACGGATTCCAGGCACTGATCAAACTGGGACTCGTTCCGTACGGTGAGATTCTCGGACAGACGGAGGATTCCCCGACTCTGACCTTCAACACCATCGGACGCCATATTTCCAAGATGGTTTACACGAAGGTTGTGACCAACAAATCCCCGTGGCTGGCAGGCGCCGAGCTTGGCGGTGTTTACACCAACCCGGCATCCCACGGAGAGGGACGTTTCGTAGCATCGAAAGAGTGGATCGACAAGCTGATGGCAAACGGCCAGATTGCAACCCGCTACTGCGATGTCAACGGAAACCTGACCAACGACGAGTACTGGAATGTCAACGGTTCCTACTGCGGAATCGAGGGTATCACCAGCCCGGACGGCCGTGTCTTTGGTAAGATGGCACACGCAGAGCGCCGCGACAACGGCGTAGCAGTCAACATCTACGGAGAGCAGGATCTGAAGATCTTTGAGTCCGGTGTTGCTTACTTTAAATAAAATAAAACCAAAATAGAAGATTCCCGCAGAGAGGAAGAAAGCTCCTTTCTGCGGGAATTTTTTTGTCAGAACAGTAATTTCTGGTTTCGAAAGAAAAAATTTGATTATGCGCCGCGGTGCAGTTATAACGCAATATTTTGCTTTATTAACAAAAGTAATAAGGTCAAATGGTAGAAATATTCTGAAAAAACGAAAGATTTCGATAGTCTCAACACATTACATATATGACGGACCCGGAAGAGAAGGACAGCGAAATAACAGGAGGGAGAAAGAAGTGTATGAGACAAGAGGAGGAACGATTTTTTCAGATCATATTCGAGGAAAACAGTCATGTGCTGTTCCGTTATATCTGCGGTCAGTTGAACAATGACCGGGAGACGGCGAAGGATGTGCTGAACGATGTATGGGAGGTATTGGTGGTAAAATTTGAAACCGTTGCCGATCTCGAAGGAGAAGAGATGACGAAATGGCTGTTCTGTGTGGCAAAAAACAAGATCAAGAATCAGCGCAGAAAACATTATTATCAGAATGAAGTTTCCTATACACAGTATCAGAAAGAGAACAGAAATGAAGGGGAGGCGGCCGCGACAGCCGAGATTGAGGAACGAATGGTGATGCAGAACTGCATCCAGAACCTGAATCCGATGGATCAGCGCATTTTCTGGGGGAGAGCATATGGATTCAGCTACAAAGAGCTCAGCGGATTCTGCAAGAAAAGCGAGCAGGCGCTGCAGTGCCAGTACAGCCGCGCAATCAAGAAACTGCAGGGAATGATGAGTCAGGAAATCAGTCTGACGAGAGCGTAGAAAATGGAAATGGTATGCAGCGGAAACCTCAACTCTTACAATCTAAAAACAATAGAAATATCTAAAAAATTCTCTGCAGGAGAATATCCTGTGTCTAAAAATAAAGTGTTACCGTTTACATATCAAAAATCCGTTTTCCTCGTTGTCGTGGCGCGGAAATTGTGTTAAAATATTTTTAGAAAATTCACACGATGTGCGAGAAGGCAGAAAGGATGAAAACAACATGAAGGATGAGTACGTAGCCTATGTAGGCACTTATACCCATGGAAGCAGCATTGGTATTCATTTATATGATGTAAATGTAGAAGAAGGCACTCTGACAGAGCGAAAAGTCATACCGGTCAACAACTCTTCCCACATTGCCCGTTCCTTAAACGGCAAATACCTGTATTCGATTGCAGATGAAGGCGTTGCAGTGTTTGCAGTGGAGGATGACGGAGACCTGACCCCGATCAACAAAGTAGACATTGACGGCATGCGCGGCTGCTATCTGTCGGTGGACAAAACCGGAAGATACCTGTTCGTGGCAGGCTATCATGACGGAAAAGTAACCGTTGTACATACCCATAAGGACGGCCGCCTCGGAAGTCTGATGGACGGCGTGTTCCACAAGGGCCTTGGCAGTGTGGCAGAGCGTAACTTCCGCCCGCATGTCAGCTGTGTCGTTCCTACACCGGACAACAAATATGTCTGCGCAGTCGACAACGGCATTGACCAGATCAAAATGTACAAGCTGAACACACAGCGTGACCGCCTGAAACTGGTGGATATCCTGCGCTGTGAGCGTGAATCCGGCCCGAGAGAGATCGTTTTCAGTGAATCCGGAAAATACGCGTATGTCATTTACGAGCTGATGAACAAAGTCGATGTATTCAGCTACCGTGATACGGGAAACGGACCAGAATTTGAAAAACTGCAGTCGATCAGCACCACATCCGCGAACGTGGACCAGGCGCACGACGCTGCATCCGGCATGTGCCTTTCCCCGGATCACCACTACCTGTTTACTTCTACAGCCGGAGACAATACCGTAGCAATGTTCCATATCGACCCGGAGACCGGCTGCCTGGAGAAGAAGTTTGCACTTCCGATCAGCGGCGAATATCCAAAGGATATTGCAATGTTCCCGGACGGAAAACATATCGCAGTGGCAAACCATGAGTCCAACACGATCACAACATTTACCGTTGATTATGAGAAAAACGTACTGGTTCAGAAAGGCCGCCCGATGAAAGTGGAGACGCCGAACTGTATTCTGATTACGAAAAAAGGCGTTCACTAAAAAAATAACGCAAAAATGCCTGCAGGAAGAACTGTATCCCGCAGGCATTTTTTGTGTTGAAGCCAGAAAGAAGCAGTCCGGCCTTTATTTCTCGTCCAGAGCCCAGACTTTCTTTACATTGTCCAGTTTGGCGCTCATGCCGACGAGCAGTGCGTCCGCCAGGACAAGAGCGGTCATGCATTCCACGACAACAACGGCGCGTGCAACGATGATCGGGTCGTGGCGGCCTTTGATTTCGATGGCAATATTTTCGCCGTCTTTGTTGATGGTCTGCTGGGAAGCAGCAACGGACGGGGTCGGTTTGAAACCAGCCCGGACAACGATATCGCTTCCGTCGCTGATACCGCCTAAAATACCGCCGGCGTGGTTGGTCAGCTTGACAATGGAGCCGTCCGCATTTACATGGAAGGCATCGTTATTGGTAAGCCCGGTAGCTGTGCAGACCGAGAAACCGTCTCCGATTTCCACGCCTTTTACGGCGCCGATGGAGACGAGTGCTTTTGCAAGGTTGGCATCGAGCTTTTCAAACACCGGATCGCCGACACCGGCCGGCATATGGTGAACGACACATTCGACCACACCGCCGACGGAATTTTTTTCCGCCATGGCTTTTGTTAAAAGCTCGGAAGCCTTTTCGGCAGCCTCTGCATCCGGCATATTCAGGGCGTTATTCGCGATTTCAGCGGTATCAAAAGACTGGATTTCCACGTCACCGATGGAGCGGGTGTAGGCGGAAACGGTGATGCCAAGCTCAGAGAGCATTTTTAAGGCAATGGCACCTGCAGCCACGCGTGCGATCGTCTCGCGTCCTGAGGAGCGTCCGCCGCCGCGGTAGTCGCGGAAACCGTATTTTGCATCAAACGTATAGTCGGCGTGGCCCGGTCTGTAATAGGAAGCAATGTCGCTGTAATCTTTGGAATGCTGATCCTCATTCCATACCACCATGGAAATCGGGGTACCGGTCGTTTTTCCTTCGAAAGTGCCGGATAAAATCTGAACGGTATCGGATTCTTTCCGTTTTGTGGTAAAGCGGTTCTGTCCCGGCTTCCTGCGGTCGAGGTAAAACTGAATATCCTCCTCGGAAAGCGAAAGGCCGGCCGGCACTCCGTCCACAACAACGCCCACGCCTTTTCCATGAGACTCTCCCCAGGTGGTCAGTCTGAAGATGGTACCAAATGATGATCCTGCCATATATAAAGTCCTCCTGAATTTTTTCGTATATTTATAAAATAACTGGAAAAGATTTCTAATAAATTATACCGGAAAGTAAAACATTCGTAAAGCTCTTTTTCAGAGACGAAATTCACCGTTATACCGTTTGACAAACGAAAAGGCAGCACGTATAATGAGAATGTATTTTCGGGCAGTGAAAGCTGGTAAAATAAAACAAACAAAAAGGAAGAGTGTGCATGAATTTTTTAGACAAAATGGAGCGAAAATATGGGAGATACGCGTTAAGCCATCTGACGATGTACATTATCGTAACGTACATTGCGGGCTATATCATTCAGCTTGCGGCCCCCATTATGAGACAGTATCTGACACTGGAACCATATTATATTCTGCACGGCCAGATCTGGCGTCTGGTGAGCTGGATTCTGATTCCGCCGAGCAGCCTTGATATCTTTACGATCATCATGCTGTTTTTCTATTACTCAATCGGAACAAGCCTTGAGAGAGCCTGGGGAGATTTCAAGTATAATGTTTACATCTTTTCCGGTATTCTGATGACCATTATCGGTTCCTTCCTGCTGTATGGAATCTTATATGCAGTCAACGGATATCCGTCGCTGATGGGAACGGCATTCAGCACTTACTACATCAGCCTCTCGATTTTCCTCGGCTTTGCGATCAGCTTTCCGGATATGCAGGTACTGCTGTATTTCATTATTCCGATCAAAATCAAATGGCTGGCATACCTTGACGTAGCGCTTCTCGCCTACAGCATGATTACCAGCATCATGAGCGGAAACTGGGCAGGATGTGTTGTTATTCTTTGTTCCCTTGCAAATGTCCTTGTGTTCTTCCTGATGACAAGAAAAGGAAAACGCAGCTCTTTCCAGCAGAACAGACGCCGGAAGGAATTCAAAAAGGCCGTTTCAAGAGGCGAAGCCGAATACCGCAATCCGAACGGGATCACAAAACACAAATGTGCGATCTGCGGCCGGACCGAAAAAGATGATCCGAATCTGGAGTTCCGTTTCTGTTCCCGATGCAACGGAAATTATGAATACTGTCAGGATCACCTGTTTACGCATGAACATGTAAAATAAAGAAGGAGAGAAAGTATGAGAAGAACGAAAATTGTCTGCACCATGGGACCAAATACCAACTCCCGTGACCTGATGAAAAAACTGATTGAAACCGGAATGGATGTTGCTCGTTTTAATTTTTCTCATGGAGACCACGATGAGCAGAAAATGCGTATGGATATGCTGAAAGAGCTTCGAAAAGAGCTGAAAACTCCTGTGGCAATCCTTCTGGACACCAAAGGACCGGAAATCCGTACCGGCGTTTTGAAAGATGGCAAAAAAGTAAATCTGGTAACCGGACAGACTTTTACCCTGACAACCGTTCAGGAGACCGGAGATGAAAATCACTGTTCTATCAGCTACACAGGCCTTACCGACGATATCAAAGAGGGAGACACAATTCTGATCGATGATGGTCTGATCGGCCTGCGCGTAGAAAAAGTAAATGCACCGGAAATTGTCTGTACCGTAGTAAACGGCGGCGAGCTCGGAGAGAAGAAGGGTGTGAATGTACCAAACGTTTCGATCAATCTTCCGAACCTGACGGAGAAAGACAAAGGAGATCTTCTCTTTGGTATTGAACAGGATATTGATTTTGTAGCGGCTTCTTTTATCCGAAATGCAGAGGCAATTAACGAAATCCGTGAGTTCCTTGTGGCAAACGGAGGAGAGCATATTGATATCATTGCCAAGATCGAAAATGCGGAGGGTGTGCAGAACATCGACAGCATCATCGATGCGGCAGATGGTGTGATGGTTGCAAGGGGAGACCTTGGTGTAGAGATTCCGGCGTGCCAGGTACCGCATGTACAGAAAATCATCATTGAAAAATGCAATCATAAATACAAACCGGTTATCACGGCAACCCAGATGCTGGATTCCATGATCCGGAACCCGCGTCCGACCCGTGCAGAGGTAGCCGATGTTGCGAATGCAATTTATGATGGAACGGATGCGATCATGCTCTCCGGCGAAACAGCAGCCGGAAAATATCCGATCGAGGCAGTTACCATGATGGGAGAGATTGCCGAGCAGACAGAGCGCTATCTGAAATTCGAAGATTACCGCGATGGAAAAGCGTTGGAAGGAAAGCTGAATGTTTCCGCAGCAGTCGGAAGTGCAGCCGTTTCTATGGTAGAACACATCAAAGCAGCCTGCATTGTGACCCCGACGATGTCCGGTCAGACCGCAAGACTGATCTCAAACCTTCGTCCGAGCGTACCGATTTACGGCGTTACCCCATATGAATGGGCAAGAAGAAAAATGCAGCTCTACTGGGGCGTTCGTCCGGTGACCGGATACGAGGAAGATTCTACGGAGAACATCATTTCCCATGCTATGTATATGGTGCGCCGTGAGGAGCTTGTAGAACGTGGCGATATGGTTATTTTTACGGCCGGAGACCCTGCTACCAACGAGGTGACGGGTGAAGGATATATGACAAACATGCTTCACATTATTCAGGCAAAATAAGCAGAAGAAGGAGACAAAAGAGAATGACGAAGAAGCCTTTTGTAACAAAAGAAAAACTGGAAGAAATCGCAGCAGCAGTACCAACTCCGTTTCACATTTACGATGAAAAAGGAATTCGTGAGAATGCGAAAGCGGTAAAGGAAGCTTTTTCCTGGAATCCGGGATTTCGTGAGTATTTTGCTGTGAAAGCGAACCCAAACCCGACACTGATCAAAATGCTGGGTGAATATGACTGCGGATGCGACTGCTCTTCTTACACGGAGCTGATGCTTTCCGATGCGATGGGATTTGAGAAAGATAAAATCATGTTTTCATCCAACGTAACACCGGCTGCAGAGTATCAACTGGCTGCAGAGCTTGGTGCGATCATTAACCTTGATGATATTACACATATTGATTTTCTTGAGAAAACATTAGGCTACATTCCGAAGAAAATCTGCTGCCGTTATAACCCGGGCGGACTGTTTAAAATCAGCACCGACATCATGGATAATCCGGGAGATGCCAAATACGGTATGACAACCGAGCAGATTTTTGAGGCATTCCGCATTCTGAAGGCAAAAGGGGCAGAAGAGTTCGGCATCCATTCCTTCCTTGCAAGTAATACCGTAACCAACGATTACTACCCGGTTCTGGCAAAAACACTGTTTGAGCTGGCTGTAAAACTGCAGAAAGAGACGGGCGTGAAGATTAAATTCATCAATCTTTCCGGCGGCGTCGGAATTCCGTACAAACCGGATCAGGAAGGCAATGACATCCGCGTGATTGGCGAGGGTGTACATAAAGTGTACGATGAAGTCCTCGTTCCGGCCGGCATGGGCGATGTTGCAATTTACACGGAGATGGGCCGTTTCATGATGGGACCGTACGGCGGACTCGTTACCCGCGCCATCCATCAGAAACACATCTACAAAGAGTACATCGGCTGTGATGCCTGCGCGGTCAACCTGATGAGACCGGCTATGTACGGCGCTTACCACCACATCACGGTGATGGGAAAAGAAGATCAGCCGTGCGACCACAAATATGACGTAACAGGCTCTCTGTGCGAGAACAACGATAAATTCGCGATCGACCGCATGCTTCCGGAAGTGGAAGTCGGAGACCTCCTCTTCATCCACGACACCGGCGCACATGGATTTTCCATGGGATACAACTACAACGGAAAATTAAAATCTGCAGAGGTTCTGTTAAAAGAGGACGGCAGCTTTGAAGTCATCCGCCGCGCAGAAACCCCGAAGGATTACTTCGCTACACTGGATGGAACACCGGAATATGAAAAGATGTTTGGAAACAAATAAGAGGTAACAACAGTAAAACCCCTTTCAAAAAGAACCGTGCGGCAGATGGCGGGTTCTGCGAAAGGGGTTTTCTTTCTTTCAAAAGCTGCTTTTTTGAAGGGAAGACAATAAAAAAAGATCTGCATCAACGTTCGTTTTTGCAGATCTTTTTTAGCTATGCCGCTGGCCGGACTCGAACCGGCACAGTTATTCACCGCTTGATTTTGAGTCAAGTGCGTCTACCAATTCCGCCACAGCGGCATTGTTCGTAATCAGAACAAAATATATTTTACCATAAAAACAACAAGGACGCAAGAGAAAAAAATGGAATTTACCGAGAACTCTTTTTCCTTGTCTCAAGGCGCCACACCATGTATAATAAAACCACAAGAATTTCATTTCATAGTTTTTACAGGAGGAACTTGAATCATGATCCTTGCAATAGACATCGGCAACACGAACATCGTCCTTGGGTGTGTGGAAGGGAAAAAAACATACTTCATCGAAAGACTCTCCACGGACAAGGCAAAAACAGAGCTGGAATACGCAGTCAGCCTGAAAAATGTACTGGAACTGTATGAGATTCCGGTGGAGCAGATCGAAGGAGGTATCATCTCTTCCGTTGTTCCGCAGGTGACAGAGCTCTGCAGGAGTGCGGCAGAAAAAGTGATTAAAAAGCCGGTCAAAGTTGTCGGCCCCGGTGTGAAGACCGGACTTAATATCAAACTGGACGACCCTGCAACGGCAGGAAGTGACCTTGTTGTTGTGGCAGTAGCGGCTCTGAATGAATACACATGCCCGCAGATTGTTATTGATATGGGAACTGCCACGACGATGAGTGTACTTGATCAGAAAGGAAGCTTCATCGGAGGCGTGATTCTTCCGGGACTTCGTACTTCGCTGGATGCTCTCGTATCAAATGCCGCGCAGCTTAGTCAGACCAGTCTGACAGCACCGAAAAAAGTCATTGGCAAAAATACGCTGGACTGTATGAAAGGCGGCATGATTTATGGAAACGCTGCCAGCATCGACGGCATGATCGAACGGATGGAAGAAGAACTTGGCTGCAAATGCACGATTGTGGCTACCGGAGGTCTGGCGAAAGCTGTGATTCCGCACTGCAGACACGACATCATCATCGATGAGAATCTGCTCCTGAAAGGTCTTCAGATCATCTACGAGAAAAACAGGTAGGGAAACCGTTTGTTGACAAAGTCTGCGAATTGTTATAACATATGTATAACAAAACGATACGAGAAAGCAGGGTGTAACTATGTATTATGAGACAATACAGATCGATTTCAACAGCGATGAAGCGATCTATATCCAGCTGAGAAATCAGATTATTCTGGGTATTGCCACTTCCAGAATTCAGGAAGGAGATACTCTACCTTCGGTAAGACAGCTCGCAGACAATATCGGAATCAACATGCATACCGTAAATAAGGCCTACAGCGTACTCCGGCAGGAGGGGCTTCTTTCGATTGACCGAAGAAAAGGAGCCGTTATTTCTATCGATGCGGATAAACTGTATGCTATGCAGGAACTGCGCGAAGATCTGCAGGTGATTCTTGCAAAAGCCGTCTGCAAAAATATATCAAAAGAAGAAGTACATCAGCTTGTAGATGAAATTTACAGCAATTACGCAGACGAAACATGAAGGAGATAATAGTGTTATGAGAGAAGGATATACCAGTCAGGCAAAAAAAGCACTGGCATATGCGGTTAGGACAGCTGAAAAATGTGGACATAATTACGTGGGAACCGAACACCTTCTGATCGGACTTCTGAACGTGGAGGATGGCACAGCAGGCATGGTGCTTTCTGAGTTTCACGTAGATGCCGGACAGCTTACCGAACTGATTGACCGTCTGATTGCACCGGGCGGAAACACCGTAACCGAATCCCGTCCGGGCTATACTCCGCGGGTACGCAGAGTGCTTGAAAATGCAGAAGCGGAGGCAGCGCGTTTTAAGAGCAGAGCTGTGGGAACTGAGCATCTGCTGATTGCAATCTTAAAAGAAAGTGACTGTGTTGCTACCCGTTTGCTTTTTACCATGGGGATCAACATTCAGAAACTATATGGAGCAATCCTTACTGCCATGGGCGAGGCACCGCTGCAGGGCGGTGCAAGCGGAAATACAAACACCGGCCGCGGACCGCAGACAAGAGGTGGAGCACAGAGCAGCGAAACGCCGGCACTGGACCAGTACAGCCGGGATCTGACGGAGCTTGCGCGCGAAGGAAAACTCGATCCGGTTGTCGGCCGTGGGCAGGAAATTGAACGTGTCATTCAGATCTTAAGTCGCCGGACAAAAAACAATCCGTGTCTGATCGGAGAGCCGGGTGTCGGAAAAACGGCGATTGCGGAAGGTCTGGCGCAGCGGATTGCCCTTGGTATCGTGCCGGAAACGATCCGCGATAAACGTGTTGTTGTCCTTGACCTTTCCGGAATGGTAGCCGGAAGCAAATACCGCGGTGAATTTGAGGAGCGTATCAAACGCGTTGTCAAAGAAGTCACGGAAAATGAAAATATTCTGCTGTTCATCGATGAACTTCACACCATCATCGGGGCCGGCGGTGCAGAGGGAGCACTCGATGCATCCAATATCTTAAAACCGTCCCTTTCCCGCGGAGAAATTCAGCTCATCGGTGCAACAACATTGGAGGAATACCGAAAATATATCGAAAAAGACGCGGCTCTGGAACGTCGTTTTCAGCCGGTGAAAGTAGAAGAACCGACAGAAAGTGAGGCACTCGATATCTTAAAAGGACTGCGTCCATACTACGAGCGTCATCATGGCGTAGAAATTACGGATGAAGCGCTGGAAGCAGCTGTAAAAATGAGTGTGCGCTATATCAATGATCGTTTTCTGCCGGATAAAGCGATTGATCTGGTCGACGAAGCATCTGCAGGGGTACAGCTTGCAGGCTATCAGGTGCCGGACAATATGACAAAAGAGGAGCAGGCGCTGTTTGAGGTGCAGAAGGAAAAAGAAGCTGCCATCAGCGCAGGCGATTTTGAACAGGCAAAAAAACTGCAGGCACGCCAGCAGGAGCTGGAAAAAGAATTAGAGCAGATCAGAAAACGTTTTGAGCGCCGCTGCAAGAGCAGAAAACTGCAGGTGACGGAGGAAGAAATCGCAAAGACGGTCTCAACCTGGACGAAGATTCCGGTGCAGCGTCTTGCAGAGGGCGAATCGAAACGCCTGGCACGACTGGAACAGACGCTCCATAAACGTGTCGTTGGGCAGGAGGAAGCAGTAGCGGCTGTGGCGAAGGCTGTCAAACGAGGCAGAGTCGGCTTAAAAGATCCGAATCGTCCGACAGGTTCGTTCCTGTTCCTGGGGCCGACCGGTGTCGGAAAAACAGAGCTTTCCAAGGCACTCGCGGAGGCAGTCTTTGGCACAGAACAGGCATTGATCCGTGTTGATATGTCGGAGTACATGGAAAAACACAGTGTTTCCAAGCTGATCGGTTCTCCTCCGGGATACGTCGGTTACGAGGAGGGCGGCCAGCTCTCCGAAAAAGTACGCCGCAATCCGTACAGTGTGATTCTGTTTGATGAAATTGAAAAAGCCCACCCGGATGTTTTCAATATTCTGCTTCAGGTACTTGACGACGGTCATATTACCGATGCACAGGGAAGAAAAGTTGATTTCAAACAGACCTGTATCATCATGACATCCAACGCCGGAGCGCAGAACATTGTAGCGCCAAAGCGTCTCGGATTCCTTTCAGAGGAAGATGAACGCAAGGACTATGAGTACATGAAGGGTCAGGTCATGGAGGAAGTCAAACGGATGTTTAAACCGGAATTCCTGAACCGAATCGATGAGATTATTGTATTCCACCAGCTGACCAAAGCAGATACCAAGAAGATTCTGCAGATTCTGCTCAAAGACCTGGAGCGTCGCTGCAGGGAGCAGATGGATATCGAACTGAAGGTCCGCGACACCGTAAAAGAGTATCTTGTGGAAAACAGCTTTGACAGCAAATATGGTGCCCGTCCGTTAAAACGTGCGATCCAGAGTAAAATAGAAGATCCGCTGGCAGAAGCCATCCTGAACGGAACAGTAAAGAAAGGTGATACGGTAGCGGCCGGTATGAGCAAAAAGGAGATTACGTTTAAAGTTCTCGAAAAAAATAAAAATTCATAATTTATATGGTAAAATCTTTTTGATTATGGTATGATTTTCACAAAGAAACGAAACAACACAAAAGACAAGACCAGGAGGGCATTTGAAAATGTCAGTAGTGAAAGAATTAATCCGCACAGAAGCAGACGGAGGAATCAGCTTCGGAGATTATGAGCTCGCGGCAAAGGCAAAAAAATCTGACTTTGAACACAGAGGAGATCTTTATAAAGTAAAAACCTTCAAAGAAATCACAAAGCTGGAGAGAAATGGAATGTTCGTATACGAATCTGTTCCGGGAACAGCAGTTACCGATCTGAATGTATTCGATGAAGGAATGACCTTCAAAGTAGAAGGACCGGAGGACGCGCAGATCACGGTTGAGATGGAAGCAGAGACCGAATACAAGGTGCTGCTCGACGGCGTAAATGTCGGTCATATGACCACAAATCTCGGTGGAAAGCTTTCTTTCAGTGTGGAGCTGGAAAAAGCAGAGGGCGTAGAGGTAGAGATCATAAAAGCATAATAAAATAAGGAAAAGGCTGTCGCAGAACGTGTGCGGCAGCCTTTTTTTCCAGGCAGATCAAAAAAGGAGATAACGATGGCGAAAACAAAAAAAACAGCCTTTTTCTGTCAGAACTGTGGCTATGAATCCGCAAAGTGGATGGGGCAGTGTCCGGCGTGCAGAGAATGGAACACCTTTGTAGAAGAACCGACGGCATCGAAAACATCGGCGGGTAATCAGGGCATCGGCAGCCATAGTGCTGCGGGCCGAAAGCCGGTTCATCTGACAGAAATTTCAACAGGGAAAGAGGAACGGATTCCAACGGGAATCGGAGAGCTTGACCGGGTACTTGGCGGAGGAATTGTGCCGGGCTCGCTGACCCTTGTCGGCGGCGATCCGGGAATCGGAAAATCCACCCTCCTTTTGCAGGTGTGCCGCATGCTGTCTGCGGCGGGACACCAGGTTTTATATATTTCAGGGGAGGAGTCCCTGCGCCAGATCAAACTGCGTGCTGTGCGGATCGGAGAGTTTAATGAGAATCTTTCTCTGCTCTGTGAGACAAACCTTGACATGATCCGTGCTGTGATGGAAAGAGAAAAGCCGGAAATTGCGGTGATTGACTCCATTCAGACGATGTACAACGAAGAGGTTGGCTCAGCACCGGGCAGTGTTTCACAGGTACGGGAATCAACAAATGTACTGATGCAGATTGCCAAAGGGATGGGAATTTCGATTTTTATCGTTGGTCATGTGACGAAGGATGGAAATGTAGCCGGACCGAGGGTTTTAGAGCATATGGTAGACACCGTGCTGTATTTTGAAGGGGATCGCCATGCCTCTTATCGTATTTTGCGTGGTGTAAAAAACCGCTTTGGTTCCACAAACGAAATTGGTGTATTTGAAATGCAGGCAGAGGGGCTAGTGGAAGTGAAAAATCCGTCAGAATATATGCTGAATGGAAGGCCGGAGGGTGCCTCCGGTTCTGTTGTTGCGTGCTCCATGGAAGGAACGCGGCCGATTCTGATCGAAATCCAGGCGTTAGTCTGCCACAGTAATTTTGGAATCCCGCGCCGTACTGCTGCGGGCTGCGATTTTAACAGAGTAAACCTTCTGATGGCGGTACTTGAGAAACGTGCAAGAGTCAATCTTTCCACGAGTGATGCCTATGTCAATATCGCCGGTGGAATAAAAATGAATGAACCGGCGATCGATCTTGGCATTGCACTTGCCGTTGTGTCGAGCTATAAAGACCAGGTGATAGACGAAAAAACGGTTGTATTCGGTGAGGTAGGATTAAGCGGAGAGGTTCGCGCGGTAAGTATGGCAGAGCAGCGTGTGCTGGAAGCCAAAAAACTTGGCTTTGAACGGGTGATTCTGCCGGCGGTTTGCATGAAATCGGTGGAAAAAATCGGAGGAATTGCATTGGTTCCGGTGGAAAATATTCAGGATGCGATTTTACGTGTGGGGAAAAACTGACGGCGCAGATCAGGTGCTTCACTTCCGATGGCGTTCCTCCACGACAGGAGCCCCTGCAGTAATCAGAAACCGAGATGGGGCTCTGAATAGTTACGAAGAATGTAAAAAATAATTACAGATGCTGTTTTAAAACAGCACAAAACGAAAATGGTTTCGTTGGAAAAAATAAAAATCAAGTAGAAAAAATAAACAAAAAAGAGCGGTACACAGGATTTTTTTTGACAAAAATTAGTAAAAACCCTTGTGTTACTGCTTTTTTTGTGCTATTTTTGAATTTGACAAGTAATGAAAAAGGTAATGAAAAAGAGAAAAAAATTGAAACTTGAGAGGCTGCAGAACATGGCGGAAGAAAAAGAATTGCGAAAAATGAACCGGACCGAACTGATCGAAATCATTTATGCGCTGAAAAAAGAGGAAGAAGAAGTAAATCAGAAACTGGAGGAAGCGGAACAGCAATTGCAGAACCGGACGATTCAGATTGCGAAAGCCGGATCAATTGCGGAAGCGGCGATGGAACTGAATCACGTTTTTGCAAGCGCACAGAAAGCAGCGGATGAATATCTGAATTCCGTCCATGCAGTGAATGAAGAAGCGGAACAGTATGCAAAGCGGATACGGAAAGAGGCAGAGGAGGAAGCTTTGGCGATCCGTGCGAAAACAGAAGAGGAGACAGAGCTTCTCAGAAAGCAGACTGAAATTGCGGTGCATGCCGAAATGGAAAAGATGAAAATGACATGTCAGGAAATGCTCGCAGCAGCAGTACAGAAGCAGAAAGAGACAGAGGAAGCATGTCAGCGGATGGCAGAAGAAGCGGAACAGGAACGAAAACAAAAATGGGATGCGTTTGAGAAAAAATGCGGAGCTTATATGCGGCAGCACCAGGAACTTGCAACACTGCTGCAGAGTCTGGAAGCGTACACGGGAGGAAATACATGAAACTGCGAAGGATGGAAAAAATAAAAATTCCGTCGATGCAGGAAATCAGCCGGGAACGAAGCCGGCTGCAGTATCAGAATCGGTATCGGGCGGTTCTGCGGAGCACGATTTATTCGCTTGTAGTTGTTGCGGCTGCTGCAGTTCTTCTTGCGACGCTGTTTTTTCCGGTTCTTCAGGTTTCGGGAACCAGTATGGAACCGACACTTTCCGACCGGGATATTCTGTTGCTGGTGAAAAACGATCATTATAAAACGGGGGATCTCTGCAGCTTTGGATGGCAGAATAAGCTGCTGATCAAGCGGATTATCGGTGGTCCCGGGGATGTGATTGATATAGCGGAAAACGGGGTTGTCAGTGTGAATGGAAAACAACTGGATGAGCCGTATGTGGATGAACTGGCATTGGGCGAATGTGATGTGAAATTTCCGTATCAGGTACCGGAAAACCGTTACTTTGTGCTGGGAGATCACAGAAGTGTGTCAATTGACAGCCGCAGCAGTACGATCGGATGCGTAGAGAAAGAACAGATTGTGGGAAAAGTATTTTTGCGGGTCTGGCCTTTGAACCGTTTTTCCAGAATCAGATAGTGAGGTGCAAGGTGAAAAATACATTAAATCATTATATCCGAAATTTTCAGGATAAACATAAAAGCATCCGGCTGTATCTGGCAGTGTTTCTTGTCCTGGCGGCCGGGATTTTTCTGGTTGTCAGCTGGAAGCTGCATCATACCGGTATTTCCATGACGGCAGATTATCAGTGTGGTTACACGGCAGAACATGTTCATACGGATGCCTGCTATACCAAAACACTGGTTTGCCAGAAAGAGGAAACCGATGGGCAGGAAGGGCATACGCACACGGAAAGCTGTTATGAGGAAAAAACTACGCTGAACTGCGAAAAAGAAGAGCATGTACATGGACAGGAATGCTACGATGAAGATGGAACACTGATCTGTGAAAAAGAAGAGCATACACATACCGAAAACTGCTACCATACAGAACGGGAACAGATCTGTGGGAAAGAAGAACAGGAACCTGTTCCGGCGCATCATCACACAGAAGAATGCTACAAGACGGAGCTTGCGTGTACGATACCGGAGCATACGCATACCGTAGAATGTCTGATTGATGAGACGGCGGATGTGGAAACGGAAGCGGACTGGGAAAGTACGATTCCGCAGAATCTGACGGAAAACTGGGCGGAAAATGTGGTTCTGATTGCACAGAGCCAGATGGGATACCAGGAAAGCCGGAAAAATTTCAGGTTTGCAGATGACGGAACAACGCGGAAGGGATATACACGCTACGGTGCGTGGTATGGAAATGAGTATGGAGACTGGTGCGCCATGTTTGCGGCATTTTGCATCCGGTATGCAGGAATCCCGGCGGAACAGATGCCGGTAAACTCCGGCTGTGCAGCATGGATTTCGGAGCTGAAAAATGCCGGAATGTATGTGGAAAGCCAGACAAAACAGCCCAAAAGCGGAGATCTGGTTTTCTTCGATCTGGATCAGGATGGAAGCGCGGATCATGTCGGCATTGTAGAAAAAGTGCAGGAATCCGGAACTCTGAAGGTGGTTGAGGGAAACTCCGCTGATATGGTAAAGGAAAATGAATGGGCGACGGAGGATGCAAAAATTCTTGGATATGGTCTGATACCGGAGAATCCACTTTTACAGACACAAAAAGAAGTGAAGACGGAAGAAAAAGCTGCAGAGGAGATGGCAGCAGACGCAGAAGAACCGGAACATACAGAGGATACGGTAAATACAGCAAACACAGCAAATACAGATGCACCGGAAACGGAATCGGATGAGACGTCGCAGGCGGAGACACCAAAGGAACAGAGAATTTCCATGAGTGAGCAGGTGACGGGACTTACCGGCGGGGAGACAAGGTATGATGCCGACAGAAATGTCTATTCTTCGGATCTGAAGGTCGATTTTAACTTTCAAAAAGAGCAGATAGAGAAGAACGGGTACCAGTATTACTATGAATATCCGGAAGGCGTTATCATTCCGAATGGGCTTCTGGACGGAAAGAACCACGATCTCTATGATGCGGACGGAAAGAAGGCAGGAACGTATCAATTTGAAAAAACAGAGAGTGGCGCATACCGTCTGGACATTGATTTTGAACAGGCCTATGTAGTGGCAGCCGGGGAAACGATTCAGGGCTTTGTTCAGTTTTCCGGCGAGATTGATGGAACAAAAGCGGACGGGGACGGAAATATTAAACTTGTCGGAAAAGATCAGGTGAAGCTTGATATTCCAAAAGAGTCCATCAAGTACCCGGACAATGAGACAAACCATTATGATATCAGTACAAAGAAAAACGGCTTCTATGAGATCAAGAATGGAAAATTGATTTACACCGTGTACGTGACTTCTTTGAAAGGAACACCGGAAACCATTGATTTTCAGGATGTGATCCAGGTGGAAGGAATGAAACTTGGCAGTCCGGAAATTACCGTTACCAAAGAAACGGTTTCACGTTATTATGGCGAAAATGGAAGCTGGTGGGACTCAAACCCGATTACGGAAGAAACGATGGAAGACCAGGAGAGTACGTCGGAAAATGGAACCATTCGGATGACACTCCCGAAAATAGAGCCGGCACAGGAGAAAACAGATAATAATGGAGCTTCCTACAAAGAATATACGCGTTATAAAATTGTATATACCTACGAGGTAACAAATTTAAATACGGAGCAGCCGACGGCGAAGAACATCGCCAGTGCGAGCTCGGAAAATGATAAAACAAAGGTGAAGAGCAGCGCAGAAACAAATACTACGATTCAAAACAAACACACACTGGAAAAAAGCGGATCCTTTGATGCGGCAGAAAATCAGATTATCTGGAAGATAACGCTGAACCGGAATCATCTGAATCTTGCAGGCTCTGGCCTTACCGATGAAATGCTGGCAAAACTGGCGGACGGTACGGATGTAATCATACAGCCTGCGGAAGGATATGAGATCACGCGGGATGAAGGTGGAAACATTACCGGAATTCGCTTCACGGCAGAAGAAGGAAAAACCAACACCGGCGAGTATGCCATTACATACCGTACCAAGGCGGAACCGTCCTGGGACAGCCGGGAAGTGAAGAACACAGCGACGTTCCGGCCGGGGGACGGAAGTGCCCAAATCAGTACAACAGGGACAGTATGGATCGGCGGAGGAGAAATTGCGAAAGCGGTTGGCTCGGCAGAAAAATCTGCAGATGGAACAACAATGGTTCTTCCGTGGAAGGTTACCCTGACAGTGCCGGAAAGCGGAATTCTGTCCGGAACCAGTATCGTGGATGACCCGACCAAAAATCAATGGGGCGGAGCCGGCGGAACGCATTATCTGACAAAAGAACAGGTACAGGCGTGGTCAGAAGGGATTTACTGGGCAGATGCGGAGGAAAATCGGGTTGCAACGGTTTCGGTTTCGGACATTGCAGAGATCAGCTTCCAGGCATCGGACGGGAAAAGCTATACGCTAAACGAAATTCTGAATCACACAACAGAGAATGCGAATTCATTGACCTACACCATCTGCAAAATGACATTAAAGGATACCCTTACTGTGCCAGTTGGTGCAAAAAAATTGATTTTTGCATACAAAACAACGGCGAACATTGCGGACGCTTCGATCGGATCCACCCGGTTCTGCAACAAAATCAGAGTCGGGCAGAGGGAGGCGTATGCAGATTATGAATATAAAAAGGGCGGAATTGTAAAAACAGATGAAAATGGAAGTACCGAAACAACGAGTAAGAAAAATGCAGACGGAACGCTGACCTGGAAAATTACGGCAACACTGGCAGAAAAAAGCAGTATGCTTTCCGTTCTGGACACGCTCCCGGAGGGAGTGGAGCTGGAAGAAATCAGCGGAGAAAGTAATCTTTCCGGCATGGGACAGGTTACCATTTCGGAGGACGGTGCTGTTTCCGGCGGAAACAGTGTTTATCAGATTACGGGAACGCAGCAGAACCGGGAAGTAAGCCTGAAGCTTACGCGCACAGATGCACAGAACGGAACCAAGCTGGATGCAGGCGTTTATACGCTGGTTGTAAAATGCAAGGTCAGCAAGAAGAAGCTGGATTCGTATGCAGCAGGAGAAACGTATCGTTTCCAGAATCATGCGGAGGCGACGAGCGACAAAGGAAGCATGGGAAGCGCCGACCAGACACAGCAATGGACCGAGGATACCTCAGAAAATGAGAGCAAAGTGGTGGATAAAACAGGCGTCTGGGACAACGACAGCCGTCGTGTAAAATACTCCATCTGCCTGAATCCGGATGGAAGAGATCTGGTAAACGGGGCAGATACGCTGACGCTGACAGATGTGATGCAGTATTACACGAAAATGGGTGTCCACTCGACGAACTGGAGCGATAAAAAAACGCTGGATTTGAGCGCCTGGCTGGTTCCAGGAAGTGTAAAACTGTATCGGGCGGAAAAACAGAAAGATGGAACCGTTTTAAAGGGCGAAGAAATCAAAAACTGGACCTGGACAGTACAGACATCCGTTGGAAATCCGGACTGGCAGGGAGGGACGATGACCGCAAGTACTTTAACGGCGAACGGATTACCGGATGAAACACCGATGATCCTAGAGTACGATTATCAGTTCCAGGCAGATGTTCCGAAGGGGTATACTGGGGACAATGCTTTGATGGTATTTAACAGTGCACAGCTGGATGGAACTGCATATAAGGACAATGAATATCAGAATGATGTGATGTGGAAAGAACAAACCCATACCGGCCAGGTAAGTACCGAAAAACGCTGTACTCTTTATAAAGTAAGTAAGGGCGATTACGGAACTACGCTTGCCGGAGCTGTGTTCCAGCTTCAGAAATATGACGGAACGGGGTATGTAAACACTGGTATCAGCTATACCACGGACACAGACGGAAAAATCATCATCCAGTGGCGGAAGGAGGATGCTGATCTTTCCTATGAGAAAAATGTCCTGTACCGTCTGGTGGAGACAAATGCCCCGAAGGACTATTTGCTGCCGGAGAACCCGGAAGAAAATGCAGTTTATTTCTACTTTAGTGAAGATGGCAATACAGCCAATACCCTTCCGAAAGAACTGCCGAAGCAGGCATTTGATCTGACAAAAACATCTCAGATTATTTACATAGAAAATGAGAAAAATGAAACTCCGGTCTATGAACTTCCGGAATCCGGCGGATCCGGAACTACATTGTTTACAGTCAGCGGCATTGCCCTGATGGGCATTGCTGTGCTGTATGGAATTTCTTCTCTTGGGCGCAGACGGGAAAGGGGGGAAAAGTAATCCTGTACCCCTGCTGTGACGGCGAAATCCACTGCGCCGCGAAAGAAGATATAAATCATAATGAGCAAAAATGGAGGAAAAACAAATGAAAACAATGAAAAAGGTACTGGCTGTGCTGGTTAGCATGGTGATGTTACTGGCGTTTTGTGTGACAGGAGTTGCTGCAGATGTTGAGCTCACGCAGCATACGTTTGCCGCATATCAGATTTTTAAGGGAGATCTTACAGAAGGAAACAAACTGTCAAACGTAACCTGGGGGGATGGCGTTCAGGGGAAAGAGCTCTTAGCAGAATTAAATAACCAAGAAGCGTTTGCAACGTGCGCGAGCGCAGCGGATGTTGCCAAGGTTCTGGAAACATATCATACGGATAGTACAAAAGCAAATGCATTCGCAAAAACAGCTGCAGCACATGTAACCGAGACGAAGACCGAGGGAACAGGAAAGGTGGACCTTCCGGCTGCCGGTTACTATCTGATTGTTGACACGACAGATACAACCGGAACGTATGACGCGAAAAATCTCTCTTTTCTGAAAGTGAATGGAGCAGGTGAAGTAACGCCAACGATAAAGACAGACAAACCAACCCTGGAGAAAAAAGTAAAGGATATCAACGATTCTACGGGATCAGAGTCAGACTGGCAGGATTCTGCAGACTATGATATCGGAGATGAAATCCCATACAAGCTGACAGCTACGATGGGGGATCTGTCCAATTATGACCATTACTATCTGAATTTCCATGATACCATGACACATCTTACTCTGGTAGAGGGAAGTGTAGAGGTCAAGGTAGGAGAAAAAACGTTAGCAAAAGAGCAGTATACCGTAACATGGAATGCCGATAATAAAACCATGGATGTTGCGATTATGGATGTAAAAGCCCATGAAGCAACAACCGGAACAAAAGTTACCGTAACATACAAAGCAACCCTGGATGCAGATGCCGTACTTGGTTCGGCGGGAAATCCAAACACAGCAGATCTGGAGTACAGCAATAATCCAAACAACACAGGGGATGGAAAGACAAAACCGGAAGAAACCGGAAAAACACCGGAAGATAAAAATATTGTATTTACCTACAAGGTGACAGCAAACAAGGTAAATGAAAATCAGCAACCGCTGGAAGGGGCAGAGTTTGAGCTGTTTAAGAAAGCGAAAGACGGAAGCTGGATCAGCAAAGAAAAACGTACCGGAACAGGCGATAATCAAAACGTATTCGAATGGATAGGTCTTGACGATGGCGATTACAAAATTGAAGAGACAACAACGCCGTCCGGTTACAACACCATTGATCCGATTGAATTTACGATCACAGCGGAGCACGACACTACAGCAGATAATCCGGAATTGAAAACATTATCTGGCAATGTTTTCACAGGTAATGTGACAACAGGAGCAGTAAGTGCAAATATCGTAAATAAATCCGGTTCCACCTTACCGGAGACCGGTGGCATCGGTACTACCGTCTTTTATGTGATCGGCGGTATGCTGATGGCAGCTGCAGCAGTTCTTCTTATTACGAAAAAACGTATGAACAATAAGTAAAAAAATAGACTCGGGCGGTCCAAAGGACCGTCCGGGAATAACAGCAGGGAGTGACGTATGAAAAAACATGCAAGTACTATTTTTTTGATTTTTATCTTTTTCGTGGGCCTGTCCGTGCTGCTATACCCTTCTGTCAGCAATTATATCAACCAGAAAAACCAATCCCGCGCAGTAGCAAATTACGAGAAAACGGCAGCAGAAATGACGCAGAAGGATACGGATGCGTATTTTCAGAAGGCGGAAGAATATAATAAGGAGCTCGCATCGCATCCGGAGCTGTTCTATGAACCGTCGAAACTGGCCGGTTATGAGAAGACGCTGGATATTACCGGAACGGGGATTATGGGATACATTTCTATTCCCAAAATAAAGGTAGAGCTTCCGATTTACCATGGAACAGGGGATGGTGTTTTGCAGATTGCATGCGGTCATCTGGAAGGCAGCAGCCTTCCGGTGGGAGGAGCCTCGACCCATGCGGTGCTGTCTGCGCACAGAGGTCTGCCAAGTGCCAAACTCTTTACGAATCTGGACAAGCTGGAGACGGAGGATACATTTACCATTACGATTCTTGACCGTGTCCTGACGTATCAGGTAGATGAAATTGCAATTGTTCTTCCGTCGGAGACGGACAAGCTTCAGATCGAAGAAGGGAAAGAGTACTGTACACTCATGACGTGCACGCCGTATGGCATCAACACCCATCGTCTGCTGGTGCGCGGACACAGGGTGGAAACGGTAAAGGAGAAAAATATCCATGTGACGGCAGAAGCCTTCCAGATCGAGCCAGTCATTACCGCACCGGTTCTTGCAGCGCCGATGCTTCTGATCCTGTTGTTCTGGCTTTTGTTTCACGGACGAAAAAAGAAAAAGTGAGGTGATCAGTTTGAAAAAGAAAGGGATTCAAAAGAGCCTGCGCGTTCTGTGTATGCTGCTCTGCTTTTTTGCGATGACGGCTGTGCGGGTGTCCGCTGCAGAAGCACATGGTCAGGGGCAGAAGGGTTCCCTGTCTGTGGTGATGCAGAATCGCAAAACAAACACAAAAATTCCGGGTGGAGAAGTTGTATTGTATCAGGTGGCAGAGATTACCTCAAAGGAGACGGAAATCCAATATGCTTTTACGAATGGATTTGAAAACTGTGGATTGAAACTGGACAATCTGGAGGATGAGCTTCTGGCAGAAAAACTAAAAGCAGAAATCGGCGCTTCTGCTGTCGGGGTTACTCAGACAATCGGAGCAGACGGGATGGCAGGCTTTTCCGGCCTGGAAGAAGGTATTTATCTGGTTGTACAGACAAAGGCGGCAAATGGTTATGAGATGTTTTCTCCTTTTCTGGTCTCTTTGCCGATGAGGGAAAACGGACAGTGGAAGTATCAGGTGGAGGCAATGCCGAAAATAGAAGTATCCGTTTCCGGTAAGCCGGAGACACCGGTAAAACAGCCGGTAAGCACACCAAAGCCGGTTTCCTCCGGAAATAATCTTCGCCTTCCGTATACAGGGCAGCTCATCTGGCCGGTTCCGGTCATGGCAATCGCCGGAATGCTTCTGTTTGCGGTTGGGTGGAGTCTGCGAAAGGATAAAAAGACAGAATGAAACGTAGAGCTGGAATGATTTGCATGATACTTGGGGCAGTGCTGATAGGGGCAGCACTGTCTCTTTTTCTGTATAACGAGTGGGATTCTGCCCGTGCAGAAGAGCGCGCAGAACAGGTACTGGAACAGATGCAGAAGCAAACAGAAGATGATGCAGAAGAAGAGACAGAGGATGAGAATATAAGTGGGGAGGAAACAGAAAGAACAGAACAGGAAAATGCGCTTGCAGACACGGACGATTTTGGAAAAGAAATCATTTCTATCGACGGAAATGATTATATTGGATGGATCTCGATACCATCGATTTCGCTGGAACTCCCTGTTATGGCACAATGGAGTGAGGAGGGACTTAAAACAGCGCCGGGAAGATATGCAGGTTCACCGTCAGAGGATAATCTTGTCATTGCAGGACACAATTACCGCCGTCATTTCAGCCCGATCAAATGGCTGGAGCCCGGAACGGAGATTTCCTTCACGGATGCAGAAGAGAGGGTGCGATATTATGAAATAGAAGAAACAGAAGAACTTCTGCCAGACCAGGTGGAAGCAATGATAACAAAAACAGAAAAGGACACATGGGATCTGACGCTTTTTACATGCACAGCGAGCGGCCAGGCGCGCTGCGCTGTGCGATGCAGAAGAATTGATAAAAAAATCAGATAAATTATTGTCAAAACGGATATTCGCAATCCGCTCCTTGCTTATAACCGAATAACTGCTTCGCAGCGTATCAGGAGAGGTTTGTACCACTCCTGATACAAGCAAGTCCTTACCCCCTGCTTATTGTTTCACGCAATGGAAGCAGGGGGTAAGGACTTGCTTGATTCGATTAAATACAGAATTGTGCGAATTTTTCTGAAAATAAGAAAATTCGAAAAAAGGTGTTGACTTTTGCCGGCGGCAGTGTTATTATAACTAAGCTGTCAGCGAGAGCTACAGCGCATGAGTTCTTTTGAAACAGAAAACCTCAGTTCGGAGCCGGGTGGCTGCCGCGGGTTGGAAAAAACTGTTTCGAAAAACTTGAAAAAAGTTCTTGACAAAAGCGAATGAGTTTGATAAAATAAACGAGTTGCTGATC
>ENA-OZSG01000209-OZSG01000209.1-human-gut-metagenome-genome-assembly--contig:-NODE-209-length-23691-cov-3.529066_pt1 | contig 23691 bp, 19 predicted proteins | sample MGYA00243278_ERZ653965 | MGnify/ENA primary metagenome ERZ653965 (study PRJEB26926, sample SAMN06164714) | human gut metagenome | biome: ENVO:00009003; feature: ENVO:2100002; material: ENVO:00002003...
ACGAGATGTAGAGAGGTCTCGTGGGCTCGGAGATGTGTATAAGAGACAGCTCCAGGTCAGCAGCGTCGGCTTTCTGTTTTTGTTCTTCTGCTGCATAATCTGTGAAAAGATCGAGCTGGGTAAAGCGGTCTTTCTTTTGCAGAGCAGTGTCCTCCGGGATAATGTGGTTGGCGACAATATACAGCCGGCGGATCAGGAGCGTCGGATCGATAAGACGATCGAAAAGATCGACGGCGGCGTTCATGATCCTGTGGGAAGAGGAGGTATAGTCGTCCAGATTTTGGGTTCCATGCGCCTGCTTTGGAATCGAACGGCCGTAGCGATCTGTTTCGATGGAACCGTGGTAGGCGGATCTCCGGGAGGGATCGGACAGGTTTTCGATATCGTAGCCGACGGTGAGGACAATCTGGTCGGTTACGATTTTTTTATTTACAAGATCGAGGGCGAGCTGGTCTGCCATTTCTTTCAAAACGAGCTTTGCTTTGTCTGTCTCATACGGACAATGCAGAACCTGCCCGGAGCTGATGCTGTTGGTTTCCGGTTTGTAGGCTTTGATTTCCGGGACGGTGCAGGGTTCAAATCCCCAGGCGTGGTCGATCAGAAGCTCTGCATTTTTTCCGAAAAGCCGATAGAGCAGGTCTTCATTTTTGACAGAGCAGCGTGCGATATCCCCCATCGTGAACAATCCATTTTCGGCAAGCTTTCTGGCATAGCCGTGTCCGATGCGCCAGAAGTCAGTGAGCGGCTGATGTGCCCAGAGCTTTTGTCGGAATGTCATTTCATCGAGAAAAGCGATGCGCACGCCGTATTCATCTGCCGGGAGGTGCTTTGCTACGATATCCATTGCAACCTTGCAGAGAAAAAGATTCGTCCCGATGCCGGCAGTAGCGGTGATTCCTGTCGTATCCATGACATCGAGAATAATTTTACGGGCAAATTCGCGGGCAGTCATCCCGCTGGCGGGCAGATAATCCGTAATGTCCATAAAAACCTCGTCGATGGAATAAACTACGATATCCTCCGGTGCGACATATTTCATATAGATAGAATAAATTCTGGTGCTGCATTCCATATAATGCGCCATCTGGGGCGGCGCGATCAGAAAATCAACGGCGAGTGCCGGATTCTGAGAAAGCTCCGAGAAAAAATAGGATGTACCGGAAAGTATCTGTCCGGGCGCATGCTGTTTTCGTTCGATATTGACTTCCCGGACTCGCTGTTTTACTTCAAAAAGACGACTTCGTCCGGACATGCCAAAGCTTTTCAGAGATGGTGTGACAGCAAGACAGATGGTTTTGTCTGTACGGCTGATGTCTGCCACGACAAGATTGGTGTCAAGGGGGTCAAGGCCGCGCTCCCGACATTCTACGGAAGCGTAAAAGGACTTTAAGTCGATGGCAATATAGATGCGGTCTTTCATGGAAGGTGGCCTCCTTTCTTTACATTGCAGTGGCTTTTTTATATTATACACGAACAGATGTTTGCTTTGCAAAGAAAATTTTTTATCTGGTTTCCTATTTTTTTCGAACAGTCTTTCAGGAATCTGATATACTATAATCTATCTGATGCCAGGGTGAAAAGGAGGATTCCTTATTATGTTCAGACAAGGAAAACAGGCTGTGAAAAAACCGGCACAGCAAAATGTGGTAATCATTTATGCCGATGATCTTGGTTTTGGGGATCTTGGATGCTATGGGAGCAGGAAGATCGACACCCCGAATCTGGACAGGCTATGTGCAGAAGGATTGAAATTTACCAACGCATATTCCACCTCTGCGGTTTGTACGCCTGCACGTTTCAGCATTCTGACAGGGCGTTATCCGTTCCGGAATGATCAGGCACATATTCTGCCGGGAGATGCGGGCTGTATTATCAAAAGAGAGCTTGATACCGTTCCAAAGCTGTTTCAGAGAGCGGGGTATCATACCGGAATTGTTGGAAAATGGCACCTGGGGCTGGGAGATGGCAGCAAACCGATCGACTGGAATCAGGAGATCAATCTGACACCGATAGACCTTGGTTTTGAGGAATCATTTATTTTTCCGGCAACGGCAGACCGTGTGCCCTGTGTATTCTTAGAGGGACGCTCGGTGGTAAACCTGGATCCAAAAGATCCGATCGAGGTTTCCTACGAAGCAGAATCTCCCTTTGAGGATATTCCAACGTATTATAAAAATCCGGAGCTTCTGCGCGTGCGCTCTTCTCACGGACACGATAAGAGCATTGTAAACGGCATCGGAAGGATTGGCTATATGCGCGGCGGAAGCAAAGCGGTCTGGAAGGATGAAGAGCTGGCAGAAACCTTTTTAAATCGGGCAAGGCAGTTTATTTCAGACAGCTGCAGGGCAGAAAAACCATTCTTTTTGTATTATGCCCTTCATCAGCCCCATGTACCCCGCGTGCCTTCTGCACGCTTTGAGGGCGCGACCGGACTGGGACCCAGAGGGGATGTGATCGCAGAGCTTGACTGGTGCGTTGGAGAAGTGATGGCTGCGCTGGAAAAAGAAGGGATTCTGGATAACACCATGATTATTTTTTCCAGTGATAATGGACCGGTACTGGATGACGGTTATCTGGACAGAGCATATGAATTAAATGGGACGCATCGGGCAGCAGGACCGCTGAGAGGCGGAAAATACAGCAAATTTGACGGTGGTACAAGGATTCCGTTTATTGTATACAGTTTTGCGCTGAAACATCGGGGCGTTTCTGAGGCGCTGATCAGTCAGGTAGATCTGTATGCTTCCTTTGCACATATGCTTGGCATCGAAACAAGAGAGGACAGCGCAGTAGACAGCCAGGACAGGTATGCGGCATTGATCGGAGAGGACCCTGCAGGCAGATCAGAACTGATGACAGAGGACTTATCCTGCGGGAAAATGCTGCGCTGTGGCAGCTGGGTATACTTATCTCCCAGCGAAGGAGCTCCATATATGCCCTTTACCAGAATTGAAACCGGTTTATCAAAGGATCCGCAGCTTTACAATATGGATTATGATATCGGGCAGCAGAACAACATCGCCTGGGATTATGCAGATCAGGTGGAGAAGATGGAAAAGCGTCTGCAGGAGATCCTGACAAGCGAGAGCACCAGATAAAAGTAAAAAAACATAACTGTGAGGGTACTGAACAGTTTGTAAAAAACAAAGAATGCCCGGAAGATCCGGACGGAAAGGATGGAAAATGGCAGGATATCTGATTAAAGAAACCACTTGCGAGGAACGCAAACAGATCGTGGAGGAGGCACTTGGCAATCTGTCCGCCAGCTGCGACGGCTGTATGGCGGGACTTGCGGATATGTATCAGGATTACATCGACGGCAAAAAAGAAATCCGTGACATCAACATGGAATTCAACGCCAGATACGAGAGAGGAGACATGGATCGGGAAGAAAGAAGAAGCTGCCCGATGTCTGTGTAAAGGGAAAAAGACAGAGACTATTTCGAAGGAAAGGTTTGGAAGAAGAAATTGGAAAGAAAATACGATTTGACAAAGGGAGATGTTTTCCAGACGATCTTGATGTTTATGCTGCCGATCCTGGCAGGAAATGTATTTCAACAGCTGTATTCTGCTGTGGATACGATCATCGTGGGACGTACCCTTGGTTCTGACGCGTTGGCGTCAGTAGGAAGCATCGGGAGCCTGCAGTTTCTGGTGTTTGGATTTTGCTCTGGTCTTGCGGGCGGTGTGACAGTTGTGACATCTCAGTTTATTGGCGCTGGGAAAACGGAAAATGCGAGACGTTCCACAGCAGTGATCTATATGATCTGGGCGGTGGTTTCCCTGCTTTGTACCGTGGTAGGTATTGTTTGCCTGCCAGGGCTTTTGCATATTTTGAATATGCCGGAAAATCTGTTTCAGCGTGCGTATGCTTATCAGCTGGTCTGCTTTATCGGACTTGGAGGACAGCTTTTATACAACGTGGAATCAAGCCTTTTGAGGGCGATTGGAAACAGCAAAGTACCGCTTATTTTTCTGATCATTTCCTCTGTGTTGAATATTATATTGGATTTTGTGTTTATTCTGGTGTTTCATATGGATGTGATCGGAGCAGCTGCAGCGACGATTCTGGCCCAAAGCCTTTCCGGGGTCGGCTGTCTGATCTACAGCTTTCGGAAATATCCGCAGCTGCGTGTCAGAAAAGAAGATTTTAAAATATCATTTGCTTTTCTAGCGGATCATCTCCGGGTAGGGCTGCCGCTTTCGATTCAGGACTCCATTACGGGCGTCGGAATGATGGTATTTCAGAGTGCGCTAAACGGGATGGGTGCAGATGCGATTGCGGCATACACTGCATGTAATAAGCTGGAAACCTTTGTCGTGATGCCGATGTATTCGATCGCAGTTGCCATGGTAACGTTTACGGCACAGAATTTTGGTGCGAAGCAATATCAGAGAATTCGAAAAGGAATGAAGGTTTCCCTTTTGAGCTGTCTCTTTTTCAGTGTTGTGGTAGGCGGATTGATCATTGTGTTCTGTAAGCCGCTCGTTTCGATTTTCGTTGGAAGCGGTGCAGTAGAGGTGATCCGGCTGTCCAGAATTTACAACAGTATTGAAGCCAGCTGCTTATGGTGTGCGGCGCTGTTGTTCACCTACCGGGGCGCGGTGCAGGGAACCGGAAATACGAAGATCCCGATGATGGGCGGATTTTTGGAGCTTCTCATGCGTGTTTTTGCAGCACTTTGCTTAAGCCGTATCTGGGGATTTCCGGGACTGGCAATGGCCTATCCGCTGGCGTGGATATTTGCGGCACTGTTAAACATGTGGTATTATCGAAAGCTGGACAAAAATGATTTTCAGTGTACCAGAACTTCATCAATATGAAGAAGAATATGTTCCATGAGATAGAGGAGGACGAGTTGCTCGTCCTCCTTTGTCATGTCGGAAATCGGCTGCAGGAGAGTGATGTGGAGAATTGATGTATCTAGAGAGCTTTCCGTAACTGCAAAGGCACAGAGACATTCTTTGCCAAATACGGAAACCTGCGCCTGAATATCACCGGTCATAACTTGGTCATAGGAGCTTTTCAGGCGATCCAGAATATCAAAAATCGCATAGACGGTCATACGCCGCGGACAGCCTAGATCCTGTTTGAGCGTGAACATGAGAGAGCCCTCCTATTACATTTTCCAATGAAAACTGGCGTTTTTTGCTTTTTTCAATGCTGCAGACTTACAGCGGCCGCAGTGTGCCCATGATTTCGGCAAGCACATTGCTGGAGTTATCAATATTTTCTTCGGATGTGCTTGCACCGACGATATAGGGGATACCGTCGATATCAGCTGCAGCGAAGATAGAAACGCCGGAATCGTGGGTAACGACCCGAAATTGCCAGATGATATCGTCTTCAAAGCTTTCTGTCATGATCTCCGAAAGGGAAGCACCGGAGACATCCTCCCAGATGCCGGAAAGGTAAGCAATACATTCGTCTGCGTTTTTTCCGGCAGAAAGTCCCTGCTCTGCTTCGATATATTCCTCTTCGTTGGAGGAAAGGAAAAGAACGAGGGCAGTTCCACTGTTGCCGTTTGGAAGCGTAAAGCTGCTGCGCCTTGTGCTGCTGATCTGAGTGGAATCCGTGATGCATTGGATGCCTGCAGCGGTGTCACAATAGTGCTCATAGGTAATATCCACAGGACCATTTATACGAAAGGATGTCAGGCTGTTGTAAATCTGTGTGTGGTCTGTTTCGGAATCCTTTGGATAGGAGCCGATGAGCAGATATGCGCCAAAGTCATTCCTTCCTTCTACTGCCAGCAGTACATGCTGCAGGGTGGTCTGGCTGGAATCTGTTCCCTGGAAGAAAATCTGGTAAGCGGACTGTCCGCCGAAATCGTCCGGTCCTGCGGTCAGGATCATGGCGTCGGTAAGGCCGTAGGCCTCTGCGTAGGAGGAAACAATATCCTCCCGGCAGTTTTCGATGTCGGCAAGGGAATAGATCGGAACCGTTGCAGACCAGTTGAAGCTGGTTTCGATCCGGCAGTTTCTGGCATTGTTGGTAAAGGTAAAACCATCCTCTGAAACGCTATACTCTGCCGGAACGTCGATGGCAGCATTTAAAATTCCGAGATCATAGGTGACAGTTTCGACACTGGAGCTGTCGGTGCTGTCGTTTGAATCGTCGGAAGAAGGAGCGTCCGGTGTGTCTGAATCCTGCCCAGGCGGGGTTTGAGAGGGCGTCGGTGTATCCGAACCGGGAGGTGTAGAGCCAGAAGAAGGATTCATGGACGAAGCAGAGTTTGTGTAGCTGGTATTTTTTCCGGATTTTCCGGAAAGGGGCAAAAAGAGGACGAGAGCGATTACCGCCACCAGAGCGCCGCCAAGAGCGACTGCCAGAAGCGGATTTTGTTTCAGACGCGCTGACAGGGCAGCGAAAAATGCGGCAGGTCGGGAGGATGTTGCGCCCAAATACGGCTGCGGTACGGTTGCCGTTGATCCGGTGGAGGGCGATTGTGCCGATGCAGTTGCGACATTCCCGTTCAGCGCGCAGATAAAGGCTTCCATGCTCAGGAAGCGATCTTCTGTGCGTACGCTGAGCGCCTTCAGAATCGCCTGTTCGATGGCAGGGGAAATGGAGATACCAAGCTCGGAGGGGCGTTTGAGCGTATCGCCGTGAATCCGTTCGATGGAATCCGGCGGAAGAACTCCGGTGATGCAGCGGTAAAGCGTTGCGCCCATGGCGTAAACGTCTGTCCAGGGTCCCTGATTTCCATGGGAAGAGTATTGCTCCTCCGGGGCATAGCCATGTTTCAAAATAACGGAAACGCTTTTCCCATCGCCGGCGGCAAAGCGCGCTGCGCCGAAGTCCAGAAGCCTGCTGTCACCGTCGGCGGTCAGGTAAATGTTGTCCGGGCTGATATCGCGGTGTAAAAGCTGCATGGAGTGGACAGAAACGAGCGCGTTCATAACCGGTAGCAGGATTTTCAATGCTTCTTCGCAGGAAATTTTTTCCCCGTGCGCAGCGAGATAGGCTTTTAGACTGGTGCCGTCCACGTATTCCATGACGAAGTAGGCAGTGTTGTTTTCCCGGAAATAGTTCTGGACGGAAACGATATTCGGCGTGTTCTGGAGCTTTGCCAGAATGCGTGCTTCCTCCAGAAACCGTTCCATGCCGGATTGATAATCCTTTTCCTGATGACTGGTCAGAACGACGGTATAACGGTCGGTGTTCCGGGTCGCCATGGCGGAGGGCATATATTCTTTGATGGCGACTTTGATTTCGAGGGTCAGGTCAAAGCCGAGGTAGGTAATGCCGAAGCCGCCGATGCCGAGGACTTTGCCGATCAGATATCGGCCGTTTACAATTGTGCCCAGGGGAAGGGCGAGATAGGGCTGCTGTTTTGTTTCATCGAAGCCGCAGACGGGGCAGACCGTGCCGGGTTCTTTTTCGGAAAAGCAGCCGTAACAGATACGTTCGGGATTCATAGTTCCTCACATTCCGCCGCAAAAGCGGCTTTTGATGATAGACAGATGTAAAATATTCCGGTGTATTAGGAAAAGGCTGGCGAAATCGCATCGGGACGGCTGATGCAGGTCAGGACAAAAAGCTCCCGATCGATGTTGCGGACACGTTCCGTGTGGCGGAAAAGCAGCCCTGCGAGCCAGTCCGTCGCGTTGTCGGATTTTGAAAATTCGATCTGGATTTCCAAAGGTTCAATATAAAAATCTCCGCAGCAGACAAGGCCGCCCTCCCCCGGCAAAAGTACCGGGAGAGAAGTCTCTTTTTGCAGCCGCCCATCTGCCATCAGATGGTAAAAGACGGCAGCTTCGGGAAAAGAAAGCGTATCGGGGGAAAGCTCGACCAGCCGCGTTTCAAGGAGAGCCGCACAGGAAAGCCCTGTTTGGACAGGAATCGTATCAGATGCAGTCATAGGTTCCCTCATTTCTGCGCACGTTTTTTGTGCATGCCGAGTTTGTGCCAAGTGCGCGCGGACACAAATCTTGCGATTGACAAATTTTATTTTTCAATCGTTTATTCCTTTGCAACGAGAAAACGGTTTGAGGGATCGCAGAGGAAGAACGTATCTCCGGCATAGAGCTTTTCGGGGACGTTCGGGGCGAGCTTTTTCCCATTTCCAAGAAAGGTTCCATAGGAGGAACCGAGGTCAGTCAGGACGAAGCAGCCTTCGCCTGGATTGTAGGAAAGCTGGCAGTGGCGGCTGCTGATGCCGGGCGTGCTCTTTTCATAAACGATGTTGCAGAACGCAGGATCTCTGCCGATGGTAACCTTTCCCTTGAGCAGGTCGAAGCTCTGCCCTGCGTAGCTGCCGGTCATTCCGCGCAGGATCGCATGGGCGCCGGAGCTGCCCGCTGCGCCGGAGGGTACAGGATTGCGGCTCGAGCCGCTTGCAGCGCCATTTGTCAGACCGCCGCCAAAGCTGCTGCTTCGATCTGCCAGGCCACTGCGGCTATTTGCAGCGCCAACCGCAGCCTTTCTTTCCTTCCAGAAGAAAAACGCGCCCGCTGCGATCAGCAGAATGCCGAGTAGGAGCAGCACAAGCACAGCACTGCCGGGACCGTGGAACAGGGAAAAACCAGAGCCCGAAAGCGTGTAGGGAATGCGCTCAACATCCAGGATTTTCGTCAGCTCGTTGATAATAATGGCATAGTTCATGCCAAGGCTCAGCCCGGTATTGGGATCGATGGCGCCTGCAACGTTGATACCGATAACGTTTCCTTTTTCATCGACCAGAGGACCGCCGGAGTTGCCGGGAGCGATGGAAACGTCCATCTGAAATGCCTCATAGGTGGAAAAAGAGGTGGTTGTACGTTTGCTGATGATGCCTCGGGTGATTGTAATATCGTCTATATCGTAGGTGGCAAAATCCTGACGCTGGGAGGAATTGCCGGGATAGCCGAGCGCGTAGGCAGTGTCGCCGATCTTGATGTCGCCGGAGTCGCGCAGCGTCAGGGCAGTCCGCTTATCTGTCGGGGAAGGCAGCTGTAAGATGGCGATATCCTTTTCCTCCTGAGGGGAGAAATAGACGACCTTGGCTTTGACATAGTCGTTTTCCGCTGCGGAAAAAAAGACATCAATTTCCCCTCCGTAAAGGCTGGAATCATAGCGGGGATAGGTATAGGCTTTGTTGACGACATGGCCGTTGGTTACAATGTACTGAATCGGCTGTCCGGGCGTGCCGATGGCCCAGCTGGTTCCCATTCCGGCTTCGCTGTTTCCTTCGTTGTCATAGACTGTCGCATAGACCATGACGATACCGTTTCTGGATTCATAAGGATCCTCAGAGGAGCTTTTGGTCAGCCCTGTGATGCCGAAGATGGATGAGACAGCGCCGATCAGGATCAGCACAAGGGCGATCAGCTGTTTGGAAGAGATTCGTTTGGTTTTCATTCGGTATTCTCCTTTTCCCCGTAATAATGTAAAACGATTGCGGTATAGTTATCCTGTGTGGGAAGTGCGGCTGTTCGGATTGCTGCTTCGAGGGTGCTGCAGCAGTCCTGAACCGGAAGCTCCATCGCCTCGCGGATTTGTTTCAGGGTCAGCGGATCGCTGATTCCGTCGGAGCATAAGAGCAGAACGTCCCCAGGAAAAAGGGAAAGTGGAATGTAGGTGCGATCCGGCGTGACCTCCTCCTTCCCGATATATTGGGAAAGTGCGCCTGCCTGTGGGTCGGAAAAAGCTTCCTCGATGGGAAATGCGCCGTGAAAGGAACGCAGCAGCAGGTCCTTTTGAAATTCCTGCCGGGTATTTAATGCATAGAGCTGATGTTCCCGGAGCAGAAAAAGATCGCTGTCTCCGACGCTCCAGAACTGCAGTTGATTTCCCGAAATCCAGGCTGCGACAAGGGTGCAGCCGCCGTGTCCGAAAAATTGCTGATAGATGGTTTTTGTACAAGTGGAAATCAGCTTTGGCACGCTCGTGACGGCTGGTTCCGGAAATGGAAAAGCGTTCAGGAGACAGGCGGTCGTCTGGCAGGCGATCCGTTGTCCTTCCGCCATTCCGCCCATGCCGTCACAGAGAACGGCTAAAATTCCGTCGGTTTCATAGCGGTCTGCCGGAGAAATTCCGAAGGCATCCTGTTGCTGTTCACGCTGTCCGAGCCCCTGCAGGTTTGCAATTTCCAGAATGGAAGTTTTTTCCGGGGTCAAAACCGTGGTAACGCAAAGCGACTCCGGTGCTGGTTCGGATGGCTGCTGCTGAGTCTGTACTTTTTTTCGCTTTTTAAAAAAGAACATGGGCTATTCCTCGCTCCACTGAAACTGTTCGCTGCAAAGAGGCAGGAAAAGCAGTCGGCTTTTTCCGACCTCGATGATGTCGTATGCTTTGAGCGGATGAACCATTTCGACCTGTTCATCGTTGCAGTAGGTAATGCCGCGTCCCTGCCCGGGCGAAAGGGAAAAGGTGTTGTGTTTTACATCGTAAGTGACCAGTGCGTGACTTTCACGGGATACGGTATCATCGTCCGGCAGGGAAACATCCATCGCGGCAGCACGTCCGATAAAGTTTCTTCCTGAAACGAGACGGAAATCCGTTCCGCGGTGTGGACCTTCGATGCAGATCAAAAAGCCGACTGCCGGATCAATACCGATTTTCTTTTTCATCACAGCGACTGTTTTGCCGCTGTCGAAGGCTGTCGCAGCAGCTGCACCAGGATTGCCCGGAAAGGCAGCCACTGTCTTGCCGATATCCGCTGCAGCCATCGTTTTTCCGATCCCTGTATTGTCCTTGCAATACGGACAGCTCTCAAATCTTGCTTCATCATAGAAATGACCATTATCACACTGCTTCATAGAGTCCTCCTTGTTTTCTGAAGGAAAATGCGACTGCATGGAACGCTGCGCTGCGGTTTGCGTCAGGCGGGCATTTTCCGTTTTGCAGTTTCTTTCGTTACCTTCAGTCTACGCGTCGGGCGGTCGTCCGGGTATGCCGTATGTGCGCCAAAACGGCGAAAAATGCGGGTTGGCGCTGGTGCGCCAGGGGGAAAACAGGGAGATGCAGTTGGGAAAATGTGGGGGAGCTGTAGATTTTAGGGGAAAAGAAGTTTATCGAATCATACTTTAGTAAATCGTAATTGACTAAATCGTAATTCGATACTATGATGAAAGAAACAGGAGGTGAGGCAGAATGTTTATCGGACGGGAAAGAGAACTGCAGACGCTGGAGCGGCTGTTTTGTTCGGATCATTTTGAGTTCGCTGTTATTTACGGCAGACGGCGTGTGGGAAAAACTGCTTTGATCAGTCATTTTATTCAGGATAAAGATGCGATTTATTTTATGGGTGTCGAAAGCAGTGAAAAACAAAATCTTGAAAATCTGAGCAAAAGCATTATGGAATACAGTAGCGGAATAGAAGTTGAGACATCGTTTCTTTCTTTTCAGGCTGCATTGGAATATGTGTTCCGGCTGGCAGAAAAGAAACGGGTCATTCTGGCGATCGATGAATATCCATATGTGGCGCGTGCCTCCAAAAGCCTTGCTTCCACATTACAGCTGTTGATTGATAAATATAAAGAATCTTCAAAACTGATGCTGATTCTCTGCGGATCCTCGATGTCCTATATGGAGGATCAGGTTTTGGCATATAAAGCCCCCTTATATGGACGGCGCACTGCCCAGATGAAAATACTGCCGTTTGATTTTGCGGAAACCTGTCGTTATTGCCAGTATTTCAGCCCGGAAGAAAAAGCACTGATGTATGGAGTTGTAGGAGGTACGCCGCAGTATCTTTTACAAATGAATGATCATCAGAGTGTGGAGGAAAATATTAAAAATACTTTTTTAAATCCGAACTCCGCAATTTATGAAGAACCCTCCAGTCTGCTGAAACAGGAGGTCAGGGAACCGGCTATTTACAATGCAATTATTACAGCGATAGCAACAGGGGCATCCCGGATGGCTGAGATTTCGACGAAAGTAGGGGAAGATTCCAATGTTTGTTCGACCTATATTAAAAATCTGATAACACTCGGTATTATCCGTAAGGAAGTTCCTTATGGGGAAAAAACGACGCGCAAAACGATTTATTTGATCGAGGATAATATGTTCCGGTTCTGGTATCGTTTTGTTCCGGAAAATAATTCGATCATCGCCCGTGGCGCGGTGGAACTGGCTTACAGGCGGATTGAGCCGCACTTGTCGGATTATATGGGACATATTTTTGAGGATATCTGTTCGCAGTATCTCTGGGCATTGCTGCTGAAAGGAAAAAGCCCGATTGATTTTTCGGAGCTGGGACGTTGGTGGGGAACAGATCCGCGTACCAGAAGCCAGACGGAGATCGACATTATGGCAGAGCAGGATCGGCAGGCAGCTTTGTTTGGAGAATGCAAATGGACGAATGAAAAAGTGGATGTAGGTGTGTTGGATACGCTTGTTGAGCGCAGCCAGTTGTTTCATTATGGTCAGACCTTTCTTTATCTGTTTGCCAAGACCGGTTTCACCCAGGGCTGCATAGAAAAAGCCGAACATCTTGGCAATGTCCGGCTTGTGACGTATTCGGATATTTTAAAAGAGCTGGTTCCTGAGACTTAGAGAAATATAATTTCAGCTCCGGTTACAGGTTTTTGCGCTGCCATTCAATGTAGGACTGGTACAGTCCCATCCGGGATTTTGCACCGACCTTTTCATAAATGGATGTGATATAGCGCTGACAGGTCCTTCGGGAGATGAAAAGGCTGTCTGCGATTTCCTGAATGCTCTTTTCCGTGTTGACAAGCTGGTCAAAAACCGACTGTTCCCGGTCAGTCAGGGAAAATGCTGTGGAAAATGTGGAAAAGGGGTCTGCGTTGGGAGTGTCCTGTGGATAATCCGGATCGGAGGAAATGCCCGGCTCTTTTAACATGCTATAGGCTGCGATCAAAATGCTTACCGTTGCGAACAGGACAAGAGCCGTGATAATCAGTGTGATGCTGCTGTTCGATGCGATCAGGGAGAGAGACAGGTTTGAGACCAGGGCAGCGCCCGCATTGTTGACAGCACGCCCCATTCCTGCCCAGAGGCGCGGGCAGCGGGTATCTTCGGACAGCGCCAGAAAAGAGGTCGTAAAGAATACGACGAAAAATCCGGAGGACAGGTAAAAGACGATCAGTCCGATCAGGAAAGAACCGCCAAGCTGCAGGATTGCGACGCTGAGCGTGGAAAGCATCATAATGCAGTACATGATGAGATTCATGAAACGTCTGTTATGGAGGTCAAACAAAAATCCGGCAGCAAGTCCGCTGCAGGCGAGCAGGATACGAGGCCACTGACCGATATCCATGGTTCCGTCTGCGTGTCCCAGTGTAACGGTGTTGTCCAGCGTACTGAAAATACAGGTCATAAAAATGACGAGAAAGATCAGCAAAACGAGCTGCGGCAGGGCACCGGAGGCAGATGGAGCAGGGAGCTTATGCTGTGAGTCGGTGCTGCCGGAAGCAGCGCAAGCTGATGCGTCTGACATATGTGGACAGGGATTTGTCACATCGGACACCTGAGGGCTGGAATTTGCAGTGTCCGGCATCTGGGAGCTGCGGCTTGCCTCCCGGTGCTGAAACCGGAACAGGAAAAATACGATAAAAAGTAACGCGGCGCAAAGCAGCAGCTGTTCTGCCAGGGCAGAAGAAATCAGGCTGTTGTTTAGAAACTGCAGCAGGATAGCAAACCCATAGGAAATGCCAACCATGCGTGCGAAATATTTTTTGTCAGAAATTTCACAAAGAAAATGGTAATGCACTGCGCTGCCGAGGATGCCGAGAACCAGAAACAGAAGCATTCCGACGGCAGTCAGAAGACCGGGCGGAACAGGACTGCCAAGGATTACAAAGCAGACGATTGCCAGCATTGTAAGTGTGAAAAACACAGCGCTGTGCAGACGATCGCGAAAAAACCGAAACAGCAGCGGATAGAGGCAAAAGCCGACCGCACTGATACCGAGCGCATAATTCTGGACGTTTACCGTCCGGGCGCTGGAGGCGTTTTGAGCGATCTGGTTGACATAGAAATATTCTGTGCTCAAAAAGAGAAATGTAAAAACCGCCAGCATGGAAATGGCGCGGAGGGATGAAGGTTTTGTAAGTTCCTGTTTCATAAAAGGGAAGCTCCATTCGTATCGTTCACGAGTGTCGGTTGACAGCTCTTTAAAAGGGGAAATGCTGTAAACCTTGAATCGGACTTCTTTTTCGTTGCATAATTCATTATATAAAATTTGAAAAAACAGTGCAATCGCTTCGCGGCAGAGAAGCAAGAAAAGGAGTAATGGGAGAGGGAACAAAAAACAACATTATAAATTTTAAAGGGGAGAGTAAAAAGTATGTATGAAGAGACACAAATGGAGAAAACCTTCCGGAAATTAAAACGTCTGGAAGAAATGCTGCACGATCGGATGTTTATTCCGGTGGATCAGGTGGAAATGAGCGTCTGGACAACGAAGAAGCCGGTGCACGAGGTGCCGGATCGAGGGCTGTTTGGTCCGTGTGAAAGGGGACGAAAGTGGCTGGAGGAGGGATTGTATTGCTGGTTTCTGGGGGATTATACCATACCGGAAAAGCTGGCAGAACAGACCCTTTTCATCTTTCCGAAGATCAAGGGCTATGAGGGGATGCTCTGGGTTGACAAAAAGCCCTATGGGAACTTCACCTCTAAGGTAATTCAGAACAGCTACGGATATCATTACTGCGACCTGCTGACAAAGGGAAAGGCGGCAGGGGAACAGCTGGAAATCGCGCTGGAATATTATTCGCATCATTACGTGCGGGGGACGCAGCCGTTTGAGGAAAGCGAGAATGTGTTTGAGATTGCGTACGATCAGGTGGACATCTGTGTGAAGGACGAGATTATCTGTAACCTTTTCTACGATCTCCACATCGTAAACCAGATGGCAGAATTCCTTTCCAAAGAGCAGTTCCGCAGAGGGGACGCAGTCCGCGCACTGTTAAAGGTACACGAAATGATTGACTACGATATCGATCTGGCAGATCCTGTCGAATGGCACGAAAAAGCCCAGAAAGCGGACGCTGTTTTACAGGAGGTTCTTTCCGATCACAACGGACCGCATGCAGGCTTTGCAGGTCTGATCGGTCATTCCCATATGGATACCGCCTGGTTATGGCATCTGGATGAAACGGTGGAAAAGTGCGCGAGAACCTATGCAAATCAGCTGGCTTTAATGGATCAGTACCCGGATTACAAATTTATCCAGAGCTCTGCGGTGCACACTTCCTGGATGGAACAGTATTATCCGGCAATTTTTGAGGGGATGAAAAAAAGGATCGCAGAGGGAAGATACGAGCCCAACGGCGGTGTTTGGGTAGAGTGCGACTGCAATATTCCCGGCGGTGAATTTATGGTGCGCCAGTTCTTATGGGGACAGCGCTATACGATGAGCAGATTCGGCTATCGTTCCAACTGCTTCTGGCTGCCGGATACCTTCGGCTACAGCGCAGCCCTGCCGCAGATCATGAAGGGCAGCGGCGTGGATTATTTCCTGACAACAAAGATGGCATGGGGCGATACGAACGAGTTTCCGTATGATACATTTTATTGGGAGGGAATTGACGGTACGAGGGTGTTTACCCATACGAACCGTACCCACATCTGGCCGGATGCACAGCAGCTTCTGGAATGCGTCAATGGCTGCAGGGGCTATGGCATCAAGGATAAAACTGTGACAGACAGCAGACTGCTTTCCTATGGCTTCGGAGATGGCGGAGGCGGTCCGGAATTTGAAATGGTGGAAATTGCAAATCGATTAAAGGATGTAGAGGGGCTGCCCAGAACGGAGCATATCCGTGTCGGTGATTTCATGCAGAAGCTGGAAAAAGAGAGCTTCCGTCCTTCCGTTTATGCAGGGGAGTTGTATCTCGAGCTGCACCGCGGCACGCTGACCAATCAGCACCAGATCAAGAGAAATAACCGGAAAGCGGAGATTGCCCTTCGAAATCTGGAATATATGACCGTCCTTTCTGCATTGCAGTCGGGCAAAACGATCAGCGGGGAAGCGATTGCACCTCTGACCGAGCTTCTTTTGCTGAACCAGTTCCATGACATCCTGCCCGGAACCTGTATTCCGCGTGTGCACGATGAATCGCTGGCACAGACTGGGCATGTGATCGAGGAAGCGATAAAGCAGACAAAGGAACTGCTTGCAGACATGGCAGAGGAAAACAGCGCGGCAGATGGCGCAGATCATGCATTTCGGACGATTTACAATACCCTTTCCTTCGACCGGAAAGACACGGTTTATCTGCCGATTGAAAAAGACAGCCACATCGACAGCACATACGGACAGCAGATCGTTGAAAGGCTGGATGGGCAGGACTACCTCGCGGTAGATGGACTGAACGTTCCGGCATTTGGCAGCCGCAGCGTAGCGCTGGTGGGTGGAGCGCCTGTTGAAAACGCTGGCTGTGAGGCGGCAGCTGCGTTTGTCCTGGACGGCGATCATCTGCAGACGCCTTACTACGATGTGATCTTTGATGAAAGAGGTTACATTTCATCCCTGATCGACCGTGAAAACGGCAGACAGCTAAAGGGAGAGGGCTATGCACTCAATACGTTCCTTGTGGCGGAGGATGTGCCGGATTCCTGGGACAACTGGGATCTGGATGCGGATATCGCGGACAAATGGAGAGACTGTGCGAAGCTTTTGAACCGTGAGGTCATTTCCTGCGGAGCGGTTGAACTGCGGATCCGGAGTGAATATCAGCTGACGAAAAACAGCAGCCTGCAGCAGGATATGGTATTTTACAGTAAGGATAGAAGAATCGTTTTTGAAACGGTGATGAACTGGCAGGATGACCACCGCTTCTTAAAGACAGCGTTTGACACTTCGGTTCAGAGCCGTTTTGCGAAACACGAAGTTCAGTTTGGGTATATCGAGCGTGCAACTTACCGCAACACGTCCTGGGAAAAGGCGAAGTTCGAGGTTTCCAATCATAAATATACAGACCTTTCTGAACCTGGATACGGCATTGCAGTTTTGAACGATTGCAAATATGGCGTCAGCGTGGAAAATGGGCGCATCTGGCTGTCCTTGCATAAGGGCGGCTGTCGTCCGGATGATCGCGGGGATAAGGGCATTCATGCCTGCACCTATGCACTGCTTCCTCATAATAGCGGTTACTGTGCAGAAGCGGTTGTACAGCCTGCATACGAGCTGAACCTTGCTCCGATCGTTATGTCCGGCAGAAAAGAACAGGGATCCTTTGTGGTCGTAGATGCACCGAATGTTATCGTGGAAGCGATCAAGCCGATGGAGGATGGAAACGGCTATGGGTTGCGTCTCTATGAAGCAGAAGGAACCTCCGTGCGGACAAAGCTTCATCTGACAGAAACCGGCAAAAAGATCATGCTGACGAATCTGCTGGAAGAGGAAATCGAAACGCTTCCGGATGAAAAGGAAATTGCACTGGAATTTAAGCCATTTGAAATCAAGACGATTTGTGTATTGATGAAACAATAGAATACACGTTCTGCGAGCATTCTATTGTCATGAATAAGAACATACCGCCCGGCAGCTTTTGTAAGAAGCGTTGCCGGGCGGTATGTTTGTTATGGGAGGCGAAGCATCTTGATGAAAAATGCTTCGCCTCTGCGATATGAGGGGAAAAACGGGTGCTGGAAAAGGTGGGGGAGCCAGCGCCCGACTGTCTAAAAGGTATTGGCAGATTAAGAAGCTTCCGGCAACAGGAGAATCATGCGAACCGGGAAGGCGCTGTCGCTGCCGTTTGCAGCATAATTGACTTCGAAACTCAAAGTCTGCGCATTGTCGGGTGTCATTACAATCTCTGACTGCGTGCCGTCAGTGTGAAGCGCAACCAGACGGTGTCCTGCAAGCAGGGAAGCCGGAACGGTAAAGCGCACGATGCCGGTCGGCTGTACTGCCCGGTGATGTTTGATCACTGCTGCGGACATAATGCCTACGCCGTTGTCAAGCGTGCCGATGCAGAGAACCGGCGATCCGGCAGGAAGCGTTCCGGTTACAGCCTGTGCGGAAACATCGGAAACCGGCGACAGGAAATCTTTGCCGTCTTTTTTACCGCATGCCGGGCAGAAAGAGAAGTTCGACAATCCTGCGGACGGAAGAGAGAGGGTAACCGAATGACAAAAGCTTTCTGTAGAGACAGCAGAGCTTTCGGTCTGTCTGAAACCGTTGGAAACAGAAGCAACAGGCTCAACTGCCGGAGCAGATTCCGGCACAAGGGTCGGCGTTTTTACCGTATTGAGCTTTACATTACTGCTTTTGCCATCGAGAATATCCGAACCTTTTGTTCCGTTGATATTTGTATTTGCTCCAATAGAAATATCGATTGTGCTGGAAGCGGTACCGCCGCCAATGGCGATATCGGAAGAACCGTCGATATTGGAGACAGCCGCGTTGCCGGAAATTTCGATTTTACCGGTTCCGGTCGGTTCGGAAGAAGCTTCACCGATCAGGGGAGTTCTGGAAGTGCCGAATTTGGTGTCGCTGCCGATTTTTACCTGGGCGTTATCTGTTATGGTAATGGTTCCGTTCATCGGGGCTTTGGCAGGGTTAGAATCCGGATTGGCTTTTTCAGAAGCACCGATGGCAGGATTGCTGCAGGACGTGTTCTGGGAAAAACCGTTGGAGCCGATTGCGGTAACTTTGGAATTATCCTTTATTGTGATTGTTCCGCCGGAAAAGGTGCTGTCCCATCCACTGCCGATTCCGGCGGATGCGGAACCTCCGGAGGCAGTAACCTCAGCATTGCCGCCGATGATAATATCCCCGTTATAATCTCCTTTTTCCCCACAGCCGATTCCGGGACCGCACCAGGTAGCGTCCGCAGTGACTTTTGCATTCCCGTCAATCGTAATCGTGCCGGTAAAATTGCCTTTTTCACCGGAACCGATAGCTGCGGAGCCGGTATCGGAAGGATTATAGTATTCTCTTGTTGCGGAGATTGTTACATCATCGGTGATGTGGATAGAGCCGGTAAAATCTTCTTCTCCCTGTCCGGTGTCGCTGCTGTATCCATTGGAGCCGATTTTTGCGCCGTCGGTCCAGCCGGATAGCGTGAGGGAACCGTCGCCGCGCAGGGTGAGATCTCCATCGCTGACATGGATCATGGACGGGGAGGATTCGTCTTTGCGGTTAATCGTATTCGTACCGCGAACCGTGATGTCTGCCTTGGAGTCGCCTTTGACATCAATGGCAGATTCCTGGGAATGTTTCAGGTTGATGTCCTCAATTGTGATGTTCGCTGTCGCGTCGTCGGAGGTTTTGATCGTGATGGTGCTATCGGAAGCGACGCTGGAATCCCGATTGGTAAAGGTCGGATCGTTATCTCCTATGGTATTGTTGTTCTGGGAAACGGTCTGACCGCTTTCAGAAGCGCTTACAATAACGTCGCCATCTTCCATATACCAGGTGGCGGCATAGGCGGTCGATGAAAGAGAGCCGGAAAGAAGAGCGATCGTCAGAAAAAAGGCGGAAATTCTTTTCTTTTTCATAGGCAAAGTCTCCTTGGAATTGTTCTGTTTGGATGTAGGGCGAAAGGTGTGCCGCGTATCAGAGTTTTAGTCCTTTTGCCCAATGTTTCATTCTAATTAAATAATACTATAAGTCTCAAAAGAATAATAGCCGTTATTTTCTCAAAAAAACCAGTGAAATCAGACAACGGTTTGGTTTACTCGTGACATTTCCCAGTTTTTTCCCTTGACACGATGGAAAAAGTCGATATAATAAACTGAAAATGATTTTTAATTTCAAAATGAACCGCGGCGGTTTTGGATATCGCCGTGCGGGAGTATGCGCGGATGCCGCGGCGGTTCACAGGGAGAGAACGGGATTTGTGTCTGCGTGCAGACACAAACTCGATATGCGCAAAAAGCATGCGCAGAAATGAGGGGAAAATGGCAGAACGTGTCAGATACAGAACGAAGCAACAGGAACTGATCCGGGATTGTCTGGAAAAACACAGCGACCGGTTTGTGACGGCGGAACAGTGTATGGACTGTCTCAAAGCCGAAGGAATTCATGTCGGACAGACGACGGTTTATCGGGCTCTCGACCGCCTCACAGAGGAGAACGCCGTGATCAAAATCCCGGCAGTGGACGGCGCAGGCGCACAGTACCGCTATATCGGAGAATTGAGGCCGGGCAGCCCGGGGCGGCTTGTCTGCCTGCAGTGCGGGAAAATCATTCCTCTGGAATGCAACAAGCTCCACGGATTTTCCGAGCATATCCTGAAAGAGCATGACTTTGCGCTGGATTCCTCGCATCTGATCTTTTACGGCTGCTGTCGGGAGTGCCGCAAATTCAGGGAAACACAGGAAGGACTGCAGGACAGAAATGAGGATGAATAGAAAAAAGCAACTCGGGAAGCATGCTATGATTTCCGGCATCAGGATGCCGCAGACACGCCGCATGCAGGCATCGGAAAGCGGCATCCTGCGCCGCACGGCGTTGGCGCTCTGCGCGTGCTTATTATGCACCGCAGTACTTGGCGGCTGCGGTGCGGAAACTTCCGGCGAACCGGTGGATCCCAACAGGCTGCAGGTGATGGCGAGTTTTTATACGATGTACGATTTTGCACAGAAAATCGGCGGCGAGCATGTCCAGGTGACCTGCATGGTGCCGTCCGGTACAGAGCCCCACGACTGGGAGCCGTCCACAAAGGATATTACCCAAATGGAGCAGGCGGACGTTTTTATCTATAACGGTGCTGGGATGGAGCACTGGATTTCGGACGTTCTGGCGGGGCTTTCCAATAAAAAATTGATTTCCGTGGAAGCGTCGCAGGGAGTGAGCCTGCTGCGCAGCGCAGAGGAAGAGGACGGTCACGACCATGAGACCGCGCATGCCGATGAGGACGAAGAGGACAGCCATAACCATGAGGCCGCGCATGCCGATGAGGACGAAGAGGACAGCCACGATCATGCGGACGAAGAAGATGCCTCTGTGAGCAATGCGGCCGTGCATGAAGAAGATGCCGCAGATCGCGTCGTTGCTGCTGCGCCCGACGGTCATGACGCCCACGAGCACGGCGAGTACGACCCCCACGTCTGGCTGGACCCGATGAACGCAAAGCAGGAAATGCAAAACATTTGCGAAGCGTTTTCCGAGGCGGACCCGGAGCATCGCGCAGAGTATCAGGCAAATTATGAGAAATGGGCAAAACAGCTCGACGAACTGGATAAAACCTATCAGACGACGCTGGAAAATCTGTCGGAGCGAAACATCGTTGTGGCGCATGAGGCATATGGATATCTGTGCAGGCGCTATAACCTGACGCAGGTGAGCATCGAGGGCATGTCGCCGGATTCCGAACCCGACCCGGGACGGATGGCGGATATTATTGATTTTGTCCGGGCAAACAACGTCCGTGCGATTTTCTTTGAAGAGCTGTCCGGTTCGAGGACGGCGGAAACGGTAGCGGCGGAAACCGGCGTGAAGCTTTTGACCCTCAGCCCGCTGGAGGGCTTAAGCGACAGACAGCAAGAAACCGGCGGAGATTATTTTTCCGTTATGGAAGAAAATCTGCAGCAGCTGACAGAAGCTTTACGGTAAGGAGCAGATATATGAATGCGATAGAAATCAAAAATCTGCACTTTTCCTATGGAAAGGAAAACGTGCTGGACGGCGTCAGCCTTTGCCTGAAAGAAGGGCGGCTGGCGATTCTCGCAGGAGAAAACGGGGCAGGAAAATCGACGCTTTTGAGACTTTTATTAGGAGAGCTCCCGATCGGGGAAAACCCCAAAGGGGATCAGGAGGAAGGCAGCAGCGACGGCAGCATTGAGATTCTGGGGCAGGACATCCGACAGTTTAAAGACTGGTCGAGCATCAGTTATGTGCCCCAGAACGGGATGGGTGGCTGGAAGGATTTTCCGGCATCTGTGGAAGAAATTGTGCGTGCAAATTTATATAAGCAGATCGGATTGTTCCGGTTTGCGGGGAAAAAAGAGCGGCAGCAGGTAAGGGCTGCGCTGACGCAGGTGGGCATGGAGGAATACCAGAACCGTTTGATCGGCAGACTTTCCGGCGGGCAGCAGCAGAGAGTGCTCCTGGCGCGCGCCCTGGTCAACGAGCCGAAGCTTCTGATTCTGGATGAGCCGACGTCGGCATTGGATGAAAAAAATGCGTCGCACTTTTACCAGCTGCTCAAAAAAATCAATGCGGAGAAACAGCTCACCGTCCTGATGGTAACGCATGACCTCAAACGTGCGTCGTCCTATGCGGACGATATCTGGGTGCTGGAGGATGGAAAGGTGAAACAGGAAGCTAGGAAAGGAGACAGGCAGGCATGAGAATTTTTGAGTATCTGTTTATGCAGCGGGCGTTTGTTGTCGGAATCTTGCTGGCGGCGGTCGTGCCCTGCGTTGGAATGGTCGTTGTCTGCAAACGTCTTTCCATGATCGGCGATGCACTTTCCCATACGTCGCTCGCCGGCGTCGCGGCAGGACTTTTGCTGGGCGTCAATCCGGTGGCGGGCGCAGCAGCAGCCTGTGTGGCAGCGTCCTTCGGCATTGAGGCGATCCGCAGAAAGCTTCCGCGCTATTCGGAAATGTCCATATCCATTATCATGTCAGCAGGAATCGGTCTGGCGGGTGTGCTGTCCGGTTTTGTGAAAAATTCGGCAAACTTCAACAGCTTTCTGTTCGGCAGCATTGTGGCGATCAGTGATGCCGAGATGATTTCGGTCATCGTGGTGTCCGTTGTGGTGCTTGCGTTATTTTTGCTTCTGTATAAAGAGCTGTTTTATATTTCATTGGATGAAAGAAGCGCACGGTTGGCGGGCGTGCCGGTCGGCGTTGTCAATTTTATCTTCACGATTATGATTGCAGTGACGGTTTCGGTCGCAGCACGGACAGTCGGCGCGTTGATGGTGTCGTCGATGATGGTCGTTCCGGTAGCTTGTGCGATGCAACTGGGAAAGAACTTTAAACAGACTGTATGGTACGCTGTCGGTTTGAACGTGCTGTTCATGATTATCGGACTGTTTGCGGCGTTTTATCTGGGCTTAAAGCCGGGCGGCACAATCGTTTTGGTCGGCGTTGCAGCGCTCCTGATCATTTTTATCGGGAAACGGATTGTGTTTGGAAAACAGGAGTGAACAGTTCACCCGCGCCATTCGCAAAATCGCATCTTCGATGCTTTCCGCTGCTTCGCAGCTCGTTTTTGCTCATGGAATGGCGCTCTCTTCGAACCTTCCTGCAAGCAATTTTCCATGCGAGCATGAAAATCTGCTTGCAGGAAAATTCGAGTGAACTGTAAGACACGAATTGACACAAGGAAAAAAGCGTGTTACCATGTTTGCGGTTAATGATAACTAATCAAGAAAGCTGTGCCGTACGACAGGTAGTGTAGACATATCCTGCGCCGGTCGAAGGAGGAAACGAACATGATAAAAGTATCTGATGTAAAGAAAATCGGTTTATTTTTGGGAGGCGTATTATTCGGAACAGCCGGAATCAAGATCCTTTCCAGCAAAGACGCGAAGAAAGCATATGTACAGTGTACAGCGGCAGCACTTCGCGCAAAGGACAGCGTTATGAAGACCGTAACAACAGTTCAGGAAAACGCTGGCGATGTTCTGGCAGAAGCAAAGCAGATCAATGAAGACAGAGCTGCAGAAGAAGCGGAAGCTGAAGTAAAAGAAGAAGCCTGATTCAGGACAGTGGGGGACGGAGCCGGAGACGGCGCCGTCCTTTTTGACGGAGTCCCGTTTTCTGAAAAAGCGCGAAGCGTATCAGCAGCGGTGAGATAAGATTGAAAAATAAAATTTTTCAATCGCGAG
>ENA-OZSG01000218-OZSG01000218.1-human-gut-metagenome-genome-assembly--contig:-NODE-218-length-23361-cov-6.478375_pt1 | contig 23361 bp, 15 predicted proteins | sample MGYA00243278_ERZ653965 | MGnify/ENA primary metagenome ERZ653965 (study PRJEB26926, sample SAMN06164714) | human gut metagenome | biome: ENVO:00009003; feature: ENVO:2100002; material: ENVO:00002003...
TACGAGATGTAGAGAGGTCTCGTGGGCTCGGAGATGTGTATAAGAGACAGTATAACAACTGTGATTTCTCCGTTCTCCGAACTTTCTAAATCACATATCCGCACTTTTCATCGGCACATACGAGCTTATTGCCCTTCTCAACCATATAACCTCCGCACTCAGGGCACTTCTTGTCCGACGGCTTCTGCCACGACATAAAGTCGCACTCAGGAAATCCCTCACAGCCGTAATATCTTCTGCCCTTCTTAGTCTTGCGGATAACTATGTCCTTGCCGCACTTAGGACAGGCAACGCCTATCTTCTCAAGATACGGCTTCGTGTTACGGCATTCAGGGAAGCCCGGACAGGCAAGGAATTTGCCATGCGGACCATACTTGATCACCATCATTCTTCCGCATACGTCGCATGGAATGTCAGTCACCTCATCCTCAATCTTGACCTCCTCAAGCTCCTTCTCTGCATTCTTAACCGCCTCATCAAGGTCAGGATAGAAGTTGCTCACAACCGTCTTCCACTGTATGCTGCCATCGGCAACACCATCGAGAAGCGACTCCATATTCGCCGTAAAATTGACATCCACAATGGCCGGGAATGCCTTCATCATGATTGAATTGACCGCCTCGCCAAGCTCCGTCACATACAGATTCTTGTTTTCCTTGGCAACATATCTTCTATTAATTATGGTAGTAATTGTAGGTGCATAGGTACTTGGCCTTCCGATTCCGAGTTCCTCAAGGGTTCTTACCAGGGTCGCCTCCGTATAATGTGCAGGAGGCTGTGTGAAATGCTGTCTGCTCTCAACATTTTCAAGCGTAATTGTACTCTCAGTGCTTAATCCGCCGACCATGGAATTGTTCTCTTCCTTCTCTTCGTCAGCCTCAGCATAGACCGACATAAATCCGTCAAACACAAGCCTTGATGCCGATGCGGAAAATCTGTGTCCGGCAACATCAATCTTTGCGGTTGTTGTCTCATACCTGGCAGGCTGCATACGGCTTGCAACAAATCTCTTCCATATAAGCTGATAGAGACGGAACTGGTCTCTTGATAGCGACTCTTTGACCTTCACCGGAAGAAGCTCTATATCCGTAGGTCTTATCGCCTCATGTGCATCCTGTATCTTCTTTGCGTTCTCCTTCTTGTTATCCATCGGAGAATAATAATCAACGCCGTAATTGTTCTTAATATATTCTCTTGCAGCTAAGTCCGCCTCCGCAGCGACACGGGTGGAATCCGTTCTTAAATAGGTTATGATACCTATCGTTCCCTGTCCCTCAACGTCAACTCCTTCATATAGCTGCTGTGCTATCCTCATTGTCTTCTGAGTTGAAAAATTGAGCGTCTTGGCTGCCTCCTGCTGAAGCGTACTGGTTGTAAAAGGCAGCGGAGCCTTTCTGATTCGCTCGCTCTTTTTAACCTCTGCAATCTTAGCTTCGCCGGTCTTGAGTCCTGCAAGTACCGCATCCTTCTCAGCCTCGCTGTGTATATCCGCATTGCCGTTCTCATCGCCCATGTACTTTGCAGTCAGAAGCTTTTTCTCTCCCTTAATCTTGAACACTCCATCGATTGTCCAATACTCCTCAGGAATAAAAGCATTAATCTCAGCTTCGCGGTCACATATAATCCTGAGTGCAACAGACTGAACGCGTCCGGCGCTGAGCCCTCTCTTGACCTTTTCCCACAGAACGGGGCTTATACGATAACCCACCATACGGTCAAGTATTCTTCTTGACTGCTGTGCATCGACAAGATTCATGTCAAGCTTTCTCGGCTCCTTTATCGAGGCCTTTACCGCATTCTTGGTAATCTCGTTAAAGCTTATTCTGTTGATGTCCTTGTCCTCAAGCTTGAGCGCCTGTGCGAGATGCCATGAAATGGCTTCTCCCTCACGGTCGGGGTCGGTCGCAAGATAAACCTTGTCCGCCTTCTTCACCTCACGGCGCAGATGTGCAAGTATATCTCCCTTACCTCTTATTGTTATATATTTTGGTTCAAAGTCATGTTCCGTATCGATTCCGAGCGTGCTCTTAGGCAGGTCACGCACATGTCCCTGTGATGCAACCACTTCATAATTAGACCCGAGAAACTTCTTGATAGTCTTAACCTTTGCCGGAGACTCAACGATTACAAGATATTTTGCCATGACAACTCCTCCACTTTCTATTTTCCACGCACATACATGCCGCCGGTTCTTTTTGCAAGACCTGCCAGCTCAAGTCTGACAAGACAGCCCGATACAACCTCCGGCGAGAGCTTACTTTCACGAATTAAATCGTCAATGCCCTGTGGGTTAAAATCTAGATGACTATACAACATTTTCTCTGCGTTTGCAAGTTCAATTTGATTTTTTTCTTTTTTTACCTCGAATTTATCCTGCTCCTTCGGGCTTAGTCCCAGCTCAAAAAATATATCTTCCATGCCTGTTATTACGGCTGCGCCCTCCCTGATAAGCCCATTGCAGCCTGCACTCAGACTGTCCGTGACACGTCCCGGAAGTGCCATGACGGTGCGCCCCTGTTCCATGGCATGATCCGCCGTTATAAGCGAACCGCTCTTCTTTCCCGCCTCAAGCACCAGCACCACATCCGAAAGTCCGCTTATGATTCTGTTTCTCATGGGAAAAAATCCCGGCACAGGTTTCATATCCGGCGGATATTCGGATATAATTCCTCCACCGCGCTCAATTATCTCGTCGTAGGTAAATCTGTTCTCGGGCGGATAACAATAATTGATTCCGCTTCCGAACACGGCAAATGTCCTTCCGTCAGCCGCGCTCAGGCACCCTGTGTGTGCCGCCGTATCAATTCCCCTTGCAAAACCACTAACGATCTGTACATCGTTTACCGCCAGCGCATGTGCAATTTCCTTTGCCATCCTTCTGCCGTATTCGCTGCATGCGCGCGCTCCGACCATGGCAGCGGTATGCTTATTTTTATCAGGCAGTGAGCCTTTGTAGTAGAGTATGTACGGCGCATCAAAAATATCCCTGAGTTTTTCGGGATAATCCGCGGAATCAACGGACACCATCCTGACATCCGAGTGCAGAATTTTCTCATATTCAATATCTGCCTTTTTTCTTAGATTTTCATCAAGCAGTGTCCTCACTGTCGTCTGTATCCCCGCCTTCGTGTCGGTCATCCCCGCTTCCTCAAATATTTTTACAAGCTTTTCATCCGCCTTTTCTTTTCCTATATTCTTTTCAAGCTCATACAATTCATTTATATTGTCAAACGCCGACCTGAGTATCTCTATTCTTTTCCTCCCTATTCCGGGAAGATTTGTAAGCCTGTACCATTCCTTCATGCCCGCTCTCCCATACTCCTCAAGGCGTGCTTCATACTCCGCCGCACTTTTCATCACTGTTCATCCCCCTTATCCTTTACTCTGTAGCTCAACGCCTCAAGTATATGCTCCTGCGCTATCCTCTCCGCCCCGTCAATGTCCGCAAGTGTCCTTGCGACCTTCAGTAATTTATGGTATGCTCGTGCACTCAGTCCATAATGCTCATACGCCTCCCTGACAAGTTTCTCCGATTGGGCATCAAGCACACAGTATTTTTTTATCTCATCATTGGTCATTCGTCCGTTGCTTCTGCCCTCACCAAGCCTGTCCGACTGAATGCTCCACACGCGTTCTACAATCTCTCTCATATCCCGGCTTGAACAGCCACGCTTTTTTTCTTTTGCACGCCCTGTAAGCTCATCATAATTTACCCGCTGAAGCACAACTGATATATCTATTCTGTCAAGAATCGGCCTGCTTATTCTCCCGTAATGCCTGTTCACCTCCCAGGCCGTGCACCGGCATCTTGTCCTGTCGGGATAAAACCCGCACGCGCAGGGGTTCATCGCTGCCACCAGCATAAAATCAGCCGGAAGCTCATACGAACCGCTGACGCGGTTAATCATTATTTTTCCGCTCTCCAGAGGCTCCCTCAGTTGTTCTATCACTCTCGTATCATAACGTGTAAGCTCGTCCAGAAAAAGCACACCCTTTGAGGCAAGGGACACCTCGCCGGGTTCAATAGTCCGCCCTCCACCTGCAAGTGCCGCCGTTGTGATGGAATGATGCGGTGCCCGGAAGGGTCTTATGCCCATATTCCCACCGTCACCAAGCTTACCCGCAATGCTGTAAAGACACGCAAGCTCAAGTCTCTCCTGCTCCGACATCTCAGGCATTATTGTAGGAATCCGTGAAGCAAGCATAGTCTTTCCGGCGCCGGGAGGTCCCATAAGCAGTATATTATGCCTTCCTGCAGCAGCCATAAGAATCGCCTTTTTCGCATAATCCTGACCGGAAATATCCGAATAGTCAAGTCTGCTTTCGTCTTTTTTCCTATTTATATCTGCTCTCTTTGGCATTATCATTCCAAATTCGGAGCCGGCAAGCTGTGACAGATGCTCAACAGGAGTTATCTCAATATCCGAAACCATTGAAGCCTCTTCATAGTTATCTGCCGGAACAACACAGCCTATATAGCCTGCCTTATATGCCGCAAGCACAATCGGCAGTACCCCGCGCACCCCTATAACGCTCCCGTCAAGCCCCAGTTCTCCGACAACGATTCTGCCATTAAGCTTCTCCTCATCTACAATGCCAATCTCCTCAAGAATGGCACAGGCTACCGCAAGGTCAAAGCCGCTGCCTTCCTTGCGCAGTGCAGCCGGTGCAATATTAATTGTCACCCGCCCCTGCGGAAAAGGAAACCCGCACTTCTTTATCGCCACTCTTATCCTCTCTCTTCCATCCTTTACCGAAACCGACAGATTCCCTGTCATCTCTATATCCGGAAGTCCTCCCGACACATCAGCCTCAACTTCAAGAAGCGATGCCCCCGCTGCCGTAACCATAGCACATCCGACTTTACTGACCATACGCATGTCCTCCATATAAAATTATAAAATGTTCCATATCACAGTGGAAATAAAAGCATGAACTTCTGATTAAATGAACCGCCGGGACCATCCTCGGCAGAATTGAATAATAGAATATAAGAACTATGCTTTGTGACTAATATAGCATATCTTTTGGTTATTGACAATATATTTTTGACAAAAATACCAAAAAAAATACAGCCCCGGTATATTTCCGGGACCGTATTCATCATAAGGCTTGTTAATCAAGATAGTACAAGGTCTGAAGATTCATCCTGAGGTAAGTAAGTCCAACATCCGACGACCTGTTGTTGTTAACCTCATACATAAATGTGTTACCCACATTTCTTATATCAGACTTAGGATAATAGTAATAGTACAGCTTATTGTTCTTAAGTGCTCCAAAGTAATTGTCCGCTCCTGCCACATGCACCGTGCCTGATACTTCATCAGCATCCGCCTCGGCTGTCCATATTTCAGATATATATCCCCTTGTTCCGTCTTTCTTAGCATAGGATATACGGACATCAATGTTGTTGGAGAAGCTCATATCCTCCGGTCTGAAGTATATGCGGACATAATCTGCATACTCATCAGGCACATCTGACGAATAATCGTTACCGCCCAGCTTATCTACATTGAGGTCATAGGCACTGTTCATGGAACTTCCCGTCTCAGCCGTGAGCTCAGCCTTCTCTATCTTTACCGTAGGCGCGTCATAGCTTAGCCTGTATGCCGCAATCATGGTGTTGACAAAAAGCTTGGCTTCCATATCTCCGTTGACCCTGGAATGACCTACACCTGAGTAAAAGATATTTCCCTTGCTGTATATGTAGTAGTTGTTAGCTACATCATTAGGCGATACGCCATAAGTGAGTGCGCTTCCGTCTCCGTTTTCCGCAGATGATGTGCTTCTTGCACTTCCCGTTCCCGAATTACCGCTCGCAAGCGGGTCTGACAAGCAGTACCATACAGTAACCTCCGGATCCTCCATATTAAGCTGATACCATTGACCATGTGTGGCTGCAATAGGAAGCACATCGGATATTGTGTAAGGGTATGTCGTTACCTGCCCCTCATTAACCTTAGTCGCCGTCGTTGTAATATCGTTCGTATTTGCAAAGCCGGTTGTCTGTGAGGTGTAATTCTCAGTCACAACTGCATTGCCCTGCGGATTGGTTATCATATATCTGTACGGAAGCTTATTTCCCGAGTTGGCATTGTATGATGCATTGGTCCAGCCAAGTCTCTTCATGGTATAGTATGTGAAACCCTGCTTCTCTACCAATGCAATGTCGTCATAGGTTCCCGTGCTCTGATATCTTATGAGAGCATCCCTCATAGCCGTGCTCAGCTCACTGCTTACCGCCTTGTACCTGTTCATTCCAATTATATCACGCAGCATGGCATTTGCCGTGTATCCGAATACCTTCCTTCCGCTCAAATCCTTAAGATTGTACATGGATGTTATATCATGGGTGTAGAGAATACTCTTTCCGAGCTTGGTGTAGTACTGAAGATACTCGACAGCTCCGTTGTCATTGCTTAAGTCGACACTTCCATAGCAGTCTCCGAAGCCTACAATAATCATGTTGTAGGCGCTGAGCTTTCCAATCTTTTTACCATCAAGCTCAGACTTTATTACTCTTCCATAGGCATCATACTCATCGGATGCTGCGGCAAGAGCCTCCGAATCAGGGTTGGTGCTGCTTATATCCGCCGATAAATCAAAGGTGAATCCGCTTCCTGCAAAGAATTTCTCAAAGTCAGCCCAAGTGATTGTCCTGACAGTAACCTCAAAATCATTGAGGCTGCTGTATCTGTCCTTAAACAGTGCATCATTCTGAAGATTCAGCAGACCGCCGTCGTTCTTAGGCATAATCTGAAGAACCTTGAGCTGCTTCTTCTCATCGGTTGAGCGGATTCTGACTGCCGAGGAGCCGGTCTGCGTATATCTTATATTGGAATTGTCAAGTCTGTATACTTCTATCTTCCACTGTGCGACTCCCACGATACTTGATGCCACATCGTAGGTGCAGATGTTCCCACCGACTGATGCAACGCCCTCCTTGACCACCTCGGAAGCCGTGAACTTGCTGTCCTTATCCTGATCAACGTATATGCGGTAGTTGTATCCGGCATCAACCACATTGAATCTGAATTCCATATATGCGTTGCCGTCGGAGTTCGTCGGCAGATAGTTAGGATTTGATATCGTAGGATTCGAACTGCTGACCGTATTTCCGTTATATAGAGCAGGCATTGCTGTAAATGTCACTCCCTGTACCTGATTTCTCACAATGCTGCGGATTCTGCTGTCTGTGGACACGAATATTCCGTTTATTGAATCCTCCGTATTCCTGTAGCTGTTCACCAGGCTGTATATATTGGAGTTCTCATCTATAAAGAACTTCTCAAGATTGTACAGATACTGCTCCGTTACAATCGGTCTTCCCGACTCAATATAGCTTATGAGTTCCTGCTTCTTGATATTGGTTATATCATTGCCCGGGAATCTCAGCTCCTCGCTGTTGACAACACTTCCCGTGCTCACGTTGTAAAGAAACTTCATCGAACGGTTACGATTATCTCCCTTATAGCAGGCTGATACCATCTTATCTCCGATGTGGAAATATATCTTTCCGTCAAGGCTGTTGTCATTAAAGTCCGTTATCGTATTACCCCATGAACTTGAACCGTTGTTGAGTGTCACCTGTGCGTTGTTTTTGGTATTGAAAGCCCCGGTATCAAGTCCTACATATATAAGATTGTATTCACTGTTCAGGTCTTCAATCCTGCCTACGAATTCAGCCGTCGTCTGATGTGTTATCTCAATTTTTCCCGCAAAATCAGGAAGCAGCTTTCTTATATAACTAGCCGTCAGAACCCAGTCAGGTCTGCTTGACGTATCAAGTCCGACCCCCGGCTCAATGTCGAGAATCTTTAGTGTTCTATCATCTCCAAAATAAGGATTCTTTCCCGCAACACCGAGAATGTAACGCACCGCATCCGATGAATCGGCTCCCACCGACTCGTCATACCCTGTCCTGTCTGCCGTATCGGCAAGATGCTCCCTGAAATCGCTGTAGATATAATCGGTTCCGCCCCAGGTATTTGTCTGCTTATCCGAGCCGATAAGTCCGCCCACAAAATTCATTGCCACGCTGCTGTTACCGTTGTATGTATATATATGGTCACTTACAAAGGTCTTGAAGTTCTGACTGCTCGGATTGCCGCAGCTTCCCGTGGCAGTCCAGTTATCGTATCTTGTCGAATAGCTGTAAACGTCTCCTGTATAAGTTCTGTCCACAAGCTGTAACGTATATCCCGACCAGTATTCCGCCGCGATTCCGTCATGAAGCGTATCGACAAGTGTTCCGTTCATATCCTTGATAATCTCATTTCCCGGCTGCAGATACAACTGTTTTACAAGATTCGGATTGAGCGAAATAAGCATCATGCACATCTTGTACACGTTATTTTTGCACGTTCCTCCCGGAATTGTATAGTCCTTTCCGGTATCTCTCAGATTCCAGTCATATACATTCATCACAGCGGATGTATTTGCCTTGGAGGCTGATGTATATGTGTTCTGGTTCAAGTCATAAAGTCTGTTGTCAATTATGATTGAGGCAAAGTTATTTGTCGCTGACACCCTGTCGAAAATCTTTAAGGCAGCAGCAGCCGAAATATCATTAATCTCAAAGCTGTTGAGCGGGTATGATGTGACAGCCGATGTATGTCCGAGACGGTTGGCTGTCTCACCTGCCACATCGCTCTTCCATATATTGATGACCGCATCCATATGATTGCCCGGAAAAATATATATAAGGTCGGCATAGTCAATCCAGTCAGGTGTACTGTTGAGTTCATCCGCCGTTATCGTCTTAATAACACATGAATACCGTGAAGCTGCCTCCTGTGACATGATCAGCGTATCCGTGAGGAACATCTCCCTGTTCTTGTATGAATAATAATACTGGGCGACATTTACAACCTTATCCGTATTACTGCTCGTTCTTGTCGTGTAGATTCTCGCACCCTTCACAGCCTCGGTATCAGCCATCGTTCCGTCAAAGACAACCCCTGAATAGTCAGAAGCCTCGAAGCTGTTGACCGTATGCCAGATGTAGGCACCTTCTCCCACTGCAGTCTTCTTCATTGTAAGTGTATCTGCATCGACAAGGTCAAAGCATCCGCTGCCATCACCGACATACTCATAATATCCGTTGTGAGACAGCTCGGTTCTGCATGCCTCTTTTACCCTGTAATTCCAGTCTGATTCACTGAAGTTATTGTAATACTTTCTCTGACCTTCCTTCTCGTCCTCAAAGAAATATGTATTCTCACTTATCTGTCTTACATCACAGGTGTTCATACTGGCAATGGAAGTAAGCAGGCTTCCGCCAAACATGTCCTCCGTGCGCACAGGCTCACAGCCCGCCACAAGGTATCCGTACTCACCGCACTCCTCAGCCGGAACTATCTCAAGAATGACAAACGGTCTTTCAACGCTTCCGCGTTCAAGCGATGTGAAATTCGAATTTCCATACTGTGGAAGCTCCTCGATATCGTCAAGGACGGCTCTTATTACACTGTCACTGTTGACATTATTCTTAAGTCCCGCATCGACCGCTCTTTGAACACTGCTGCTCACATCCGCATTAACAACCGTCTTTTTCTCCGCCTGAACTCTATGAATCGGCATAACCGAAACCGCCGTAACAAGTGCAAGTACAAAGGCTCCTATTCTCTTTGCCGCATTTTTGATAAATCTCATATTTCTCATAGACATCCGCTCACTTTCCTTCATAAATTAGTGTTCCGTCCATATATTATTCGGCATCAAGCTTTTTGTATCCTGCCGATGTATTTCTAGGCTTAATCTCAATACTCTGTGTCACTTCATCCTTGGAGTTGGCGAGTGTGAAGCTCACACATATACTGTCAACCCTTGAAGCTTCCTTTACGGTATTATATGTATATATCGTGCTGCCGGCATCTTCGGCTTTTTCCAATGCCTTCGCACTTATATCCAGATAAGTGACAAGCTCTGATATGCAGTTTCCCTTATTGTAATCAACCGTCGCCCCCGCGGCATATATATACAGGTAATTCTTATCACCGAAAGGACTCTCCTCAACCCATATATACTGTCTTGCTACACTGTCCTCACCCTCCGCAGGTGCCGCTCCCGTCGTGAAGTACAGAACGATTCTTCCGTCCATATGCTTCTCCTGAAGCGTAAAATCAGTCCCCTCAAGTATTGCGGCAGACATTGAGGAGGTTATAAGCTGGGAATCATTCTGCAAATCAATCGTTGCACTCTGTTTCCTGAAAAAATTCGTTCCTCCAACCATTATAACAGAAATCATCGAAGAAACTATCCCCATTATTGCAATTCCTATAAGAAGTTCGATGAGCGTTATTCCTCTGTTGTCTGAGACTATATTCTGTTTATTCTTCTTAGAAGCATCCATATATAACCTCTCTATTTGACTTCATACTTTCCCGTCGCGAAAAAAATCGTAAGCTCGCTCTCCTTTTTGCCATGCTCAGCTCTTATAACACCGTTTCCTGACTGCTGGGTGACGGTTCCGCCCGAGGCGAGCGTATACTCAAAACTCTTTATGGCGCCCGTGGACGCATCAAAGGTCATCACGAATCCGCTTATCTCAGCCGATTCAGCTCCGTTGTTCGAATAGAAGAGCCGGCATCTTTTAAGCTCTGTCGTTGTATTGACAGCGGGCGTTACCACATCTCCCGCGGCATTTTTCACGGCATTTTTTGTTATCGTCATGCCTGCATTCTGCTCCGAATCAGTGAATACAGAGAATGAAAAACCGCCCGCAAGATTCTGAGTCATGGTCTTCTGTCTTGTCTCCTGCATTCCCGACGCTATGTTCTTTGTCACGCTTGTCATATTTCCCGCCTGCACAAGCCCTACCGTTGCAAATGACGCACCGATAAATATACCGAGAATGGCAATAACAACCAATAATTCAATTAGTGAAAAGCCTCTGTCCCTGTTATCCATATCGGCATACTCCTTCATTTCTTTAATCCTGCAATTCCGATTCAGCCTGCTACTCCGCATCGGAAGCTGCACTTCTTCTGTAGTTAGCTATATTGATGCAGTCCGAAGCCTGATAGCTGTTAAGATTTCCCTTCGCCTCTTCATCCGGCTTCTTAGCATGTGCTCCATCGTTATATCCTCCATGCTTTCCTATATCAATGACATTACTTCCGTCAAAATAGCCTCGCACTCCTGTGAGTGTCTTTAAAATATTTTCCACCAGCTCAGGCTGAGCCGTGTAGGTTCCGCCCTCAATCCTGATATCCCCCGTCGCAATTATACAGCCCGTAAAGTCCTGATCTGCAACAACGTTCCCGTCAACAATAAGGATTCCCTTGCGTGGTGCCCTGCCGTCTAAGGACGTGCTGAGTCTTACATCTCCCTTTGTCACATATACCATGTAATCCTCTGCATTGCAGCCATCCTCATTCTCAACATAGTAGTATGCACTTCCGGCCTCGGCAATTCTTCCCTTTCCGAGCAGTATATTATCCACCGCACCGTTGTTAAGCTCATCCTCAGACTTAATCTTATATGAAAAACGCATTGAGCCGTAATTGATTGGCGAATGTGCCGTGACAGGAGTCCACTCCCTCTCCACATACATCCAGTCATCCTCAAGCTCGATGAGAAGACTTCCGATTATCGTCTGTCTCCACCTTGAATTATCGTATAACACTTTCACAAGCTCATCACCGACACCGTTGTATTCGTTGACAGCTGTTGCATTGTCTCTTATTATTCCCTTCTCATACACACGCGCCGAAGGGTTTATGGTGATGGCAGGTCCGCTGCCCGATGAATTCAGGAATTCCGAATATGCCTCATTTACAATATCCCTTATTCTTATCCTTATATCTGACGCTGCGCTCAAATTATCCGTGCCTGTAATATGTGCCGAGGCACATAGCCCGGCAAAAAGTTCATCGTCATAGAGTGCTCTGTAAAAGCTTGCAGCCGCATCCCCACTCCTGAAATTATAGTAATACTCGGTCGTCCCGTCGCTAAGCGTGTTGGCAATTACCGGCTGTGCCGAATTGAGAAGTCCCTTGGCAAAGAAATTAGAGTCTATGATTCCATTCCATGAAGCCGGAAGTACATAAGCAGTCTGAGTGTATCTTACCGCTATCGACTCTCCCGTTCTGTAATAGCTCTCGTCTCCCGGCGCATCTGTTCCCTCATTGTATACAACCCAGCCGTAGCCTCCGAGAACAAGTGTCTTAATATTGGAAAAGTTGAGCGTTGAGCTCCTGCTGTTGATAATAATTGCACTGCTCTTCGCAGGAGTTGCACTGTCGCTTGAGACACCATAGCCCTCTATGCTGTAACCATAATAGTCGCCGCTTACGGTCACGGAATTATTCTTTGTGTCCTGTGTAAGCGTCAGATCATCCGCCACATAAGCCGAGGCATCCGCACCAATCACGAGGTCTGCCCCTGTAAGCTCGATATTGTCCGCCCATATTCTTCCGTTGCTAAGTGAAATTGCCGAAGCAGAGCCAAGAAGCACCTTTTTGTTGGTCACAATATTTCCGCCATTCACGGTGAGTCTTAACAGACTTGGCGATTCCGCAGTGCCGAAGGTATTGATTCCAAGGTTTCCATAGATTCCGCCGTTTACGGTGACTGCACCCATGGAATTGATGTTCTTATTTGCCACAAACGAATAATCTTTAAAGGAAAGCAGAATATCACTGCTGTCATCAACTATATTTATATTTGCCTTCTCAGGAAAAACAATCTCATAATCCGTTGTAATCTGTGAAAAATAATCCGTCTTGATGTTCTCATAGGTCACGGTCACATCCTTTATGACTATCGAGCTTATAACTCCGTCAATAATTACAATCTGCGGTGCCTTAGCCACCCTGACGTCAACATTCGTCACAGACGCATCTTTATAGTTGTCCGACATATAACTGCCAAGCTTATCGGCAAGCTTGGTCAGGTCAACGGATGACAATGCACTTCCCGCGGTTAATTCATTATCAATCGTATCCTTCACGCTTCCGTCCGACACATCATAGCTCGAGCCGAAGATGGAATAACATGCATTGCGAAAATAAGTATTGCGGAGCAGCTTGTTGGCAGCCTCATTGTCAATCATTGTGATTGAACTTCCGTCAACCTCCAAAAGATTGCTCACAACATAATCATAGGACTCTGCAAGTTCATTGTAGGCATCAGAAGCAAGCCCCGCATATATCTCATCGACAGCCATATCCGCATTGTAAAAAGCATTCTTGGTCTTAGCTTCCATCGCCTTTATCTTATACGACGAAAGTGAAATTGTGGTGATTGTCATAGCGATAACCGCTATAAATGACACCACAACCAATGCCATGATAAGCGATGAACCCTTATTTTCTTTTAATCTGCCAATTCCGTTCATTTTCATACTCAATCCTCCGTCGATACGGAATATACATGTTCCGAATAGCTTCCGTCACGGTTCACATCATAATCCACGCTGACTGTTATCTTGTACAGAGCCGTTATCTCATCGCCCTTGTTGTACGCTATGTGTTTATCCTTATTGCTCTCATTCTTAACCGAATACACCTCGACGTGTTTCCCTGTTTTTCCTATCGTCAGTGTCGAATCCGCAGGAGCCGCCGGATTGTTATAATTTTCTGTCGTATATATGTCAAGTGCTGTACTATAGCTGTCGTTTTCCACGTTGATACTGAAGCTGTCCTCCTGCCTTGTTCCCGCCTGCTCGACAAGATAAAGAAGGACATTCCTTGCATTTCCGTCCTCGTCAGCCAGGTTAACGCTTCCATCTATCTTTATATTATATTTCACACTGTTAAAATGTCTCACATCGGCGCTGATTTCCGTTCCGTCCGCCTCAGTTCTTCCGCCCTCAGCCTTGGCATACAGAAAATACAGCGGCTTTTCATTGTCAAAGGTGAGCACAATCTCATCCGCCTGATATACCAGCGTCCCGATACATCTGTAAAATGCCATCGGTGTCTTTCCCCCCGGAACAGGAATGGCATCCTTATCCTCCGCACGATAGACAACATCATACTTTATCGAATATGTGGTGTTAATCGCAAGCTTATAGTCATTGCCCTCCTGTGACACCACAACAGTGACCGTCTTATCTATGTTCTCCTTCTTAAGCTTTGCATACATATCGGTCAAATCAGAGCTGCTCATGCCTTCCGGTGCACTTCCCACATACTCGTCGGCAATAAGGTTGCCGAATGTGTCCCTGAGTGCCACATCATCAGCAGTAACACTGTCAGTAATCCATGTTGTGCCATCCCACTTATACTTTGCAGGTGCAGTCGAAGTGCCATACGGAATCTTCTGATTCTTCATGAGAGAAATTACCTTATTATCATACAGAATAAGCTCACTGTATATAACATTCGCCTCATTGTAGAGGTCTGCAAAATCTGTCTCCTTATAGTCATACTCCGTCTTAGGCATAAGCTTCACGCTCACGCGGAACCTCTCGCCGTCCTCGCCGTTAATCTTGAAGGTATATTCCGGTGAAGTCTCACCGGCCTTAGAATCCGCCGGGAACTCATATACCCCCGGAAACGACTTAAGGGCAGCCTCAAGTGCTGCCTTATCTGTCGTATGTTTAACTGTCTCCGTGATGCTTTGAGCCACTGCCGTAGCGTTCTGAAGCCTTCTGCTGTTTCGTGTCACCTTGCCCGACATTATGAATGAATTCATAAGCGGTACGGTCAGCATTGCAAGTATCGCTATCGCGATAAGCAGCTCTATCAGAGAAAATCCGCTATTCTGTTCATGAATTTTCTTAAGACATCTCATAAAGCACCTCTTACACACATTACATTTTTGAGTGATTGCGAAACTCGTGTTTTTGTAAATGACGTTATACAATTTTACTATTTTGACGCCGGACACGCTCCCGCTTCATTGCATCACTTGAACTTACATAATATTAAATCTCTTATCTGTAAAACTTGATTGAACCGTTTGCGCTCTCAATGTTAAACCGAGGAGCTGACGTGTCATCGTTGATTACCTTGATGTTGAGCGTCATATCGGAATTATTGTTGATTGTGACTGATGCGCCGGCGTTATCAGCGTCGCTGTCACGCTTGCTGCTGAATACCATCAGATCCATGCTTCGTCCCGGGTTAAAGGTTTCCAGTGTACCCTTGCTGAATGCCGCCGTGTCTCCTGGATATGTATTTTCTCCGACTGAGTAACTGAGAGTATACTCTCCGTTCTCACCGCCAATGTTGATTACAACAGGTACATTGTCATTGGTATTGGCTGACACCTGCGATGATGTAAGACCTCTGCGTCCAAGCACCACCGAACTCAAATCCGAGCTCTCGGAGCTGAGCGAGAGAGCAATATCATAGTTCGTCATAAGCCCGAACTCATCCGCTGCCTCGACAACCCGGCTTGGATTTGTCTCAGACACAAAGAGGTTCTCCGTTCCAAGGTTGATAGAATCAATCTCAGGCTCATAGTACTCTCTGTCACTGCCTGTTATCGCATACTGGGATATGGTGATATTTCCCGTCATCAGCTCATCCTCCTCATTGTAGGAGCATGTCACGGAATCGATTGTATATATGGTGTCATAATCAAGTATATAGGCTAACATGTCCTTGAAGGTGTCATAATCACATTCATAGGAATAAGTGACAGTCTTTTTGTAGCCCTTCATATCGGTGTTATACACCGTGCTGCCTGTCGATGAAGGATTGGATGACTGTATCTGTCCGAAGGTATATATAAGTGCCGCATCAGGCATGTTCACCGTTCTCATCCACACGCCAAGCTCAGCTTCAAGATTGCTTGTAAAAATGAGCGTAGCCTTCTGGGAAAAACCCGAATCAAAACGTGAAAGCCAGGCATCACACAGAAGGTCATACCCTTCCGTATCCTGTGCGTACTTCTTTGCGTTTGATTTCTTAGCACTCAGGTCATCATACTTTACCTGCAGTGTTGAAATCTCGCTCTCAAGTGCCGCCGTCTTATCATTCAGGTTGCGGAAGCCAAAGTACCATGCCAGAAACACAAGCAATGCGCTTCCTACAAGACATAACAATAATTTGTCACGTTCAGAAATTGCAAGCTTCATAATTACTCTGCCTCCTTTACTTCATTCTCTATGCTCTCAAGCTCACCGCTCTCCTCCTCCGTAACCAGAAGGAACTTGAAGGTAAGTGAAAAGCTCTCGGTAATTACACCCTCTTCATCCTTAGACTCGCTTACGCCCGAAATCTGAACATCGTACACATTGTCGAGCTTTTCAAGCTCCTCTAAGAACTTGGCAACACAGAGCTTTGATGAACCCGTGGCGGAGAGAGTTACCTGACCGTTGTTAAACGAAAGGCTTGAAAGTGAAATATCGGAAGGCATTACCTCCTCAAGCTTGTTGTACATATAGAGTACCGAATCATTATCGCTGTATGTAGCGGCTATGAACTGAAGCATATCCGTCGCCTTATCCTTAGCCGTGTAGTAGGCATTAACCGTCTCCTCAACATCCTTAATCCTGTCAATCTCCCCGGCAAGCCTGTCTCTCTCATCCCTTACCTTGGAATAATTCCAATAAGGATATCCAACCAAAAGAGCGGATATAATTACCGCACCCGCAATAAGTACAACGCTGTTGTGCTTACCTTCCTTCTTCTGTGCCGTTTCAATATGCTTCCTGGATACAAAATTGATAGGCTCTAACACTGCACCGAGGTTCTCAAGGTAATTCATGAGGTGGTTCTCAGGCATCTCATAATACTTGCTTCCGGTTATATTCCTGAGTTCCTTCATTGCGACAATCGGAATGTTAAGCTCCGTGCCTAACAGCTCTTCAAGTCCAAGTATGTCAAAGCCATCCGTTATGAGATAAGCCTTCTCAAGCGGGCTGTCCTGATTTCTCGTCGTATAGTAATCCACAACTCGGCTCAGATTGGCAACCATATATCTGAGCGAATCCGTCACCTGATCACCGTCAAAGCTCGAATGAATCAGCTTCTCACTTCTTATAATCTGCTCAGCACCCGCCTCCGGCACCTGCCTCTCATCCATAACAGCATTGATGAGGACATTCCTGCCATACGGAATGGTTCTCTGCATCTGTAATACGCCGTTCTTCAATATATTTACAACCGTTGTCGCATTATTGACCTGAATAACAATATTAGGAGCGGCATCAATCTGATGCTTTATAATCTGAAGCGTCGAGTTACCGACGAAATCTATGCACTCAAGCCTCATCTCAAGACGGTCAGCCAGGGTGTAATAGCTCTCGATGATATCCTCAGGTGCAGCGACAATCATAAGTCTTAACTGCTTTCTTCCCTCCTGAACAAAGCTCTCAAGAACAGAGTATGAGAATACATATTCCTCGGTATTGATTGGGAAATACTCTGCGCAGTTGGCATCGACAACCGACCTTATCTTGTCCTTCTTTACATTAGGAATGGTAATCTCCTTGTTGGCAAACTTAGGTCCCTGTACCGTGAATATAACATGCTTAGCATTGATTCGATTCTTAAATATTGTCTGCTTAAGAATCTTAGAGATTTTCTCGATATCAACAATCTCTCCCTCATCATACGAATTGGCAGGTGTAGGAACAGTCTCAGCCCACAGCACCGATACGTTTCTCTTGCTGTTGTCAAGCTCACACAGCTTGATTTCTTCACTCCCTATCGAGATTGTGATGAATTTGGTAACCTTTGAAGCCATAATTATCCTCGTTTCTGAGCGACTTGTCGCGAAGAGGCGATGAGAAATTCACGAATGTGATTTCTCATCTGCCATCAAAGCAATTTGTTTTCGCTCTAAAACAAATTGCAGGTGTATTAAATAAGCTATCGAGCTTATTTAACACACTATCCTCCATGATGGAATTTAATGCGATTCTGCCGGAATGTCCTGCATCCCGGACGTTGTGGGATTTATCCATACCGATACAAAACATCTTAATCCGTACGCTGTGCTATTTTACTATATTACCATCAGGCACGCTCTCGCTACATTACATCACGTAGCGGTGCATAGGCAGCCAAAATACGGCTGCCAAACACCGACGGCTGTAAAGTACCTGATTTGCAATATAGTAAAATAGTACAGCTGTTTATTGACAAATTTGCATTTTGTAAGCGTCAATCATATCGATATGGATAAATCTCACAACTGTGTGTTAAAGTTCATTTTCTAATATATGAAACTCCTATCATATCTGTTAGATTACGATAGTTCTTTTACATATTTCTGCTTTCATAAGTACATGATATGGACGCATTTTCCCATGCACAATAAGTAAAAATATGTAAGAGAACTATCATGTAAGAAAGTTCTCTACATTTAGTAGTTCTCTTAAAATAGTGAGAGATACCAGGTAATCATGGTGTCTCCTGCAAGCATTGCGATTACCATTCCTATCGAGAGGTATGGTCCGAATGCAAGCTTTCTGCCTTTTCCCGCAAACTTCATAAGGCACAGGTGAATTATCGAGCCGACGATACAGCCAAGCAAGAAGCCAAGGGTAATCTGCTTCCATCCCAGGAAGAGTCCCGCCGCCGCCATAAGCTTAACATCTCCGCCACCCATCGCCCTGCCTCCCGTCACAAGGTTGAGCAGAAGCAGAAATACGCTGACGCACACAAGTCCGATAAGGTGTAATACAATATTGTGATAATCAAGCGCACATCTGAACACGCCAAGCACAAGAATTGTTATATTAATCCCAACCGGAATCTCATAAGTTCTCCAGTCTATGACTGACAATGTCACCAGACACGAGAAAAAAAGACACATAAGTATGCTGTCCACACATATACCATTAACCACAAATATCAGTACATACCCGATTCCGTTCATCGCCTCGATGAGCGGATATTGTACTGAAATCCGTGCCTTGCAATAACGGCACCTGCCACGAAGCTGCAGCCACGAGAAAAGCGGCACCAAATCGTACCACCTAAGCCCGTGCCCGCAGCTCATGCAGTGTGAACCCATAGTTGCAATATTCTCTTTAAGCGGCAGCCTGTAAATGCACACATTTAGGAAGCTGCCAATCACAATCCCGAAGAGGAAGATGATTATGTATAGAGATACATATGAAACCATATTATCTTACAACAATATAGTTAGTATTTTTTGCAGATAAAACATCAGTAATTGCTGTTCCTGAAGCTGTTCCTGTTGGTACAGTAGTTGGTGTAGATGATGCAACCCATACTGTAACTTGTCCGTTTGTTGCATTTACTGCAAAATACATATCGTCCGCATCTGCTGTACTTCCTTTTAATGAAGGCATTGTAGCCATATACTCATGAAGTACTGTGATAAATGCGTTATCTCCAGCCGCTGGTGCTTTTACAACTGTATTAACCTTCGTTGGACTTGTATAACCACTTGTTGTATTTGTTGCAACACCATATGCACTCTCTGTTGCAAGAGTATTCTGGATTGCAGATGCAACAGAATCAAGTGTCTGAATATCAGATGATACTCTTGACTTCTCAATATTTCCAAGAAGTGTAGGTGCAAGTACACCAACTAATACTACCATGATAGCGATTACTACCAAGAGCTCTACGAGAGAGAAACCCTTATTGTCTTTGTTTAACTTCTTCATACTAAAGTCTCCTTTAAATATAAATATTTAGGCTTGCGCCCATATATGTTACGCGGTGGTCGGGTCGCCCACCGGGATAACCTGATTAATTGAACCCCACAACACCCTTCCCGTGCGCGGTATTTTATCTGCGCACAGAGCGATTTATGGGAGAAGCTTAGTATTTCGACATTCTGCCGAAGCAACAGCAATTTCCAACACGATGTTGGAAAAGATGCAACGGAGCCATGGATGGCGACTTTGCATCGGTTGCGTCCCCATATCCCATCTTCCCGCAGAATGTCTGAAACAGCTTAGCTTCGTACATTCAAGCGATGTGTGCAGATAAAATACCGCGCACTCAACATGTAGCGGGGTCGCATTTTTCTTGATACATCATCCGATTCCATTGTACAGCGTCAGCATCGGCACATACACCGCCGCAATTATCGCCACAACGATAACCGCAAGGAACACAATTACAAGCGGCTCGAGAAGTGCCGTCATCTGCTCTGTTGCCATCGTGACTTCTTCATCGTAGTAATCTGCCACATTGTCAAGCATTTCCTCAAGATTACCTGTCTCCTCACCTATACCAACCATATGTACAATCATCGGCGGAAATATTCCGCTTGTCCTTAGTGGTCTTGAAAGCGGCTGACCACCCTTTACCTTTTCCTTTGTATCCTCAAGTGCATCCTCATATATTACGTTTCCGATAACTTTTCCTGTTATGGAAAGTGCCTCCACAACGGACATACCTGCCGCAAGCAGTGTCGACATCGTTCGAGCAAATCTTGAACATGCCGTCTTGGTGTTAAGCTTTCCGAATATAGGAGCCTTGAGCTTCATCTTACCGAAATTACGTTTTCCCACCGGTGTATTTCCGTATATTTTTATCGCAATAACAACTGCAGCTATGACAAGTATAATCGGAATCCAGTTTGCAATAAGGAAATCACTCAGTCCCATTACCGCGAGCGTATATGCAGGCATATCCATATCCATGTCATCAAATGTCTCCATGAACTTCGGAAGTACCGCAACAAGCATTACAGCCATTACCACGATTGCAACAATTATAAGTATAATCGGGTACATCATTGCTTTTTTTACAAGCCCTTTGAGTCTGTTCTCCTTCTCAAAATGCACTGCCATTCTCGACAGTGATGTCTCTAACGAACCTGACTGTTCACCGGCTGCAACCATGTTAAGGAGCATCTCAGGAAATATCTCACCCTGTTTTCTCATTGCAAGTGCAAGCGTCTCACCTTTTTCGACGCTTGCCTTTGTCTCGGATATTGCCTGCGCAAGCTTCTTATTCTCTGTCTGCTGAGACAGCATGTCAAGTGCCTCAATCACGCTTACTCCCGCCTTGAGAATGCTGTTGAACTGACGGCAGAACACCGACAAATCTCTGACGGAGGCTTTTTTCTTTCCGATGTTAATCTCAATATCCTTATTGAGGAGCGATGCCGCCTTGAGCGATATCACCATGCTTGCTTCGGCTTTAATTGCATTTCTTGCTTTATCAATATTGTCAGCTTCGATAGAACCTTTCTTCCGCTTGCCATCTTTCGTGACAATTTCATAAGAAAATGATGCCATATGTCTCCATCCCCACCTGTTTTTTACGCTATCATGCTTTACTTTATCATATTGGATTCGCATGTTTTGACACCTGAATCCATAGATGTTGGGGTCAAAAGGTATTTTGCAAGCAAGCATGCTTCAGATTTCTGACCTTTTGACCCTGATACCATCCATAATGACAATTATAGTAACTATTTACATTTTTGTCTATAGAATCAACTTACCTATTTATGGTAAATTTTACCCAATTTATACAATATTCGACATCCAACAGAACCGGACATACCATCCGCTTACTCTTTCATTTTATTTTATAAAGTAAAAGAGCTTTTCACGATAACATGCTATCCGTAAAAGCTCTTTCCAACATCAATATTTTACTGCTTCACTGTTTTCACCGACAGCCATTCTTCAACTATGTTTACGCTGGTATGAACTGCCTGTGCTATCTTGTCTACCGCCATTCCCATATCAAAGAGTGTCATTGCAGTCTGCTCAAGTGCTTCTGTGCGTCCTTCGTTGAACCCCTCATTCTTTATTTCATCCAAAAAATTTTTCATGTCAGCTTCACTCCTTATTTTCTCATATAAATGATAATTAGCTGTTCCGCTTACCTTCAGCACTGCCTGTACATCCGCCTTCTCTCCCTGTGTCACATAGCCCAATGTCTCTTTTATAAAACTCTTCACATCCTTCTCATCTGCGTTCCTTGACAGGATCCGCAGGCTTCTGTGTTCATCGGGCTTGAGCTCCTGTGTCACTATGAGCTGTGACGGTATAAAAAAATTCTGTGAATAATATATTCCCGAATCATACTCTGCAAAACCGATTCCCAGTCTCTTAAGCTCCCACATCATGAACTTCGGATAGCTCTCGCGTATCATCGTGATACTCAGTTCATCGCCGGCTATGGCATTCACGCTTTCGCCTGTACTTTTATAGAGGCACGCATACGCCACACACTTATAAAAATCATCCACAGTCATTCCGTCTCCCGGTGACTTGTACTCGACAATATTGTGCTTCCTGAAAATGTGACCTATCGCATTTTTAATCTGCACATCACTGTTCTTCTCGATGATAAGCAGGTCTGCCTGCAGCGGCTTCTTGCTCAAGTTGTACTCCGGATAAAATTCCAGCTCATCGATGTTGTCACGAAGTTCTAACTTCGTCGCCGCGTAAAACGCGGGATGCCATTGTATACGGCTTTCTTCTCGCTCTTCTGTCAATATGTACCTCCTTTTCGTTGTGCAGGAGGATTACACTGAGAACCACTTCTCTATTTAGAAATCCACCTGCTGTTGTCATTATGGGAACAAAAAGCATGGACTCCTAAATGTGAATATTACCTGAAAGAAATAAAGAATCTTAGAACTATGTTTTTAGAGAATCATATCATATTGTATCACCTTTGGCAATACTCTTTTAAATAAAAGCCTTCCGTCGGTTATGTGTTTTTTGCATACTTAATACATATAGTCTACATCCCCTATATTCAAAAATATCTTTAATAACATTGCTGTTATCGAAGCTATTTCTAAAGCCTACAAACAGACCACGATATACAATAATTGTTGATGACGGATTACTTAATCGGATTGATGACTTTCGTTTCAACAATCGATTTCCAAGCCGTTCAGCAGCAACACTTGCATTAATCCATAAAGGTATTGAACAATTTAACAAGGAATTTAACGATAAAGAAGATTCTCATAATTCGTAATTTTGTTGTTTGTCAGCAGGGTGGGCTATATTATATAGCCCTTTTTTGTAACCAATATTTTTATAGCATTATAATAATTATACTGAGCAGTAAAGTCTATTCGCAGAATGCCTAATTCTATTAGACAAAAAGCTGATTATAACATTTTTTGAATTTTTGTATACAAATTTTTTTGACAAAGTCAGCGCAGTATTTTATACTGTCTCCCACTTCATTTATAAAGCCACCCATTTATGCAATTTGTATATCACTGCATTTTGTGCAATTTTTACAAAAACGTATCTTCGACACTCTCAGCTCCCCTTCCCCCCATTCATTGGTAGAAAGGGGTTGCCTTTTATCTCTCTTAAATTGTTTATTTTATTTCGTCCGTTAAGTTGTCCGCATGTTTTCCAAAATAAATAAACCTAAAAATTTCGTAAATGTATTTCCTGAAAAGCAGCGTTTCCCGCGTTCCATTCAGAACTGCATTCTCGCGCCTGCGGCGGTCGCTTGCGACATCTGCATTGTACGCCTGTCTCTT
>ENA-OZSG01000224-OZSG01000224.1-human-gut-metagenome-genome-assembly--contig:-NODE-224-length-23030-cov-7.893362_pt1 | contig 23030 bp, 20 predicted proteins | sample MGYA00243278_ERZ653965 | MGnify/ENA primary metagenome ERZ653965 (study PRJEB26926, sample SAMN06164714) | human gut metagenome | biome: ENVO:00009003; feature: ENVO:2100002; material: ENVO:00002003...
TACGAGATGTAGAGAGGTCTCGTGGGCTCGGAGATGTGTATAAGAGACAGCAAATCTATAAGTCCACCCAAGGGTACAATGAGTGAAAAAACAGGCAGGCACAAAATGTGTCTGCCTGTTAAAATGCGATGCGATAAATTACATAGCCTGATGTGAAATTACGTACATCCATCAGATGTACACTTCACGGAATGTAATTACATTGCCTGATGTGAAAGTAGAACTTTCCATCAGATAAACTATCCACAGTAGAAATTACATAGCCTGATGGAAAGTTCTGTTTATAACGTCATCCTGCTGAGCCTTTGTGAGCTTGATGAAGTTTACAGCGTATCCTGATACACGGATTGTAAGCTGTGGGTACTTCTCAGGATGAGCCTGAGCATCAAGTAAAGTATCTCTGTTGAGAACATTAACATTGAGATGATGTCCGCCCTTAGCTACATATCCGTCTAACATTGATGCGAGGTTGTCAATCTGATTCTGACTAATTTCTGCCATTGTATTAAATCCTCCTAATCCTATTCATTCTCGTCTCCGTCAAGTCCGACATGGAGTGTCGGAACGCTGCACGCCATCTGACCGTTGCATGCGAGACTGTTGTTGGTCTGTACTTTTTTTTCGTCCGCCGGAGCAGCGTTGTCAACGACTACATTGACATGTCCGCCCTCTGCAGCCATGAGATTATCTAACATTGATACAATGTCGTCCACTTTTGAGTTGTCCATGATAACCTCCTATAAAAGTTCCACACAGTTCGAACTGCACTGATTAGAGGCAGTCCGAAGACTGTGGGTTAATATTTTATAATTACTTATTTAAATCAATATCAAGGCCGCCTGCAAATACATGTGTTCGCAATTACTTGTTAAGATCTATATCAAGATCTCAGACGACCTTGAGCTAGGCGTCTTACTTATTTAAATCAATATCAAGGTCGCCCGCGAACACTTGGTCTTCCTTACCAAGAGCGCCAGGAACGATAGTAAATGTGTTAGAAATACCATCCTGAGCATCCTTGAATGGAAGCTTAGCAACTGATGAAAGGGATGCTACAGCACCGTTCTTATCACGTCCGTGCATTGGGTTAGCACCAGGAGCGAATGGAACACCGGCCTTACGTCCATCAGGTGTAGAACCTGTAGCGTTACCATAAGTAACGTTAGATGTGATTGTAAGGATAGATGTTGTAGGAACACCGTTTCTGTATGTGTAGTGAGAACGAACCATAGCCATGAACTTCTCAACTATCTCAACTGCAATCTTATCAACTCTGTCATCGTTGTTACCATACTTAGGGAACTCGCCCTCAACCTCGAAATCAGTAGCTACGTTCTTAGCAACACCGATTGTCTTGATAACAGACTTAGCTGTCTGAGGATCCTTAACCTTCTTGGTAATCTCAACGTCAGTTCTGATAACCTTAACCTTAGCGTACTTGATTGCTGATAAGGAGTCAGCTACAACTGAAAGACCGGCGATACCTGTTGCGAAGTATCTCTTAACCTCTCTGTCATGAAGAGCCATCTGAAGTCTCTCATAGCAGTACTTATCATGCATATAGTGAATTACGTTAAGTGTGTTAACATAAACATCTGCTAACCACTCCATCATATCTGTGTACTTAGCCATTACATCATCGTAATCAAGGTACTCGCCCTCAACAGGTCTGTACTTAGGACCAACCTGGACACCTGTCTTCTCATCAACACCGCCGTTGATAGCGTAGAGGAGACACTTAGCAAGGTTAGCTCTTGCACCGAAGAACTGCATTTCCTTACCGACTCTCATTGAAGATACGCAGCAAGCGATAGCATAGTCATCGCCATGAGTTACTCTCATGAGGTCATCGTTCTCGTACTGAACTGAAGATGACATGATAGATGTCTTAGCACAGAACTTCTTCCAACCCTCTGGAAGTCTTGTTGACCAGAGAACTGTCATGTTAGGCTCCGGAGCTGTACCAAGGTTGCTTAATGTGTGGAGGTAACGGAAGCACATCTTTGTTACAAGTGTACGTCCATCAACGCCCATACCACCAAGTGACTCAGTTACCCATGTAGGATCTCCTGCGAAGAGTGCGTTGTACTCAGGTGTACGAGCGAACTTAACAAGTCTTAACTTCATGATGAAGTGATCAACGAACTCCTGAATCTGCTCCTCTGTAAATGTACCGTTAGCTAAGTCTCTCTGAGCGTAGCAGTCAAGGAATGTAGATGTACGTCCAAGAGACATGGCAGCACCGTTCTGCTCCTTAACAGCAGCAAGATAACCGAAGTAAGTAGCCTGAATAGCTTCCTGTACGTTAGTAGCAGGGTTAGAGATATCACAGCCGTAAATCTCACCTAACTTCTTTAACTCCTTGAGAGCTCTGATCTGCTCTGAAAGCTCCTCTCTGTCACGGATAACATCAGGAGTCATAACTTTAGAAGTTGTAGCCTTCTGGTACTCCTTATCCTTGATAAGGAAATCTACACCGTAAAGAGCAACTCTTCTGTAGTCGCCGATGATACGTCCACGGCCATAAGCATCAGGAAGACCTGTGATGATATGGTTAGAACGGCATACTCTCATCTCCGGAGTATAAGCATCGAATACACCTGCGTTGTGTGTCTTTCTGTGAATTGTAAAGAACTCCTCAATCTCAGGGTCGATCTGGTAGCCGTTAGTAACAAGAGCAGCCTTAGCCATGTTGATACCGCCGTATGGCTGAAGTGATCTCTTGAAAGGCTTATCTGTCTGGAAACCGACAATCTTCTCTAAGTCCTTGTTAAGGTAGCCTGCTGCATGGGATGTGATTGTTGAAGGAACCTTAGTATCCATATCAAGGACGCCGCCCTTCTCACGCTCCTGCTTTGAAAGCTCCATAACCTGTGCCCAAAGAGTCTTAGTTGCCTCTGTAGGACCGCAAAGGAAAGCATCATCGCCTTCATAAGGTGTGTAGTTCTTCTGAATGAAGTCTCTTACATCAACCTGCTCTTCCCACTTACCGCCTACGAAACCTGTCCATTCTGATCTCATAATGAAAAAAACCTCCTATTATAGTAAAGTGTTTTATATGTGTTATCCGCCGCTCATAGGTTAAGACGGATGTACCGTTCCCAACCAAGCGGATTATACACTTTTTTATGCTTGTATTATACAATGCACATTGTATACACGTCAAGGGTTTAAGAATAAAATTCACGGATTGTACACAAAAATGTACATAAATAAATTTTGTGGGAAGCCTTATAAAATAAGACAATTTAACGCTTTAGCACTGGAAAATATGTTAGCTTAATGTGTGAATACGATAGACTTTAAAAGGGGGATAGTGTATAATTATAGTTAAAACAAAACCTGCAATAAAAGAGGGTGTAGTCAAGTATGGAGATGGGTATAGAGTATATTGTGAAGCTGATAGAGAGCAAGCGTGCAGCCTTGGATGTAAGTAAAAATAAACTGCTGAGAGGTATATGCAGTACGGATACGTTTACCAAAATAGCAAACGGTCAGGGAAGAAAACTTGATAAGCTTGAGATAGAAGCTCTTATGCAGCGGATAGGTTATAATGCGAAGAACTGTAATTATCTGCTTGATATGGATGAATATGAGGCGTTCGTGCGAAGAGAACGTGTTCGTGAGGGAATAAAAGCATGCATAAAGGGCACGGGCAATTTGGATGATGTTCAAAAACGGATTGAGATAAACAAAAAAGAAAGCCGCAGCAATGTTGAACGGCAGGTGGCGGAGTATTTTGATATTCAATTCATGTGTGTATCGGGGCAGGACAATAAAGTGCTTTGTGAAAAATGCATCAATGCAATACGGATCACAATCAAGGATTTTTGTATTGAGAATATAAAAAGTTATCTGTATGGTGAGATTGAATTTCTGCTCATAACACGTCTGCTCTGCATTAAGGCAGATATGGGTGAGAAGGAAACGGCACTTGCCGGTTATGAAGGTCTGCTGAGCATAATTGACAAAAACATATATTCCAACAATGAAGCCATGAAGTTTTTTTCAAAAATAATATATGAAGCTCTGGTCATTTATATGGAAGAAGAGCAGTATGGTAAAGCATCCGGGCTGTGCCAATACGCGATTGGGAGGCTGCCTGATGAGAATAAGTTCAGATACCTTCCCGAAATATATGAGATGAAGGCGAGAGCGGAAGCACATCTGCTGGCTGCGGAAAAGTGTTACAGCGACGAAGTTTTAAATGCGCTGTATAAAGAAAGCAAGGACTATAAAATATATGAAGATCTAAGCTACATAGCCGCTGAATACCCTGCTGAATATTATGCCGATGTTAAATACCCTATGTATTTCGAATACAATGTTGTGTTTATCGGGGACATAATCCGTCAGCGACGTAAGCTGCTCGGATTTACACAGCATGAGCTTGCATACTATGCAAACAGCGACGTAAAAGCAGGGACGGATGAAATATGCAGCGAAAAAACTTTGTCGAGACTGGAAAACGGCAGAATGGTAACATCATGGAAAATAACCAGAAGACTGCTCGGCAGATTAAAGCTGCCACCGGAGAGATATTTCTTTAATTATGTGGCTGACGATTACAACCTTATTGAAGAGCTCATGGATATAGAAGCGGATTTTTCGTCAGGAAAAAAAGACGGAATTTTAGAGCGGTGTGAAGCGGTTAGGAAAGCAAATCCCCTGCATTATTATCCGTACAATCAACAGAGGATAGCTGAAATAGAGTACAAGATAAAATATATGAGCGGCATGATAACGGATGCCGAGGCAGAGAGAATGATTGTCGAAATATTTGAAAAGACAATGCCGAGAAGCTATCTTACGGATGATACATCTGTGTATCTGTTTGGCAACGAATGCCTTGTGCTCGGAAATATTCTTCAAAACAGAAAGCGGATTGAAGGGGAAAGCAAATGTCTGAAGCTGTTGGAAAAGATGATAGACGGCTACAGGGTTTCCTGTGTGAATGATTCCGTGTGCGCTCTGAATATTATATCGCTGAAGCGAAAATATGAAAGCTATATCGCCAATATCGGCGACTTGGAGAGGGCGAAGATATTGAGCGATTCTGTGGTCAGGGATGCGGTGGCGCATAATCTCTATGGAGTTATTATGCCGTGTCTGTATGACGATGCGTGGAACAGTGCCATGCAGGGTGTTAGAGACGAAAAATTACGGTTGGAGTTGAAGTGTGTTTACACAGCTTCAACTCTACGCAAAAAGAAGTTATTACGGCGAATTTCAAAAGAATTGTATGAAAAATGTTTTGGAAAAGAGATTACGCACGGAAGGAAGGACTAATCATTATGATCATCCGAAAAATCGGAATCAACAGGAATACCATCATAATTGGATGTGGTTGATATTCCGTAAGAAAACACAAGATTAATCGGAATGATATTAATAAATAATGCAGTTAGCGATAACAGTAATATTTTTTTCGTTTTTTTCATTTGGCTGCCTCCTTAGAACATAATATATTAATCATAGATGTATTTCATGTAAATGAACATCCCAAATTTGCCTAATTTAGCCTATTTTTTTTAGCCCGAAAATAGACAAATTTGGGATGTTACGGAATGACCGGGCAGGATATAATGAGTGTACATTTGCGGCATGGTATGGCACGGCAAGCTGGAGCAAGTTCGTAAGTCTCAGGAGATAGGAGCTGCTTATAATTCCGGGCAGTCGTATGGCTGTCCGGATTAACGAAGGGAGAATGGTTTATGAGGTGCGGATCAAAGGTTAAAACAATATTTTTTTCAGCAATGGCAGTTGGTATATTAATGCTTTCAGGGTGTTCGTCAAAAAAAATAAGCACAACTGCTGTGACGGACGCGAGCTACAGAGTCATGACAAAAACAGAGGATGGGTATTATTTCCTCGATTACATACAGGAGGGAAAAGGAAGATTGATGATAAACTATCTTCCTACAGATGGTGATAAGGCTGTACCTTTGTGCAATAAGGCTAATTGTAAACACAGATGTGATGTTGAGGGCTGCGTGCATGATGGCAGAGATACCTGTGAATTGAAGGATTGTGATGCACATATAACAGATTATAATTCTTATGATACGGGAATATTAAGCTATGATGGAAAGCTGTACTTTATAATGCTCACCAAAGACGGACAAGGATTATATACGGTAAGTGCGGATGGAGCGAAGAGAGAACTGGTCGGCATAGTGGATGAGAACAGACAGGCGGATATAGACAAGTTTACACTGTATAAGGGATATATGTATTATTCAATCAGAGATTATAAAAACAAGACGGAATCTTTATATATTTATAAGGTGAATCTTAATGATATGACGGATAAGACTCAGGTATTTCAGGCTGATAATGCACATGTGGGTGTAATTGATATGAGAGGGTATGAGGAAGGACTGTTCTTTAACATTGCATATCTTAGAACGGGTGAATATGTTGAGGACATAGATGCAAGTGTTGCTTATGAACTGTATCAGATTGCTGATGGTGGAGTAGAAAAGGTTATTGATAGAGATGATATAATGGGATTTTTGGTTAATGACGGCTGGCTGTATTATTATGCAGTGGGTGACTCGTCACTATACCGCTATGATTTAAAAACGGATGTGACGGAGAAGATATATAAGGCTCAAGATAATACTATATATTCATTGTGGAGTGACAGCAATTATATATATCTTGATAACGAGCCTTACGTCAGGTATTGTACTATTTTACGATATGGAGAGTATCCTCTGGCATTGACAGTGCTTGAAAAGGATGGAACATTTGTAAAAAATATAGAGTTTAATACATCAAGAGGACGTTTTGTAGGTGGTGATGATAAGTATATGTTTTATAATTACTTTGACACCACAAGAGTGTACGATAAAAGCAGTATGGACAGCGGTGTCACGGAACTTAGAAATGTGAGTGCATGTCTGGACGAGTGAGTTATATGGCAAAAGCATAAGAACGCGGTGACTTTTAAGGAGTACAGCTCATGATAATATTCATTAGAGAATTCAGGCGGATATATTCTGTAAGGCGTATGGTTATAATTGTAAGTATGCTTATTATGTCATGCGTTTTATATTTTAATGAACAGAGTGGAAATGTTCTTTATAAACAATATTCTGAGGTTATGGAGCGTCCTGATTATGAAAAAATTGATTGGACGTCTGTATGGAGCGGTGTGACAAGACTTATACAGGAAAGAGAAATGTATGTGGCAGATTATACGCAGAATATTTCACAGATAATTTCTCAGGCAGAAAAAAATCTGGAAATTGGAATTTTTTCGCAAAAGGGAAGCTTTTCATATCATAACCAAAAAAAGGTTATTGACGATTTTACAGGGCTTCTCGAGGTTACACCGGAAGTAATCAATGATTCTGCCGTGAGAACGGTTTTTTCATATAACTACCAGATATTCTTTATGCTTGCGGCGATGGTAACGATTGCCGCGGCACTTGATTTGAACGGAAAGAAAAGTCTTGGGGTTATATTGTATGCAGCACCAAATGGGAGATACAGACTTGGTGTCAGCAGGGTAATTATAATATGTGTTTCTGCGATGCTCATAAGTGTGATTTTTACCACTGCGCATATATTAGTGGGATTTGGAATATATGGCGGGTCTGATATACTTGCAAAGCCGATTCAGAGTATACCGGAGTTTGCACAATTTAAGTATACGGTTAATATCCGGCAGGCTTTGGTGATGTATGAAGGTTTTATGGCAGGTGGTCTTGCGGTAATAGGACTTTTTATCTGGCTGATGCTCAGTATATTCAAAAATATGACTGTGTCAGTAATTATAATGGCAGTGCTTGCGGGTATAGAATTTTTATTTTTTAATCTGCACGCGCAAAGCCCTATACTGGTTTTAAAGTATGCAAATATTTTATCGCTCGTAATGTGTAAAAGCTGGTTTCCGTATTACATAAATGTTAATGTATTTAATCAATCGGTTGGTGAAATGACAGTATCAGGCAGTTTTACAGGCTGTATGCTTATTATAAACAGCCTGCTTTGCGTGTATGTATCGGGTACAAGAGTGCTTGGCACAGACAATATATTTACACGGCTTGGAGATAAATTAGAGCATGCTTACAATGCACTTACGGCACGCATTCCGGCGGGCGGAATTGCCTTATACTCATTTCTCATAAAAAATAAGGGAATATTAGTGCTGGCATTTGTCACCGTAATTATATTCAATAACAGCAGAACAGTGACGGCACAGTATAGTATTGTTGCCAAGATAAAATGCGAGATGTATGAGGATATGTCAGGGCTTGATTCAGGTGGAAAGAGGCAATATCTGCAGGAAATATTTGATGAGTATTCAAGCCTGAGAGAGCAGTTGACTGTCACGGGCGAGCGTTTTGCGGCGGGAGAAGCAACTATTGAGGAATATTATTCCGTGCTTATGATGCTGTCGGCAATGAGCGAAAAGGTGAATGCGGCATCGGAAATTCAGGAGCAGCTCAACCAGCTGGATGTTCTTTACGAACAGAGGGGAATAAGAGGAACGCTCGTCAATGAGGCGGCGTATTCATACCTTATAGGCAGGTCTGCGTTTGATGCGGAGGAGCTCAATCTCGTAAGTCTCTATTTATGTATAATATTGTTTGCTGCGTCGGTGTTTGCTTATGACGATGAAAAAAATACAAGGGCTGTAATTATTTCAACACCCAATGGACGCACGGGATATTATGTTAAAAAGCTTGTCATGCTATCTGTGGTAAGTGTTATAATGTGTGTTGCCGAAAGCCTTATTTTTGGAATAAATATTGTGGGTGTGTACGGGCTTGAGCATATTGGTGCGTATGTGCAGTCTCTTAGCTGGATGACACAGTATCCGTTCAAGATAAATATGCTGACATATATTATATTGACAGTTTGCTACAGGATAATATTTTTTGAAGCAATAATTCTTATTATTGCAGGCTTTGCCGTTATGTATGGACGTTTTGTCGGGGTTGCTATCGGAATAGCGGGACTTATGCCATATCTGATATTGCAGCTTGGAGTTCAGGTAGCGGAACCGTTGTCAATAATAAAATATTTACAGTATTCGGGGTATCAAAGCGGTGTGGTTCAGAGTGTGTTTTCCGGTATTGTGGCGGCGGTATTTTTGGTATGTGGAGCGGTATGTACACGTTTTGGAACCGCAAATTGGAGAAGGTTGAAAAAAAGATAAAGGGGACAAGGCATGGAGCTGGTTATTGAAAATCTGACAAAAAATTATGGCAGTTTTGTGGCACTTAGGGATGTTTCAATTCATTTTTCAGAGGGTGTATATGGTCTGCTTGGTGTAAACGGCGCGGGAAAAAGTACGCTTATAAACCTTATCACCGACAACATATCAAGAAATAAGGTCAACGGTGGGACGATAAAATTTGACGGCAGAGATATTCTCGAAATAGGAAAGGAGTTTCGTGAAATTGTCGGATATATGCCGCAGCAGCAGGGCTTCTACGATGAAATGACTCCGATTATGTTTTTAAAATATATGGGAGCATTAAAAAATGTGAACGGTAAAGAACTAAAAAATCAGATAGAATTTTTATTAAATAAGGTTAACCTCTGGAATGTGCGTTACAAGAAAATCGGAGGTTTTTCCGGGGGGATGAAGCAGAGAGTAATGCTTGCACAGGCGCTTCTCGGAGCCCCTAAGCTGCTGATACTTGATGAGCCTACGGCGGGGCTTGATCCGAGGGAGCGATTTAATTTAAGAAATTTTATAGCGGATTTAGCAAAAGATAAGATAATAATTTATGCGACACATGTTGTAAGTGATATTGAAAATATTGCGGACAAGGTAATGATTATGTCTGATGGACAAATAAAATATTTTGATTCTCCACAGATGATAAAAGAGATAATAAGAAAAGAAATATTCGACAAAGGAGAAAACAGGGAGATTTCAAATTTGGAAGATGCTTTTATGTATGCGGTGACGGAGAACACGGGGGCACAAACTTTTGAGCATATTTAATAAGAAATATACGATACCGCATATATTGTGTTATAGTAGTCATGGCAAAATGTATTCTATAATTTGAAATAAAGGCGGGAGGTGTTTTTATAAATAGAAAAAGTTTTAAATGCTTTTGTTCAATTCTGGTAGTAATAGCAATTTTGATTGTGGGATTTGTAGCCGGTAGATTGATGACGAATACCAAACAGAGAAGTTTTGAAAACGTACAGGAGCAGTTGAAGGACAGCATAACTTTTAAGGCAGAGAAAAAAGTGATTCTTGAGAAGATAGTGCTGGATGTTGATGCTTCCGAAAGAGGAAATGTGTATCAGGGAAGTGAAACAGAACTGTATAATATGTATTCTTCTCATGACTTTAAAGATACGTCACCCATTAAAATGAGGGAGCTGCTTCCTTGGTCTGAGGTAAACGGAATGAGCAGAAGCTATGAGGAGCCGGATGAATATATTGCATTGTATCTTTATGGTGATAAGGATGAATATGGCAATATGAGCTATGCGCTTCAATGGGGAGATGTGTTTGTAAAGGTTGACAAAATTAGACTTGAACAACGCGGTATGAAAGTGGTAAAAAACAGGGCTTATACTTCTGATGGTGAGTGGTTGGAAATGCTGGTGCTGTATGATTCAGAGGTATGTCCGTATGTTTTTGTTAAACAGGGCGATGATGTTGTCGAATATGTAGTGCCTGGCTATCTGTATTCGGATATGCTTGACGAGTTATATCAGCTTGAAGTTTCGGGAAGCGACCTTATAGTATATACACACAATGCGATTCTCAGAGTGAGAGGCAGGGATGAGAACGAATGGGATGATATAACCTTTGGAAAAATAGATTATTGGAGCAGTGATTGGACTATACGCATATCCATAGAAGCAGGGGAAAGTTATACAACTCATGATGGTGTGGCGTTGCTTGTGGGTGATATTTATCTTGATGTTGACAAGGAGGAGTTTACTTTTAAAAATTTTAAGTACTTTGCATCACAGAATATTGAACATATACATAAGTAAACACACTTTAAAACATATGGACGAGTATGCTGAAACGAAAAATAACACTCACCGCTTGCAGCGAGGGGACTTTTATGTAGAGAACAATATAAGAGGAGAGAATATATTATGAGGAGAATCAGGTATGCGTTTATACTTGGCTGTGCAGCAGCCATTGCTCTTGCAGGATGCGGCAAGGGTGTTAAGGATGGAACAGGACAGGATAAGTCATCTGACGGCGGAAGTATTTTACAGAGCTATGACAGTGAAATTAAGCTGAATGACATGGAGGCGGGAGAGAGCGGTGAGACGCTTAACACATATTGGTATGCGGACGGCAGCGACAGTGTTAAACTTAACTATCGGCTGAACGCGCGAGGCGGAATTGAGGGAGTCAGTGTCGAAATTGACGGAACGGAATATGAGCTTTCGGATATAGAAGCTTTGAGCGGTGCGGCAGCACCGCAGGCTGCACTGTATGATATAAACAATGACGGTGTCAGGGATGTGATTCTTAACTGGACATTGTGGCGCGGGGTGAAGAACGCGATATATATGTCAACAGAGGATGGATATACATACATTCCGTCGGTTGCGGACTATTCGACGGAATATAAGAACTATACAGCAAAGTATGTGGACGATTATAAGCTTCATGTCACGTCGGATGAGCTCGGTGTTGATACAACGGCGGCATTGGGGGATGAGTTTGTCGATTATGACAAGAATTCGTCCAATTGGATGTATGATGTGTACGGAAAGCTGACAGTGAAGGACATGGATGCGAAAGCGGACGCGGGAGTTGACATCAGATATTTTGCGAAGGATGGAAAAGTGTATGTGTGCCACAGGGCGCAGTTTGAGAACGACGGCTTCTGGTGCGGTGTGAGTCTTGACAGGATATACGGGATTGACGGAGAGAGCTATGTCATAGAGGAAATTATAGTTGAGGAGGAGTACATATCCGGCGGGTGGTAATATGACATGCTGATTGATTGTACGGTCTTTACAAGATAGATCCTCTGTGTTACAATGATATGCGGTCAATGCATGTAATCAGCATGTTGACAGACTATAAGATGTTCGAACCGGACATCATAAGCATATGTAACCATTCAGAACCATGCAAATTGATTTAAGCGAATGGGCTTCTGAATAATTACAGTATATTATAAATTATCAGGAGGTAACTATAATGGCACAGATTAGCAAGGATATGAGAATCATCGACATCATTAATGTTGATTATGATATTGTTCCTATTTTACTCAATGAGGGAATGCACTGCATCGGCTGTCCGTCAGCACAGGGCGAGTCTTTAGAGGAGGCTGCCATTGTTCACGGTCTTGATCCGGATGCAATCACAGCTAAGATTAACGAGTTTCTTGCAGGCAAGAACTAATTGAGTTTTATCAGACAGTTTATAAAAGCGGCTTGGCGTTGCCAAGCCGCTTTTTGTGAGTTTCGCGTGTATAATCTGTTAGAGCTGTGCGAGTACCTTGAGTGCATCCTTGCGGATTATGACCTCGTCGTGCTCGTTGAGATAGGACAAGGTTGCATAGGAGAGCTTCTCGCGGACACCGTACTCGGTGAGGGTGTTGCTGACACCGGTAAATTCATCCGCATTCATCGCATCGCTGCTTATAAAGAGGTAGTAGCGCATATTCACAGGGTTCTTGTAAAGAACGCTGTTTCCGGTGAAACGGCTGTGAAGTGCGGCGGCTGCGGTTGATACCTGATTGAGATTCTTGAAAGAGAACAGCTTCTCAAGAGGAACTGAGGCTGCGTCTGTTTCAGGACTTTCAGACTTGGCTGCCTTGCCAGAGGTATTTTGCTTCTTTTTGGCTGTCTTGTCAGCGTCCTTGCCCTTGGACTTACCTAAGAGACTGTCAGCGAACGGAATGAAGTCGTCGCTGTGGCTTAATGCCTCGTTAATTTTGTTTAAAAGGGAAGCACCGTCGTCCATGCCGTGCATATCATCATCTGAGTCGAGCATGTCCGCATAGTCGTCATCATCGTCGGATGGCGCAAACTTTGAAAAGCGGGTATCAAGCTCCTCCGGGTCTTCCACCTTCGTTATAACAAGAACAATGCAGTCCGGCGATACCGGAATGGCTTCTATCATGAGCGGAATATCATCAGCTTCAAATCCACACTCGAAAGATGCCTGGGCAATCATATCTTTAAAAAGGCTCTTAGCCTTCTCGGTTCCATATGCAAGTTCGCTGATTTTTAATTCTCTCGAATCCAAATCAGCACGATTAAGGGTACAACGTATTGAATTTTCACTTAGTCGTTCTATTTTCATGTCAAATCACATCCTTCCTGACCTGCTTATTATACGTCATTTATTATAGTTCTGTAAAGCTATAATAATATGAAAATATTATGAATTTTAAGCCGGTATTTTATAAAACAAAGATGCTAAGCATCAATTTTATATGAGCAAGCAGCGAAGCGGATTGCGAATATTATTGACTGAATGCCGTTAAAATATTAAACAACTGCTTAAATATTCTACAATCAAAGACTGTTGCATACGTGATACTTTTTGGATATAATTTTATTCAGGATTTGCTGTTGTTCATGGAGGTGGTATTTACCGACACACAGAACACTCTATTGGATGGCAAATACTTAATTCTCGATAGACTCGGGCAGGGAGCCTATGGGGAAGTATTTCTTACCAGACACACAGGATTAGGCGTATACAGAGCAGTCAAGCGAATAAGCAGAAGCCGTGATATACATGATACCAGACGGCGTGAAGCGGATGCACTCAAGAGTCTGTCGCACTCTTCCTTACCTATAATATATGATATTGATGAAGATGATGTGTATTTTTATATTGTCGAGGAATACATAAGAGGCACATCTCTCGGTGAATATGTTAGAGGTATGGGGAGGCTTACGGAGGATGAGACACGCGGTATCGCCATGAGTCTATGCAATGTTCTTGAATATATGAATACAAGAGCGGGATTATTTCATCTGGATATCAAGCCGGAGAATGTCATGGTCACAGACGATGGCATAAGACTGGTCGATTTTGGAAGCAGCTATACAGAGGATGTACAGCCGGGGGTTCTTACCGGGACGGTCGGATACGCTGCACCTGAGTTGTATAACAGTGGGAAGCCGAACCGCACCTGTGATATATATTCGCTTGGAATGCTGATGAGATTTATGCTCACGGGTCAGACGCCGAATTATAATATCAGCAATATCTGTTCAGAGAATCTTGAATTCATCATTAATAAGTGCACGGCTTTGGAGGCAGGACAGCGTTATGAAACTGCCGCGGAGCTGTATCGGGCACTTGAACAATCACAATCAGACAATAGAAGGACAACAGCAGAACCTACAGTTATTTTGGTTGCAGGATGCGGACATCGCGTGGGGGCAACGCATTTTGCAGTTATGCTGGCGGCACATTTTACATTATCGGGCAGGAAGTGTCTGCTTGAGCCTGCGGCGGAGGATGGAAAGAGCTTATCAGTTCCGCTCTATGGTGATATAAGACATATCGGATGCAGAGGAGGGGTCTATACCGTGAATGGAATCACAGTGGTTCCTGACTATCACGGGTATGCCGTTCCCATGGATAATGAGACATACGGGAGCTGTCAGGTTGTTATAAAAGAAGTGGGAAACATTCTTGACATGCAGGTAAGCGACATTAAGGGATACATGGATGAGACTTATGCACTTGTCTTGGTGGCGGGACACACATTTGACGAGCTCCTCGATTATGAGAAAGCTGCCGCGATGCTTGATGAGGCGGGAATTAATTATGTGAGTGCAGTGAATTATACGGATGGGAGAGGGTATGGCGGAATCATAAAAGAACACGGAATGAAGAGAGCTTTAAGAATTCCGTACTGTACGGAACCCTATTCGTTTAAAATGGGGAGGGGAATTATTGAGAAGACGATTATCCCGAAGTGGTCGGGAGAAAATGAAGGTAATCGGATACGCCGGAACGCAAAGCGGCTGTGGAACGACACATTTTGTCTGGTGCACCGCCAATTATCTGTCAAATGTAAGAAAAAGCCGTGTGATGGTGTGCAGAACAGGAACCGGGCATAGTTATGGACAGGCTAGGGTTATTCTTAATGCTGCGGGAGATGATGCACAGTTTATGTATGGCAATGTTACATTTTTGACGGTCACGGATGAGTCCATGGTTGAGAGTGCGCAGGAAGCTTATGATTACATTCTGCTTGATTTAGGTCAGGCTGATTATGTCGGTGGCAATATTCTCAGAAGGTGTGATGAACTGTTTCTTGTCGGGGATTTGAGCGTGTGGAACTGCACGGATTCCGCTTCGGCAATGCTCAGGATGCGCAGGAGGTATGATAAGAAGCTGTGCTTTGTGTCGGCATTTTGCTCGAAGGCGGGACTCAGGAAATATGAAAAGCTCACAGGGGAGAGAGCGGTCATTATTCCGTTTGATGCGGAGCCGTTTGCTGTTTCGCGTGATACGCTCATTTTTATGGAAAGGATTTTTGGGGAGAGTATTGGGGTTAAGAGGGGAAAATAAAATACGCAGATAAAGGTCAGTCACAGATATGCTTTGCTACGGATAAATAATATATCACACAGTTCCGATTTGGCATTATATGACAACTTAGAAGTATAACTTAAGCATGGAGGCGGGTTATGAAAGGCAGACTTGAGGAGGCACAGGAGTTGTACAACAGCTCATCGGTGATGTTGTGCAGCGAGCTTTCACAGTATATGAGGGATGGTATCTCAGTGACAGTGGGAGGTTATCAGGCAAGTGTCAACAGACGACTTACCGATATGCTGCTCAGGGAAGGTCCATGTACCTATATGCGTTCTTACTCATTTGATGAGATGGGTAAGGTTACGGGAGTCGAGTTTCAGTGCGTGAGGCTCTCGGAGTAACAAAAAACTATTAATTATTAATTATCGTAAGGTTCCTCTGGACTTCGGATGGCGGATTTACCCGCTGTCCGAAGTTTTATTAACTTAATTGATTCAGGTGTCAAAACATGTTCTATTAACTTAATCGTGTATAGAATGTTATATTTATGCATATCAGCTCCGTTGTACGAAGCTGATATGCATAAATATAACACTCTATACACTTTTAAAATAAATTAGGATGTTTTGACACCTGAATCCTTAGTTTATAAAACAGAAGATGCGAAGCATCGATTTTATATGAGGCGGGCAGCGAAGCGGATTGCGAATATCATTGACTTATGCTACAATAAAGTATGTCAGGTTTTTACGGCATTGGTTTCAGACAAAGCACATGGAAATGAGGATTGGAATGAGTAAAAAGAACCGCTTTTTGATGGATGAAGATTATAATGAGAATGATAAGATGATTGATGACAATGATATAGATGATTATTATGTTGAGGATGCACCCGTGCGAAGGAGGAAGAACAGGAAGCATGTGGCGGCGACAGCCGTTGTGGCGGCGGTGGTGTGTATACTTGCAGCGGGTGGAATAGGGCTTATGATTCTGATTGATAAGTACACGCCGAACAACACCAGAATTACCCTGAATGACTATTATGCCGACCATGGTTATCTGAATACGGATGAGGCACAGAATACCGTTGCCGATGCTGAGGCATTCATTATTTTTAACAGTGAGCTTTCAAGCGGCAAGGCATACCGGTTCTCGGATGTGTGGTATTTCAGGAAGGATTTTGTGGATGAGTATCTTAACCACAGATTCTATTATGACATGGGAAACGATGAACTTATTTACACTACGCCGACGAAGATAATTACAATTCCTTTTGACAGTCAGGCGTATTATGTAGGAGACACGGTAAAGAAAGAGCATTATGTGGTGGCAAGGGAGCTTGACGGCGAGATATACATTGCCGTGGACTTTATAAGGGAAAGGGCGGATTTTATATATGAAGTCAGAACCGAGCCGGACAGAATGCTTGTGAACACGGAATATGGCAGCAGTGAATACGTGCATATAGCGGACAACGGAACGATAAGGACCGGAGCGAGCATCAAGGATGAGATTATCAGTGTCGGAGACGATGATATGCATTGGCTGGCTGTGGGAACACAGGGAGACTGGACACAGCTTATGACCGATGACAATGTTACAGGTTATATAAGAAGCAGGGAGCTTGCCGACACTTACACAATCACGACCTCCAATGATTATCAGGCGCCTATATACACCTCGGTTTCAAAGAAGTATAAGATTAATATGGTATGGCATGCAGTATATGACATGTTCGACAATGATGATATATATGCGCTTCTTGATAATACACAGGGAGTCAATACCGTGTCACCTACCTGGTATCAGCTTTCCGACAGCGTGGGAAACTTTAATTCATTTGCTCAGCAGGAGTATGTGGACTATATTCATGAGACGGGACGTGAAATCTGGCCTTTGTGGAGCGATTTTACGTCAGTGAGCGCCGAGAACGGCTGGAGTGAATATGAACTCTTCTCTGTCACGGAGAACAGAAGAGCACTCATTGATGCAATGATGCAGGAGGTTGAAGCCTACGGATATGACGGAATCAATATAGATTTTGAGAAGGTCAATTCTGAGACGGGAATACACTTTGTGCAGTTTTTAAGAGAGCTGTCGATAGAGTGCAGAAAAGCGGGAGTTGTACTTTCCGTGGATAATTATGTTCCGATGCCTCATTCGGCTCATTATGACAGGGCGGAGCAGGGAGCGGTTGTGGATTACGTCATAGTTATGGGATATGATGAGCATTACAATGGAAGTGAGGAGGCAGGAAGCGTTGCTTCGCTCTATTTTGTCAGAAACGGAATTGTAAACACTCTCGATAGTGTTCCGGCACAGAAGGTTATTAATGCACTTCCTTTTTACACGAGAATGTGGGATGAGTATACGGATGAGAACGGAAATCATGTGATGACTTCCAAGGCGTACACCATGAAGGGCTCCTATGACAGAGTGGAGGAGCTTGGTATAGCCATTAACTGGAGTGACACGATGGGGCAGTATGTTGCTGAGGGGGATGTTGAAGGTCATCATTACAGCGTATGGCTTGAGGATGCCGACTCAATCAGGGAGAAGATGAAGATAGTGGCGGAATACAACATTGCCGGTGTGTCGGGATGGAGTCTCGGCGGTGAGCTACCGGAGGTATGGGAGGTTATTGCGGAGTATAATAAGTAGAGAATTGTATATACGGTTATGCGGGAATAAAAATAACATAATTTTGAACCCTGTGCATAGAATAGAAATAAGGATTCTATGCATGGGGTTTTTTATTTTGAAAAGAGATATGCTTTCGCTTGCTATGGGATTAGTAATGATATGTTCCCTTTGGATGTTAATGCGGCACATGCTGTATTCGGGGGAGAAGGAGGAGGCGGCCGGGAAAGCGGTCAATATAGTGACGGAGGAAAGTAAGCAGACTGAATCCGAGGAGGGATATCTTGTAGTGATTGATCCGGGACATGGAGGAGTGGATCCGGGAATGCTCGGAGTGAACGATACCGTTGAAAAGGAAATCAATCTTGCAATAGCTTACCGTCTGAAGGAAAAATTGGAGGAGCAGGGGATAGAGGTGGTGCTTACGAGAACGACGGACGACGGACTTTACGCTGAGAGCGACAGCAATAAAAAGATTGCCGATATGAAAAAAAGATGTGAGATTATAGCAGGCAGCAATGCGGATATTGTTGTCAGCATACATCAAAACAGCTTCAGCGACAGTCGCGTGAGCGGTGCTCAGGTGTTCTACTACAAGCATTCGGTTGAGGGACAGAAACTCGCAGAGTGTATACAGGACAGTATGAGGGAGGGGCTTGACGAGACAAACGACAGAAAGATTAAACCTAATGACAGCTATTATATGCTGATACATACGCCGTGCCCAACGGTTATAGTTGAATGCGGTTTTATAACCAACTACGATGAGGCGGCACTTCTTGTGACCGAGGAATATCAGAAAAATGTTGCGGATGCTATTGCGGCGGGAATTATGTCCTACAAGAGAGAATAGCGTAAAAACAGGGGCATTACTGCTTGTGCCGCGGAAAGGAATGGAAGTGGATATCTTATTTGCCGGTAATACGATGGCGGTATCGGATGAATTTTATGAGTATGTCGGAAAAGAGTACCGCATGGTTGTGCTTAAAAATGAGTCTGCAAAGGAAAAACAGAGGAAAAAAAATCTTCTGTTTTTTAGAAACACATGTGAGGAGGACACCGAGCGTATATTTCGGACGTTTGATTTCGAGACGGTTGTATTTTTCTCGCAGGTGCTTGACGGTGAAAAGAAGATATTTGATGAGCTTGAAAAGCTTGAGTACATATTGTATCTGTGCAGAAAGAAAAAGGTAAAGTCGTTCATGTATATAACGGGAAACCGGGGTGAGGTGGATGAGGAGAACGGTGAGGCAAGCAGGGTGATTCTGTTGAATGCCTGTGAGCAGCTATGCAGAAAAGCGGCAGACAATGACGGAATAAATGTGCAGCTTATACGAGTACCATATCTGTATCATTGTGTTATAAAATCCAGCCATGTCGGAAGATGGCTTGGAGCAGCCATATCTCAGGGGAAGGTTGAGCTTCCGGGATATCAGGATACCATGACGGATTTTGTGAGGGAGGATGACCTTGCGGAGCTTATAGGGAGAATATTTGATGACCCTTGGAACGGCAGTTATCTTGAGACAAGGATCAGCGGAAGAAATAAGCTTACATTCAGACAGCTTGCGGATATGCTGAAAGCTTTTGCAGCACCGGGTGGAAATGTGGAAGTTATATATACCGGTAAGGATGAATGCACACCGACGTATCAGGAGGATTCATGGGCGAGAAATGAGTATGGATGGATTCCCAAGGGCAATATTGAGGCTGACCTTAAAGAGGCGGCAGGAAGATATATTAAGGAGCGTGAAAAGAGACACCGGGGGATATTTAAATGGCTGTATTCCAACAGGCTTGTGAGGATAGCCACGGAGCAGATAGCACTATGTGCGGCGGCAGAGGCGTTAAACTATACAACGCGGGGCAATGTAATGTTCAACTTTCTGGATTTCAGACTTGTATATATAGCAATTATGGCTTGCATGAACGGACTTGGAGCAGGCGCGGCGGCAGCTCTTATTTCGTGCGCAGGGTATATTGCTTCGAATGTGTCAGCCGTGTCATGGGAGGTCATTTTTTTCAATATAGAGAACTGGTTCCCGTTTGCCTGCTATATGCTGCTCGGATGTGTATTGGGATACACCACGGATAAGGCGCAGGATGAGATAAAGAGTAAGACAAATGAGCTTGAACTTTTGGAGGAAAAGTATGAATTTCTGCATGGACTGTATATGGAGGCTGCCGAGGGAAAGGAGCGTTTTAACAATCAGATAATAGGTTATAAGGACAGCTTCGGCAAGATGTACTCGGTTGCCAAGAAGCTTAATACCACGCTGCCTGAGAAGGTGTTCTTCGAGGCAATCGATACTATGGAGGAGATACTTGGTAATTCTTATGCAGCCGTGTACAGTGTCACACCGGGAAGCGCATATGCAAGACTGTATGTGTGCTCTAAAAGATGTACAGGCAAGGCCACAAGGTCGCTTAAAATTACGGACTATCCTGAGGTATATGAGGCACTTAAAAATAAGGTCACTTTTATCAACAGGCAGGCGAAGGAAGGCTATCCGGCTTATGCGTCTCCGATATGCAGGGATGGAGAGCTTGTGGGAATGATTCTCATATTGGAGGCCGACTACAGCCAAATGAATATGGAATTTTACAATAAATTGAGAATGATGTCTGATATGATACAGGACTCGCTCGTCAGGGCTATGGAATTCTATGAAATGAATGACAACGTGATGGAGAATACGCGGATTCTTGAGCCGGACAGCTTCGAGAAGGTATTGGGAGTTAAGAGGCAGATGAGAAAGAGACAGTATCTTGATTATGTCATGTTAAAAATTGATTCCTGCGGACAGAATCTTAGTGAACAGAATGACCGGCTGAGCGGGCTTGTACGTGAGAATGATGTGCTCGGAGTCAGAAAGGACGGAAACCTGTACCTTCTGCTGACTCAGACGGGGGTTAAGGACATAAAGACGGTTGCTGACAGACTGAAGAAGAACAATATTGTGTTTGAGGAAGTCAGGGAGTAGTGATGGCTGTAATAATCTTTTTTGCATTGCATACGGTGTTTAGTATCTGCATGGCAGTTCTGAAGTTAACACACAGGCTGAAGAGCAGGAATATGACATTGCCGACGGCATGTCTGCTCCCGGTATGTGGAATGATTACCGCACTGGTGGATGAATGGCAGGTAAGACATGGTTGCCTTGGCGTGAGGAAGGTCGACGATTACACACAGCTTCAGGGCGATGAGGCGTGGCATCGTGAGATTGTGGGGACATACGATGATACACTTACCGTTCCGCTTGAGGAGGCAATGATGGTCAATGATTCACATGTGAGCAGGAAGCTTATGATGAAGCTTCTGCATACAAGTCCTGAGAATTATGTGGAACTTCTTAAGAAAGTCACAACGTCCGACGATGTGGAGCTTACTCATTATGCGACAACGGCAATGATGGAAATTCAGAGCGATTATGAAAGGAAAATCGGAGAACTTTTAGATAGGGTAAAGAGAACGCCCGACGATGTCTCAGTGCTTATGCAGTGCACAAGCCGGCTTAAGGCGTATATAGACAGCGGGCTTATTTCGGATACCGTCCTTATGCAGTACAGGCTGAGGCTTGATGAGATACTGTCGGCGCTGTGTCCTCTTGTGCCCGATGCGGTCAGATTCGAGTATGAGTGTATTGAGAACCGTATCATGCTTGAAAAATACGAGGGAATTGACAAAAGGCTTGCGGCGCTTGAGCGGAAATATCCTGAGGATGGCAGAGTATACATGCTGTATGTTCAGTATTATTACTCAATACATTCAGGCGGAAAAATCGAGGAAACACTCAGACGCATGAAGGAGCGAGGTGTGTATCTTGACAGTGCGGGAAAAGAGTGGCTGCAAGTATGGACATAAATATATAGAAGGATGAAGTTGGAGTAATGAAGAGGAAGGTAGTTGGAAAGGTCATGCTTCCGGTATTTGCTTTGTTTGTGTTAAGCATTCTGGTGTTCAGGGAGCGCGCCGGAATCGGATATGAGCAGACGGATGCGCAGGCGAGGGAGTGGAATCTATCATATTCGGATGAGTTGGAACAGGACATTAGGTGTCTTATTCTTACGTCTGACGAGGATGTAAGCTGCGAGTACGGAAAGATGATGGAGTTCGTGTGCGACAGTATGAAGCTTGGCTGTAAGGTGCAGGATGCAGGCGAAGGCTTTGATGCGGAGGAGCTTGAAAGGTATGATACGGTTGTTGTCACATTTCAGGATTGGAGTGTTTTAAAGGAGCAGCTTCTTGATATGTACTCATGGGTTAAAGAAGGAGGAAGGCTTCTTACGGCTCTCACTCCGATTCCGAATTCATATTTTCAGGCGGTCTCGGCAAAGTTCGGAATCGATGTGATTGAGGAATATTATCCGCCGGTGTATGGTGTGAAGTTTCTTAAAGAATGTGTGATTGGTGCTGATGAGGACGACATATTCTGGTATGATGCCGGGAAGTTGGAAGGAATTGTCTCATCCCTTGCGGTTGAGCTTAAGAGTGAGTGCGAGGTGTATATGGTGTCCGAGGATGGAAATACGCCGATTATCTGGACAAACGATTACGGAAAGGGAAGGATTGGAATTGTAAATGAGGTAATCACGCAGAAGTATCAGAGGGGATTTTTAGCGCTTGCTTACAGTCTTCTGGAGGATGTATTTGTCTATCCGGTAATCAATGCATCGGCATTTTATCTCGATGATTTTCCGTCTCCGATACCCGCCGGAAATGCTGAGTACATCAAGCGAGATTATGGTGTTGATGTGGCATCGTTTTATGCAAATATATGGTGGCCTAAAATGATGGAATGGGAAGAAAAATACGGAATAGTGCACACAGGAATGATTATAGAGAATTATTCGGATGAGGTGGAGGCTGTCTCTTATACACATCTCCGAGCCCACGAGACCTCTCTACATCTCG
>ENA-OZSG01000274-OZSG01000274.1-human-gut-metagenome-genome-assembly--contig:-NODE-274-length-20787-cov-7.266593_pt1 | contig 20787 bp, 15 predicted proteins | sample MGYA00243278_ERZ653965 | MGnify/ENA primary metagenome ERZ653965 (study PRJEB26926, sample SAMN06164714) | human gut metagenome | biome: ENVO:00009003; feature: ENVO:2100002; material: ENVO:00002003...
AGATATAGACATGTCTGCTTATTCCAATATCGTACATTCCCTTCGGTGCATCGGAGCCGAGTCTTGTTCCCATTCCTCCGGCTAAAAGGACGGCACCAACCTTTCCCGCTCTCACAGCCTCAATTCCGATTCTCCCAAAATGCTCCCGTCCCATCTCAATCTCCGGCAGAGTCATTGCCTTGATTGGTGCTATTTTTCCGCGCTTTCCGCCCTCTGCCGCCTGCTCTATAACCGTAAAATCCGTTCTCTCTATCTGCGATAGAAGTTCTTTTTTCCCATCCTCGTTAAGCTCCTCATAGAACCTAAGCACATGCTCCTGATTAAATGTCTTTAATTTTTCAACTGCCTCGTTATAATTCATTGTCATTCTCCGTTTCAGATTTAAATATCACTGTTATTCTAGTTCCTATATCCGGTCTGGTCAAGACATTAAAATATCCGTTATGTCTGTCGACAATCCACTTTGCAATCGAAAGTCCAAGCCCTGTGCCGCCGCTCTTATGCCCTCTTGCCTCGTCCGAACGGTAAAAACGCTCAAAAATATGGCTGACTTCAGCCTCTTTCATCCCTATTCCGTTGTCCTGAACGCTGAAATATACACCATCCTCCCTTTTTCCGGTTCTTATGGTTATCGTATCGCCATTCTGTGTGTATTTTGCGGCATTGTCAATCAATATCCTCGCACACTGCTTTATCATTGATATGTCACCACGCATCCGCACACTTTCCCCGAAGAACTCATAGACATGCTCTGAATCAATCATCTTCGATTCTTCATACACTTCATTCATAAGCTCATCAAGCTTAATCTCTTCCATCTTAAGATTATTTCTCCCGCTGTCGCCTCTTGCGAGAAAAAGCAGCTGCTCAACAAGCTTCTGCATATGTTCCGATTCGTTTTTTATGGCGTCTATCGATTCCTCAAGTATACCTTCATCCTCTTTTCCCCAACGGTCAAGCATATCCGCATAACCTCTTATGACCGCAATAGGTGTGCGAAGCTCATGTGATGCATCCGAGACAAATCGCGACTGCTGCCTGTATGTATCCCTCATACGTTCAAGCAGGTGATTCAGTGCCGTCTCAATTCCCTGCAGCTCCTTGTTGTTGGTACTTATCTTTGCATCCGGCGACGTAGCATTAACATTCTCTATTGCATCTTCAAGACTCTTAAAATACTGTTCGTTGTAAGCCATGTCAGTGAGCTGTTCTGTCTTTCTTGCCATCTCCCTTATCGGTCTTAATCTGTCATTAATGCTGTTTTTCATATTGGCTGACATCACAAGCACCGAAAAGAACTGCACCAAAAGAATCACAACGCCGATTATGAACACCACTCTTGCTTCATTCAGCGTGATATTCACCGTATATTCCTGTCCTTGCGTTCCTGTCATGTTATAGGACAGGAAATCACTTCCTATGTTCCACTCTATATTTCTCTGTGTCTTTATGTCAAACTCACCCATTGCTGACTTTTCCGCGATAAAAAGACTCACCACAGCAGCAATAATGCAGATAAGCACATCCATTTTCAGGATGTGCCATACATACTTACCTACAAATGTTCTGTTGATACGTCTTACGATTGATTCCTCACTGCTCTTCTTTGATGACATATCCAACTCCTCTTACCGTCGAAATAAGCTTGATACCAAAGGCATCATCTATCTTCGTGCGAATATAACGCACATATACATCTATAACATTAGTCTCCCCTGCATAGTCATATCCGCATACCTTCTCGAGCAATGTATCCCTGCTAAGCACAATATTCTTATTCTCAAGCATATATTCAAGCAGTGAAAATTCTCTGTGTGTCAGTTCAACAAGCTTTCCGCCAACCTTGACCTCATGCCTTGCCTTGTCAAGACTGACGCTCCCGCATGAAAGCACATCCAAGCTGATATGTGACGCCGATATTTCCGTTGATTTTTTGAGTGCAACTCTTATCCTTGCCAAAAGCTCCTCTATGGCAAACGGCTTGGTGATGTAATCATCAGCCCCCATATCAAGACCCGATACCTTATCCATGACCGCATCCCTCGCCGTCACCATTATTACAGGCATGCTGCTCGTCCTTCTGAGCCTCCTTAACAGTTCCATCCCGTTAAGCTCCGGCAGCATCACATCCAGAAGCATGAGGTCATACTTACCGCTCTCAGCCATTGAAAGACCTGTTCTCCCGTCAGCAGCCTTCCCAACCTCATAGCCTTCATGCTTAAGCTCCAGCTCAACAAATCTCGCAATCTTCTCTTCATCCTCAACAATCAATATCGCTGTCATATCTGTCTTAGTCCTTGAACTCCTTCTTTATGTTCTCAGTCACATCTGATGCCTTGTTCATTGCGTTGTTAAACACATCATCCGTCTTAAACAACGGTCCTGAAAAGCTGTATCTGAATGAGAAGAACAATCCCACAATCAGAAGTGGTATGCATACCCAGAACGCAAAGATGAGAAGCAAAACACATACCGTGAGCGGCATCTTCATTATATCCTCATCATTTCTTCTCACATCAAGGAAATTCTCATTTCCTATCTTGATAACCTTTCCAATCCACTTAAAAAATCTTCCCATCAGGTCGCCGAAGGTAACTCTCTTACTTTTATGTTCCTCCTCATCAGTGTAATCTGTCCGCACACTGCCCGTATTGCCGGTAGTAGTATAATCCGTATAGTGTGGTGCTGCTGTCTTTCCTAACTTTTCCAAATATACAACCGCATCAAGCATATCAAAATCACATGCATTAAGTGCCGCCTTGGCATCCTCAAGACTTACCCCTGTTCTCTGTGAGAGCTTCATCGCCCTGTCGAATTTTTCTTCACTGCTAAGTTCCATAATTATTTTCCTCCGTTTTCATTTTTATTATAGCTTTATGGATTGCTTCTTTACAAGTGTTATCTTATCGGAATTACATATTTACCGCTTTATCTGTCTCCGATATGGTATCTCTTGTTGATGGTTACAATATAAACCTGGAAAATTAAAGGAAAAGAGGAGAAAGATTAAAATCCGATTAAGAAATAAAAATCCCCCGCAGGTCAGCACCTTGCGGGGGAACAAAATCAAATATTCTTTTTTTAACGTTTTTATTACTTTATCCTGAGTGCTCTCGTAGCGTTAAGAACCGCGAGAACCATAACACCGACATCCGCAAATATTGCAACCCACATATTGGCAATTCCGAGTGCCACAAGGATAAGACATGCGAACTTGACGGCAAGTGCAAACGCAATATTCTGTCTGACTATTTTAAGTGTCTTTGTCGATATTCTCATTGCAAGTGCAAGCTTGGCAGGGTCATCATCCATGAGAACCACATCTGCTGCCTCAATAGCCGCATCAGAACCAAGTGCTCCCATCGCAACACCAATATCCGCTCTTGAAAGGACGGGTGCATCATTGATGCCATCGCCGACAAATGCCAGCTTCTCCTTAGCCCCCTTCTCACCGAGAAGTCTTTCAACCTGTGCCACCTTGTCTGCCGGAAGAAGCTCACTGTGAATCTCGTCAATACCAAGCTCTGTTCCGACGAGCTGTGCTGTCTTAGCTGTATCTCCCGTGAGCATTACAGTCCTGATTCCTGCTGACTTAAGACCTGATATAGCTTCCTTAGATGTCGGCTTGACAACATCTGATATAGTGATGCAGCCGGCATATACACCGTCAATCGCTACATATACGGCAGTTCCGTCATCATGCTCCGATGTAACGGCGGCACCGACCTTCTTCATAAGCTTGACATTTCCGGCTGCGGTCTTTCTTCCGTCGACGACCGCTGTAACACCATGACCGGCAACCTCTTCTATTCCGGTTACACGCTCAAGCTCAAGCTTCTTATCATAAGCTTTCTTAAGACTTATGCTTATAGGGTGGCTTGAACCGCTCTCGGCATAAGCTGCATAGTATAAAAGTTCATCCGGTGTAAAACCATTCTCAGGATAATTTCCCGTAACCTCAAACACACCCTTGGTGAGTGTTCCTGTCTTATCAAATACAATGTACTTTGTATCTGCAAGTGCTTCAAGGTAGTTAGAACCCTTGACGAGTATTCCGTTCGTTGAAGCACATCCTATTCCGCCAAAGAAGCTTAACGGAATGGAAATTACAAGTGCACAAGGACAGCTTACAACGAGGAATGAAAGTGCCCTTATAATCCAGGTCAGCCATGCTGCAGGATTACCAATTATAAGATTAATCACAGGCGGTATAATCGCAAGTGCAAGTGCACTGTAGCACACTGCCGGTGTATAATATTTTGCAAACTTTGTGATAAAATTCTCCGAACGTGACTTCTTAAGACTTGAATTCTCAACGAGATCAAGTATCTTAGATACCGTTGAGTCGCCGAACTCCTTAGTTGTGCGAATGTGAATTGTTCCCGTAAGATTGATACATCCGCTTATAACCTCATCGCCGCATACTGCATCTCTCGGGACACTCTCACCTGTGAGTGCACTCGTATTAAGCGATGTATTTCCATCAATTATCACACCGTCAATAGGAACCCGCTCACCCGGATTGACCACTATGGTTGTTCCAATCTCGACCTCATCCGGATCAACCTTCTGCAACTGCCCGTCGACAACTATATTCGCATAATCCGGTCTGATATCCATGAGTGCCGCAATGTTTTTTCTGCTCTTTCCGACTGCAACACTTTGGAAAAGTTCTCCAATCTGGTAGAATAGCATAACCGCAACACCCTCGCGGAACTCTCCGATTGCAATCGCGCCTACCGTCGCAACCGCCATAAGGAAATTCTCATCAAAAATCTGTCTTTTTAAAATTCCCTTTCCCGCCTTCTTAAGTATATCATATCCGATCACAAAATAGGGAATCAGATATAACACGGCACTAATCCACACATTCAAATCCAACAGGGCATCAAGTATGGAAACAACCACAACGAGAACAGCAGAAATAATAATACGATATAATATCGTCTTCTGTTTCTTATTCATAAATGCCTCCCTTTACCATAATGAAAAATCTGCTGCCGGTGCAGAGCATCGACAGCATACCATTAAAGCTCAATTACGCAGTCATCTTCAACCTTCTTGCAGTTAGCGTAGGCTTCCTTCATAACCGCATCAACATCGGCACCATCCTCAAATTCAACCTTGAGCTTAAGTGTCATAAAGCTTAATGAAGCATCCTTAACTCCATTAGTGTTCTTAACTGCCTCCTCCATCTTAGCTGCACAGTTAGGGCAGTCAACCTCTACATTGTATGTCTTCTTCATGATAAAATCCTCCTTGAAATTATTAAATTATTTTATTCTTCAACATGTTCCATTCCCATGCTCAGCATATTTCTGACATGGTCATCATCAAGGGCATAAAATATAATCTTACCCTCCCTGCGAAACCTCACAAGCTTCGCATCCTTGAGAATCTTGAGCTGGTGGCTGACCGCCGACTGTCCGAGATTCAAAAGCTGTGCGATATCGTTCACACATAACTCACTTTCAAACAGAGCATACAGTATTCTTATTCTGGTGGAATCTCCAAACACTTTAAATAACTCTGCAAGATCATACAGATACTCTTCGGCAGGCTGCTGCTCTAACACCCTCCTTACCACATCCTCGTGAGCTGCGAGAAATTCATTCTGATCTCCTGCATTATCCGCCATATAAGTCACCTCCAATCACAATCCTTATCCTATGCGGAACCCTTCACAGATGCAACATATTAGTATTTGTTCATCTGTTCATATCTTCATTATATTCATATATGTTCAAATGTCAATATGTTTTTAGCATTTTTTGTAAAATATATTGTGTATTTTTTTAAAAACAAGTTGAAATTTTTCCTGTTCTGTGTTAGCATATCTATCAGCGGCGTGTGGCTCAGCTTGGTAGAGCGCTACGTTCGGGACGTAGAAGTCGCAGGTTCGAATCCTGTCACGCCGACGAATAGACATCGGAATTTCCGGTGTCTTTTTTGTGTAACAGGATACCTCGTTTCTGTTACACAAAAAGGCTCCGAAAAAAAAGGACTGCCAAGCCGGGCAGTCCTTTCTCTGTTTGCATTCCGCTATTCAAATCTGAACCACTTAAGGTCAAAGTTACATCCCGGAAGGAATACAAGATTAACCGAATAGCTTCCCTCAATGTTCTCAAGTTCAAAACTCTGCTCCACATACCCATCTCCGCTCTCAACCGTATGAGGCATGATGAACTCTGCTATTCTGTTCTCCGTTCCCTCTTCATTTGCAAAGCGGACATGAATCGTGTTCTTTTCAAGCACCGAACGACCGCAGATTGTAATCTTATGCATACCATCCGTGAAATTCATGTCATTGTATGTGAGTGCAACATTATTTCCGATATTTGTTATGGAATCAGCTCCTAATGTATAGGTATCACCGTATATGCCATCATTGTCAACCGCGTAGTTAATGTCATAAGCACGCTCATATTTCTTAAAGCTGAATCCTTTTATATTTATGTCATGGTCAGCCACAAAGCTTACCGTACACACACCCTTAAAACGCTCAGGAAGCTTGTAGGTCTTTTCCTGATATGTCGCCCAGATCGAAGGCAGGTCATATATAACCGTGTCGACAAGCTCCGCTCCATCCTGTCCCGGTATTCCCTTCCATATCTGTATAGGGAACGGCTTATTGTTTAACTCGTACACAGGAAGTGTAATCTCATCGGAACCGTTCTTACCGAAGTTGACCTTCTCAAATGCTATATAGGTTCCACCTTTAGGAACAATGCCTCTGTCCTGTCCGACCGCAGGCTCAACCCCCGCTGAAGTGTACAGAGTGCCGTATACAAACTCATACGGATTAAACTCAGCCATTCCGAGACCTTCCGCTGTAAGGCTTATCTGCGAAATGAGACTTATTTTCTCTCTTCCGTTCCTGGTACAGCAGCGCACATTGTGTTTTCCGTCACCGACTGCTTTGAGCACCTTCTTTACAATATATGGAACCTCGGAGACTTCCCCATCCTCAATCACTGCACCGTTAGAATCAACACCGGCATCATTTGTTACCTTCCATATAAGCTCTTTATATGTCGCATTGTGCGGAAGAAGCTCCGCCTCAATCTCTACCTGCATATTATCAGGTGAGAGCACACGGCTTCCCTTTACCTTCATGCGGATGTTGCGCACAGGTATCTCGATATCCGCATCAGCCTCATCCATCGCGCTGATGTTCTCTCCTGCACTCACACCTGTCATCTTTCCGCAGGCCAATGCTTCCATGGATACAGCCACAGTGTCCATTCCCTCTGCACTCACCTCAAGCTTAATCTCACCCGGCTCGGTCTTAGCTGCGATAACAGCAAGAAGCTTTCCGGAGAACATTCTTCTGCTGTCCGTCTTGTATTGGTCAAAATCGGTACTGTCTCCGTTGTCCATTCCTACAAGCCTGCCCGCTCCGCTCACTTTCACATACACGCGGTTGTTGGCATTCTCAACAGGATTTCCGTCCTTATCCACAGCACTTATGTCAACATACACAAGTTCTCTTCCGTCAGCCTTAATACTTGTACACTCAGGTGTCACGACAAGCTTCACCGCATCCGAAAAGCTCTTCTTTACATCCCTTGCAATCACACTGCCGCTCTCATCGTAAGCCACAGCCTCGACAACTCCGGGCTCGTATTCAACCTTGTAATGGGCGAGAAGTTCTTTACCATGCTCGTGGTCAATATCATACGTTCCAAGAGAGCGTCCGTTCAGGAATAATTCAACCTTAGGTGCATTTGATGCTACACGCACATCAACAACCTCGCCCTCTGAAAAATCCCAATATGGGAACACATGAACCATCGGTGCCTTTTTGTAATCCGTCCATTCTGCCTGATATATATAGTATGTATCCTTCTCAAAGCCTGCCGTGTCAAGCTGACCGAAATACGAATTCTTCGTCTGATACGGCGTAGGCTCTCCTATATAGTCAAATCCCGTCCATATAAACTGTCCCATTGAGTAGTTAGCATCCCTGTCCATAGTTATGCAATACTCGGTATTTTTAGCTCCCCAGTTGGTCGAACAGTTGCCAAGCGATGAGCACTGCTCGTCGTCATCACAGAGTATCCTCTGCTCGTAAGGGAACTTATATATACCGCGACTCTGAAGTGTCGACGCCGTCTCACTTCCGTATATTATCCAATCCGGATGCTCTTTATGATGCTGCTCATAGTATTTCTCGGCATAATTGTATCCCGCAAGCTTTACAATATCAGCACATTTCTGTGCGTTCTCCCACGGCATATAATTAGAGCCTATGGTAACGGGTGCATTGCACTCAGGGTCATGTTCTCTGACATACCCGGTAAGCCTTCTTGTAATCTCCTGACCATGCTCATCGCGATGTGTATCGTATATCTCATTTCCAATGCTCCACATGATTACGGAGACGTGGTTTCTGTCCCGTCGAATCCAGCTTGCCACATCCTTGTCCGCCCAGTCGACAAAAAACCTTGCATAGTCAAATTCCGTCTTAGGAAGCTCCCACATATCGAACGCTTCGCAGTCAACCAAAAAGCCCATCTCATCCGCAAGCTCCAACACTTCCTTGGCAGGCATATTGTGAGAGGTACGAACGGCATTTACACCCATCTTCCTGAGCTTGTTAAGCTTACGCCTGAACGCATTGACATTGAATGCAGCTCCGAGGCAACCGTTGTCGTGATGCTCACACACACCGTTGAGCCTTACCTTTCGCCCGTTGAGAATAAATCCGTTCTCCGGCGAATACTCCTTAGTACAAAAACCTATCTTCTGACTTTCTTCATGCTGTACCTCACCCTTATACTTTAAGCTGACACTGCACTCATACAGATCCGGCTCATCAATATCCCAGATAAGCGGCTTGTCAATCGTAATTTCAAGCTCCACGCTCCCTTTTGCTCCGCTTTCAAATACAGCAGCTTCACTTCCTGCCATCCGTCCGAATGTGAATACACTGCTTCCGGCGTGGCTGAGTGTAAGGCCTGCCTGTACATCCCCTGCGCTTATGTCATGTCCTGAATTTTCTATCTCCACACTACATTTTACATGCCATGTTCCGTCATCATTTTTTCTGACTCTGACATATGTTCCGTCCGGCACCACATGAAGCGGTTCAAGTGTCATAAAGTACACATCCCTTATTATTCCCGCTCCCGAATACCATCTGGTGTTAGGGCACTGATATACAGCCTTCACAACAATCTCGTTATCACCCTCATGCACATATTCCGTGATGTCGGCATCAAATGTCGAATAACCGTACTTCCACTCACATACCGCTCTTCCGTTGACATACACCGTCGAATCCATGTACACTGCCCCAAATCGCACAATAAGTTTCTTGCAAAGCTCCTCCTTTGACACTGAGAATTTCTTTTTATACCAGCCTATGCTGCTCTCATACAGATTATTGGTATCATAAATCAACCAATCGTGAGGTATATCCACCGCATTGAATTTTTCGTCAAGTGCCTCATCAAGCGTAACCCCAAGTGAAGTCTTTTTAAAGCACCATCCATCATCCCATAAAACAGTTTTGTTCATAACCTCTCCTTTTTACATCCCATTATATAATCACTCGCCAATCCACACGCACTCATTCTCAAACACCGCATCCGCATACTGTGCACTCCTGTACAGCGGTATCTTATGCCCGTTTCTTATGAAAAACACAATCTCCTCAGCAGGTATCTCAACGAAATAATGACCTGCATCATATTTCTCAAGCTCATAATCCTCATCGGATTTCATCCTTACCATTGTCATCGGCTCAGGAAGGTACACGTATCTTCCGATGGCATTCTGTGTGTACACAGGACATATCATGATATCATCCCCGACATAGAGCTGGTCTTCCGTCGCAGCCGCCACTCTGTCTCCGGGATGTTCAAAGCCCAGCGGCTTATACATGAGAGTATCAGCAGCAACAGCCTTGTTGTATGTATCCCACAGATACGGTATAAGTGCATAACGTATATTGATAATATTCCTGAACGCATCAGTGTCGGTAAACCTGTATAACTCCTGATACCTTGTTCCTGCCGCCGCATGATTTCTCATGAGCGGAACAAACACGCCCAGTCCGACCCATCGCATCACAAGTTCCTCTGTGGCATTGTCGTTAAAGCCTCCTATATCAGCTCCGACATACATAAATCCACACATATTGAGCGACGGAAGCATCTTAAGACATAGAAGAATGTGGCTCCACCACGAATGATTGTCCCCCATCCATATTCCGCCGTATCTGTGCATTCCTATATATGACGCCCTCGAAAACATAAGAATATCTTTATTTGGTGCAAGCTCCTTAAAGCTCTCAGACGCGGCTCTTGTCATATTATAGCCATACAGATTATGGACATGGTCATGTCTTACAATTATCTCCCCGTCAGGCTGTGTGGCTCTATGATAAAATCTTTCATAGTCTCCGAGATTATTTGATAAGCCCTCCACAATTCCCTTGAAATCAAAGAAGCTCTGTATATCAAGATTTTTTCCCTTATACTCGTCAATTTTTTCAAACACTTCCTTAAGATGCTTCTCCGAATAGAAAATTGCAGGCTCATTCATATCATTCCAGAATCCGTCTATTCCCGCATCCAAAAGCACCTTATACCCGCTTCCGAACCACTTTCTTGCCTCGGCATTGAGAACATCCGGGAAATGGACTCTTCCCGGCCACACTCCGACAACAAAATCTTCACCGTCAGCTTCCTTACAAAAATATCCATTCTCCTTTCCCTCCTCATAAACCGGATATCCGTCCTCAATCTTGACACCCGCGTCAATAATCGGAACCAGATGAATATGCTTATCCTGCATCTTTTTTACAAAATCGGAGAAATCAGGAAATGTCTCCCTGTTAATCGTAAAATCCTTGTATCTCTCCATGTAATCAATATCAAGATAAACCGCATCTATAGGAATATTTCTCTCTCTGTAATTATCTACAACCTCCTCCACTTCCGTCTCACTCATATAGCTCCAGCGGCACTGCTGATATCCGAACGCCCATCTCGGAGGAATATAGCTCTTTCCTATAATATGTCTGAACTGCCTTACAATCGAATACAAAAACGAATCCCCATTCTCAGGTGTCATAATATAGACTGCAAAATTCTCATTGCATACCGTAACCGCAAGCTCATTCTTGTCAAGATAACCTATATCAAATATAATTCTTCCGGGATAGTCAATAAAAAGTCCATACGACTTCTCAGGATTTTTCGAATCCGCAACAATGATAAAATTATGTGCGCCGTAAAGAGAACGCTTCGACTCATTATGATTAGGGTCATCGCTGCACTTGCTCTCATATATCCATCCGCGCTTGTTGATGCCACGCACGTTCTCGCCAAGTCCGTACACAAGGTCATCCGGTTCCATTGTATGGCTGTACTTCATCGCCACCCCTTCACTGCCGTCATCCGGTCTGTCCCAGCTTATACCGCCATAAGGCTCCAAGGCTTCTCCTGCCTCCGCAATCGCAAACAGCGCATTCTTATCCTGCTCCGAAGCCATGACAATATTCTCATCGCATATCACAGCATAAGTCTCAAATGGTTTTCCATATACATATTTTTTTACCATAGAACCTCCCATTTATCCGGGTGCAAAAAGGCACCGCATACTTGTTATTATTTTAACATACGCAGTGCCTTTATTCAACCTTATTGAATTGTGTTAATTATATATTTATGCATTAATCTTTAGTGATTATTATCTTAGTGATGGAAGAGACGTATTCCCGTAAATGCCATAACCATATCGTACTTGTCAGCACACTCAATTACTGCATCATCTCTCACCGAACCGCCCGGCTGCGCTATATATTTCACACCGCTCTTGTGGGCACGCTCTATATTGTCCGAGAATGGGAAGAATGCGTCAGAACCACATATAACATCAGTGTTCTTATCAAGCCATGCTCTCTTCTCCTCCGCCGTAAATACCGGAGGCTTAACCTTAAATACCTTCTCCCATGCACCATCTGCAAGTAAATCCATGTACTCATCACCTATATAGAGGTCAATCGCATTGTCTCTGTCAGGTCTGCCAAGCTTATCAATGAACTGAAGTCCGAGAACCTGCGGTGACTGGCGAAGGAACCAGTTATCAGCCTTCTGACCTGCAAGTCTTGTGCAGTGGATTCTTGACTGCTGTCCTGCTCCGATACCGATTGCCTGTCCGCCCTTAACGTAGCATACTGAGTTAGACTGTGTGTACTTGAGAACGATGAGTGCAATCTTCATATCTATCATTGCCTTCTCAGGTATATTCTTGTTCCTGGTAACAATATTTGAGAGAAGCTCATCATTACAATTTAACTCATTTCGTCCCTGCTCAAATGTAATTCCGAAAACCTGCTTCTTCTCAATCGGAGCAGGAACATACGAAGGATCAATCTGAATTACATTGTATGTACCCTTCTTCTTTGCGCGGAGCATCTCGAGTGCCTCCTCAGTGTAACCCGGAGCGATGACACCGTCTGACACCTCTCTCTTAATAAGCCTTGCAGTATCCTTATCACATATATCGGAGAGTGCAATAAAATCACCAAAGGATGACATTCTGTCCGCACCTCTTGCTCTTGCATAAGCACATGCGAGCGGGCTTAACTCTCCAAGGTCATCAACCCAGTAAATCTTAGCAAGTGTCTCATCAAGCGGAAGTCCTACAGCCGCACCCGCAGGAGACACATGCTTGAAGGATGTTGCGGCAGGAAGCCCTGTTGCTCTCTTAAGCTCACTTACAAGCTGCCATCCGTTTAATGCATCAAGGAAATTGATATAGCCCGGTCTGCCGTTTAACACGGTAACAGGAAGCTCACTTCCGTCCTCCATATATATTCTTGATGGCTTCTGATTAGGATTACATCCGTACTTTAACTGAATCTCGTTCATCTTCATTCTCCTCTACACGTTCTTATTGTATATTCTGCTCTCGTACTTTCCTGTCTCAATATCAATGTATCTGACAAAAAGCGATACCTTGTTGTCCTCATTGAGATTTTCCCAGAGCATATTTCCAAATGAATCAATATCGCCCTCAATCTTAACCCACTTAGGCTCGCCCTCAAAGCTCGGAAGCGGATTGCCGTCGTGCATATATGTGTGGATGAAATGTCCCTCGCCCGCAACCGGGTTCTCATAAGCAAAAGTATATCTGTTACATGCATCAGGGTTGCCGTTGCTGCTCTTCAAAATAGACATCGCATAGTTGTATCTGCCACCCTCGATGTGCATGATTCCCGAAATTCTCGGTGTATAGTTAGGACCATCCGGCTCGAACTCTCTGCATCTTAGAGACTGCTCGAATGTGAGCTGCCTGTCCATTCCGTCATATATGGTATCTGTCTGATCTCCGTTGGTAACGATTGTCTTGTTGCCGAGCACACGCACAGGCGCATAGATAATAAGACTCGGATCCTCAAGCTTTGACGGGTCAAATGCCTGTGTGCGTATTCCCTCCCCGTCCTCAACAAACACTCTGTTCCTGCTGTTGCTGCTTCTTCCCATGATAAAATACGCTGTGACAGCATACTTTCCATCAGGAGATTTGCCGATTACGATTCCTCTTCCCGGATAGGCATTCTTCTTAAGCTCTTCATTAAGTGATAACATTTCCATTGTCATTCCTCCCATTCTCCTGCCAGACGATATCTTTGTTCCAAAATACAAAAAGACCGCCTGAGCGTACTATAATAAGCATCGCCCAGGCGGTCGGCATGTCTTAACCAATCACTCCCTGCAGGTAATCCTGCCACGAAAATCAATACATTAATCGACCTCCGCTTTCCGCCAGTCGTGATTCTATGTATATGTTACATGATTAAGATAAAAATATCAAGGGTATTTTTTTACTTACAACACCATTTCTACTTCTGCTCGTCATATTTAGCCGCCGTCTTCTTAAGCTCTTCATCGACAAGGTTCTCCATAGGTGTGTTGAGGATACGCTCTGTCTCCTCTGCCTCCTCTTTGGCTCTCTTGTGCTTAAGCTTTACAACCTTGACAACACCGAATATGACAACTCCTGCTGCCACAGCGATGAGAACATACTTCTTGACATCGTTGGAGGTTGTTGTCTTAGTCATGATACGGTTTGCGGTGGAATCGAAAGTCTTGACAAATAAATCATCAGTTGACAAGCTGCTGTCCGACCAGTACTTGTCAAGATATGCCCAGAATATATCCACCGCCTCAGAATCCATAACAGAACTTACCTGTGTTCCGTTGATATAACACATATATCCCGGATCACTGTACTCATCCTCATATTGCTCTGCAAAATATACATAAAGGAAGGTCGATTCGTTTGTAATATTGTTCTCATAATAGTCTAATGCATAGTTATACTTATCATCATCAGATGTGCCTTTTCCACTGTATGTATCATAATCAAGTAAAACAATATATGGCTGTACACCTGTCTCATTGTAGAAGTCCTTAAGTCTGCTCTCCGTCCTGCTCTCATTTTCGAACCATCCGAGCTCGTCATATATGCAGTCATTTATATATCCATTGCCGGTGTTGAGCTTCTCACGGTTATAGCTGCTTGACGGTACGCTTCCGGTGCTTCCGCCTCCTCTCGGAGCCATATAAAAGCCCAGTGCAATGATAATTATAAGAAAAGCAATAAACCATGAAAGAATCTCTGAAACGCATCCGCCTCTCCGTCTTGGAGCCCTCTCGTAATAACCTCCTCTGTGTGGTGGTGGAGGTGGTGCTCCATAGTGTCTTGGTGGTGGTGGCGGTGCTCCGTAATGTCCGCCCGACGGTCTGCCTCCTCCGAAACCGCCGCCGCTTGGTCTTGATGAACCGCCCATCGGTCTTGACGATCTGCTGCCTCCTACTCTATGTCCTCCGCCGCTTCTTGAAACCGAATGTCCTCCTCCACTGTGGCTGACGCTGTGTCCTCCTCCAGTTCCTGGTCTACCCATTTATTTTTCCTCCTCAAAAAAAGTAACTATTACAGATTATGATGTAATTGTCTGTAAAATCACAACACAATCTGATAATAGTTACATTTTATCACAACAAAGTGCTATATGCAAAGATTTTTTACTGTTCCTGCTCTTCCTCGCCGTCGTGAACGTCCTTCTTAGGCTCCTTGAGTCCCGGAATCTCAATATTGTGCTTCTGGCAGTAATCCCAGAGTGCAGCATGTATAGACTCCTCTGCTAAAAGCGAGCAGTGAATCTTGACAGGCGGAAGTCCGTCGAGAGCTTCCATAACCGCCTTGTTCGTTACCTCCATAGCCTCATAGATTGTCTTACCTATAACAAGCTCCGTAGCCATGCTGCTTGTCGCAACCGCTGCACCACACCCGAAGGTCTTGAACTTGCAATCCTTGATAATCTTGGTATCCTCATCAATATCAAGATATATTCTCATGATGTCTCCGCACTTGGCATTGCCGACCGTGCCCACACCACTGGCATTCTCAATCTCTCCCATATTTCTTGGATGCTGAAAATGATCCATAACCTTTTCACTGTACATATATAAATTCCTCCTGATAAGTAAAGCGGACATTCGCAATCCGCTTTCGCTACTTGCTCATGAATGCAGTCGCTTTGCGAACTGTCAGTGGGAGCTTTTAACTCCCACTGACATAAGCATCCCCCTTACCCACCGCTTAGTGCTCTGCACACTTGAAGCGGGGGATTGCTTATTCTGCATTCAATATAACATCATAACACTTCGTGATTCCACCACTCAATGCTTTTACTTATTTTCACCGTTCTTTACGAAATCTTCATAGAGCGGTGACATCTCACGAAGTCTCGCAACAATTTCCTTTAACTTGTCCACCGTATAGTCAATCTGCTCCATGGTTATATCCTCTGATAGTGTAAGTCTCAATGAACCATGTGCAATCTCATGAGGAAGCCCGATTGCAAGCAGGACATGTGAAGGGTCAAGCGAACCCGATGTGCATGCAGAACCGCTTGAGCCACACACTCCGTTCATATCAAGCATGATGAGCATGGACTCACCCTCGATAAAACGGAAGCAGAAATGTGCATTGTTAGGAAGTCTGTCATATCTCGCACCATTTAAGCGGCTGTATGGAATCTCTTTTAAAACGCGCTCAATAAGATGCTCACGAAGTCCGTCAAGAATCTTCTTTCTCTCCTCCATCTTCTCACCTGCAAGCTCTGCTGCCGCACCGAAGCCTACAATGCCCGGAGTGTTGAGCGTTCCGGCTCTCTTACCGCGCTCCTGTGCACCGCCGTGAATGAACGGAGCAAGCTTAACGCTCTTTCCTGCATACATGATACCGATGCCCTTAGGACCGTTAATCTTGTGTCCGCTTGAACTTAACATATCGATATTCATCTCATCCACATTAATCGGAATATGTCCGTAAGCCTGAACCGCATCAGTGTGAAAAAGAACACCATGCTCATGTGCAACTCTTCCCAACTCCTTAATCGGCTCAATCGTACCAATCTCATTATTGGCTGCCATTATTGACACAAGAATCGTATCCGGTCTTATGGCTGCCTCAAGCTGCTCAGGTGTAATTCTTCCCTCAGAATCAACAGGCAGATATGTCACCTCGAAACCATGCTTTTCAAGATACTGACATGTATGAAGAACGGCATGGTGCTCAATATTGCTTGTGATGATGTGCTTTCCCTTATTGCCATATACCTCTGCTGCATTCTTGATTGCCCAGTTGTCAGACTCGCTTCCGCCTCCCGTAAAATAGATTTCCTCCGGCTTAGCACCGATAAGAGCTGCTGCCTGTGCCCTCGCCTTCTCTATTGCTTCCTTGGCAGTCTGACCGAACTGATATACACTCGAACCATTGGCATAAATCTCCGAAAAGTACGGCATCATGGCATCGAGAACCTGCGGTGCAACCTTTGTGGTCGCTGCATTATCCATATAAATAAAAGGTTTGCTCATAATATCCTCCATGTACTGAAAAGCTTTCAACATACCATAACGTATATCGGATGTCGGATGTCGGGCAGCTTCTCGCTCTATTTCCCAGTGTGTTGCTAGGTTTTATCAAACACAATATATACCAGTCAAAACAATATGTCAATATATTTTTTCACCACACAAACCTGCAGTCCCACACCGCAACCCCGGTTCCCTGAAATACGTTCTGAAGGTGCTCATCAAGCTGCCTTCTCGTTACACCCTTTTTCAGTATAACCTGAAGAAAGCCTCCGCCTCCTGCACCTGCAATGAACTTAGCGTCAATAAGCTCCTCACAGGTTGCAAATATCTGTTCTATACAGGTGTTGCTCACTCCATGGTCAAGCATCTTAGAGAGTTCCCAGTGATGATTCATCTCACAGATAAACCTCTCCATGCTTCCCTCCATGAGAGAATCACGCATTCCCGCTGCAACACGCTTCATCTCAGTGAGCGCATATATTGTCTCTTTTCTCCCGTTAATATAATTACCGACAACCTCACGAAGCAGATTTCTTGCAAGTCTTCTCTGACCTGTATATATTATGGCGAAGCGCTCGTCAAGTTCAACCTTCATCGAATCAGGAATATCAAGATGCTCAACTCTGATGTTCTGCTTAAGTCCGGCATCCGTTGTTATATATTTTATTCCGTCCGTGAGTCCGCCGACCTGATCCTGCCAGCCGCCCCCGGTACTCATAAGCTGCTCCATTATAAGAACGGTGTCGTAGAGCTCATTTTCAGTGTACTCTCTTCCGGTGAACTCCCACAAAGCCTTAATCGCCGCACCGGCAAGGATACTGCTTGTTCCAAGACCGGAACCCTTAGGAATACCTGTAACCTTGGTAGATATATATATACCTGTTCCAATCTTTTCAAGAACATCCCGAAGAGTTATGTTCCCCGATGCAGGTATAACTCCCGAAGCGATGAGTGCCGCCTTGTGGAGTGCAAAATAATCATACGGGTTGCAGCAGTCACGCACCTCATCGATGCTCTCTGTGCTTCCCTTCACCCCAATGTCCTCACTCTCAAACTCTATACATAAATGTTCAATCTTCTTTACCGTCACCTGAACAGGTCTTATTCCGTTGATAAGAATTGCAGCATTTAACACCACACCACCGTTCTCATTGCAGTATGGCGGTGTATCCGTCCAGCCGCCGCCCCAATTTACGCGAACAGGAAGCTCTACCGTGACATTATCCCTCACGGCACGAACAGGCTGTGCCTTGATGCCTGACGCATTTTTAAGTGCCTTAGAAAGTGTGTCAAAGCACCTGCTCTCCATAGCATAAGCCGACAGCTCCTCGCCCTCGTACATATACTTCAATCCATTGTGTTTCATATACTTTGACAGTGCGAGGTATGCTCTCATCTTCTCGGAATATTCACATTTGTCAAGACATGTCATGAGAAGCATGAACTCCTCGTTTGTCATGTTGCATTCCTTATATACGGCAAGTGCTTCCTCTCCTGCTGCCCTGTTCTTCAGCATGTTGATAAAACGATATGTCTTTACAATCTCAGCAAGCGCGAACTTCTCAGTTATCGCATCGACCACATCCGCATACGCAAAGCTGCTCTGAAGGCTGTATCTTACGGAAGCCTTATACTGTCTCTTAACATTCTCATCGGGAACAATCTCGCCCGACGCAATTCGTCTAAGCATACACGCCGTGTCAACAGCGGCTTTCCCGCTCCCGCACTCCGGATACAGCTTAGCATTCCACAGATACCAATCGGCCTCATCACCGCTGTCCCACACATCCGTGGTATCTAAGCCCATAACTTCAATGAAATCTCTAAGTGTACTTCCAAGGAACGCCGCCGATGAATCTCCTGCATGATATTTGCCCTTAGGATTGTCAAGACAGCCGTACACTCTCACCACATATTTTCCGTTTAAAAGCTTCACTTTATGCATGCAGCAGTCGGACGGTATGCTTATGTCCGAAATATTAAGTCCTGAGAGTATCACATTAGTGCCAAGCTTAGTGTCCTTGCCAATCACTGAATTCTCAATATACACCGCACCATCAGCCTGAACATCATCCGATATGTGCCCGTTGATTACGCTGAGCGGCAGTCCGCCCTGATAGTCCGTACATACCCGCTTGGTCCACCCAAGATGCTCATAACTTCCCAATTCATTCGTCTCAAGATTCCACAGCTCCCTCGTTGTGCCGAAATGGATGAACTCAGCAGGTGCAAGGCAGAGAAGCTTCATCGAAAAACCGTTGAGTGCCTCCCATATCCCGGTTCTGCACGCAAAAAGTTCATCGTTGAATTCACCTTCCGGTGCCTGTGTATAAAATTCCTCAAGTGTAGATGCCTTGGCAAGCGGGTATAAAAAGTCACCGTAAAAGCTCACTCTTGAGCGTTCATTCACAAATGATGAAAATTTATCCTCGTCGAGCATGCCGTCCGTGCTTATAAGTCCCCACAGAGCTTTAAGAAGATTTTTATCGAACATTATCGCTCCGGTATCAAGGTCGACATTGCCCTGTGCATTCACAGCCCCGAGATTTGTGAGTGACTCCTTCGTCTGTTTGTGCAGGAAGCGCTTCACATACCCGTTTCCGTCGTTTAAAAATACTCCGTGGTCTTTTCCCGTATCGACAGATTCCTTGATTGATATGGCAGCAGCCCCTGTGTACTGCAAATCAAGCTGAAGCACGTTAAAAAGCAGCATAACATCGCCGGAAAGCGTCAGCATTCCGGACTCTATCCTGCCCGGTATTCCTGCCATTGCAATGAGGAATTCATCAAACAATGTTGACATTCTTCCGTCAGGAAGCTGCCGCGGCACAGGTGAAAAAAGCTTTCCGCACACGCTGTACTGCGGAATTCTCTTGCTGTCTCCCCCTGAATGAATCACAAGGATTTTTCTGTCAAGGAAGTTCTCTCCCTCCTGCTCAAAAAGATATCTCAGCACATTAAAAGCCGCTCCTCCCGAACCGACTCTTTTTCCGTCCGGGTCAGGTATGACCGCATATTTTACCTTTGTCGGAATAACTCCTTTTATGAGCCTGCAGTCAATCTCCTTTCTGAACGCCTCCGCCTGTAAGTCGTTAGATGCCGTAAGAATAACATAATCCCACAGACACGCATTCTCATCCTCAAGCGTGTCCGCATATAACTCCCATGCGTCAAGATAGCTCTGGCTCAAAAAAAGTCTTTTCATCTTCTGAAAATTACCGTTCATATCAATCCTCATTCCTGATTATTACGCTTCGCACTTCCAATAGTATGCCGAATACGGCGGCAGGCAGCTTCCTCCACCGAAATCATGCTCCTCACCGCTTATAAGGTCGACTGCCCTTCCGCAGTGTGCATCAAAATGTGCCATAAAACTCTCACTGTCCGCATTGATTGCCACAAGAACACGCTCATGCTCACTCTTTCTCTCGAAAATACACTGCTTATTGGTGAGAAGAACCGAATAAAAACCTCCGTAGTTGAGTGCCTCACTGTTCTTTTTTGCACTCTCAAGCCGACTTATATATTCCGTAAGTTCATTCCACTCAGGCTTATCATAGCTTCTTCTGAGTGCAGGGTCTCCATCTGACTTATTGCCCTCAACGCCCCATTCGCTTCCGTAATACACACACGGTATTCCCGGCATTCCGAACATAAGTGCATATATAAGAGGCAGATGCTTCTTATTGGTAAGAATACTCGCCACCCTCGTCACATCATGATTATCAACGAAAGAAAGCAGATGCTTTCCTCTGTAGATGCACCAGTTCTCATATCCGAACTGTCTGTTGAGCGAATGGTTAATCTCGAACATATTCATGCTGTTAAAGCTTGAGTAAAGCCCCTTGTAGCACTCATAGTTCGTGGCTGAATGAAGCATCTCATC
>ENA-OZSG01000311-OZSG01000311.1-human-gut-metagenome-genome-assembly--contig:-NODE-311-length-18942-cov-7.622651_pt1 | contig 18942 bp, 9 predicted proteins | sample MGYA00243278_ERZ653965 | MGnify/ENA primary metagenome ERZ653965 (study PRJEB26926, sample SAMN06164714) | human gut metagenome | biome: ENVO:00009003; feature: ENVO:2100002; material: ENVO:00002003...
ATTCAAAAGTATTGTTTTATATCAACATTTATTTTATACTTAGATACATCACTTCCGGATTCAGGTGCCAAGGCATGCAAGCAAGTTGTTCTAACGGCTCTGAAAAATTACAGTCTGCAAAGGAGAAAAAACAATATGTTCACAAAGTATTTATCAAGATTATCCGCCGCTCTTATTGTGGCAACCGTTATATTCACAGCTTCCGGCTGCAACAAGTCAACCGCATCCGTCCCTGATGCTTCCTCCGTAGAAGCGGCCTCAACAATTGAGACCGGCACTATCGAAACAGTCAGCACTGCCGAGACATCCGGCGAGAACCTCGTAAGTACCGAAGCGACCTCGTCCAAGTCTGACGCATCTAAGTCCGGCACATCCGAGACGGAGAAGTCCAAGACAGATGCCACAAATAAGAATACAGAATCAGACTCCACAAAGGCTTCCGACAAGACAGAGCCCGCAACTACCAAGGCTGCCGGGGCTTCGACTACAGAGGCGGCAACCAGGACAGAAGAGATTACTTCCAAGGCGGTTGTGACCGAGACTACAACTCAGGCGGCTGCAACAGCTCCGACAACGGCTCATAACAAGAAGCAGGAAGAGACTACAACTCAGGCTTCGACTGAAAAGACCACGGAAAAGGCTACTCAGGCGCCGACTAAGCCTGCACATACACACAGTTACACATCCACTGTCACCAAGGCTTCGACCTGCACAAGCGAGGGCGTCATGACTTTCACATGTTCCTGCGGTGACAGCTATACCAAGGCAATCAGCAAGACCGCACACAACTACGGCAGCTACACATACAATAACGACGCGACCTACGAATCAGACGGCACCGAAACAGCAGTCTGCTCCGTATGTGGTGACCGTACCACAAGAACTGCAGGCGGCACAAAGCTTGTGCATGTGCACAGCTATAGCGAGTCCGTCACAACAGCTCCTTCGTGTACCACTGAAGGCGTGAAGACGTTCGCATGTTCCTGCGGCAGCAGCTACACGGAAGCTATCCCGGCAACGGGTCATATATGGAGTGACTATGCTTACAATAATGACGCGACCACAGAGAGTGACGGCACAAAAACGAGGTACTGCACCATATGCAGTGAGCGCGAAACAGTGACAGCCGAGGGAACCAGGAAGAATCTGCCGAGCTGGTATGATGAGCACAGCCAGCCGCTTAATACGACGACGGGGGCTCAGGATGACGGGTCGCTGGAGGCGTACTATACAGATTTCGATTGGACAAATGCGGCTCTTGGTTGTTGGGATTTCGGATACAGCATGACATCCGACTATGTAGGAACCTACGCAGAGGGTAACGTGTACCATGGTTATCTTTACAAGTAAAAACGGTAACTGAGCTATACAAAAAATAAAATAAGCCATCTCCTTTGATTTTTTTGATTATATAAAAGACGTATGCGAACTGTTCGGGTGCGTCTTTTTGTTTTTATATACCTCTGTCATATTTTACTTGATATCAATATAAACAAATTAAATTTAGGAAAAGGAGGTTTAAGCAAACAATGAACAAGAAGTTAAATATAATGGGTAGAATAATTGCATTACTGATTGTTGTCACTTTGTCTACGGTCAGTATATGTAACAAAAATGTAGCGGCGTTCTATAATCAGGACGGAATAAACAAAGCTGACAAGGAAGATAGAAGTAAAACAAGAATACAAGTTCAGCTTATGCAGTGCCATCATAAGGACACACACTACAACAGTAATGGGGTACACATCAATGATACTACAGGAGATACGATAATAAGAAAATTTGAAATATCTCCCCGTGTAATCAATGACACCGCCGCCGGTACTGCAACCTACGACATCAACAAATATGTCTATGAGTACGAGATGTCCTACTCCGAGGGACAGCAGGTTGACTATGCGGTTATGACTACACCCAACATCACCCATTTTGAAGATCCGGCCGCCAATGGTGTGACCGAAACTCACTGGCGTATGTACTGGCTGGGTGAGTACCGGAATACAATGGAAAACATCACGGCTACGACAGGCGCGAACGAATGGTACAGCTTCAAGGAACAGACCGGCGCGGAAGTCAACAACGATCTGAGCCATCAGACGTGGGAAACCGTGGAATCCGAAAATAACGGAATGTACAAAGGCGAATATGTCATCAGTCTGAATGTAAGCAGCACTATAGACAACGGACAGAAATTTCTGTACCTGTTTGAGGGCACGTACCCGGATAAAGACATTCATGACAGCAACCATCCCACGGAGCAGGATAAAGGTGTTCCTGCCTATTGTGGTGCGCATGTGTACGGAATTATCGGAATTGTGTTTTACAGAAATGTGAACTTTGATACTAACGGTGGAGTAATGACTGAGGGAACTGTTAAAAACATGCAGGTATACAATGGAAGCAAAAAAGCCAAAGCTTATGCGTGGTATGGTGATGCCAATAAAAGAAAATGGTACTCCGATGTCAACATATCTTTCCCTCAGGTATCTACCGCATACGGCACGGCATCGGTGAAAGCTCCCTCCCGCACTGATTACCTCTTCACGGGCTGGTATGACAGTCCCGACGGCGGCGTGATGCTCTACGATACGGACGGCAACGCCGTGAAAGGCACGCAGTATTTTGATGCGGACGGTAACTGGATATACAAGGGAAACGTCACCGCGTATGCAGGATGGGAGTACGTTGGTGACTACACAATACACTATGACAAGGGTGCGAGCGATACTTATATAACGCCGCCTGCCGACACCGTGACAACAGTGGGTACCGCTGCCATACTTGCGGACACACAGCTTACGGGAAGCAGATACACGCTCTGCTACGAAGGAAACACCAACAATGAACACTCTCGGTCCACGTCCCTGCCTGCGACGGAAGGCAATTTTAAATTTGCAGGCTGGAACATAGGCGGCACCGTCTGTCAGCCCGGAACCCTTTACGGGGAGACGCTTGTGAAGGATTCTGTTGTGGCAGCAACGGCAGTGTACAGCGGATATACCGTCAGACTCCCGAAGCTTAGCAGCACCAGCTATGAATTGGAGGGCTGGTACGAGAGCTATGACGGTGTGACCGGAACATTTGCGGGATATATCGGAAAGCCGGGCGATGATTACACGCTTAATGCGGCAAAAAGTTCCTTTACGAAGACAATATATGCCAAATGGACACCGGCTGATGTGGCACTTAATTTCAATTACCTGATACCTGATGCTGCGAAAAACAGCAGTCTCGGCTACACACTTACGGGGGCAGACGAGACATCGAGAACACTCACGTTCGGTACAAGGATAGGCGTGCTTCCTGAGCCTGAGCTTTCAGGATATACGTTCGTCTGTTGGAACTGGACGGCAGACGGTGCGGGCGGAACCGCATCGGCAGACGGCCTTTATTATGGGATTGACAGCAACGGCGACCCGGCTGACACGCTGTACGCCATGTGGGAGCCGCTCAGCTACAGCATAAAATATGATTACAACGGTGCGGACGCAATCGCATCCAACCCGGCCAAAGCCAAATATTACGACATTCTCAGCATCGCGGCACCGACGCTTGCCGGAGCTGAGTTTGCAGGCTGGGAAATAACCGGAATGGATAACAGCCCGCACCTTCTTGACGGCACGAAGACAAACTCAGAAAGTGCATCCGGCATAGGCGCAGGAAAAAGCCCGGCTGAGTTCATCGGACTGAACGGCTCGGAGGGCACCGTGCTTTTTACGGCGCAGTGGAACTATGCGAAATACAACATCACATACGATTTCAACGGCGGTTCGCCTGTTCCGGGCGGCTCGTATCCGGCAGAGGCCTCGGTTTACGAGTATTTTGACATCAGCAACCCTGAAAAAGGTTCATCACTCTTCAAGGGGTGGACTGTAAAGGGAATGGATGAGCGAACGCACTGTGTAGGCGGCGCGTATGTGGAAGGCACCACGGCATCAGGTGCCGGAGCCGGAAAGGCTGCGGGTGCAAAGCTTCCGTTTGCAAGCTTAAGATATACCCCCGGAACCGTAACCCTTGTTGCAGCGTGGGAAGCCGGTGACAGACAGCTCATATTCATGACGGACACCGGAACAATGACCGGAAAAAGCATACAGGACAACTGGACGCTACGGTTCATCCGGTTCGGCTCTAAGGATTTCATATCTAAAAATGAGTACGATGTATCATGGGGAACTGACGTGCCGTCTGTAAAAAGAACAGGCTACACTTTTAACGGATTCTATACGGAACTTAAGGGCGGCACGCAGGTATTTAACGGCGGCAGTTCAGGAAGCATGGCAGACAGAATGCCGTCGGATAAGCTCGCGGCCGGGGCGTACCGAGCGGACAACGGCACATGGGTTGGACCGAGCCTTATCCTGTATGCGCACTTCACGCCGCTGGAGTTTGAGCTCACGTTCGATGTCAACGGCGGTGTCTGGGCAGACGACAAGGGCTCGGACGACAGAACTCTGGGCGTGGCATACGACAGCGACAGGAACAGCACCGTCTGGGGTAGCGCAGATGTAGAGAGAACCGGGTACATTCCTAACGGCTGGAACACCAGGGCGGACGGCACCGGTTACATGGTATTTGACACGGACGGGTACAGCACCGACGAGGGCGGATACTGGTCGGAAAATTACAGAAAGCAGGTGGATTGATATGGCGAAATATAAAAAGCTCTTTAACAGAATAACGGCATACATATCTGTCCCGCTTCTTGCGCTGCTTTGCGCAGCCACAGGAACCCCGCTTCTTCCGTTGGGCGCGGCACCCGTGTATGCGGCTGATGCACCGGCTGGGTATCATTACGGGACATTATCTATAACATACAATATAATAAAATTTGATGACCTTGAAATATTCAACGATTACACAACATTACATCATGCTTCAACGAACAGCAGGTTTGGCTGGCCTTTTTGTGAATGGTGTGGGGAGTGCAATGATGAGTACGGCAATCCGAATCATTGGGTAACCCAGGCTGCTAATTTTTATGGATATTATGATACGGTAAATAATAAATATGTTTTTACCGGGGCAAGCGTATACGGTGGCGAAGGAAACAAAGTTGATAATCATTGCGCAGTACATGAAACATGTAACCATGACCATGGGAAATCACATGAGTCGGTATTGCAGGAACAGAACCAACCGGATATACAGGACTTAAACTCATGGATGTTTGACAGTATGGTTCGTTACCTGGGTCGTAAGGGTGCCGGTATGATTTCATTAAAGACACTAAAAAACAACGGATGTACGTTTGAGTATTCGCGCGAAAATGGTATCGGAGGAACTGTAACCGTAACATATAATAATCAGCTTGTTCCAAATAATTACAACATTGTCTTTAATCCATCAAACGGCAACGGCGAATTTTCCCATACCGCCACATACGACTCTTCAAACCGGAATGCAGGAGCCGCGTCAGCGGCATGGAACGACTGTACGCTTCAGGGATGGTATACCGGTCAGAATGGGACAGGAGAAAAGGTATACGATGCAGACGGCAATGCCGTGTCCGGCAGTTTCTGGAGCGGCAGCGGCAGCAGTGCCGTATGCAGATGGAACAGCACGGATGGTGCCACTTTGAATCTCTATGCTTACTGGACGGGAACCGTCACCGTAAACGCCGGCACCGGAATATCCTCCGTATCAGGCGGCGGAGTCAAGTCCGTAGGAAGCGACGTCACCATAACCTCAACGACAAAAACAGGATACACAACTCCTTACTGGGAGCAGGACGTCGCAGACAGCAGCAAAGCCTACGGCAGCAGCTACACATTCACAATGCCGGGCAGCAGCATAAGCTTTACAGCTTACGCATCTCCAAAACAGTACGCAATAACATGGAATTCTAATGGCGGAAGTTCAACTCCCGCGAACACGGACGTTACATACGACTCCACGCAGGGAAACAGCGTCCCGTCATCGGTAATAACAAAAAACGGGTGCAGGTTTGACGGATGGTCAGATGCGTCAGGCAATATGATATACGATGCAGCCGGCAACGCGATAGCAAATACGTCAGGAACATCCTACTGGCAGTCCACAGCATCAGGCATGGTATGGAAATATGCAGGCGGTGAAAATCCTGTAAAAGTGTATGCCAAATGGGCGGACGTAACCGGGCCGACGGTCAGTGCGGTACCGTCACAGACTGCCTGGATAACAACGGCATCCGTTAAGATTACCGCGGATGATAATGACACCCTCGCATCTGACAATGCATACCGGTATTACCTGTCTGAGAGCAGCTCAAGTCTTGTCGGCGGTTCGTGGACAAACTATGTAAATAATCGGAATGTGACAATCGGAAACGGGCTGACAGGGACGTATTATCTCTGGGTAAAGCGCGTAAAGGATACAGCCGGGAACTGGTCAAACGATTCCGATTATCATGTGTTCGGTCCGTACCATTTTGATAATACCGCGCCTGATTTAAGCAGTGTCAAAAGCACTTACGGATGGTTCGAATCAGGAAGCACCACAGAAATCAGTTTTGATATATCAGATAATGAAGCCGGGCTTAAAAGTATCGTATTAAAGGATGTTAACGATGTTTTGCTGGCTGATTTAACGAGCGGTGCCCACAGCTACAGCTTCAGTGCATCGGGCGTAAACTTTTACAATATCATTGCGACCGATAACCTTGACAACACATCAAAGAAGATGTTCGTTGTAAAAATCGGTACGCCGGCTGAAATTCCGGCTGAAAGTGCAGTGTGGAAAGGACTTAATAATCTGGAGCTGTACCAGAGCTGGATGCCGATAACCTACACGATAAGATTTGATAAAAATGACGGCGACAGCGCGACGAAGGTAACAGGCACAATGGCAGACGTGCCGGCTATATATGATGTGCCGGTCAATCTGCCGGAAAATAAGTTTGCAAGAGACGGATACGAGTTCATAGGGTGGAATACCAGCGCGGACGGAAACGGCAAGTCTTATGCGAATCGGGAAACTGTAAAGAATCTTACGGCTGTCCGGGGAGGCAAGGTTACGCTCTACGCACAGTGGAAGGATTCATCAGCGCCACAACTCAGTGTTACACCGACAGAAACCGTCAACCCGGATGTGGAAAACGATGCCGTAAAAAGTATTGATGTAACAATAACCATAGCAGAAAAAGGTTCCGGACTCTCACCGGACAATCACTATGAATATGGATTTTCAACAAGCATCACAACTCCGCCGGACAACTGGTTCGAGTACTGTTCTTCACCAGCTGCAGATTCTTTTTCAACAACGCTCAATAGGCTCGGCAGCTCCGAAACAGGCTTTTACTATCTCTGGGTTAAGCAGATAAAAGACAGGTACGGAAACCTGTCAAGCAGCATAGGGGCTCTTGCAACGATTGCTTCCTGCCATGTCTACGGCGTCTACGCCTTTGACAACACTGCTCCGTCCGGTACCGTAAAATACATCGAGAACAATGCAACTCTCGGACTATACAATGATACTTTAAACGCCTCCCCTTACGCAGTCATGAGTATCTATGATGCATACGATGATGTTTCGGGAATATCCGGGTTTTCACTTGTTATTTCCGATGTCAATAATGCAGATAACAGGGCTGAGTTCAGCTTTATTGAAAACAGCGGAAGCTATGTCTGTCGTTTTAGTCTGTATGATTGTCTGAAAAATTTTCAGGATGTAGAACGCGTCAATATGTCCATCCATTCATTTGACCGGCTTGGCAACACTGCCACGCTGCCGATAACCTCGTACGACTTTGGAACACTCCAGAGCGGTTCGGCTATACATGCCGATGACATTGGATTTTTACTTGCTGACAGCTCAGGATATGTATATTCCAGAGATGCCTTCCGCGTTGAAGCATACATTGAAAATATCTCCCACAATTCGCACGGTACCTCCTTCATGGGCGGTCAGAAAGGCAGGCTCCGCATATATACTTTCGGCAATGTGCACTCTGTATGTGCTGATTTCGGCTCGGTAAAGAAGTACATAAATCCGGCGTATGATACACATCCTGACCTCGAAATGACCGTCATACAGCCGACACACACGGCATATATATATTTACATGACTTCTTCATACCTCTTGGCTGTGCCTGCTCCACATATACGGATACGACGGCATTAGGATTCAAAAAAGGCGGTATTCAGCACAGAAATGTCGTATATGACGTTTCAGGAACGCTCACCGACAATATCAAGACAATTCTGAAATATAATGCACGATAAGTTTTCTTATTTTCCCTATTCCATTTTTTTCTTTATGTGTTATAATAGGATTGTCAAAATAATAACAATATCGGAGGTATACCTATGTTAGTTACAGCAAAAGAAATGCTTGAAAAGGCAGTTGCCGGTCATTATGCAGTTGGCCAGTTTAATATTAACAATCTTGAGTGGACTAAGGCTATCCTTACCACGGCTCAGGAGCTCAACTCCCCTGTTATCCTCGGTGTTTCCGAAGGTGCAGGCAAGTACATGGCAGGATATAAGACTGTTGTAGGTATGGTTAAGGGTATGATGGAGGAGCTTAACATCACTGTTCCTGTTGCTCTTCACTTAGACCATGGTTCATACGAAGGATGTCTTAAGTGCGTTGAGGCAGGCTTCTCTTCAATCATGTTCGATGGTTCTCACTACCCAATCGAGGAGAACATTGCAAAGACCAAGGAATTAGTTAAGATTTGTGCTGACCACAATATGTCTCTTGAGGCTGAGGTTGGTTCAATCGGCGGCGAAGAGGACGGTGTCATCGGTATGGGTGAGTGTGCCGACCCTAAGGAGTGTAAGGCAATCGCAGACCTCGGTGTTACAATGTTAGCTGCCGGAATCGGCAATATCCACGGTAAGTACCCTGCTAACTGGAAGGGCTTAAGCTTTGAGACACTTGCAGCCGTTAAGGAGCTCACAGGTGACATGCCTCTCGTTCTTCACGGTGGTACAGGCATCCCTGCTGACATGATCAAGAAGGCCATCTCTCTCGGTGTTGCCAAGATTAACGTCAACACAGAGTGTCAGTTATCATTCGCTGACGCCACAAGAAAGTACATCGAGGCAGGCAAGGACTTAGAGGGCAAGGGCTATGATCCTCGTAAGCTTTTAGCTCCGGGTGCTGCTGCAATCAAGGAAACAGTCAAGGAGAAGATGGAGCTTTTCGGTTCCGTTGGCAAGGCTTGATTATAGTCAAAAATGCACGTCGGCACTTTTGCAGATAAAAAAATAAGTTTTTTTTAAAAAAGGGCTTGCAATTTCCGAAATTATAGTTTATTTTATTAACATAAATGATGTCTTGTAATACTAAAGTCAATATTTAGGGAACAAGGTCATATAATTTCGTGTGAGTGAACAAGGGCGTTCCGTTTATTTGGAATGCCCTTTTTTTATGCAAACGAATATACTTTTTTTAGACGCGTCGCTGAAGCCTCACCGGAAAATTTTACAGCATGAAAGGAATGGAAAAGAATGAGCAATATCAATGTAGAAGAAATTTTTGGCGAAAATGTATTCACTGTTGGTAAGATGAGAGAACGCCTTCCTAAGAAGGTATTTGCAAATCTCATGAACGTTATGAACAAGGGTGGCGAGTTATCAATTTCCGATGCCGATGTAATCGCCAAGGCAATGAAGGACTGGGCTGTTGAGAAGGGTGCAACCCACTATACCCACTGGTTCCAGCCGCTTACAGGTATAACAGCCGAGAAGCACGATGCCTTCGTCACACATCCTGACGCTGACGGAAAAATGATTATGGAATTCTCCGGCAAAGAGCTCATCAAGGGCGAACCTGATGCTTCTTCCTTCCCATCCGGCGGTTTAAGAGCCACATTCGAAGCAAGAGGCTATACGGCTTGGGACTGTACATCTCCTGCATTTGTCAAGGAGGATGCGACAGGTGCAATTCTCTGCATACCGACAGCCTTTTGTTCATATAAAGGCGAAGCTCTTGATAAGAAGACTCCTCTTCTCCGTTCCATGGAGGCAGTAAGCGAGCAGGCTCTCCGTATCGTAAGACTTTTCGGCAACACAGAGGCAACCAAGGTTACAGCTTCCGTAGGACCTGAGCAGGAATATTTCATCATTGACAGAGATAAGTACCTTGAGAGAAAGGATTTAATCTATACAGGACGTACCCTCTTCGGTGCTCCGGCTCCTAAGGGACAGGAACTTGAGGATCATTACTTTGGTTCAATCAAGGAGAGAATCGGTGCCTACATGAAGGACATCAACATTGAGCTCTGGAAGCTCGGCGTCACAGCCAAGACCCAGCACAATGAGGTTGCTCCTGCACAGCATGAGCTTGCTCCTATCTACGAGACAGCAAATGTTGCAGTAGACCACAATCAGCTTGTAATGGATGTTATGAAGAAGGTTGCCACCCGTCACGGTCTTGCATGTCTCCTCCATGAGAAGCCATTCGCAGGTGTCAACGGCTCAGGTAAGCATGACAACTGGTCAATCGTCACAGATAACGGTGTCAACCTTATTGACCCGGGCGACACTCCTAATGAGAACCTTCAGTTCTTACTTGTACTCGCCTGCATCATGAAGGCAGTTGATACACATGCAGACCTCCTTCGTCAGTCCGCTTCCGATGTAGGAAACGATCACAGACTTGGAGCTAACGAGGCACCTCCTGCAATCATTTCAATGTTCCTTGGCGACCAGCTTGAGGATGTTGTTAATCAGATTATCGAGACCGGTACTGCAACACACAGCATTGAGGGCGGTAAGCTTCTCACAGGTGTATCCACACTTCCTGACTTTGCAAAGGACGCTACCGACAGAAACAGAACTTCACCATTCGCTTTCACAGGCAACAAGTTCGAGTTCCGTATGGTCGGTTCAGCAGACTCTATCGCAAGCCCTAATACAGTGCTCAACGCAATTGTTGCCGAGGCATTCTGTGAGGCTGCCGATATTCTTGAGAAGTCAGATGACTTTGACAAGGACGTTCATGAGTTAATCAAGAAATACATGACTGAACATAAGAGAATCGTATTCAACGGCAATGGTTACTCAGATGAGTGGGTAGCTGAAGCTGAGAGAAGAGGACTTCCTAACATCAAGTCAATGGTTGATGCCGCAAGCGCTCTCACAACAGACAAGTCTGTTGCCCTGTTCGAGAAGTTCGGTATCTTCACCAAGGCTGAGCTTGAATCCCGTGAGGAGATTACATACGAGACATACACCAAGTACATCAACATCGAGGCTCTCACAATGATAAGCATGGCTTCAAAGCAGATTCTTCCTGCAGTAATAAGCTATACAACTGAGCTTGCAAGCTCCATCGCTTCCGTTGAGGCTGTAGGCTGCGATGCAAGTGTCCAGAAGGAGAGACTTGAAAAAGTAACAGCCGAGTTAAAGGCAATGAATACAGCTCTTGAGAAGCTCATAGCTGATCAGGCAGCCGGCGAAAAGGAATGTCCAAAGTGCACGGCCGTTTACTACCATGACACAATTATGGCAGATATGGCAGCTCTTCGTGCTCCGGCTGATAAGCTTGAAATGCTTGTTGACAAAGACTTCTGGCCAATCCCTACATACGGCGACCTTCTCTTTGAGGTATAAACGGAGTTTCCTCTATAATATAGCTAAACTTTAATACCCCTACCGCCAATCTGACGGTGGGGGTATTTTATGGCTTACATATAAATACACAAATTATAATGAATTCCAAAATGTAACATTGGTTACTGGATAAAATCCTCTTGTCGTGTTACAATAACAAGGAAAACAAACAAGGAGGCAAAATCCTCTCCTCACCATTAGGTTCGGATTTTTCCTTCGGAAAAACAAGGAGGTAAAATCCTCTCCTCACCATTAGGTTCGGATTTTTCCTTCGGAAAAACAAGGAGGATTTAAAAATGGCAGCATTACACATTACAAGCGACAACTATGAGAGCGAAGTGCTCAACTCTGACAAGCCCGTGCTTCTTGACTTCTGGGCTTCATGGTGTGGTCCATGCCAGATGCTCCTGCCGGTTATAGAGGAACTCTCAAATGAGGTTACGGATGCTAAGATATGCAAGATTAACGTCGATGAGGAATCATCACTGGCAGAGAAGTACGGCGTTATGTCGATACCTACATTGGTAGTAGTAAAGGACGGCAAAACAGTCAACACGACCGTCGGCGTACAGCCAAAGGACAAGATTCTTGATATGCTCAAATAATTGTCAGGCATAAAACAGAATCAAATATAATAAATAGAGAAAGGGCGTAGATTCAAATTTGAATTTACGCCTTTTCATATACCTCTGTATAAAGCCATTTATTTATAATATGGATTGCCACAAACAGTTTTTACAACACGATATACCCTGCGTACCGCAGGCATCCCCTACTCCTCCTGATTCTTAGAGTTGCGGTACTGAAGCGGTGTCATGAGGTACTCTTTCTTGAAAAGTCTGTTAAAATGCTCCACGTTCTCATAGCCGACACTTGCGGCGATTGTCTCGACATTCTGGTTAGACTCGCGCAGAAGAACCTTCGCCTTCTTCATTCTTGCTTTCTTTACCGCATCCTGAAATGTCATACCCGACTTCTCCTTAATATACTTGGAAAGGTATGGCTTCGAGAGATTGAAATTCTCAGCAAGTTCATCAAGCGTCACATCCGTGTAATGATTCTGGATGAAATTGAGAATGTCAACAATGCGCTCCTCCCTGCCTTCCTTGACATTCGTATCCTTGGCAAGCTTGTTGACTGCTGCCACAAGTGCTGATATGGAAGCCTTGATTATATCCTCGTCAAGACCTACGCCCCAGTACATCTTATCCTTGCAGAGCACTCCGACATATGATGCCGCCTTCGAGGATGAACCCTTGGAGATTGCATGCTCCTCATACACCGCAAGCTCATAGCTTATGCCGAAGTACATCTTGAGTGCATTGCTCACGGCATCAAGTCGGCCGTTACCACCTGTCTCAACAATGCGCTTCTCCTTACCCTGCTGGATTGTCACTGCAGCCCAGATTCCGTCCTCCTGCTTGAAATGGCACTCAGGAACCGAGAATACATCCGTCTGACCGATATAGTTATCCTCAAATATCTGATACACAACCGAAGGTGTAAGTTCCTTGTGCTTGCGGTCCGAAACACCCTTCACAAGATAGCCTACCTCCTCCTTCATCTTATCAGGTATGGAAATACCGAAGTTCTGCTTAAGGATGTAGGATACACCTCCCTTACCCGACTGGCTGTTGATACGGATGACATCCGACTCGTACTCTCTTCCGACGTCCATCGGGTCGATAGGAAGATATGGGACAGTCCACTTCCCGTTCGACTTCCCCTTCTCCCACCAGTCCATGCCCTTTGAAATGGCATCCTGATGTGAACCTGAAAATGCGGTAAATACAAGGTCCCCTGCATAAGGTGAACGCTCATACACTCTCATTCCGGTATACTGCTCATACTTCTTTCTTATATCCATAATATGTGAAAAATCAAGTCCCGGCTCGACCCCCATTGAAACCATGTTCATCGCAAGCGTTACGATATCCACATTGCCGGTGCGCTCACCATTGCCGAAAAGTGTTCCCTCAACTCTGTCCGCTCCCGCAAGAACACCAAGTTCGGCATCCGAGATACCACAGCCTCTGTCATTGTGAGGATGTACACTCAGAACAACATTCTCGCGGTACTTCATGTTGCGGCTGAGATATTCAATCTGTGAAGCAAATACATGAGGCATTGCAATCTGCACTGTTGTAGGAATATTGATAATCGCTTTATTATCTGCTGAAGGCTCCCATACATCAAGAACCGCGTTGCAGACCTCAAGTGCATACTCTACCTCTGTTCCCGGGAAACTCTCAGGCGAATACTCAAATGTAAAATTGCCGTCCGTCTCTGCTGCAAGCTTTTTTAAGAGCTTAGCTCCGTCAACGGCGAGCTTCTTTACCTCTTCCCTGCTCTTTTTAAACACCTGCTCGCGCTGTGCTACCGATGTTGAATTATACAGATGAATGATGGCATGAGGTGCACCCTTTACTGCCTCAAAGGTCTTCTTGATAATGTGCTCTCTCGCCTGTGTGAGAACCTGCACAGTAACATCCTCAGGTATCATATTGCGCTCGATAAGTGCTCTCATAAAATTGTATTCCGTGTCGGATGCAGCCGGGAAACCGACCTCAATCTCCTTAAAGCCTATATCCACAAGCATCTTGAAGAAGTCAAGCTTCTCTTCAAGGCTCATCGGCTCAATGAGTGCCTGATTTCCGTCTCTTAGGTCAACGCTGCACCATATCGGTGCCTTATCTATGTAATCCTTCTTTACCCAGTCATAGCTCATCTGTGGCGGTAAAAAATATGCTCTCTGATACTTCTCTGTATTCATGTTATTCTCCATTCCCGAGCGACTTGTCGTGAAGGGCGATGAGAAATTCACGAATGTGATTTCTCATCTGCCATAAAAGCTATTTGTTTTCGCTCTTTAAACAAATTGCACGTCAGAAAAATAAAATATCAAGCATATTTTTCTGACCGGTTCCTCCATATTCCAACTTATGCTGATATCTTAACATGCCTACTTTGCATTTACAATGTACATATTTAATCAATTTTGTTGATGTTTTTTAGCATTATTGCCATATTTTTTATAAAAGACATAAGAATAATATAACATCAAAACAGAGGTGGCGATGAGCAGAACAAGCATGATTACAGTCGAAGCGAAGCCCTTTATGAAAATTGTCTCCAAAATCGTAAGTATTCCGCACAGCATTAACAGCCTGCCTCCAAGACGATTTGACAGCTCCCAGGTTGTATCATTGTCCATGCTCCATGTGGTTCTTATGCCTACAAACCTGTTGCGCTTACATTTCGGAATAATGTTGCCTATTACAATCACCAGAAGTCCCATCAGACAATTCGCCACAACATTGATGTCCACCCTCATCTTTTCCTGTCCGTCAGATATGTTGATATCCATAAACAAAAATACCGTCTGCATCACTGTGAACATTATCGTCATACTTATCGCGGTAAACCCCAGCACCTTTATGTTATTTTCCGCCTCAATCCTTTCTTTGTCACTGTCTGTCTTAGCCGCTCTTTTTTCAAACACCTTCATAAGGATAACCCAGAACACATTGAATACCACAATCATGCAGGGAAATAGAAAGTTCTCGTTTCTTGAACCGTATCGGTCAATCTCCCCTTGCATGTTATAGTGCATCGGCACCGTCTCCGGCATAAACTGAACGCATATAGCCGTTATCACAAAAGCCATCGCCGTAAGTATTATAAGCCATGAATAAAATTTTCTGTTTTGCTTCATATAAAATCCTCCGTTCCGCATTTTTTTGCCCTGTCATGTCCTGTGTATTCCTTTTTCTCATCCGTAAAACCTCTAAACCACATGAGCAGCTCGTCAAATACCGTCATATTAAGCGAATAGTACACAAAATTTTTCTCCTTATACTCTATGACAAGCTCCGCTTCCTTTAGAAGTCTCAGATGATACGAAAGTGCCGCAGGTGACATACCAAGTGACTTGGCAAGTTCACCGGCGGACATTCTCCCACCCTTAAGAAGTTCAAGAATCTTTCTTCGCACAGGCTCCGACAGCACCTTAAAACTCTCTGCAACTCCCATAACATACACCTCACATTCTATTTAAAATTTTCTTTAAATAGATTATAGCATATAGTTCCGTTACATGCAATAATTATTTAAAATTATTTTTAAATACCTTTCTTATTTCTTTTAAACCACATTAATGTTATAATAGCTTTAAATCTACAATATTGGAGATGTTTACAATATGAAGAAACGATTGGATTTTTTTGTCTATACAGCATTTGGAACATGCATATTTATTCTGCTGTTCATGCTTGCATATATAACAACACATTTTGATGCCGAAACATTTTCAACCAGGCAGCCCGGCTCATACAGCATCCTCTCACCTGATATTTTTGAGAGTCTGCAGAGCGATACGGCACCGCTGCATCAGTACAATGAGCTTATTGTGACTGTGCCGGAGGTTCATAAAAACGGCTCTAACCTTATATTTTATGTAAAGCATGAGTCCGTTGAGGTCTATATAGACTCTGAGCTTGTCTATTCCCTCGCTCCCTATGAAGGCTCTTTCATAAAAACACCCGGAGCTAACTGGTGTATTATACCGATTTACCCCGATGATGCCGGTAAGACCATAAAAATAGTTCTCACACCGCTGTACAAGAGCATGACAGACACATGCCCTACCATATATTTTGGTTCACAATATAAGATATATGAACATCTTCTTGCACCGAATATTATTATATATCTTACCTGCCTGCTGGCCGTGCTCTGTGGTGCATTTTTCATCATATTTCCCCTTGTCAACATCAACAACAAGCATGTTGACAAAAGCCTTATCATGATTGGTATTTTTTCGATACTAATCGGATTATGGAAGTTCATGGACTTAGATTACACGGCTTTGATTATAAGAAATCCTATAGCCCAATCATACACGTCCTACTTCTGTCTCCCTTTGATGACGATACCATTTATAACATTCCTCAGAAGCGCCTTTACCGACAGGGATAATTTTCTGTGGGATATTCCATGCATAGCAAACATTATTGTGTTTATCATAATAATAGTGCTTCAAATTTCCGGAATTGCAGATATACGTGATAATCTGTGGCTTATACACGCCGTTATGTTGTCTAACATACCCGTGGCATTTATCATGTTTTATAAAGAAATAACCGAATACGGCTGGAATCCGAAGCTCAAGCTGACCTTTATATGTTCGTTTACCTGTCTTGTCGGACTGCTCGCCGACATGGCTGCGTACTATATCTCAAACGGCACATTTCCGTCATTTCTCGGAATCACCTGCCTGCTGTTCTATATCATTTCCCTTGGAGCCTCATCTCTTAATGAAGCTCGTCGTCTTATGGCTATCGGAAGCCATGCCAAGGACTTTGAGGAAATGGCATACCATGACCAGCTCACCGGTCTTTACAACCGTACAGCGTATGCAAAATACATCAACCACAAGGATTTCAAGCCTGATGGACACATCGTCGTCATGTTCGACCTGAACAATCTCAAAAAATGCAATGACAGCCTCGGACACGAACAGGGAGACAACTATATAATGGAAAGTGCACGGATAATTGAGAAAGCCTTCGGTGCGTTCGGGAACTGCTACCGCATGGGCGGTGATGAATTCTGTGTTCTTCTGCACAACGTATCCATCGCTAAATGTGCTGACTGTGTTGATACGCTGACGGAGCTTCTTGACGCATACAACAACGCAAATCCTGACCGCTTTCCTCTAAATATTGCTCTCGGCTATGAATTGTACGACCCGGATGAGGATTACGACATCGGCGATACTCTTCGACGCGCCGATAAAATGATGTACAGTGAGAAATTTGAGATGAAGAAAAAGGACCACGAGACCGTGCGCTGACATCAACATGATAAGATTTTACATTGTTTTGTTATATTCTTTATTAAAGCTTTGCTGAAACAACTTTGTTTTTAGGTCGGCGTATGCTATAATATTGTGGTTAGAATGGATTTTTAAGGAGGATTTAAATTTAATGTTGAAGAAGACAAGATTAGTGTGTACCATGGGTCCTGCATGTGATAATGAGGAGACTCTCAGAAAAATGATGGAGAACGGCATGAATGTCGCCCGTTTCAACTTTTCACACGGAAGCTATGAGGAACACTTAAACAGATATAACCGCGTAGTCAAGATTCGTACGGAACTTGGACTTCCGGTAGCAACACTCTTTGATTCTAAGGGACCTGAGATTCGATTCAGACTTTTTGAAGGCGGCAAGGTTACGGTCAACAACGGTGATTTGTTCACCCTTACCACAAAGGAGCTTCTCGGAAATAACACAATCGGTTCCATTTCCTATAAGAACCTTATCAACGATGTATCCGTCGGTACAAGCATCCTTGTAAATGACGGTCTTATCGAGTTAAAAGTTGAAGAAATCACAGATACTGACATTGTGTGCCGCGTTATTAACGGCGGAATCATCTCTGACCGCAAGGCAATCAATGTTCCGGGAGTTCATTTATCGATTCCTTTCTTAAGCGATGTCGATAAGAATGATTTAGAATTCGCAATGAATACTGATTTCGATTTCTTCGCACTCAGCTTCGTGCGCTGTGCCGAGGATGTCCTTGAGGTCCGCCGTCTCCAGAAGGAACATGGCAATACCTCCAAGCTCATAGCCAAGATTGAAAGCCGGGAGGGTGTTGAAAATCTCGATGAGATAATTGATGCTGCCGACGGAATTATGGTTGCACGCGGCGATATGGGTGTTGAGATTCCTTTTGAGAAGGTTCCTGTTGTACAAAAGGACATGATTGACAAGTGTCTTAAGTCAGGAAAGTTCGTAATAGTTGCCACACAGATGCTTGAAAGCATGACGCACAATCCACGTCCTACAAGAGCTGAGGTAAACGATGTGGCAAATGCCATTTTCGACCAGACATCAGCCGTGATGCTCTCAGGCGAGAGTGCCGCAGGTGACTACCCTGTAGAAGCTGTTAAGACAATGAGCAGAATCTGCTGTGAGATTGAAAAGACAACCACAACAGGCAAGTTCGATATCAGCTACAACGGTAACAATCTTGCATCATCCATTGCCTGCGCCGCATGTTCAATTGCAAGCATCATAAATGCCGATGCAATCATCCCTGTTTCACTCAGCGGAAGCACAATCCGTAAGGTATCAGGTTTCCGTCCTAACATAGATATCATCGGATGTTCCACGGATGAGCGTGTATGCCGTGAGACATCTCTCATGTGGGGTGTAACACCACAGCTTGTGACAGAGCAGAAGGACGGAGATGCTCTTATCCGCGAAGTTATTGATAAGTGTAAGGCATCCGGACTTATCAAATCAGGCAGCCGTGTCGTAATAGTTGCCGGATTCCCTCTCGGAGTAGCCCTGTCTCTTATACACATCTCCGAGCCCACGAGACCTCTCTACATCT